>Ga0194111_10001077_pt1 | contig 33515 bp, 38 predicted proteins | sample TA2KigC300mmetaG_FD_146194 | JGI IMG/M metagenome (GOLD analysis project Ga0194111, IMG submission 146194) | Freshwater microbial communities from Lake Tanganyika, Tanzania - TA2015033 Kigoma Deep Cast 300m | ecosystem: Environmental > Aquatic > Freshwater > Lake | place: Tanzania: Lake... | reverse complement strand
CGAACAGTACGAAGCCCGGAGGCAGAAATGCGATACCGATGTATTCGATACGGATAAAAAAGAGCGCTGTGGCGAGGTTGGAAGATGAAAGCTCCAGCCCGTAAAAGAACGAATAGACGATACTGCATATGATAACAAGCAGGAAATAGTCGGCACCGCTTGTATGTATGCGCTTCCATGTGCGATGGGCGATGATACCCAGAAGCAGCGTATTGATCCACAGTGGCACCGCATAAGCGTTGAAGTGGAAACTGTTTGTCAGAAAATGATCGTGCAGAGTCATGATATCTCGTCAGGTTATCTGCAAGGTGTTCCGCGCAGGCCTATTGGCCTGATTTGAGCGCTTTCTCCGATATGATCTGCTCGACGTTGGTGGGGATCGTGAGGCTTCGCATAAGGTCAAGCAGATTCTGTTCGACGTTGAGGTTCAGTTCCACGGGTCGCCCGGCCTGAAAGTCGGGATTGTTGCCTTTGAGACGGATTGTGATAAGCGATTTCCCATCCGGAGCCATGGATATGGATGAGAGCAGTTCCACATAGAGAAAGTTCGAAAGTGCTTCATAGGTGGTTCGCAATCCCTGGTTTGCGGCAGCCCGCTCCTCGGGAGAAGTGGCATAGATGATCTGTCCATTCGATTCGGCGTTCATGGCTCCATCGTTGATCTCGATGTACTGATCCGTCATGGTTACGGGTATCGAGCCCTGTATGGTCCCGGTGGCATATATTTTTTTCGTTCCCTGCAGATCGAGCAGTTTCTGAAGGGGAATGTTGTTGAGTTTCAGGGTGGTTGCCGCGGTTTTTTTGCCCATATCATAATCAACCCGATCGATACCAACCGTACCGTCAAAAAAAACTGCGCTGAAATTTGTCAGGGTTGCCACATCAGGTTGTTTTCTGTCACTCCAGAGAGCAAGCGATCCTTTTGGCGTAACGAGATTCAGCTCGCCTCCTGCTGTTTTCCGCTGAAGTTCCTGCAGGGTGAAATCAATGTCAGTTGATCCGTCAATACGTCGTGAGAACCGGATGTCGGGAGCGCTGAACATGAAGTCGGCATCCTGTGCCGGTGCTCCGAAAATTCTTTCTGTTGCCGTTCGTTCAGGCGCCGGCGGCCTTATGCTTATCGTTCCGCCTCCTGTCGAATGCAGTCGGGCATTGCTGATTGTAAATCCTTTCCTGTTTACGATTACGGGCAGATTACCGGAAAGAGCACCCTTGAGGGATGCCTTGAAATCGCCATGCAGCCTGAAGCGTTCAAGCATATTGACGTTATCAAGTTGTACTGAAAAGGGAATACCGCGGTCGAAGTCGGCCGGGGAAAACGTCAGGGGGGAGACCTGCATGTTGCCGTCAAGGGCCGTGGCGGAAAGACTGTTCAGAATGAACTGCCGGGGCTTTCCATCGGGCGGTTTGATGGAGGCCGCAGCGTTCAGTTTTTTCAGCAGGGTGCTTTTCGGCGTTCCAAGATCGACGGAGAAGAGTTTGCGGTTTTCTTTGTCGTAGAAAAAGAGAGCGGAGCCTTTTGTCGCCGCGATCGTTCCGTTCGTTATCCGGAGAGAGGAATTGGCGTATTCAATCGGAAGCGTGCCGCTTATCGTACCGTCGGCAAAGGGTTGTTTCGGTCGGTTACTACTCATTCCGGGGATGCTTCGGAGCGGAATGCCGCTGAAAGAGGCGGTTGACGAGAGCCGCAGATTTCCCGGAACAAGACCTTTTTTTCCGTAGGTGAGCGGGATGGTTCCGGAAATTGCTCCCTTGAACGCGCCTTTGGGGGCATCGTGATAGCGAAGGCGATCAAGCAGACGGACATCCTTCATTTCGAGGGAGAGGGAATATTCGCTTTTCAGCGGATCGAACAAAAGGGGTGCCATTTCCAGAGTGCCGCCGAAGAGGAGTGTCGAAAGATGTTTGATCCCGATGCCGGCCTGATTATTGTTCCGGCTGTTGAGAACGATGGTCGCATTGAGGTTGCTCAGAATGTCCTTTGATCCACTCTCCTCTCCCAGATCGATTGAAAACCGGCTTTTTTTTCTTTTGTCGAGGAATACTACCCGCGCTTCGCGTTCGCCCGTGAGCATGGCATTTCGCACCAGTACGGTCGAGTCGCGGAACTCAATGGGAATGGAGCCGCTCAGCTTTCCGGTTGCTCGCAGAGGCCGTTCGGGAGCATGGAACCAGGGGAGCGAATCGAGCGGTATTTCCGCAAGCCGGAGCGTGAACCGGGTTGACTCGTCTTTCAGATCGTACTCTATGGCGTCGGAGTCCGCCTGCATCGCAAAGATATCGACCGAACAGCTGCTCAGCAGGAGGGTGCATGGCTTGAGCGGATCGCGTTTTGAGCCGAACAGCGCCCTGAAATTCCCGAAAGGTGAGATGTTGCTGTCGCTGTAGAGCCGTGCTATCCTCAGCGTATCAGGAGGCTGCTGCCAGTTCAGTGACCGGGTCAGCGAAATGCCGTAAGAAATTCCTGAAAGCCTGAGCTTTTCTCTGGTGACCGATGCGCTGTCTATGGCATAAGCTATACTGACCGGCAGGAATTCCAGTGACAGGCCGTTCCGTCGCCGAATATCGAGTTTCATATCGATCTTCGGCCGGCTGTCGTGAAAAATGTAGTGTGCGGGGTCGGGATTCAGTTTCAGAGAGTCCGCTTCAAGCCGAAGATCTGCCTGAAACAGTGCCGGAACCGTTTTCCCTCCGGTATTCTTTATGCACCATCCGAGTTTTCCCCCCGAGACGGAAAGCCTCCAGGTTGTCGGCGAGCTTACGCAGCTGTCTGCAGGTGTCGTAAAGGAGACGTCGAGCCTGCGGAAGCCTATGCCGGAAGGTCCCGGAATGCCGACGCCGGAAATCCGGATGTGAAACGGCTTCCCCTGGAGAGTCCGGTCAATTATTGCCTGGACATACCAGGGAAACGAAAGCCAGGCAGAGACCGGCACAAGCAGAGCGAGGAACAGAAGCGCCGCAAGGATGAGTTTCGGGGCGCTTATCCGCCTTTTTTCTTCCATTGTCCCTTGACCTGAACCCAGGTGCCTGCCGGAAGGCGAACGTAAATTTTTTCGAACATCATCGTTCCTACCACATCGAGGGAGAGATTGTTCTGCGCAGCTATTTTAGCATATTCCGCGCGGCGCTGGTTGTTGATGGTGACGACAAGCCCTGCTGCATCGGATGCCGCGCCGGGCGGAATGCCGAGCAGCCCGTTATCCACTTCTCCTGCCAGACCCTGAGCGCGTGCGGTTACAAGGTCAAGCGCGAATGCCGGTATTGCAACTGCGAAAGAGAGCATCAGTAAAACTATCGTTTTCGCTGCTGCAGATCTGACGAATGAACCAATCATAGTTATAATCCTCCTTTTTAGAATAACCCTTTTTTCGTGTCGAGCAGCGTATCGAGTTCACGGTCGACCCTGACACGGATCTCATGATCTATCTTGATATTCATGTTGATGACAATCGGTTTGTCCGGCGCCTCCACCTTGACCGTCGGGCTGCATCCGGCAACACATGCCGCAGCCGAAAGAAGAAGAACGCTGAGTGCGGTTCGTTTGTTCATGGTAGTGATTCTGGTTTCAGGATGCGTCAGTCTTACAGGTATATCATATTCACAGTCAATTCGGTCTGTTGCCGATCGAGGTTGAAGACAGCCTCGCTGAAGCTTGGTGGTCCGCGTCTGATTTTCGGGTTGTTTGAAACTCCGAAACCCTCCTTCGGAATGAAAATGTGTTTTTTATCCATTCTGCCGTTACCGTTTTCATCGTGCAGCACGCTGATGGCATAGGTGCCATAAGGAATGTTTTCAAACCGGACGTCATGTTCGGTGCCGCTGATTTTTCGGACCCTTGTCGCAACCGCGCGGTCCGATTTATCGGGAAAACCCTGTTTCGACGAATAGAGCGCGACGCCGAGCATGCCCTCGGGTTTACTGATGTTCCGGATATTGACGGTTATCGTGCCGACCTGCACCGGATCGCCGTAGTTCAGGGCGGATTCGGCATGAGCTTCCGGTAAAGGAGCATAAAAAGCGCAAAGCAAGGTGATGCCGGCAAGAAGTTTTTTCATGAATCAGGAGTGCCCTGTTTGATTTATATATACTCAATCTATTAATATCGGTATTGCATCATCTTCATGCAAATTCCGGCAGGGTTTCATCTTGCGTATATGTCTATGTTATCGTCCGAGCAGGCGCCTGGTTTCGATTGATTGCAATGGACGCGGGAATTTAAGATCTTCAGGTATGAACGCGGATACCGGCCGACTGAATTCTTCATACCCGACGTTATGCACTGGATATACCTTATGACGGCAATTATTTCCGAAGTTATTGCAACGACGGCCCTGAAATCCACAGAGGGTTTTACCCGGTTATGGCCTTCGCTTCTTGTCGTTGCCGGATATGCTTCGGCTTTTTATTTTCTTTCGCTCACCCTTCGCCACTTTCCTGTGGGAATCGTCTATGCGATCTGGTCGGGGGTCGGCGTTGCCCTGGTCGCCCTTGCCGGATGGTTCTTCTACCATCAGCGGCTCGATGCCGGGGCTATAGCCGGAATTGTCCTGATCGTCATCGGCGTGCTTGTGCTCAATCTGTTTTCGAAGTCTGCGGTGCACTGAAAAGGATTTGTGCGTTTTTCTGTACGTCTCTAAATACGGCAGGATAAGTTTTTCATGTTTCGTTACATATTGCAGCAACAATAAACCACAGGAAAATACAGACAAACCTCGCAAGCAGCATCCCGATAAACCGGACTTCGGCGGTTTCGGAGGTTCCGGTGGCCACAAGACATAAATCGACAGTTCTCGTCGCTGCAGATGTGCTCGTATTATTCGACCGGGGTATTTGTTTTTATGCGAAAGGCAAAACAGTGGCGCCCCGAGTCATGGGTCCACCTGTTGAGGTTGTCAGCATCCGACGGTGCTGAAAAATCCGCGCAGATTCTGTAAGTGTTCTTACCGGTACGTTCATAGAAATAGGGGCGGCCGGTTTCAGGATCATCGATGCTTAATTGCGGTTGCAGTTTTTCTCGAAGCAGTGTAAGGGTTTCAGGAAGATTTCCCTCTCGAGCATGGTAAAGATCGATTGCCTGCTCAATGTTGCCGATTTCGGCAACCCGTTTCCTGTCAAGCATGATTTTTCTCTGTTCGGATGGCGGGCCGGCAAGAAACAGTCCATAGGTTATTGCTGCCGCAACAAGCAGCGGCACACTCAAGGCTATCCATCTGCGATGCGGCGGATTATTCATGGTTTTTTTCCTCCTGCCGCAGTCCGCCGAAATAATAGATGAAGAGCGTGCCTGCTATTGCCCCTACCACAAGCGATTTCAGGATGAAACGCAGGGTCAGTTCTCCTCCGAGAAAATTATAAAGAAGAGATATGAGGTCTCCCATGAGGATGCCCGCAGCGATGAACAGTGTCAGATAGGTGAGCCAGCGCCGTATTCCGGATGCCCTCCCGGAAGGGGTGCTGAGCAGTTCCCGGCTGATTTTGGCCGACAGGTAAATGAATAACGGGAATGCAACGATCAGTGCGGAAACGGAACCTCTGATCCTCTCGTTGAAATATACCGCGTAATGTTCGCTGAAAGCGGGATCAGGAAGCACTTTGTCGATAAAGGCGAAAAGCAGGTTTCCGAAATTGAATGCCGAGGTATAGAGGGTTGCGAAAAGCAGCAGATAGAAAAACGCTTCACGGGCTGAAAGATACGGTTTCGGCTTCGGTACGGGCAAAGGGAACTCTATTTCCGCATATTCGTCAAGCGCTTTTTCGATCTGTTCCGTCTGCCATCCCGCAGTCAGGAGCGCGGTTGTTATTTCGGTTCGGGATATGCCTTTTTCGAGCGCTCTGCCGATGAATTCCGCAAGATCGCCGATTCCTTTGTCCATAATGCCTTTTCCGTTATGGTGATTTCCGGTAAACCGGCAAAGATCGATTGAACAACGCTTGCTCCTCTCGATTTTATGCCGTACAATAGGTGAACAGCCCGTGCCCCCCAGCATGTTCCGGAAAGGTTGGTTTCGGAGCCCCGGTCGTTTTTTATACTCTTATAATAATCATTTGAACAGTTATCAGGTTTCTTATGACCATAGAAAAATTCGATTTTCAGTTCGATGTACTGGAGCAGAGCCATACAGTTCCGGTACTTGTGGATTTCTGGGCTCCCTGGTGCGCGCCCTGCCGAATGCTTGCCCCGGTGCTTGAAACCCTTGCTGAAAAACATGCCGGATCCTGGGTGCTGGTGAAAATCAATACGGAGGAACATCCTGACATTGCGGAACGATTCGGTATCAGGGGTATTCCGAACGTCAAACTGTTCATCGATGGCGAAGTCGTCGATGAGTTTTCAGGCGCTTTACCTGAATACCAGATCGAACAATGGTTGAAAAAAGCCGTTCCGAGCCCTTTTGACAGGGAGGTTTCAATGGCGGAAGAGTTATTTCGGCAGGGAAAAAAAACCATGGCGCTTTCTCTTGTCGAGGGAGTTCTTCACAAGGAGCCCGCCAATGCCAGAGCTGCGGCTCTGTCCGTGCGTCTCCGGCTTTTTTCGCATCCCCAGGAAGCCCTTCAGCTCTCGACCAGGCTCGAGGGCGATCCGGAGTACGCAGCCCTTATTGAATCGGTAGCCGTTATCGTCCGGCTGCTCTCCCTCCAGCAGGATGAACTTCCCGAAGATCCGGTTCGCAAGCGTTATTGCGTGGCCATCGGAAGCCTTGCAGCCGAGCGATTTGATGAGGCGCTTGATGGTTTTATTTCGGTTATCCGCGAGAACCGGTATTACGATGACGACAGTTCGCGAAAAGCATGTATCGCCATATTCAGGTATCTCGGAGAAGAGCACCAGATAACCGTGAAGCACAGAAAGGTATTCGACAGGGCGCTTTACTGAACCGCATTCCATGCAGGAAAAACCGAAAATAGTGGTCGGCGTGGATCTTGACGGCGTGTGCGCCGATTTTTACGGGCGTATGCGGGAGATTGCTGCCGAGTGGCTTGAAAAACCGTTGGAAGATCTGCCGAAGGATGTTTCGTACGGCCTTCGGGAGTGGGGGGTTCATGACAGGAGCCAGTACGAAAGCCTGCACCGTTTTGCCGTGACGCAGCGGGAGCTTTTCAGCAGTATGCCCATGATTCCGGGGGCAAGAAAGTATCTTCGGAAGCTTTCGGACGAGGGCTACCGCATACGGATCATCACGCATCGCCTCTTTATCCATTATTTTCACGCATCATCGGTGCAGCAGACCGTCGAGTGGCTCGACAGCCACGGGATTCCGTACTGGGATCTCTGCTTCATGAAGGAGAAGGAGCAGGTAGGGGCGGACATCTATATCGAAGATACTCCGGACAACGTCAACCAGTTGCGGGAGAGGGGACTCTATACCATCTGTTTCGCCAACAGTACCAATATGCACATCGCAGCTCCGAGGGCGTTGTCGTGGGAGCTGGCATACACCATGGTTACCGAAAAGTTTCCGCTCAATGGCTCGAAGATGCCTGATTGAGCGGTTGTTCACCCTGTCACATAGAAACAGGCAAATTTAAGATAACCGGTTTCCGGCATGGAAAGCAGAACAGGATGGTCCGGAGGCTGTGAGTTTTTGTGAATCATCCTGAGCTGCCTGCCTGCAGAGAGGGCTGCCTGGTGAATCGCATTCAGGAAATCCTCTTCCGTTACGTGATGCGAGCAGGATGCCGTTGCAAGAAATCCGCCGGGTTTTACCAGCTGGAGACCAAGCTTGTTGAGTCTTTTATAGGCTTTAAGCGCAGCCGGCAGATTTTTCCGGCTTTTGGTGAAACTCGGGGGGTCGAGCACAACGATATCGAACTGTTCTTTTGCTTCCGTCATGGTATTGAGCAGGGTAAAGGCGTCCCCCGCGATCAGGCTGAAGTTGTCGAATCCGTTGAGCAGTGCGTTTTTTTCCGCACGTTTGAGCGTTTCTTCGGAGATATCGAGCAAAATGGCCGAATGGGCTCCGCCATGAAGCGCATTGAGAGCGAAACCACCATCGTTGGTAAAAACATCGAGCACCTCGGCTTTTTCTGAAAAAGCTCTGATGAACCGGCGATTTTCGCGCTGGTCAAGGAAAAATCCGGTTTTCTGTCCCTCATAGAGATCCACGTCGAAGCTGATTCCGGCATCATGAATGATCTGTCGGGTGTTCGCCCTTTCGCCTTTGACGATATCCTTGTAGAGAGGAAGGCCTTCGAGCTCGCGGAGCTGCGATTCGTTTCGCACGACAATCGCTTCCGGCTGCAGCAGTTCATCGATCACTTCGCTGACAAGCGGAAGGTGGCAATCCATTCCGGCAGAAAAAGCCTGAAGCACGACAACGCGGTTGAACCGGTCGATAATCAGTCCTGGAAGGCCGTCCGATTCGCCATGCACAAGACGCCAGGCGTTCGTGTCGTCCAATCTGTATATGGCTTCCCTGAGCCTGAGGGCTTCGGTTATTTTCTTTTTGAAAAATGCCCTGTCAGGCAGTTCTTCCTGGCGCGAGAGCATGCGGAAGGCAATGAGCGAGTGGGGATTGTAAAATCCCGTTCCGAGAGGTTTGCCGTCGTGGGTGAGGAGTCGCACGGTTTCTCCTGCGGCTATATCGTGCGGTACGGTCTGAAGTTCATTGCTGAAAACCCAGAGATGGCCTTTCAGCAATCGCCGTTGTTCTTTTGGTTTGAGACGGATGTCATGCATGGATGGGAAAACGGCTTATTGTTTTACGAACGGAGCTTGTTACATTAAAAACAAAAAATTACGGTATTACAATCCCGCATCTTTCCGGCTTTCGGGGTACCGTGGGTCAATGTGTCATAAAACCCGGGATTCTCAAAACGGTAAATGCTCTCGTCTTCTTATTGGAGGAGCGTCTTATCCGGATCTTCGACAGGCTATTCGCATGCCGGGGTTTGTCAATAATCAATAGTATTTATTGTCTTATGAGGAGATATTTCGTCGTTCTGTTCGTTGCGCTGATATTGAGTTTTCAGTACGGATGTGCGGATTTCGAAACCGTTACCAGAAGCGAGCTTCCGGACCGTTCAACTGAACTTACCGGGGAACTTGCCGAACTTTACCGCAGCGTTGCGGAAGCATCTCCAGTGGTGCACTCGCTTGACGGTTATGCCGATATCACCATACAGACCCCGAGGAAACGCGAGCGTGTCTACTGCAATATTCAGCTTTCGCGGCATAAGGAGTCGAGGATGATCGTTTCTGCAGGTCTGCTCGGCTGGCCGGTCGCCGATCTGTATTTCGGCAGGGATTCCCTGTTTGTGCATGATATGATGGGCAACAAACTGCTTACCGGCCGGAACAGCGAAGAAAATCTGGAAAAAATCATCGGTATGCCTTCTGGCTACCGTTTGCTGTCCGAATCCATGCTTGGCCTGGTGATCCTTGACGAGCCGGTCGAACGGGCTGTCAGGGTGAGGAAAGGGCATGGGAGGGTCATGTATACGTTCGAAGGAGGCGAAATGGTCAGAGATGTTGTTATCGATCCGGAAAACAGGACGCTGACCGACCTGTTTCTCCGGAATCAGGCCGAAGGCATTACTACAAAAATCTCGTTCAGGAATTTCCAGTCTTTTTCGTTTGACGGGCTTGCCACGCTCATTCCTGGGCAGATTGAAATGGAATTATCGAGAAACGGTGCGCAAGAGGGCAAAGCATACCGGCTTCTTATCGATTATGATAAGCGAACCATCAATCCTGAACAGCTTACCATCCGGTTTGTACGCCCCAAAAAAGCGAGGGTGATAAGCCTTGACGATATTGATGTTCTTCCCTGGATGTGAGGGGAGACAGGAGGAGCGTGGGTAGTGGAGAGTGGAGGGAGGAGGGAGGAGCTGGGAGGGGTTGTTCTGCCAGGTCTTTGATTGTCGGTGTTCGTCTGTGACAGTCCGGTGTTCCGTGTCGAGGGGCAATGCAGTAAAACCAGAATCGGACAGGCACAATCTGTCCGATTCTGGTTTTATGTTCCGGTTACTTATTTCGCTGCCTGGTAGTTGGCTTCGGCAAATTCCCAGTTGAGAAGGTGCTCGATGGTTGTCGCCACATAATCCGGCCTGCGGTTCTGATAGTCGAGATAGTAGGCATGTTCCCAGACATCGACGCAAAGCAGCGGGGTCTGGCCCGCAGTAAGGGGGGTCTGGGCGTTGCCTGTTTTAACCACTTTCAGCGTGCCGTTATCCGATACAAGCCATGCCCATCCGCTTCCGAACTGGGTTGCTGCCGCAGCTTTGAGTTCCTCTGCGAACTTGTCGAAACTGCCGAAATCCTCGTCGATTTTAGCGGCAAGCTCGCCCGAAGGTTTTCCTCCGCCGTTCGGAGAGAGGCAGTTCCAGTAGAATGTGTGGTTCCATGCCTGGGCTCCGTTGTTGAATATTCCGATTTTTGCCGGATCGTTTACGGTAGCCGCGATCACGTCTTCAATGCTCTGCGAGTCGAAGGGAGTTCCCGCTACGAGATTGTTGTAGTTGTTGACATATGCGGCATGGTGCTTGCCGTAATGGAACCCGATTGTTTTGGCTGAAATATGAGGTTCGAGAGCGGTGTCTGCGTATGGAAGGGATGGTTGCTGATATGCCATGGTTACAGGATTGGTTTAGGTTGTGTGTGCGATGTGATTCAGAGGTCATGAAATGAATTAAAATTTTTAAACTTGATAAGCATTGTTTTAGTTTCTTTTCTTGTAAAAAAATCCGCAAAGACATTTTTTCGATGGATCTTCAATGGTTGTTCAGGTGTTTATCCTCACGCATTCATGCCGCTCTCCTGCTGGTTGCGCTGGTGGCGCTTTCCGTTTCGGGATGCCTTCCATCCGCCAGTGACGGACTTGACGAGGTCGATATCCGTTTCGCGGCATTTTACAGCGATTACCTGGTTGCTGCCGGTGTGACTTCCCGCGACGAGGAGGTCGTGCTTGCACCGCTCTCGACGGCGTCGATGCGGACTATGCTTGCCAGACATTCCATGACTCCGGAAGTTTTCAGAAAACGCGTGCAACTCTATGGGGAGCAACCCGAACGATGGAAAAAGGTCATTGCTCTGGTTCGCTCGAATGTGTGGAAAAAATCGCCATGAGGAGAGCCGGGCCGTTTATCGTTGGCGTCACCGGAGGAATCGGCAGCGGAAAATCGACAGTCTGTCGTTTTCTTGCTGAAATGGGTTGCGCTCTGTTCGAAGCCGACAGGATTGCCAGGGAGCTGCAGCAATCCGATCCGGGTATCGTATCGGGCATAAGAGAGCTGTTCGGTTTCGATGTCTATACCATAGATTCCTCGGGCGTTCCGGTGCTCGATCGTCGTCGGGTGGCCGCCGAAGTGTTCTCGGACAGGGAAAAGCTCGATGCATTGAATGCTCTCGTGCATCCGAGGGTGTACGAGGCGTTCGAAACAGCCCGTTCGCAGGCAGCCAGTCAGGGTATCGGGGTGCTTGTCAAGGAAGCGGCCATACTGTTCGAGAGCGGCATGACCGGAGATCTCGATCTGATAGTGGTTGTTGCCGCAGATATTTCGCTCCGGGTACAGCGGGCTGCGGCAAAGGGTCTCGGAAGCCCCGAAGAGATTCGGAGGAGGATTGCCGTCCAGTGGCCTCAGGAGCGACTTGTCGAAAAGGCGGGGTATGTCATATACAACGAGGGTACGATCGATGACCTGCACAGGGAGACCGAAAAACTCTATGGATTCATCATGCAGAGAATTGCGGCAGGGGAGCGATAACGTTCGATAGTTCAGGCAGTGAAACGGCGTAACGGTAAGAAGTGTCGCTGTGAGAATCTGCGAACTCTTCGTACCGGTGAGTTATGCCGAATTTCTTCGCCTTTGCAGAAAACAGCCTGTGGCCGAACTGAAGATTGTATTCGTCGAGAGAGCCGCAATCGAGGTAGAGCAGGCTCAGCGAGCGCAACGCTTCGCGGTGGCTTTCAACATCAAGCATTGCAAGAGGATCGAAAGAAACCCATTTTGTCCATACCTCATCGATGATTTCGCAGGTAAATGGATCGAACGGAAGCCTCATACTTTCAGGTGCCGGCTTGCCGCTCACCGGAGAATAGGCGGCCGCCATGGCGATAATGTCGAGCAGCACGAACTCATGTCGCGGTTTTTTCAGCGCCGATTCGTAGGCATCCATAAATGCCGGGATACTTCCACCATAGCGCTCGAGCACTCTGGCCGCAGGCGGAAAACCCGGCTTGTAGCAGAGTTCGAAATTCATGTCGCCGCTGTGGCATGCAGCTGCGCCAAAGCGCTCAGGATACTTCATGGCAAGCCTGAGTGCGCCGAATCCTCCGGACGACTTTCCGGCAACCGCGCGGTGTTCTCTCTCAGGCATCGTTGCGAACGCGCTGTCGATGAAAGGAATCAGCTCATCGACCAGATAGGTTTCGTATGGTCCCGTCGCCACGGAATCGACGTATTGTGATCCTCCATACCTCGTCATGCAGTCCGGCATGACGAGCAGGCACTCCCGCATCCGGCCGGAGGTAATAAGCTGTTCGGCCATTTCCGGAACCGTCGGCCTTCCGAAGCTGTAGTTCATGAAACTTGTGCCGGTAGACGCAAATCCCGAAAGCAGATAAATCACCGGAAACCTTTTTGTCCCGTCGTATGAAGGCGGAAGATAGACTGGTACGTAGCGTTCGGCAGGGTCGCCCGCCGGGTTTCCCGCGAGAGTGACGCCGGGAACGGCAGCAAACGTAATCACGGGCCTGCTTCGTGACGGAAGGTTCATGTGTATTTCAATTCGTTGTTTTTCCGGTTCACGTATGAAGAGATCCAGATACTGAGCTCATAGAGCAGTATCATAGGAATTCCGATGACCAGCTGGGTTACAAGGTCTGTCGAAGGGGTAACGATAGCGGCCACAATCAGAAGCGTAACGATAGCGTGTTTGCGATAAAATCGCATGAACGCCGGCGTCAGCAGTCCGATTTTTGAAAGGATATAGGAGATGAACGGCAATTCGAAAACCAGGCCGGTTGTAAGAAGCGCTCCCATGACGAAGCTGATATAGTCCTGAACGGCGATATTGTTGGCTATAAGCGTCGAGCCGAATCCAGCAAAAAACGTCAGGGATATCGGAAGAAATACGAAGTATCCGAAAGCGATACCCGAAAAAAAACAGAGCGAAATGAACAGGATCACGAAACGCGATGCCCGTCTTTCATTTTCATGCAGTCCGGGTTCAACGAATTTCCATATCTGATAGGCAATTACAGGGAATGATCCCACGAATCCGGTAAAAAAAACAACCTGCAGATAGAGCGATATCTGTCCGTAAGGCACAAGATTCTGCAGCGTAATGGTATCGCTGCTCCTTTTGAGCGGCCCGATGAGTACTTCATTGACCAGGGTGTCGGAAAAAAAGGCTGCCAGCGCAGTGACCGCAAGCAGAGCTATGCCGGATTTGATCAGTCGCGAACGGATTTCGTCGAGATGGCCGATGAAGTTCATCTCGCCTTCATCCGAGGCACCTTCTTCGGCAACTTCATTTCCGCTCTCTTCAGTTGTGAGGTTGTCGAGATGAGCGGATGGTTCCCCGGGGTAAGACGGGGGATCTTCATGATCCGTCTGAGGGGATATGGACGTCTCTTCAGCGCTCAATGCGGTGTTTTCGATAGAAGGTTCGGAATCCCGGCCTGTATTTTTTGTCGATTCGAGTTCGCGCGTCATATTTCTGCGTGCATGAGGATAAAAAGGTTCTGTCATGCAAAAAAGTGAAGTACCACGAGAAAACATAGCAACAAAGCTGCAAGTACCAAAAATATTGATCTTTTTAACTTCGGTCAAACAGGCGGCGCCGGTTTTCGGCAGTGTTTGATTGGTTATTTCATACGCTACGGTTATACTTGTTGCTATACAGGCGATTGTTTTTCAGGAAAAGGAAATAATCTCTACATTTGCCTGTTGTTCAAAACGGCAGACAGGCAGATAAACAAGCATAGTATCGCATACTGAGTGAATATACAGGATGTAACAGCATCGGTAGCCGATGAGATAGATGTTTTTCAGCAGAAGTACAAAACCGTTCTGCATTCGAGCAATACTCTCGTCGATAAGGTCAGCCGTTACGTGCTGCGTCAGCAGGGCAAGCAGATCCGACCAGCCCTTGTGCTGCTCTCTGCAGCCGCGTGCGGTGGCATCGGCGAATCCACCTATCGTGCGGCCATCATGGTGGAACTGCTCCATTCCGCCACGCTCATTCATGATGATGTTGTCGATGGAGCCGAAATGCGGCGGGGAATCGCATCGATCAATGCTTTGTGGAAAAACAAGATATCGGTTTTGATCGGCGATTTTCTGCTTTCAAAGGGTCTGCTTTATTCGCTGGATCACAAGGACTATACTTCCCTGCATACGGTTTCGGAGGCTGTTCGCAGGATGAGCGAAGGCGAGATTCTGCAGATACAGAAGACCCGGAGTCTCGATATTTCCGAAGAGGACTATCTCAGCGTTATTTCAGACAAAACCGCCTCGCTCATAGCCTCGTCCTGTGCCATGGGAGCGGCCAGTGCAACCGATGATGCGTCGAAGATAGCGGCCATGAAAAATTATGGTGAGTATCTCGGACTTGCTTTTCAGATACGTGACGATCTGCTCGACTATACCGGGGATTCGAAAAAAACCGGCAAGCAGATGGGTATCGATATCAAGGACAAAAAAATAACCCTGCCGCTTATTTATGCTCTCCGCAACTCTCCGCCTTCGGAACAGAAAAGAATCCGCTCGATTCTGAAGAGCTCGAAAAAGCGGGCGGTCAGAAGTGACGACGTCATTGCTTTTGTGAAAAGCAAAGGCGGGCTTGAATATGCTGCCGATGTTGCCGAAGGATTCGCTTCGAAAGCCGTCGGGTCGCTCGGGAGCTTTCCGGAGAGCGAGATAAAAACATCATTACTGAACCTTGTGGATTTTGTTATGAAACGGCAGCATTAGCCCTGCGTCCGAGATGACAGTACCCGAATAGTCTTATAACAGAATTATTTCAACCAGTTGCAATGAAGAAAGCCGTATTGATGGTTCTTGCCGCAACAGCGCTGCTCGTGCTGTTCGACAGGATACTTATGCCGTGGTATATTTCGCAGGGAAGGACGAATATGGTTCCCGAAGTTACCGGAATGTCATTCGAAGACGCCGAGCGCGCACTTCGCAAAGCCGGATTCGAAGCAAAGAAGAGCTACAATGCCAAATATCTGAGCAGGGTCGATGCAAATGAGGTGCTTTCCCAGATGCCTCTGGCCGGTTCGGAAGTGAAACCGGGCAGAACGGTCTATCTTATGGTTAACAGACAGGACAGACCGACGTTTCAGATGCCGGATCTTTATGGAAGGCCAGAGTTCGATGCCCGTCAGACGCTTGCCCGTCTCGATATGATGCTCGATGACGTGCAGATCGGGACGGTTACCGGTGCTGAAGAAGACGGACGGATTATCAGTCAGTCGATTCCTGCCGGCACTCTCGTGAAATCGGGAGCATCTGTTTCCGTCATCGTCGGCAAACTCGAGGTTCCGCCGCAAGGTTTCCGAAAGATCGCCGTTCCCGATGTGCTCGGGATGTCGCTCTCTGATGCGCAGCAGATAATGGGTGGAAACGGACTTTCGACAGGAAAGATCACTTATGAATATTCCGCGATTCTGGTGCCTAATACCGTTATCAGCCAGAAACCCGGAGCCAATGCCTATGTTTCGCCGGGAATGCCGGTCGATCTGACTGTCGTGACCACGGCGGAGTGAACTTGCATGAACTGAAGGGAACCTCAACAAAATTATTGCCCAACCGGATTGCTCTGGTTGGGCAATAATTTTGTTGAGGTTCCCTGAGATGATGACTACCGGTAATTGGCTTTTTTGTACTCTTCTCTCAGATCTTTTATTCCGGTAGTTCTGTCGTTTCCGTCGCTTATGAACCCGAAATATTCAAGAATGATGCGGATAACCAGCCACAGGCCGGCAAACAGTATCCGTATCGACCCTGTCAGATCGCTTATCAATGCTTTCATTCTGCTTGTTTATACTGCTGACGATCAGGAGTCGGTCTCATAAGCCGTGAGCGCCGTCCTGAAGCTGCAGGGTCGGCGCTTTCGGTAATGCAAACATGAAAAGGTATCGAGGCGATATTTTCCCTGCTTGTGAGACAGTCTTTGTACAATTCTTCATCCGGAATTGATCTCAGTCGGTCAGAGAGTCTTCCGCTTCCATCCAGTCCTCTACATCGGAACCGTTCGGACGTCCTTTCTGTTCCCACTTGAAATATGCGGCCAGTCTGATCTGCTCCTCTCTTGCCAGTAGGTCTTCGACTTTGGTCTGAACGTCAGATTCATCGGTTTTTTTCTTTCTCGAAGTGGCTTTTTTTACCGGTTTATCTACTTTTTCAACGGTTTCCGGGCTTTTTTTTGTAGTTTTTGCAGTGCTTTTTTTTGCTGCCGGTTTATCCGTTTTCTCCTGTTCTGCTGCTTTTTTGGCCATGGTCAATGATCCTCTTGAGTGATGGTTATGTGTATGACAATATGTTGGTTGCCGCAACGCAATGTCGAAAATGTACAAAATATTTTCCTTTCACGCCGGCACGGCCATTATCTTTTTCCTGCTTGGAACAATACCGCTTCCTAAAAGATTGCAGCTATGAAATTATTCGGAGATGGCGATGCTGTCCGGCGTCGTATCAGGGGTATTTTTTACGCCCTTTTACGCAGGACGACGTTTTCCGGAGGCGGCCCGCAGCAGTTTTTCAGATTGACTCTCGACTCATTCCAGGCGAAGCTCAATCTGAATCAGGATATTCCGTTTCTTTTCGTTGCGGTTTTCGTGGGACTTATTACCGGTTATGTCGCCGTCGTGTTCCACGAATCCATTCTCTTCATCAGCTCCCTGCTCTTTTCAGGTCGGTCTTTTTCGGCCGTACCCGATTTCAGCAGTCTGCACGATATGCTGCTGCTGCCTCTCCTTCCGGCATTGGGCGGTCTTTTGGTAGGTCTTTACAATACCTTTGTCGTCAAGGATAAGCCGGCGCACGGTCTTGCGTCGGTCATCAAGGCGGTTGCCCAGAAAGACGGCATATTAGGACGCCATCTCTGGATTCACCGGACCATTACATCGGTCATCAGTATCGGTACGGGAGGCGGAGGCGGCAGAGAGGCTCCTATTGCCCAGGTTGGTGCGGCACTCGGTTCTTCGCTTGCCCAGAAACTGAATTTCAACGCCGGCAGGACGAGATCGCTGCTTGGTTGCGGAGCGGCCGCAGGACTTGCCGCGGTATTCAACGCGCCTCTTGGCGGCGTGATGTTTGCCGTCGAGGTCATTCTCGGAGATTTCAGCGTTCATACTTTCAGCCCGATTGTCGTTGCTGCCGTGGTCGGTACTGTGATTTCCCGGAGCTTTCTGGGCAACAACTCGACTTTTGAGGTTCCCGAATACAGCCTCATATCGAATATGGAGCTTGTCCTCTACTTCATACTCGGGGTGCTGGCAGGTCTTTCGGCCGTCCTGTTCATAAGGATATATTATATCATAGAGGAAGGTTTGGCGCGTATCCAAAAACGTTTCCGCATTCCGCCCTGGGCAATGCCGGCCTTTGGCGGACTGCTATGCGGCATTCTGTGTCTCTGGCTTCCAGCGCTTTACGGATTCAGTTACGAGGTGATCGAACGGGCGCTGAACGGAGATGCGTCGTGGGAGAACATGGTTGGAGTCTATCTGCTCAAGCCGGTCGTTGCCGCCTTTACGGTAGGATCGGGTGGTTCGGGAGGCATGTTCGCTCCTGCAATGAAGATGGGAGCCATGCTTGGCGGCATGTTCGGGAATCTGGTCAACGACATCTTTCCCGGCATGACCGCAGCCTCGGGAGCCTATGCTCTGGTAGGTATGGGCGCATTGACCGCAGGTATCATGCGTGCGCCCATTACGGTCATACTCATTCTTTTCGAGATTACCGGGCAGTATGAAATCGTGCTGCCCATCATGTTCGCAGCAGTAACGGCATCGATCGTGGCGCGTCTGACCTATCGCCATACCATGGAAACCTATGTGCTCGAAAAAGAGGGGGTGAAAGTGGGGTTCGGCATTGCGCTCTCCATTGCAGGCAATATCAGCGTTCGCGATATCATGCGAAAAAATTTCATCCGGTTTACCGATGTTACCAGGGTCGAGCAGATTCTTGACGTTTTTTACAATACGCCTGAATCCAACTTTTTCGTGATTACCGAAGACGGCCGTTTTGTCGGCATGATCCGCCTCGAGGAGATGGGCATTCTTCTCGGAGAGGGTTCATTTACCGGTCTTATAGCTGACGACGTGGTGAAAAAGGACGTTCCTGTGCTCTCATCCAATGCGAAACTCGATGAGGCGCTCAAGCTGTTCGAGATCTCCGATTATACCGTCCTGCCGGTTGTCGATCACGAGAGCGGAAGATTGCTCGGAATCCTCAAGCAGGACGAGGCTTTTTCATACTATCGAAAACAGATGAACATCTATGGTTCAGATCGTATGGAGCCTTCCGGAGATTGATATTCAGGTTTTACGGGCAGTGCCGATAATGACCAGCAGAATGGTGATTGCCTGAATGATCATGAATATTTCTTTGGGTACATATGCCCCGACGGCCAGTCCGCCATACTCGAGAAATCCGAAGAAGAGTGCTGCCGGCAGAATCCAGATCGGATGGGCGCCGGCCAGAAGTGCAACCGCAATGCCGCTGAATCCGATTCCTGCGGTCATGCCGGTTTCATAATAATGCTTGTAGCCGGCAACGAGATTCATCGCGCCAAGTCCGGCAATGGCACCTGCGGCGCCCATTACCGTCAGAAGATAGCGTTCGCTCCTGATGCCCGCGTACGATGCGGCATCGGGTTGCGAGCCTACGGCACGAAGCTCGTATCCCGCGCTTGTGCGGAAAAGAAAGAGCGATGAGAGGATCGCAACGGCAAGCGCGCCGAAGATGGATACGTTCAGGGGAGAACCTCTGAAAAATCCCGTTATTTCGTCCAGTCCAGGCAGCATGGATGCGCTGCCTGTTTCTGCAGTGTGTTCCGTAGAAGGAACGGCAAAATGGCTGGTGAGCAGATATCCGGTCAATGCCTGGGCTATGAAGTTCAGCATGATGGTTGAAATCACCTCGTTTACTCCGAATCGTACCTTGAGAACGCCGGCCGAAGCACCCCATATTCCACCGGCTGCCATGGCTGCACATGCCGTAAGCGGTACGGCCGCAATCGGAGGCAGTGACGACGGAAGCATCGCGCCGGTCACGGCTGCGGAAAAAGCCGCAACCTGCAGCTGGCCTTCGCCGCCGATATTGAAGAGCCTGGCCCTGAATGGGAGCGCAACGGCAAGACCGGTAAAAATCAGGGTGGTTGTTTTGAAGAGTACCTGGCCCATGCCGTAGCCGGATCCGAGCGTTGCGTTGAAGAGCCTGCTGCCGATCTCCGCCGGATCGCGTCCGGTCATGAGTATGATTGCCATGCCGAACAGGCCGGCACCTGCGACGGCGGCAAACGGAATGAAGATGTGGCGGATTCTGGTTTTCATGCGGCAGGCCTTGAATCAGGTGATGTGCAATCCGATTTCATGTTCGAAGGCCTCTTCATCGGTTCTTCCTTCAGCGACCTCCTCTTCGGTGAATATTTTTCTCAGGGAACCGTTGTACAGACATCCGATCCTGGTCGAAAGCGTTATAAGTTCATCGAGTTCTGACGTAATCAGGAGCACGGCGACTCCATTGTCCCTTGTTTCGATGATGCTTCGGTGGATAAGCTCTATCGCTCCGATATCGACCCCTCTGGTAGGTTGGGCGAGGATGAGCAGTTTCAGGAAAGGTCTGTCGAGTTCCCTTGCGACTACCACCTTCTGCTGGTTTCCGCCGGAAAGAGATGCGAGAGACTGTATGTTGATATCGTCGAATCTGATGTCGTAGCGACCGGCAAGCTTTTTCGCATAGGCATCAAGTATGGTCCGGTTGAAGCCGAAGCCTTTCCGGAAGCGCTGTTCACGCTGCCGTCCGAACAGTATGTTTTCCGAGACGCTGAAGTTTCTGATGACGGCATGCTTCAGCCGATCCTCAGGAACGTGCGATACGCCCAGCGATGTTATTTCGGCCGGGGTTCTGCCTGTAATGGTTGTGCCGTCGAGCAGGATGGTGCCGGATAAACGGTTTTTCCTGTCGTTGAGCCCGCAGAGAATCGAGAGCAGTTCGCTCTGTCCGTTGCCTTCGACGCCGGCAATCCCGAAAATTTCGCCGGCGCGAATCGTAAAGCTCAGATTGTCGAGCTTCATTGCTCCTTTTTGGGTTCTGCAGCAGAGGTTCTCTACCGCAAGCACAGGCTTTAAGGGAGCCGGAACGGGATTATCCACCCTGAGCAGCACATTGCGCCCGACCATCATCCGGGCGAGTTCTGCTTTCGAGGTGTTTCGGCATTCCACGGTGCCTGTCACTTCTCCTTTTCGCATGACGCTCACCCTGTCGGCAAGGGAAATCACCTCATCGAGCTTGTGAGTAATGATCAGGATGGTTTTTCCTGTATCGCGCAACGAGCGCAACACGGAAAAAAGACGGTCGATCTCCTGCGGCGTAAGGACTGCGGTCGGTTCGTCGAGAATGAGGATTTCAGCTTTCCGGTAAAGTGCCTTGAGAATCTCCACCCGCTGTTCCTCTCCCACAGAGAGCGAGCCGGTCAATGCCTCCGGATCCACCGGCATCCCGTAGCGCTCGGAAAGGATTCTGATCGATTCGGCGGTTTTCCTGACGGAGATTGATGCGAAGAGTGCCTTTTCTTCGATTCCGAGTATGATGTTTTCAGCAACCGTAAAGTTCGGAACGAGCATGAAGTGCTGGTGTACCATGCCTATGCCCAGAGCGATCGCGTCCTTCGGAGAGTTCATCGATACGGTTTTCCCGTTAACGGCTATCGTGCCGCTGTCCGGACGGTGCAAACCGTAAATCAGCCTGGCCAGCGTGCTTTTTCCGGCGCCGTTTTCTCCCGCTATGGCATGGATGCTCCCTTTCTGTACCGTGAGCGAAACGTTTCTGTTCGCTTCCACTGCGCCGAACTTCTTCGATACTCCTGACAACACCAGGGCTTCAGGCATCGTACTCATCACACCCAGCTGATAACGGTCTTGATCGCCTCCTTGCTGTCGAGTGCGATACGGTAGGCAAGTTCGTACTGGCTGACCGGAAAGACATTCGTGAAAAACTTTTCCGTATCGAGCATTTCGCTGTCAAGGAGAGCATTGGCTTCTTTCAGATGTGCGAGGGTCGTTATGCTGGAGCAGAAAATCGCCGGTTCCTTGTGCTGGATCAACCGGTAATCGTAAGCCATCACTTCATAATTGCCCATGAGCAGCACCTTGGCACGGGGTTTGATCAGGCGTATTGATTTTTCTATCATCAGAATTCGTCCGGTCGTTTCGATCACCAGATCATATCGGTCGTTGAATTCCGGAGTGAAGTCTCCGATTTCAAATGCGATATTCCCGGCATGGGAGAGCTGTCCCCTGATACCGAACGTTTCCACTGCGTCAACCAGCAAGCACCCTTTATTGCGCAGATACTCCGAAACCATGAGTCCTACCGAGCCGAGGCCGAGAATGAGAATCCGCGATGATGTATCGATGGAAACCTTCTCAAGGGCGCTGATGACATAGGCAAGCAGCCCTGTAAGCAGATCCCGGTGGATCGGCTGCCGTCCGAGGGGAAGAACGTTGCAGGCAGAGGTCGGTATGAGTTCCGCATGGCAGCCGTAATAGGGTTTTGCCCCGCTCCAGCGGTCGCCGAGGAACGCATAGACAAAATCTCCGATCTGCAGGCCTTGTGTATCGGGTCCGGTTTCGACAACCTGTCCTATCGACTCGCTGCCGGTTATAATCGGGTATTCGAGTACCTTGTGCGATACCGGTTTGTTGGTCAGGAGCAGGCGGTCAAGACCTGGCGTGATGGTGCTTGCAATGGTCTTCACCAGCAGATCACCGGGCTCTCCCGCATCATATCCGACTGGCTGCAGTTTGAGTTTATTGGCTTTTGGCAGTACGATTGCTGTTGCTTCGCCCTTCATGGCAGAGAGGTTTTGGTTACTTCTTGAAAACTGTATCTATTCATGGCGTCAGAACGGAGCTCAGTGCCCACGAGATGAAACTGATGGCAATTGAACCCGCAACCGCCCACCAGAATCCGTCAACGGAGAATCCATCGACAAGAGCCGCGGAAAGCTGCAGCAGCAGGGCATTGATAACGAGCAGGAAGAGGCCGAGCGTGACGATGATGAACGGAATGGAGAAAAAAACCATGACCGGCCTGAGCACGGCATTGACGAATCCCAGAACCAATGCCACTACGATGGCCGCCCCGAAATTTCTGATGTGTATGCCGCTGAGCAGATGTGCCGTGGCATAGACCGCCAGCGCGTTGATTAGCCAGAGAACAAGAATTCTGAGCATGGCTGTTTCTGTTTAAAGTTAACACGTTATGTAATTTAACAAACGGAAACCCAAAACGAAAAGCGAGCGGAAAGCCTATGCGATGCCAAGGTGCGACAGCGCCTCCTTGAGTGTTCTGCTTCCGGTAATGGCGATCGGCAGTTTTTTTACCGACTCCTTCAGTTCCCTGGTATTGGCTTCAGGCAGCACGATTCGCCTGAACCCGAGATGCGCGGCTTCGCGGATGCGACGCTCGCTGTCGCTGACCGCTCTGAGCTCGCCGGCAAGACCGATTTCGCCGCAGCAGACCGTTGAGGACTCAACAGGCAGGTCGGTCAGTCCGGAGGCCACAGCCGCAGCGATGCCGAGGTCGGCTGCGGGTTCGACAAGTTTCAGTCCGCCGGCGATCTTCACGAATACGTCCTGTCCCCAGGTCTGCATGCCGAGACGTTTTTCAAGCACTGCAAGAATGATGGACATGCGCTTGAGGTCGAAGCCCGTACTGATGCGCTGCGGCATGGCGTATCCGGTTTTCGACACAAGTGCCTGCACTTCGACGAGCAGCGCCCTCGATCCCTCTATGCCTGCAAGGATTGAATTGCCGGAAACGCCGCTTATCCGTCCCGAAATGAAGAACTCCGAAGGGTTCCTTACCTCTTCAAGGCCGTTCTCCTCCATGCGGAACACGCCGATTTCGTTGGTTGAGCCGAAGCGGTTCTTCACCGAACGTATGATCCGGTATCGCTGATATCCTTCGCCCTCGAATTGCAGCACGGTATCGACCATATGCTCGAGTGCTTTCGGACCGGCAAGAGAACCTTCCTTGGTGATATGTCCGATAATCATGAGGATCACGTTCTGTTGCTTCGCCTTTCGGATCAGCATGGCCGCGCTCTCCCGGATCTGGGTGATGGTGCCGGCCGAACTCTGGTATTCACCCGTATAGACCGTCTGGATGGAATCGACGATAACGAGTCCGGGTTTCTGCTGTTCGATGGCGGCAATAATCCGTTCCACATTCACTTCCTGCACGAGCAGCAGGTTTTCAGCCCTGATGCCGAGTCTTCCGGCTCGCTCGCGGATCTGGTTGGGCGATTCCTCGCCGGAGATATAAAGTACTTTTTCGGGAGCTATCCGGGGTGCAAGCTGCAGCATCAGGGTCGATTTTCCTATTCCCGGTTCTCCTCCGACAAGCACTGCGGAAGCCTGCATGAGGCCTCCGCCGAGCACGCGATCAAGCTCTCCGATTCCGGTAGAGCGCCGTGTGAATTCCGATGGCTCGACATCGAGCAACCGCTGCATGACGGGTAGGGAGACCGATTCCGGACGTTTTTTCCGCCCGCTCTCATCGGGTGGCTCCCGGATTTCCTGCAGGGTTCCCCAACTCTGGCATTCGAAGCACTTGCCCTGGTATTTCAGTGCAACCGCACCGCAAATGCTGCATACATAGCGGACGCCGGTTCTGGCCATTTCGTTTTACTGCAGACCGTTGGAGCGTTCGAAGGACTGCAGCGTGTTCTTCAGCAGCATGGCGATGGTCATCGGTCCCACGCCACCGGGAACGGGGGTCATGGCAGACGCCACATTGCACAGCCCATCGTAATCAACATCGCCGACAAGCCTGCTGCCGCTTTTCGTCGTCGGATCGTCTATGCGGTTGATGCCGACGTCGATCACTACGGCGCCGGGTTTCACCATATCGGCGGTAATGAAGTGCGCCTTGCCGATTGCAGCTATAAGGATGTCAGCCTGCCGGGTATAGGAAGGGATATCCTTCGTTGCCGAATGGCAGATGGTGACGGTGCAGTTGGTTGCCTCGAGTTTCTGCAGCATGAGGTTCGCCATCGGTTTGCCGACGATGTTACTGCGGCCGACAACGACGCAGTGCTTTCCTTTGGTTTCGATGCCATATCGTCCGAGAAGTTCGAGAATGCCATACGGGGTACAGCTCACGAAGCATTTGTCGAGGTGTCCCATAACCAGCCTGCCAAGGTTTTCGGGATGGAATCCGTCGACATCCTTTGCCGGGTCGATGGCAAGTGTCACGGCGAATTCGTCGATCTGTTTCGGCAAAGGCTGCTGTACGAGAATGCCATGCACATCCGGATCGTTATTGAGTTCATCTATCTTTGCGAGCAGCTCTTCCTCGGAGGTCGATGCCGGCATTTCGACAACGGTCGAATTCATGCCGATCTCCACGCAGGATTTGGCCTTGTTGCGCACGTATACCTGCGAGGCAGGATCTTCCCCGACGATGATCACTGTCAGTCCCGGTACCTTTCCGGTTGCTGCACGGTTTTCGTCAACGCGGACTTTCATTTCAGCTTTCAGGTCGCTGGAGACCTTTTTTCCGTCGATAATCAGCATGATTGCTCTGGATTCGGTGAAAAAGTTGATGATAAACCATTTCGTAAACCTTAAAGATATGCTTTATCGCTCTATTGCTGAAACCTGTTTTTTTGCCTCATCATATTCGTCACTTTTTTCCGTTTTTCGTCTTTCCATGCCATCGTATGCATGGTCCCTGATTTATGATTCATTGAAATGAATTGAAACCGGAATTGGCATTATTGAGTCAGCGTCGCTGTCATGGCGCCCGTGCGTTTTTCGATCTTTTCCAAAGTTTGTTAGATTTGTGCCCCTGATCTTCCCCGTAACGCGGCAATCCTGACAATAGGGAAAACGAAATAGTCATGAAACTTGTATCGATAGGCAACGTCCTTATTGATCCCGATCTGTTGCAGTCCGAGTTCGCCTGTGACCTGCAGGCATGCCGGGGCGCCTGTTGCGTTGAGGGCGAACTCGGAGCACCGCTCAGGACCGAAGAGGCCGTGCAGCTCGAAGAGGCTTTCGGGCAACTTGTGCGAATGCTGCCCGAAAAGAACCGCAGATGCCTGCATCGTTACGGTGCCGTGGAGGTCTATCAGGGCATGCAGTACACTCGCACTGTCGAAGGCCGCGAGTGCGTTTTCGCCTGTGTGCGTGACGGCATTACGCTCTGTGCCGTTGAAGTTGCGTGCCGCGAAGGATTGATCGACTTTGAAAAACCTCTATCCTGCCGACTTTTTCCTGTCAGGGTACGCAGGAAATTCGGTCTCGACCATCTCGTTTACGAACGGCACCAGATGTGCCGTTCGGCAAGAAATAACGGTAAGGAACGCAGGATCAGACTTGTTGATTATATTGGTGATGCGCTGGAAAGTGCTTATGGTGCTGAATGGCTTGAGAGCCTGAAAGATTTTGTCGATTCTTCTCCCAAATCGTCATGCCGGAAATAAGGCTTCAACAGAAACAGAAGGCGATTCTGTCTGCACAGCAGATTCTCAGCAGTCAATTGCTGCAGCTTCCCCTTCTGAACCTCGAACAGAGGATTTACGATGAACTGCAGGAAAATCCCCTGCTCGAACTTGCATCGGAAAACAAGGATACCGCGGGAGATCTTTCCCGGAGGGACGACGAGTTTTCCGGAGACGAGCTGTTCGATTCCGTCGATCGTTTCAGCAGACGGTCGCTTAAGGAACCTCTTCAGTCTCCTCAGTCGCAGCCTGAGCGCGAGGGGCGCCTGAACTTTACTCATGAAAGCGCACCCCGGGAGCGTTTTTTTCAGGCCGTGCAGCACGACAGTTTCGATGAAACGCTGCTTCGGCAACTCACGATGCAGGAAGATATCGGCGAACGGGAAGCGATGATTGCCATCGAGATTCTCGGCAACCTTGACCAGGACGGCTATTTTACCGACGGGATCGATGTTGTTCTTGCAGGTCTGCAGAGGAACGGGATTGAAGCCGAAGAACGCGAGGTCGAAAAAATTCTTCTCAGGCTTCCGTATCTCGACCCGCCCGGGATAGCGGTCAGGGATCTTCGGGAGCGACTGCTTGTTCAGCTGAAACTCAGGGAACCGGAGTGCGATCCCGGTGTGCATGGAACGGCAAGACGAATCCTTACAGAGTTTTACGATGATTTTCTGCATAAACGTTATGATCGTCTTGTCCGAAAACTCGACATTTCGAAAGAGGATATCGAAGAATCCCTGGCCCTCATTATCTCTTTCGATCCCCATCCGGCTGAGGTTTTTCACGATGAGGTGGGACACTACATTACGCCGGATTTCATTGTTACCTATGAAAACGGAGAGCTTACTGCAATGCTCAACGATCGCAGCGCGCTTTCGGTAAAGGTTTCCGAACGCTATCAGGGTGTCCTCAAAAATCGCAAGGTGCCAAAGGAAGAAAAGCAGTTTATCCGTTATAACCTCATTCGGGCCAACGATTTCGCGGCGGCAATTGCGATGCGTCGCCAGACCCTGCTCAAGGTGATCGAATCGCTCATGAAAGCGCAGTACGCTTTTTTTGTTTCTGGTCCGGATCATCTCCTGCCACTCGGCATGAAAGCCATTGCCGAAGATAGCGGACTTGACATCTCGACGATAAGTCGCGCGGTTAACGGCAAATATGTGCAGACCCGTTTCGGTGTGTTCGAGCTGAAGTACTTTTTTGGCAGCTCGCTTTCCACCGACGACGGCGAGGACATGTCGAGCAAGATTATCCGTCAGTATATCGTCGAAATGATTAAGGCCGAAGATCCGCTCCAGCCGCACAGCGACGACGCCCTGACGGCAATGCTTAAGGATAAGGGGATCGTCATTGCCCGCAGAACGGTTGCAAAATATCGTGAACAAATGCAAATTCCAGTTGCAAGGCTAAGGAAAAAAATATTTTAACAGGTGTATCCGACTATGGGTCAGCAAACAAAGCCGTTAATACGCTCGACAACGGTACTTGGTGTTATCAGGAACGGAAAGGCAGCTCTCGGCAGCGATGGCCAGATGACGCTCGGCAATACGGTACTCAAGCACTCCACGCGTAAAACCCGCCGTCTCTACCAGGGCCGAATCATTACCGGTTTCGCCGGAGCCACTGCAGATGCCGTAACCCTGCTTGATCGTTTCGAAGAAAAACTCGACGCCTACAGCGGACGACTCGAACGTGCTGCCGTCGAACTGGCAAGGGACTGGCGAACCGACAAATATCTCCGTCGCCTCGAAGCCATGCTTGCCGTCGTCAGCAGCGACAAGGCGCTCATCATCTCCGGAACAGGTGACGTCATCGAGCCCGAAGACGGCATTGTGGCAATCGGCAGCGGCAGCATGTATGCCCTTGCCGCAGCCCGCTCACTCATGAAGCACACCGATCTTGCGGCAAAAGAGATCGTAGCGGAAAGTCTGAAGATCGCTGCTGAGATCTGTATCTATACGAACGACCATATTATCATCGAAGAACTCTGAGTCTCGGTCGTGCAGCACACGAAATATGTAAACCGTTTTTTAACGAACAAGAGGTAATAATCAGCAATGACCATTCACAGCGACACGGAAGCTGCCGCCCGGACGGAAGAGAAAAGCGCTATCGCCGGGCATAATCTCACTCCTAACCAGATTGTGGAAGTTCTTGACAAATACATTATCGGGCAGAAAGATGCCAAGAAATCTGTAGCCATTGCCTTGCGCAACAGGCTGCGTCGTCAGCATGTCGGCGACGAGCTGCGGGACGAGATCATGCCCAACAACATCATCATGATCGGACCTACCGGCGTCGGCAAAACCGAAATCGCCCGCAGACTCGCCAAGCTTGCGAAGGCCCCTTTCGTAAAGGTCGAAGCGTCCAAGTTCACAGAGGTCGGCTATGTGGGGCGGGATGTCGAATCGATGATCCGCGACCTTGTGGACCAGTCGGTAGCCATGGTGAGGAGTGAAAAATCGGAGGAGGTTAAAGAAAAAGCTGCGGTGCTTGTCGAAGAAAGACTGCTCGATATCCTGTTGCCGCCGGTTTCCTCGTCAAGAGGCCGCAGGGACGAGGAAGGCGAAGAAGGAGCTGATTCAACAGCAATGGTTCCTGCCGATGAGAACGACCTCTCTGAGGAGATCAATCGGAGAAGCCGCGAAAAGATGCTCGAACGGCTTCGCAGCGGCAGGATGGAAGACCGGCAGATCGAAATGGACATCGCCAGCGAAAATCCCGGCGGAATGATGCAGATTTTCGGTCCGCTCGGCCAGATGGAAGAGATCGGCAACATCATGCAGGACCTCATGAGCGGTCTTCCCCGCAAACGCAAGAAGCGTCGCGTAACCATTTCCGAGGCCCGGAGGATTCTCGAACAGGAAGAGGTACAGAAGCTCATAGACATGGACGCCGTGGTAAAGGAGGCCATCAGCAAGGTCGAGCAGTCGGGTATTGTGTTCATCGACGAAATCGACAAAATTGCCGCCCCGTCCACCGGTTCCGGCAGTGGCAAGGGGCCGGATGTCAGCCGCGAAGGGGTGCAGCGCGATCTTCTGCCCATAGTCGAAGGTTCCAATGTCGCCACGAAATACGGCAGCGTGAAGACCGACCACGTGCTCTTTATCGCTTCTGGGGCATTTCATGTCGCCAAGCCTTCCGACCTGATTCCCGAGCTGCAGGGCCGTTTTCCCATAAGGGTGGAACTGAAAAGCCTTACCGAAGAGGATTTTTACAAGATCCTCACACAGCCTCAAAACGCGCTTATCAAGCAGTATAAGGCGCTCCTGGGCACCGAGGGGGTAGATCTGGACTTTACCGATGGTGCCATACTCGAGATAGCCAGAATTGCGGCAAGGGTCAACGAAAGCGTCGAAAATATCGGAGCGCGCAGACTTCACACCATCATGACCAACCTGCTCGAAGAGCTGATGTTCAACATCCCCGAAAGCGTTACGGACGACCAGGTGATGATCGACGAGACAATGGTGCGTGAAAAGCTTTCGGCAGTGGCTTCCGACAGGGATCTGAGCCAGTACATACTCTAAAGGGGAACTCATGGCCACTTTTCATTCTGTTCTCGTATTGAACGGGCCGAACCTCTCCAGACTCGGAAAACGCGAGCCGGAAGTTTACGGCAACCTCACGCTCGACGATATCAACCGCGGGCTTTGCGAAGCTTTTCCTGAAGTGACCTTCGAGTTTTTTCAGTCGGAACGAGAAGGCGAACTGCTCGAAAAACTCTTTCATTGCGAGGACAAGGGCGGTTTTACCGGCATCGTGCTCAACGCCGGCGCGCTCACGCATTACTCCATAGCTCTGCGTGACGCAATCAGCGCCATCCGGTTGCCGGTAGTGGAAGTGCACATCTCAAACATCTACGCCCGCGAAGCCTTCCGTCACCACTCGGTTATCTCCGAGGTCTGCAAGGGAGTCATCAGCGGTTTCGGAGACAACAGCTATCACCTCGGAGTAAGGGCAATTCTTGAGGGGGGAGACAGGAGATAGAAGGAGTACCAAGGGTAGGGGACCAAGGGTAGGGGACGTTGTTTTGCAGCTCAAGTAGCGTGATTTGGGGGAGGCGGGAGACAGGAGTTGGGATACGGGGGATGGGAGGGGCACGGTATGGCGTGCCCCTGCGTTTGTTTGTTTTGATGCTGCTTACTTGGTGGATGATATGCGGCCCGGTCGCTGGTACTTGAAGATGCAGACCGGGCTGCCGAGTGCCTGGCGGGAGAGTATCTCGCCGCTCATTTCCGGAAATGCCCGGTGCGAAGCCTCCATATCCAGTTCGCATATCACACGGCATGGGGTATCGAACCCGTATTCGAGGCATATCTCCAGGTAGGGGCAATACCTCTGGATTTCCAGTACGGCATCGACGCCCCGGTTCGAAATATCAACGACATCCATATCCATGCCGACCGCGCTGAAAAACGGGACGGCAGCACGGAAACCTTCGGCAAGCGATGGCAAGGCCAGTAAAGGGCCCATTCGCTGCTTCTGCAGTTCCGGGAACCCTTCAAGCATGGATTCCCATGCATTTTCTTCTCCCTGTTTTTCGGTCAGTTCCCTGAATTGCGCGAATTTTTTTCCCGCGGCAGCGATCAGTTCCGGTTTGGCTTTCTGCATGGTGTTGTCTCCCGTTTTTTTCTGCTTTTTTTATAGAACGTCAAAAACAGATATGCGGTTCAGTCGGTGAGTTCATGCGTGTTGATCTGGCGATAATCCGGGCGTAAGAATCGGTTTCGGAATATCGGGAATTCGTTCTCTCTTCTTCTTGTTATGATTTGTATGTGTTTGTTTTAATTCTTCCGTCAACCGGAGAGAGAGTCCAGGAGGAGGAGGTTATGAGCGAACAACAGGGGCACGGAGTGCCCGACATCTTCACGAAAAGCGTTACACGGCAGCTTCCCTCCGATGAACTTGAAGCGCGCATTCTTGCCTTTCTCGGTTCCCGCCGGCTCTGCGTGCTTGCGACCTGCCGCAGCAATGTGCCTCGGGCCACACCCATTCTTTATAGCTCAAAGGGGTTCACCATCTACATGGCCGGAGAACCTGGCCGAAAGCTCGGAAACATCAGTCAGAATCCGACGGTGAGCATGGCGATTTTTGATCCTGATGCCGAATTTTCCGAAAAGATAGACGATATCAAAGGTCTGCAGATCGGCGGCAAGGCGAGACTCATCGGGAAAGAGGATCCGGAGTTCATGGATGCGTTTCTCATGTTCGGGCGTCCCGCTTCGTGGGCCGAACACTGGTACGGAAAAATAATAAAAGTCGTGCCGGATCGTATCGAGCTGCTTGCGATGGGACTGAAGAACGAGGGATTTGCCGCACGGCAGATCTGGATGCGGAACGGCAGGTGAGAGTGCTGAGGGATCGTCGAATACATTGTCCCCGATTTGGAGGATGCCATTATTTTCGTAACATGGCATAGCCAATAGAGAGGGGCGCGAGCCGGTAGCGCCATTTTGCACGGAAGGATTTTTATTGTGGAAGTGATGGGCCGGGAAGCGGGTCTGCTTGCCTTGAACAGCTGCATTGACTGCGGCGCTGAAGTTAAGCTGCATCACAGCTTCAACGGCGAATCGCTTCAGATACAGAAACTGCTGAGCATATAATGTGATCGGGCAGGATACCTTTACAGCAGCCGTATATCGGCGCATCCTATAACTTCTTTCCGACAGGGGCGAGATAGATGGTAAACTCCTTTTCTCCGTCGATCTTCAGGAGACTGTCCATCCCGGTCTGGTCATATGCCGCGATAGCGCAGGTTCCGGCTCCGACAGCCTCGCTGGCGAGATAGAGGTTCTGGCAGACATGCCCGGCATCGAGGGCGATGACTTTATGGGCGGCAAGGCCGTATCGCCACTCCATGCGATAGGGAATGACCGTCCAGATGAAGGTGACGGCCGCTTCTCCGGCAAATTGCTGACCGAGGGCACCCTGTGCGATTCTGCGTTCGAGATGTTCGACTTCGAACTCGAAGAGCAGCCGGTGTTCGACAGGGAGGTATCGGTAGATGCCTTTTTCAAGTCCGTCGATACGGTGCACCGAAAGATAGGTTTCAAAGGCGTGGCGGCAGCCGGCTGAGGGGACGGTTCTCAGCGCATGGCCTGCATCGGGCTTGTGTCTGATGCCCTGGGTAGCCCAGAGCAGGAAGGAGAGTTCTTCGATGGAGAGAAATTCGCTGCTGTAAGTCCGGCAGCTTCTGCGTCTGCCGATGGCAGTGCAAAGGTCGATGCGACCGATTTCCGTAAGGGTTTCAATCCGGGGCAGCGCTATGGTTTTTGCGCCGGCATCATAGGGTTTTTCGACAGGCGGCGGTGGCACCATGCGGTTCTGGTCGGTTTCGGAGAAATCGACATGCTGTCGAATGGTGTCCTTGAGGAGGTATCGATGAGCTTCGATGCTGTTGCGGTCCATGGGTCAGAGGTTCCGGGTTGATGCGAAAAAGTTTTCAAGTACGAGATCGAATCCGTATGCAAGCCGAAGCTCCTTCAGTTCGTGCTCCGCGAACCACCGCAGCTGCTGGCCTTCGTGCAAAGGGATAGATTCGGTTTCGGCTTCGAACGGCATCAGAAAAATATGTTCGATGCGGTCGGGAAAATCGTAGACCGCGTGCAGGCGGCAACCCGAGACATCGGTTTCTATCTCTTCGTGCATTTCGCGAACGATACATGCTTCGGGCGATTCCCCTTCATCGACGTGGCCTCCGGGAAGGTCCCACATATTCGGGCAGGGAATGTCGGGTTTGTCATCCCTGAGCAGGAGCAATACTTCTCTCCGGCCGTTGATGAAGATGATGCTGGCTCCGGATCGTTTCATTTGCGGATCGTAACGTTGTTTTTTCTGAATTATAGCTGATTCCTGCTGTTTTTGTACGTCCGACGGTTTTCGGATAGTGCCGTAATCCGGGTTTCGAGTAACTTTTTTTAATCGCTGATACCTGTATGTTATGAAAGATACTGCATCGAGGGAGCTTCCGGGAGAATTATTCGAGGAATATTCGGAATGGTATATGAGCCTTGCCGAGGACTGCGGAAGCCTGCCGCGTACGGTTTCGGGCGTCAGCGAAAACCTCCGGCAGTTCATCTATCTTCTCGATGACGTTGAGCTTCATCATATGTCGCGCAACAAGTTTATCCGTTTCGTGCTCGACGACTTCGCCGCAGAAGCATACGCCTACGGGTCTGTCGACATCCGGGGCGACAGCGATGAAGGAGAGCTGGAGGAGGTACTCGATCTCGTTGCCGCCGACAAGGAACACTACATCGCAGGGAGCTGGAGGGTCATCCGGGACCGGGAGGGACGCGTGACCGGCCTTGTGCATCAGGGTACCCGTAAGGGAGTCGATCATGAGAAACAGGCAGGCGCGTGGTTTCTCAGCGGCTCAATCCGCTTTACCGATGCCGAAAATGCCAGGTATCGTTCGCTCTGGGAGAATGCGAAACCTGGTGTCGTATTCAAAGATCGGAACGCACGGTAACGAGCTGACAGCATACAACCGCCTTGTCCATGAACGGGACAAGGCGGTTGCGGCTGTACGAGAGGAATACCGGCAAGGTTATTTTTTAGGGGTAATTGCCGTGCTGATGCCGTTTGCAACTCCCTGCACGAGCTGCAGGGCAGTGTTGACCGAACCGGTCATGAGGTTCGCACAGAGATTGGTGCAGGACTCGACGAGCGAAAGCACCGAGCTGGCGCCGCTGCCTGCCATGTCAGCCGCATTCTGTACCGGGGTGCCGACTGCATTGAAGAGGTCCGAAAAAACGCCGTTTGAGTTTGCCATAGGTCTGTATTTTTTACTGTTTGAAGGGATGTTCTGTATACAAAAAACCGGTGATGGGTG
>Ga0194111_10001076_pt1 | contig 33519 bp, 34 predicted proteins | sample TA2KigC300mmetaG_FD_146194 | JGI IMG/M metagenome (GOLD analysis project Ga0194111, IMG submission 146194) | Freshwater microbial communities from Lake Tanganyika, Tanzania - TA2015033 Kigoma Deep Cast 300m | ecosystem: Environmental > Aquatic > Freshwater > Lake | place: Tanzania: Lake... | reverse complement strand
ATCGTTAGGAGACGATTCATAACTATTTGAAACAAATGAGTTTTTCTTTGGTTGGGAAATGGTTGTTTCATGTATCAAATTACCTAAATAATATCAACAAGTTAGAATTTCGTGAACCCCTCTTTGGCAAAGGGAGGTTGGGAGGGATTTTACAAAGATTTTCAAACAACTAAAGTGTTACAAAAAATGGTTCATCCGGCTTTCGTATGGGTGCTTTCCCCCCTGTTAAGTATAAGGGGGTGAGGGGGAGTTATAGAGAGCATCCTATCTGAGCTGGGACGAAAAATAACCCCTCCCCACCTCCCCTTAACCTAAGGGGAGGTTACCCACTTAATTCCCGGATGAACCAAAAAAATTAAAACGTGGACACGTTTAATTTTTAGACACCGGCTTGACTCAAGAGAGCGGTTATGACAAATTGATCTAACACATAAGCAACTCTTTCCCAACAATAAACCCTGCTATTACTCACTCTGATGAGGTGATGACGATGATCAATCTTAAAGATAAACTTTCACATCTCACTTTTCGGGAAGCCTGCAAACTTCTTGGACCTGAAGGGGAGCGTTTGATCAGGGAAGGAGGGAAATATGACGTTGACATCACTGAGCAAGTCACTTGGGGAGATGAATTATTCAGGGTCAATTTGGGCGATGCCGTCGTCAATTTCTCTCTAACCTCTGAAAAACCTAAGTCCTTGCGTTTCGGTTGCAGCGAATGCACAACCGCTTGTGAACACCTCGGGGCCGCTTTCTCCCTGATCCTTGAGGAAAAAATGGCATTAGGGCTTTCTGCCCCACCGCCGGAGAGAAAACCTGTTGAAAGCCTGAGTGACCATGAGCTTATAAAAGTGGCCATCGAGGAAAGGCGGGAAAGAGCGCGAACCGAAAAAATGACCCTTACTCCCATAAATAAAAAAGAGTTGTGGACGGACTACACCGTCATCAATCTCGCCTCAGGAAAAAGCTACCGTGTTGCGCTGAGAGGCTGGAAAGATGGGGAGTCGTACTGTTCCTGTCCGGATTTTAAGAAAAATACCCTTGGCACCTGCAAACATATTCTCTATGTTATTGAAGAGGTCAAAAAACGATTCAATCAAAAAGATAGAAATACTCCTTACAAGATAAAGAGCCTGGCGGTTCATCTTCGATATGGCGATGAAACGGAGTTGCGGCTATTGGTCCCGGAGAATCTCGATCCTTCTCTCATGACACTTATTCGTCCTTTCTTAAATCGCTCCATCCAAAACACCGGATATCTCTTAGAGTCCATTAAGAAGATAGAAAATCTGGGCCATGAGGTTGTGATTTATCCTGATGCCGAAGAATATATTAACCGTAAACTTTATTTGGAGCGGATAAAAAATCGAGTCAATGAGATACGTCAGGACCCTAAGAATCATTCTCTACGAAAGTCGCTTCTTAAGACGGAATTGCTCCCTTATCAGCTTGACGGGATTGCGTTTGCCGTAGGAAACGGAAGGGCTGTTCTTGCGGATGACATGGGGCTCGGTAAGACGGTCCAAGGAATCGGAGCAGCTGAACTGCTCGCACGGGAGGCAGGAATTTCAAAAGTCCTTGTGGTCTGCCCGGCCTCTGTAAAATCCCAATGGCGTCTGGAGATTATGCGGTTCTCAGACCGGAGCTACCAGATTGTCCTTGGATCGGCCAGAGAAAGGGCGGCTCAATATGATCATCCCTGTTTCTTTACGATCTGCAATTACGAGCAGGTCCTCCGGGATTTTCTTGACATTGAAAGAGTGAAATGGGATTTCATCATCCTGGACGAGGGGCAAAGGATCAAGAACTGGGAGGCTAAGACAAGCCGTGTGATCAAAGCGCTCAAATCTCCTTATGCCCTGGTTCTGTCTGGAACGCCTCTGGAAAATCGCCTTGATGAACTCTATTCCGTTGTTGAGTTTATTGATGACCGGCGACTCGGGCCGGCGTTTCGTTTTTACAATCAATACCGAATCGTCGATGAAAAAGGAAAAGTGCTCGGATATAAGAATCTGGATGAATTGAGAGAAAGCCTAAAGCCTATCCTCCTCCGAAGGACGAGGAAGATGGTCATGTCTGAATTGCCTCCAAGGACCACGGAAATCAGAAGGATTCCACCCACCGACGAACAGCTTTTGCTCCATGACCAGCAGATGAGAGTTGTTCAGAGAATTATCTGCAAGAAATACATTTCTGAGATGGACCTTCTACGCCTGCAAAAAGCCCTGTTGATTTGCAGAATGGCGGCCAACAGCACCTTTCTGGTGGATAAAGTGCCGCCCGGTTATTCCAGCAAACTTGTGGAGTTCGAAAATCTGATTGATCGGCTTATTGAAGAGGAAGACCGAAAGATCGTCCTCTTTTCGGAATGGACGACCATGCTCGGCCTGATTGAACCCCTGCTCAGAAAACGAAAAGCGGGTTATGTGAGGCTGGACGGCTCCATCCCGCAGAAAAAGAGGCAGGGGTTGATCCATGAGTTTCAAAGAAACCCCGATTGCAAGCTCTTTATCACCACCAATGCCGGGGCCATCGGTCTCAATCTCCAGGCGGCCAATACCGTCGTCAACGTGGACCTCCCGTGGAATCCCGCGGTCCTTGAGCAGAGGATCTCCCGCGTTCACCGAATGGGACAGAAACGGCCTGTCCAAGCCTTTCTCCTCGTGACAGAAGAGACCCTTGAAGAAAAACTCTTGGGAACCCTTTCAGCCAAACATGAATTGGCCCTTGCTGCGCTTGACCCGGATTCCAAAATAAAGACGGTCGATCTTGCCAGCGGCATGGAGGAGTTAAAGAGGAGATTGGAGATACTCCTGGGAGCAAAGCCGGATGCGGCTCTGGACGAAAGCCGAAAAGCAGAAGTGGAAAGGCTGGCTCAAAAAGGGAAGATCGCAAGCGCCGGCGGCCAGCTTCTGGGTGCGGCCTTTGCTTTTATCGGAGAGATGTTCCCCCAAAAAGAAGAGAAAGAGGGGATCCTTCAGCTGACTGAAACACTCAGGAAGCGCCTTTCTGAGTGCCTCGATAAAGATGATGAAGGCCACCTGAAAATGACCATCACTCTCCCGGATGAATCCTTGCTTGACAACATGGCCAAATCCCTCGCCCGGATTCTTGGGACTTCGGGGTTATGAAAAAGAGAAAACCCGAAAAGTATCAAATATGGATCGATGCTCGGAAGCGATACCATCTTTCACATGCTCATATCCAGATGGCAAGAGAGCTTGGCATGAATCCTAAGAAATTCGGGAAAATCGCAAATGAAAGGCAAGAACCCTGGAAAGCTCCGCTGCCTATTTTCATCGAAAGGATTTACTTTAAGCGTTTTGGTAGGGATAGACCTATTGAGGTGAAATCCATTGAAGAAATCTTTGGGAAAAAGGAAAAATAAAAGAAGAATAGTAGAGCCCCTCGATGTTGATGGTCTGCGTCACGCCTTCGCTGAAGACAAATGTTCTTACTGGAATCAAACGGCTGCCGCCATGGGGTGTACTTCACGTGCCACCTGTTCGGACAAAGCATCTTCCGCAACTTCCATATCATACCGACTTTGAAGGTTGATCCAATAACGCGGGCTTTGTCCGAAATAACGCCCCAGGCGCAAGGCAAGCTCCGCGGTTACCGGACGTTTGCCATTCACAACGTGATTGATACGCATGGCAGGGACACCTAACTCCCGAGCGAGTCGGTATTGTGATAATTTCAGCTCATCAATCAACTCTTTTAAATACACTCCAGGGTGTACCGGAGAAATACGCCTTTTGTTCATGCTGACCTCCTCAATGATAATCGACGATTTCCACCATCTCGGCATTGTCATCGCGCCATTCAAAACAAATACGCCATTGATCGTTAATACGAATGCTCCATTGACCTTTACGTCGACCCTTTAAAGCCTCAAGTCGGTTCGATGACGGTAGACCTAAATCTTCAAGCCGGGTTGCCGCATCAATCGCATTAAGCTTCATAAAAGCCCGCTGCTGAAGGTCATGTGGAAACTTCCTTGAAAATTGGCGACAGAATATTTTCCCGGTTTCAAGACAACGGAATGATTTGATCACATTAGATTAATAAACAATTTGTTTATTATTGTCAAGAGGAAGCTGCTGGAGTGTGCCCCGCCAGGAGATAGGCTAAAAAAAATATGTCCAGCCTGGCGTCGTCAAATCCCTTCCGAGGCGTTCAAAAACTGATGGGTCTTGCTTTGAGCGGAGCTAACAACACATAGGCATAAAATTTCTAAGTCTAATTTTTCGATGCCTTTGACAGCAAGGCCACCTTGAATTCTTATAAATGTCAATTCCAGAAAGGGGCGATTTTCTGATATCTAAAAAGGAATATATTCATTTTAGAAAGGTAGCAATAAACAAATTGGCTAAAAAACCCGTTGATCACTCGATTATCAAAAGGAAATCTCCGAGGCTTCCACCTACTTATCCGCAAGACAGGCTAAACTCTAAGCTTGGTGATTACGGGGAGAAAGGAAGTATAACGCTCGGCTTCAGCGGGAGCCGGGGTTATTAGCGATCCGCGGAAGCCAATTGCTCGGGGATCCGCGGTCGCTAAAAGACTTCACACGAAATGTGCTTGCTCTGCCGTAATTCGAACTTGATCACGAACCAATACTGTAGCCCTTACAGTTATGACCCTGACATGATCAGGACCAACCATCCTCTGAAGAGCGCGGCCGGAAGCTATCGCTCTTTCGCTTAACACCGATGCCCTTGCATCAGACACAATCATCAGTGCTAAGTAGTATGGTGTCGGATCATTCAATGCGGCTCTCGTCTGTAAATAGTTCACTGCAAGCGTTCGATACTGAGGTGCTCTGATGCCCATACCGATGATGTGTGCGAGTTGTGGCCAGCGCCGAATATGACTGCGTTTGTTTGACCGCGGGAGAATGCCGTCAGTCTTATTTGCTGGTCGTTTGGAAATGGCTTCGGGAAAGGCCAGCTCGGCCCGCAAATGTCGTGGAAACTTCTCTTGCCAATGAGAGGCGGAAAGCTCAGCACGACCTTGGGAGTGAAAGGCCAGAAAATCCCTGAATGGATCGTCGCGACGCTTACACTGTTTGCACTCAATTACAAGGAAATCCCCGTTCTTGTCGATTCCCCATAGGTCGCCCGGCCATTGCTTGTTGCCCACCACCGGGGTGTAGAGCCAGACAACTGGAAGCGGCCAAGGCATGAGTGAAGGATACGCCCAAAACCAGCACAGACCTTCTTCTTCGTGTTTTACTTCTAACATCCCTCGATACTGCTGGTATGCGGTCGGAGTGTTAACAATTACATCAGGCATTTTCGAACTCCACATCTGCCGTCATACTTATTTTTTAGGCTACTTATATATTTTTATTAAATCTTGAACCACTGAAGGCTCTCTTTTGCTCCAAGCCCTACAAATTCGATGGTGTTTTTACAAAATAGGAGAAAAAATTAACAAAAACCTTTTCTCTTCAATTCATCCATTACACGTTTATTGTGCTCATTGTGTTCGTGTTCTATCTGCTTCTTCTGCGCCGCAGTGGCGTTCACTGGATAAATGAGCATGTCCCATAAAGCCGGGAGGCCTTCTGTTTCACCCGATGCGTAAATCCGCATGTGCCTGTCATTAGTCATTCTATGAGAAGCATAGAAATCGAGGAACTCTCCTCGGTCGTTAACTCCAAATTGGTAATGAATAGTCCAACCGCTCGATTGGATCTTGTCTGATAGTCGCTTCTCAACTGCACCATCGGGAAGACTGATTTGCCAACGCTCAAAGTAATTTGCGAACACAGCAGGAATCCGGTTCAATACATTCCCAGATAAAAATGGTTAAGTGTTAATCTTGGTAATCTTGGTCGTGACTTTGAATTTGGCATTTCGGAACATCAAGGTTATTCCTTTAATCGGTGTAAATTTCTTTCGGGTATTTACGGTAATGATATTTAATAGATATCAGCCATGCCAATTTTACATCTTTCTATTTGCTATTATGATAGATGATATAATGTCTCATTAATCATTATTTGTATTGGCAACTTGTATATTGCGAATGAAAGCGTCAACCGCAGATTTAAAATCATCAACATTTACCTGCCTGATGGGGCAACCAAACTCAACACGCTTTTCAGGCATGTTCAATACACGCCTTATCTGTGTACGATAAGACTCGGCTAAAGAGGAATCAAATCCGGCTCTTTCGAGTTGTCGTCTAACTGTTTCAGGCCATACCCACAAATCAGCGTTCTTGTTAGCGTGAAATAGCGACACTTGTTGGCCGCTATCATGGAGGACTAACCTAATAGCAATACCAGCATCTGTCGGGTCTACAGTGATGCCGTCTCTTTCCCGATATTCATTGATGAGGTTGCGCATGCTCTCATAGTCATCCGGAGCCTGCCTCTTCAATAGTTCCCAGAAAGCCTCCTCGGTCAAAGTCACTCTTTTCCGTGGCTCTGGTTCTAATCTTGCCTTTTCTTGCTGGGATTCGATTTGATACATGCCTCCAGGATTTATTGTAACTTGGACAATCGAACGCTCTACGACTTCGGTGCGAGCCACAATGTTGGGAACTACCAGTAAAGACCAACTCTCTTCTTTTGCTGTCCACCGATAGCAATGAAGTTCAACCAACGCTATATCTGTAGCCAGATGAGGATACTTATTACCATAATAATCCAACATCTCGATTACCGATTGCCGTATTTTGTCCCCCACGATTAAAGTCAAAAAACGGCCCAATCTGAGGTTTTTAACAACTGTTTCCTCGAAAAAGGACCGCCCCCCTTCCATCGGACCACAACGCTTTTCTACCCAATCCGCCAAATCCAGTTCGTTATTCTCAAACCTTTTAGTATATCCCTTTACAACCTCATTTAACCGATTATAATTCCAACCGGACAGAGAGCTGCCATAATCGATGGCCTGAGCGACAACTTGCCGCTTAGCCTCGGGATTCCGCCACAATTTTGTTTCAACCAGTACCAGATAACCTCGGTGGCTGATAAAAAGATTATCAATAGCTCCAGTCCCTGCAGGAACCTCTTTCCCGATTGGTACTAAGGGGTAGAAAATACTCTCGATTTCGGCAACCGGTAATATCTCGGGTTGTAAACGTAATACATCCTGCAACCAAGCCTCATCATATACTTTTTCCTGAATATCTATGGGCTCGAGCCTTTGGCCAGTAGCATCTCTGTTAATCAAGAAAGGGTGTGCTTTCATTTTTTCCTCCATTAGCCACTCTAATGTAACGCCTTTAGCCAGTGGTTTCCCTGATTCACTTTATCTAAATTCCTCAACAAATCCATTTATCCCTAAACTGCTTTTATAAATATCCGGGTTAATTTCAAACTCAATTACTCATAGCTAATGAGGCATATCCTTGTTGATCATTTGCATTTGTAATATACGCTTTTTTTGAAAATTAGGAAAGAGAAAGTTACAGGAAGCAGTTAATGCGAGCTTATACAATGTCCGCTTGGTCAAACTTTTGCTCTTACAACTCACAAAAGATGGGTGGATTCGGAATTTCTCGTTTTGCAAAACGACTTCACCTTCCACAGCATTTCTTATATTTCTTTCCGCTTCCGCAGGGGCAGGGATCATTTCTTCCGATTCTTTTCCCACTTCCTTTTTTGGGGTCAAGCTCTGTTCTGGTATTGGCCAAGTCGGGTATGCCCTGAAGAAAAATGGCTTCCAATCGATATCCAGCATAAGCTCCACAATGAATTCGTTCCAATAATTCGTTGACAGCCCATGCTTTAGGAAAAGACGATAAAAAATTATTGGTTGCTCTCCTCGGTACACTTCACGGAAAGACCGACATAAACTTAGGGATGGAAAAGGCCTCCTTCCCTAACTTCCGACAAACATTGCTCAAGTGAGAGGTCCTGTCGAATCTCCCACCATTTGCCAGTATGGCGCATATAGGACAAGTTGAACCGGCTCTGTCTACCCACGCTGCCTGCGTATTCAAGGCGAGCAAACCCTGTATCAAAAAAAGGGGACAGTGCGTTAGGACCTGGGCAGGCGTACCTGGCACAGAAATAGAAATAATTGCGATGCCATTTTGTATAAAGGTCTACGATATAGTTCCACTTCGAATTCTTTGGCGGAGGCTTAACGTGCTCCGGTTTCAGGATGTCGTTTACCAACGCCATCGCCTTTGCCTCCACATACACCTTGACGGTACCCGGTAATTTAGGCTTTGGTGGATTATAAACCCATATCTTTTGCCTCATCGAATCCCTCACATATAGCGACTTTGGTTGTCAACCAACATATTGGATGATGAAGCTGAGGTAACCTCGCCTCCCGCCATCTTTGTTCCATCTGTTGACTGATTTAACGATCCTCTTCAGGCATAAGATGATTTCGTCAATGGTTATAGGTTCAGGGCCTTTTTCCATTTCATCAGAAGAGTCTGGCACCGTATCACGCCCCAAACGCCATTCACACATTTTGCGAACATTTTCAAGGAGCGTCTGTTCGACTTCGGACAATGGATAATGCCGCGGGGAACGTCCGATTTTCTCCGCTGCGTATCTGTCAATAAGCGCTTCCAGCACACGCATCACATCGGAGTCCGATATTTCGGGATAGTCTCTATAGGTTGTGACGATGCCGAACTCAATATTCTGAAGCACATCGGCATACTGATCTTCGACCCTCATTGTTTTTTCTCCTCCTGACCGTACGACAGGCTTAATCTGCCGTATGGAGTAAAAAAATCTCGTCGCCTTCCAATCACCCTCTCCCCTCCTTTTTAAATCTTTGCTGGGATTGTTTGATGATCCGAACGGCTGACTCCCGGTCCTCCCAACCCTCCACGCCGGTTTTTTTCTCTTCCAATTCCTTGTAGATGGTGAAAAAGTGTTCGATCTCTTTTAGCAGGTGGGGTAGAACATCGGAAAGTGATTCGTTATGGTTCCAAAGCATCCGGGGCAAAGAAGGTGATCAATGGGGGCGCAATACCTCTTCCCCTTTTTCGTTTTACAATACCAACAGGTGGCCATGGATTATCCATCCGAGAATCTAAAATGAGTGACAAACAGTGTACATCATTTCTCCGATGCGGGCTTTTTCATCTGGTCGGCGACCCATTGCTGGAGATTGGCCAATGATTTGGCGCTTGACGCTCCTTCGATCGTTTTTACGGCAATATCCTGAACCTGCTGATAGGCTTTCTCCAATTGCAGACCGAGCCTGGCGATCTGCTCGCCCTGTTCTTTTGCCAACTTTTCGAGGGATTCAATCCTGGTCGTCAGGACATTTTTTTCGCCCGCGAATTCCTTCTTTAGTAATTCCTCCCGATTCTTAGATTCGAGATTCAGCCTGTCAGTCGTCTCTTTGATGGCTTTCCCGACGGTTGTTTCCACCTCTTTCTGAAAAGCAGCCGCCCTTTTCCTCAATTCGGCCAGTTCGTTTTCCTGGGAAGCGATCATTTTCTCCCTTTCTTGCAAATCCCTTTCCATCTCTTCCCTCTTGACCTGGATCTCTCTTTCCAGTTTTCCCTTTTCGTCCTCGAACTTATCCTTGGCTATCTTCTGCTCCCTTTTAAAAGCGTAATCGTATTCATCTTTTTCTCTTTCTCTCCTCTTCTTCTCAGCGGTATCCCGCTCTTTTGTCTCATCTTCGTATTCCTTCTTCGCCCTTTCGCGCTCGGAACGGAGAAATTCGATCTCCCGGGTGAGAGCCTCTTTCTTTTCGGCCATCTCCGACTCGAAGGCCTCCCTTTTCTGGGCCTGAGACTCGATCAAAGACGCCAGGGTCAAGGCTGATTTTTCAATCTCATAGAGCTCCTGAAGTTCCTTTTCCTTCAGCGTAATGGCACTTTGAACCGTCTTAAACTTGTTGATCTCTTCCTCAAGTCGGTCGGAGATCTGGGCAAGCATCTTTCCTGTTTCTATTTTCAGGGTGCTGACTTCCTTCGCAATTCCTTCGGAAGAAAGCGATTCGGCCACCTGAGTCACTTCTTTCGCCTTCTTCTCTTCGAGCCGTTTTTCGGGTTTGAGCTCGACCTCTCTCTGAGCCTCCAGTTGTTTCAAGACCGCTTGATACGCTTCCAGCATCTCTTGTTTGGTATTCGCCGTGGTGAGCTTTTTGGGCTGGAACTTTTTCTCGTCCATAAACGCCCCCTTTCTTTACCTGGGATTCTTATCAAATCAAACAAGATACTACTTAAGGTTAGGAAAGAAGTCAATAGACCCCGATGTTGCATAATTTCTGCTCATACGGGCAAGGGCGATCCGTTCGGTGGAGCCCCGAAGGCGACATCCCGATCATGACGAAAAAATTTTTTTCGGGGAAAGGCTTCGAGGCGAACCTTTTTCCGTATCAGCACTTCCGTTTCGTTTCCCTGCCGGAATTCACCGTAAGCGAAGTCCCCTGTATCCCATAAAATTATAAAAAACCACCATTCGAAGCCTTGTAGGGCGGATTGCCCTTGCCCGTTTTTGCAACTGGTGGGTAGAGTCTTACTTCTTCTCCTGGATCGAGATCAGCTCGACTTCGAAGACCAGGGTCGCATTGGGCCCGATGGGTCCTGCGCCCCGCTCTCCATAGGCAAGCTGGGGAGGAATAAAGAGCTGCCACTTGGTTCCCTCTTCCATCAACTGGAGGGCTTCTGTCCAGCCGGGAATGACGCCGCCGACCGGAAAACTGACAGGTTGACCACGTTTATAAGAGCTGTCGAATTCGGTCCCATCGATCAACGTCCCTTTATAGTGAGTGGTTACCGTATCCGTGGCTTTCGGTTTTTTGCCACTTCCTTTTTTCATGACCTTATACTGAAGGCCGCTGGGCAAGGTTATAACTCCTTCTTTCTTCTTATTTTCGGCCAGGAATGTTTCTCCCTCTTTTTTATTCTTTTCTCCAGCCTGTTTCACCTTCTCCTCCTGTTTGGACTTCATCTCCTTTTCAAAAGCGGCCACCGTGTCGTTCATCTCTTTCTCCGATAACAAAGGTTTATTGCCGGAGAGTCCATCCTTAATTCCTTTCAATACGACATCCGGATTAATATCAATGCCCTGTTTTTTGAGGTTCGTTCCGATATCCATCCCGATGACATAACTTACCTTGTCCTTGGGGGTCTTAGGTGCATCCTTCTCCTGTCCCACAGCCTGGCTCGAAAAAATCAGAATTCCCAAAATGATGATCCAACAGTATTTCATTTCATTCATCCTCCCTTTCTTTTTCAGTAGGGGCAATTCATGAATTGCCCCTACAAGAATAATACATCATACATCCTATCGCATTGTAATAGGATATCCCGTAGAACGCAAAAAAAAGAGCGTCCGGCTTGCAGTGGACGCTCCTTCGTATCTTATTGAACCCTTCCTAACTTTTTACATCAATCCAGCGATAGACTTCTGGGCCAAAGAGAGCACATTGGAAGGGAAAATTCCCATGTAGAAGGTCCCGATCAGGGCTAAGATCAGGGCGATCACAGGCGCCGGCGAAAACTGGAGACCTGTGATCTCGCGTTCCGACTCCCGGAAATACATCAACACCGTCACCCTTAAGTAGTAATAGACAGAGATAGCGCTATTGAGAACCCCTAAAATGGCCAGCCAGTAAAATTTCGCTTCCACGGCCGCGCTGAAGATATAAAATTTTGCCATGAATCCGCCCAGGGGAGGAATCCCTGCCATGGAGAGGAGGAAGATCGTCATCGAGGCCGCCAGAAGGGGATATTTGAAACCCACTCCCGCATAATCGGTGATCAGGGTGTTCTCCTCGCCTTTCTTGCCGAGCAGGATCACGCAGGTGAAAGCACCCAGGTTCATAAACGCATAGGTCATGAGATAGAAGAGGATCCCGGAGGTTCCCAATTTATTTCCGGCGACAAAGGCCACGAGGATATATCCCGCATGGGCAATGCTCGAGTAGGCCAGCATCCTTTTGATGTTATTCTGGGAGATGGCAATGACGTTTCCAACCGTCATGGTCGCCACAGCAATGATCCACATGATCAACGTCCAGTCCGGACGGAACTCCGGGAGCGCGGTGAAGAAGACGCGAACCAGCGCTGCAAACCCAGCTGCTTTGACACCGGTCGCCATGAAGGCCGTGATGGATGTCGGAGCCCCCTCATAGACATCGGGCGTCCACATATGAAAAGGAACAGAGGCGATCTTGAAACCAAAGCCAATGGTGAGCAATGCCAGGCTCATCAGAAGCATTGGATTGTCGACAAGTTTCTTCGAAGCGATGTAAGCGGCGATCTCTTTGAGAGAGAGGGAGCCGGTGGCCCCGTAAAGAAAAGCAATCCCATAGAGCAAAAAGCCGGTGGCAAATGCGCCGAGGAGAAAATACTTAAAAGCCGATTCCACCGACCTCCGGTCCTCCCTCAGCATTCCGGCTAGTACATAAATGGAGATGGACATCGTCTCCAGGCCGAGGAAGATGACGAGCAGGTGGGTGCTGGCAGCCATGAGCATCATCCCGAGCGCTGCAAACAGGATCAGAGCATAATATTCACCAAATCCGATCCCTTCCCTCGTGGCATAGCCCATGGAGATCAGGATTGTCAGAAAAGCGATGATGAGGATCGTAATTTTGAAGAAGACCGCGAATCCATCGGAAGTAAACATCCCTTCGAATCCGGTCTTTGCCGAACCCACCAGAGGAAGCGTAAAGAAAAAGGCGATGACCACGCCGATCAGGCTGATGACTCCAAGATATCCCTTCTTCTCCCCCTTGGGAGCGAAGACATCAATGAGAAGAACCAGGAGTCCAAAAGCCGTGATGATGATTTCCGGTGCAATGAGGTTAAGATCAATCTCTGGCAGTTTCATTAAAAGCCTCCAAAATAGTTCGGAGTAATTAGTTCGGAGTTCGGAGAAATTAAGTTCTTAAACTCCGAACTACAAACTCCGAACTCCTTACTTCTTATTTTTTAACTTCTGCTACTACCTTTGGCGCAGGGAGTTCTGCTTTCATCTCCACTTTCGTCTTGACATCCTTCAGGAACTTTTCTACGCTCGCATCCATCTTGCTGAAGAAGAGCTTAGGATAGATCCCCATGAGAAAGATGAGCGCCACCATGGGAATGAGTGTGATGACCTCACGTGCATTGAGATCCTTCAGCCCTTCGTTCTTGGGATTGGTGACCTTTCCGAACATCACCCGCTGGAACATCCAGAGCATGTAGGCTGCGCCAAGAATCACCCCGGCCGCCGCCAGGACACCATAGACGATATTAGATCGAAAGGCCCCTAAGAGGATCAAAAACTCTCCCACGAACCCATTCGTTCCGGGAAGACCGATGGACGACAGCGTGACAATCATGAAGAAGACGGCAAAGACGGGCATTACCTTGGAGATGCCTCCGAAGTCGGAGATCATCCGGGTGTGTCTCCGTTCATAGATCATGCCGACGATCAAGAAGAGAGAGCCGGTGCTGATCCCGTGGTTGAGCATCTGATAGATCGACCCTTGAACGCCCTGTGTGTTCAGGGCAAACATCCCTAACATGACATAGCCAAGATGGCTGACGCTTGAGAAAGCAACCAGCCTCTTCAGGTCAGGCTGCATCATCGAAACGAGCGCTCCGTAGATGATCCCGATCAGCGCCAGGATCGAAATCAAAGGCACCAGATCTATGGCCGCATTCGGAAAGAGAGGAATGGCAAAGCGGATGAAACCGTATGTCCCCATCTTCAACAGGACGCCTGCCAGAATCACACTTCCCGCGGTCGGCGCCTCGGTGTGTGCATCGGGCAACCAGGTATGGAAGGGAAACATCGGCACCTTGATGGCAAAAGCCAGGGCAAAGGCGCCGAAGAGCCAGTACTGAGTACCCGCAGGAACTCCCAATTTGTAAAGTTCAAGCACATCAAAGGTGGCCTTCCCTGTGGTCTCCGCGTTGATAAAATAGAGGACCAAAATGGCAACCAGCATCAGCACGCTTCCGGCCATGGTAAAGAGGAAGAATTTAATCGCCGCATAGATCCGTCTGGCCGGATTGCCCCACACCCCGATCAGAAGATACATCGGGATCAGCATCACTTCCCAGAAGACATAGAAGAGGATGAGATCCAATGAAACCAGGGCGCCGATCATTCCCGTTTCAAGGAAAAGAAAGGAGATCATATATTCCTTCACTCTGAAGGTGATCGCCGTCCAGGAACAGAGGACACAGAGCACAGTCAGAAAGGTGGCCAGAAGCACCAGCAGGAGACTGATCCCATCAATCCCGATTTTATAACTGATCCCATAAGCCTCCACCCACCACCAGTCTTCCAAAAATTGCATGGCGGCGGAGGTTGAATCGAATCTGAAAAAAAGCGGCAGGGAGGCCACAAACTCGATCAGCGAAAGCACCAGAGTGGTCCACCGGATCGTCTCTTCTTTTTTTATGAAGAGGAGAAGGATCGCACCTGCCAGTGGGAAGAAAATCAGAAAGGATAGGATGGGAATTCCCAAGATGTCCATGAAGTCGCTCCTTTTGGTTACACAAATGGTTCAAAGGACAATAACGTTATTTTATATCAAACAGGTTTTAAATCCGAAGCACGAAATCCGAAATTCGAAACAATATCAAATGAGAAAAATTCAAATGATCAAAACTAAAAAGCTTTAAAATTTGAATTTTGAGAATTCGGATTTGTTTCGGATTTCGATATTCGAATTTCGAATTTCCCCCCCTCCCGCCAAGGCGGGATTTCATTCCAACTAAGCTTCAGCTCTTATAGCTTAAAAGAACCCTCGCATGATATAGTAGATGACCAGGATCAACCCGCCGAGGACGATTGAAAAGGCGTAGTTCTGTACCAATCCTGTCTGCATCTTCCTCATCACGCCGGACAACCCTCCGACCAAATAGGCAATGCCATTGACCGTTCCATCGATGACCAGCTCATCAAATCCCTTCCAGAGCCCCATCCCTAATTTCTTCAGGGAGTTGACAAAAAGGAATTGGTAGAGTTCATCCACATAATATTTATTGGAGACCAGTTGATACAGTCCCTTCCATTTCTCAGCAAGCATCTTGGGTAGAGCCGGGTTCTTCAAATATAAAAAGTAAGCGATCCCAATTCCGATCAGAGCGATGATGACCGAGACAGCCATCAGGAAAACTTCAAGTGTTGCAGAATGGCCCCCTGCCCCTCCTCCAGCAGCCCAGGCTTCGGAGATGAGGGAGAATGCCGCATGGGCTTTCGCGGGTTCCGCCCCTCCCCCGACAACCGGCGCCAGGAACTCATGGATGTGATTGGCTCCGCCAAGGACATGGGGGACGCCCACATAACCTCCTACGATGGAGAGAAAGGCCAGGACCATCAGGGGGACGGTCATCACCTTCGGTGACTCATGGACATGGTGTGCCACATGGTGATCCACCCTCGATTCTCCGAAGAAGGTCATAAAGAGCGCCCGGAACATATAGAAGGCGGTCATGCCCGCAGCCACAGCAGCCACCACCCAGAGCAGGAAATGGCCCCGGCCACTCGAAAAGGCCATCCAGAGAATCTCATCCTTGCTGAAGAATCCTGACAGGCCGGGGATCCCCGCAATGGCCAGTGTGGCGATGAAGAAGGTCCCAAAGGTGATGGGAATCTTCGTTCGCAGTGCTCCCATCTTTCGGATATCGAGCTCTCCGCTCATCGCGTGCATGACGCTGCCGGCTCCTAAAAAGAGGAGGCCTTTGAAAAAGGCATGGGTCATCAGGTGAAAGATTCCTGCAGCATAGGCCCCCACGCCCACGGCAAGAAACATATACCCTAACTGGCTGATCGTCGAATAAGCCAGAATCTTCTTTATGTCGTACTGGCAGAAGCCAATCGAGGCGGTGAAGATGGCCGTGCCACAGCCTACGATGGCCACGACGGCCATAGCAATGGGCGCCATGTTGTAAATGACACTGCACCGGGCAACCATATACACACCCGCAGTGACCATGGTGGCCGCATGGATCAAGGAGCTGACAGGTGTGGGACCTTCCATAGCATCGGGAAGCCAGACATAGAGGGGAATCTGTGCCGATTTTCCGCAGGCGCCGACAAAGAAGAGAAGGGCGATGGCGGTCGCCGTTGTCGTGTCGAGTTTAGCGGCATTGGCAAACGCATCGGTAAAGTCCAGCGTCCCTACATGGGTGAAGAGGAGGAACATCCCCAGGATGAAACCGAAATCGCCCACCCGGTTGACGATAAAAGCCTTCTTTCCTGCATTGGCTGCCGAATCCTTCTCATACCAGAAGCCGATCAGAAGATAGGAGCAGAGGCCCACGCCCTCCCAGCCTACAAACATCAATAAAAAGTTGTTGGCCAGGATCAGGTTGAGCATCATGAAGACAAAGAGGTTGAGATAGGTGAAGAACCGGGTGAAGCCCGGATCATCATGCATATACCCCACGGAGTAGATATGGATGAAGAAGCTGACTCCGGTGACCACCAGGGCCATGAGAATGGAGAGGGGATCGATCTGATAACCGATCACGGTCTGAAAAGAGCCTGAGACGATCCAGTCGAAGATCACCTTCTCGAAGACCCTTTCCGCGGGTGGCTTATGGATCAGTTCGAAGAAGATGAGGATGGAGGTGAGAAAGGAGAGGCCGATCGCAGCCGGACCGACAATGCCAACCACACCCTTTCCCACACGTCTTCCCAGTAATCCGTTGATCAAAAAACCGATAAAAGGAAATAGAGGGATCAACCAGACGTATTCAAGCATGTAGAACTCCTTTTTGCAGTTCGGTGTTCGGAGTTCGTAGTTCGGAGTTTAAAAACTTATTTTCTCCGAACTCCGAACTCATGGCTCCGAACTATTTTTACCATTTCAGTAAATTGACTTCATCCACATTGATCGTTTCTTTGGAACGATAGAGCATCACAAAAATGGCCAACCCGACCGCGGCCTCTGCTGCGGCAACGCCCATCACGAAGAAAGCAAAGATCACCCCGTCGATCGACTGGAGAAAGCGTGAAAACGTGATGAAGGCCAGATTCACCGCATTGAGCATCAACTCAATACACATGAAGACAACGATGGCATTGCGTCGGGTCAATGCGCCGATGACACCGATCGTAAAGAGCGCTCCGCTCAACATCAGAAAGAGGGCAGGTGGAATGTTTGGAACGACCCACATAGTTGACTCTCCTTATGTCCTTTTCTTGCTCAAAATGACGGCGCCGATGATGGCGACCGTTAAAAGAATGGCGACAATCTCAAAAGGAAAAACATAGGTGGTAAATAGGGCCTCACCTACGGTTTTCACATTGTTGGCCATCTTATCCGCAGTATAGGAACCGGTCTGGCCGGTTGGGGATTTGGCGACGGCTACATAGAGGATCCCAAGGAGGAAGAGAACAGCTAATCCTCCTCCGATGACTTTTGAATAAACGATCTTCGTTTTTGACCGAAGCTCCGTCTCCAGATCGAGGAGCATGATGACAAAGACGATGAGCATCACGATCGCTCCTGCGTAAACGATGACCTGGATGATGGCGATGAACGGGCTATGGAGCAGGATATAGAGTACGGCTCCGCAGAGAAGCGTCAGCACCATAAACAGGGCGCTGTGAATGGGGTTTTTGCGTGTGATGACCAGGATGGAGGCGACGACCGAGACAAAGCCCACTCCCAAAAAGATCAACCACTGAAAGAGTATTCCAAAATTTTCAGCCATGGTATGACTCCAAATGATTTACTAAAATCCCCCTTTGTCCCCCTTTTCCAAAGGGGGATCGATCTTCTCCTCCCTTTAGCAAAGGGAGGTGGGGAGGGATTTGGTTTATGGATTATACTTCTTCTGCTCCAGAAGTTTTTCTGTGTTCATGAGAAAGGGCGCTCTCTTTCTCTCGACCCATTCGTAATTCTTTCCGACAAAGATGGCATTGACCGGGCAGGCCTCCTCGCAATACCCGCAGAAGATGCACCTCAGGACATCAAGCTCATAGGTGAGGGGATAGCGTTGTCCCTGCTCATTCTCCGCCGTCACAATATTGATACACTGGGAAGGGCAGACCGCCATGCACAGGCCGCAAGCCACACATTTAATCTGCCCCTTCTCGTCCTTTTCAAAATACTGGATTCCCCTCCAGCGTTTTGCAGGAGGGACCTTCTGCTCCGGATACTGTGTGGTGATCGGTTTGGAGAAGAACCGACCCAATGTAAATGCTAAACCTTTCAGTAATGGAATAATCATGTCCGGCCTCTTATTAACCTTTCAGTACAACAATCAAGGCAGTGATTAAAATGTTGATTAGAGTTAACTCAAATAAAACCTTCCAACCAAACTTCATGATCTGATCGTAGCGAAGTCTCGGAAACGTTCCCCTCTGCCAGATAAAGAAGAAGATCAACACGAAAACCTTCGTCGCAAACCAGAAGACCCCGGGGATAAACGCAAGCTGAGGCAGGGGCGCCTGCCATCCGCCTAAAAAGAGCGTCACCGCGACAGCCGCAACGGTAATCATATGGGCATACTCTGCCATGAAGAAGAGGGCAAATTTCATACTGCTGTATTCGATATTAAACCCGCAGGCCAGCTCCGATTCGGACTCCGGCATATCAAAGGGAGTTCGGTTGATCTCGGCCAATCCACAGATGATAAAAAAGACGAAAGCGGCAGGTTGATACAGAATGTTCCAGTTCCAGAACCCCCCTCCCTGGAGCGCAACGATTTCGGCCAGCCTGAGGCTCTGAGAAAGAATGATCACCCCGACGATCGAAAGCCCGAGGGCCACCTCGTAACTGATCATCTGTGCCGCCGCCCGAAGTGAGCCGGTCAGACCATATTTGTTGCCCGAAGACCAGCCTCCGAGGACGATTCCGAATTCTCCGATGGAAGCGATCCCGAACACATAAAGAAGCCCAATGTCAATATCCGCAATCCGCAATTTGACCACATAGTCGGTCCCCGGAATGGTGAACTGGTCTCCAAAGGGAATCACGGCAAACATGCTGATGGCCGCAATGATGGCGATCATCGGTGAAATCACAAAGACCGCCTTATCCGAATTCCCGGGAATCAGGTCCTCCTTGAAGAAAGCCTTGATCCCATCCGAAAAGGGCTGAAGCAGTCCAAAGGGACCGCACCGATTCGGACCAAAACGGATTTGGATGTGGCCCAGAACCTTCCTCTCCAGCCAGGTCAGATAAGCCACGGAGAGCATCAGGCAAGCAAAGACGACCACACATTTTACAATTGTCTCAATGAGAAGATATAAGACCTGCATCCCGCTTCTCCTCTAAAACCCTTTTTTAAGCTAATGCCCCATGCCTAGAAGGCACACACGAATGATGAAAATGACGAATTTCACGAATAGTAAACGATATGCCTAACATTCGTGCCATTCGGTATCATTCGTGTTATTCGTCTTTTTTATTTCCCTAAACCGCAAACAGTCCAACCCGCACACACCGGAGGCAGCGCTCTGCCTCTTTCTGTGCGATTGATATGGAAAACCCTTGTTCCACCTCATCTAATGTCCACTTTCTCGAATCCGGGGGAAGAAGTTCCAGCATCGCCCTCTTCTGGCTGCCAGGATTTCCGATCTTTTCATCCTTGCCGTAAACTTTGATCTTTTCAACCAGAGTCTCCAGCCTTTCGTCCTCCGATTCCTTTACCTCAACCCCTCTGATATAGGCATCGATCTTATCAGCCGCCCTCTTTCCATGGTTTGCGGCGCGCACCAGAACATCCGGCCCGATCACACAATCGCCTCCCGAGAAAATCCCCTGACGGTTTGTCTGAAACGTTCCTTCTTGAACGGAGATGGTGGAACGTTTGGTCGTCTTGACCCCATCCTTTTCGTCGAGAAAGGAGAGGTCGATCGCCTGTCCGATGGCTGGAATCGCAATATCGGCCTCGATGAAAAACTCCGATCCCTTAATGGGGACAGGTCTCCGTCTTCCGCTCTCGTCGGGCTCGCCCAATTCCATCCGGATACACTCCATGCCCGTCACTTTTCCGTCCTTCTCAATAATCCGGACCGGATTGCAGAGGTAATGGAATTTCACGCCCTCCTCTTCTGCATCGTGAATTTCCACACGGTCAGCAGGCATCTCTTTCTTCGTCCGGCGATAGACGAGGTTCACATCGGCCTTACCGATTCTGAAGGAAGAACGGACGCAATCGATCGCCACATTTCCGCCGCCCACGACCACCACCTTCTTCCCTTCGGGATAAGGGTCTCTTCCGAGATTGATCTCAAGGAGATAATAGACGCCCGGGATGAATCCCTTATATCCTTTGTCCTCTCCATCCACGCCCATGGGGGTGTTGGTCTGAGCGCCCACAGCGATGTAAATGGCCTTGAATCCCTGCTCGAACATTTGCGAAATGGTGATATCTTTTCCCACCTGCGTATTGTATTGGATCTTCACGCCCAACTGTTCCACGAGACGCGTCTCATATCTGACGATATCTCTCGGGAGTCTGTAGTCCGGAATTCCAACCGCTGACATTCCGCCTGGCTCTCCCAGTCTTTCGAAAATCGTCACCGGGTATCCCTTCAGGGCCAGGTAATAGGCACAGGTGAGCCCTGATGGTCCGGCTCCAATGACAGCCACCTTTTCAGTACGAGCCGGAGCTTTGGCAGCGCCTGGTTTGAATCCCCTTTCAAGTTCATAATCAGCCACAAATCGCTTGAGCCATTTGATGGAGACGCATTCATCCACATTCTGTCTTCGGCAATTATCTTCACAGGGCCTGATGCAAACCCTTCCAAGGATTCCAGCCAGGCAGGTGGCTTCGCGGATGGCAGCAAGCGACTCCGTATATCGGCCTTCTTTGATCAGTTCCACATAGCGGCTGATGGGAAGATGGGATGGACAGGCGCTCTCACACGGAGCCGTCACCTTCACTTTATATTCCTGGCGCGGAATCTTCTTCTTCGATTGAACCACTTCGGCAAACTGTCCCTTAAAATAGTCGAGGGCATGCAGCACGGGTTTAGGTCCGGTCTGCCCGAGATTACATTTTGAACTCCCGAGGATCATCTCGCCGAGATTCTTCAACTGGTCCAGGTCCTCTGGTTTTCCCTGACCTTCGGCAATTCGATTCAGAAGGGTCGACATAACCCGTGTTCCCACCCGGCAGGGCGTGCACTTACCGCACGACTCCTTCTGGACAGCTTCCATGTATGCCCGAATCAAATCGATGATATTCACTTCAGGGTCACGGATGGCAATTCCGTCCCAACCGATGAAAGCCTTGACCTTCTTCTCCTTATCGAATTCAAGGGGAAGATTGAGATTGGAAACAGGCTGCCTCTCGCCTTCTGATTTCCCGCGGTTATCCACAACCGCTCCACCCCAACTGCTAAAAAGAATATCTGTCATGTTAACCCTCATTTTCGAAAATCCGAAATCCGAATATCGGGCGAAGCGTCCTCTTAGGACCAATCCGAAACAAATCCGAATTTTCAAAATCCAAAATTGTTAAACTTTTTTGTTTTACATTTGAATTTCGAAAATTTGAAATTGTTTCGAAATTCGAATTTCGTGCTTCGAATTTATTCTTTTTACCGGTCTATCTCTCCAAGAACAATATCAATGCTTCCGATCGCGGAGATCACATCTGCGATCAAACTTCCCTCGATCATTTTGGGAAGCGCGCTCAGGTTGAGGAATGAGGGAGGCCGTATCCTCATCCTCAGAGGTTTATTCGATCCATCGCTCACCAGATAATACCCCAGCTCTCCTTTCGATGCCTCCACGCTTACATAGACCTCTCCTTTAGGAGGCTCAAACCCTTCAGAGGCAATCTTGAACTGACGGATCAATGAGGCGATATCCGTGAGGACCATCTCTTTCTTGGGAAGAACCACCTTCGGATCGTCTGCAAGGACAGGCCCCTGGGGCAACCGATCCAGGGCCTGTTTCACAATGGCGTTTGCCCATTCCATCTCCCTCAACCTTACATAGTATCGATCATAGACATCACCCACTGACCCTATGGGAATGTCAAATTCAAAATCTTCATAGCTCGAATACGGGAACGCTTTTCTGATGTCCCATTTCACACCCGACCCGCGAAGGCTTGGGCCGGTCATACCCCAGTTGATTGCATCCTCTTTTGAGATGATGCCCACTTCCTTGGTTCGTTTCAGCCAGATCACATTCTTTGTCAGGAGGGTCTCATACTCCTGCATGTGGCCTTGAAACGCATCCACAAAAACCCTGATCTTTTTCTCGATCCCCTCTGGAAGGTCTTTGGACACTCCTCCAATTCGTAAATAGGTTGGAGTCAATCTTCCGCCTGAGACCTCTTCAAAAATTTTCAGAATTTCCTCCCTTTCCCGGAAATTGTAAAAGAGCAACGTCATGGCGCCAATGTCAAGCGCATGGGTTCCCAGCCAGATGAGATGGGCCGCAATCCTCTGAAGTTCAGTCATCATCACTCTCAGATAGCGAGCCCTCTTGGGAACTTCAATCCCAAGGAGTTTCTCAACGGCAAGAACATATCCGAGATTATTCCCCATGGCATTGGTGTAATCCAATCGGTCCGTGAGGGGTATCACCTGATGATAGGTTCTGGCCTCGGCCAGTTTTTCAACCCCCCGGTGGAGATGTCCGATATGGGGAATTGCCTTAACAATAATTTCTCCATCTAATTCCAACACAAGCCTCAACACCCCGTGAGTGGCCGGGTGCTGCGGACCCATGTTGATGGTCATCAATCGTGTCTCTGCCATTTCAGACCTCGGGGACAAAGGGTTTGTCAAAATCCGGTCCTTCGACCGGGAAATCTTTTCTCAGAGGGTGGCCTTCGTAACCCTCCCAGAGGAGAATTCTCCTCAAATCCGGATGGTTCTCAAAGGAGATCCCGTAAAGATCGTAGACCTCCCTCTCCAACCAGTCGGCCGCCTTCCAGATCGATTCAACGCTTAACACGGCTTCACCTTCTCCGACTCTCGTCTTCAGTCTCAACCGATCGTTTGTCTTGAAGGAGTAGAGAAGATAGACCACTTCAAAACGGGGCTGTTGTGGAAAATAGTCTACCCCGCACAGATCGGTCAGCATATGGTACTGCAGATCCGGGTCGGTATAGAGAAATCGACAGATCTCATAGATATCCTTCTTCGGCACAGTTACATTGACTTCCCCACGAAAGGCCGTCACATCCAGCGCCGAAGCAGGAAACTTGGTCTTCATCTTGTTGACTGCGGGATGAACTTCAGCCATATCCTTCTATCCTTTCATCTCATCCATCTCTTTCGGGATGAGATTGACATTCTTCCGATCCGCAAGGGTCTCCTGTCCGATCTTCTTCTGGAGTTCCAGGATCGCCGTGAGAAGTGTCTCCGGCCTCGGCGGGCAACCCGGGACGTAGACATCCACCGGGATCATCTGATCCACACCCTGCACTACATTGTAGGTCTTAAAAATTCCTCCTGAGCAGGCACAGGCTCCATAAGCGATGACCCATTTGGGCTCTGGCATCTGCTCATAGATCCGTTTGACCATGGGCGCCATCTTCTTGGTCAGCGTCCCTGCCACGATCATCAAATCAGCCTGTCTGGGAGAAGGCCTGAACACTTCCGAACCAAATCGCGAAATATCCCACGTCGCCGAACTGGTGACGATCATCTCCAGGGCGCATCAGGCCAGGCCGAAGGTGACCGGCCAGATCGAATACTTCCGCCCCCAGTTGACCACTGCATCCAGGACGGGCATCAAGGGAGTTTTTTCAAGGTAAGTTTCTATTCCCATTCGAGCGCTCCTTTTTTCCAGATATAGATATAGGCAATAATTAGTATTCCAATGAACACAGACATAGAGATGAGGCCAAACACTTTTAATTCTTTAAAGATCACTGCCCACGGGTAGAGGAAGACGATTTCGATGTCGAAGATCAGAAAAAGCATGGCGATGATGTAATATTTGATCGGGATTCTGCGGAAAGAGGACCCATACGTGGTCATGCCACACTCATAAGTCGCCTCTTTCAGGACGGTCCGTTTTCTCTGACCCAGGAGATAAGAGGCAGTAATGGCAAAGCAGGCGAAGACAACGGCAATGGCAAAGTAGAAAATGAGAGGAAGATAATCGATCAGCATCAAACCCCCCTTGTGAAAATTTTCTTGTGCTTCGACAAACTACAAAATCACTCCATTTTTGTCAAGAAAAATCTTACCTGGAATGATTTGACAGACATTTGCTCCACGATAAAATTACCAATTGATATTACTATATATTTTTTATTTTCAACAGAAACTTCGTTAAACCATTATCCGCCATATTTTTCAACCCGTACGGTTGAAAATTTTAAGTCGGTTATCTTTGATTCAGGGTCTAACACTGTATTGGTGAGGAGGTTGACAGGCGCCTCGGCAAAGTGAAATTTGGCAAAGATCACCCCGCTTGATACCCTGTCTGTTATCTTCACTTTTGAAACAAAATCGCCCCTCCTGCCCGCAACTTTTACCCGGTCTCCTTCGGTGATTCCGAGTTGCTCTGCATCGGATGGGTTTATTTCCACAAGACTCTCGGGACACTTCTCATCGAGGAGTTTTACTTTCCGGGTCATACTGCCTGAATGATAATGGTAATAGTCTCTTCCTGTGCTCAGAATGAATGGATAATCTTTGTCCGGTACTTCCGGAGGAGGAGTATAATCAACTGCTACGAAGAGTCCTTTACCGCGCACGATCTTCCCTCTGTGAAGTACTGGAGTTCCTGGATGAGCCTCGTCTGGACAAGGCCACTGGATGCCTCCGGACTCCAACCGTGAGTAAGTAATGCCAGCATATTGTGGAGTCACCTTTCTGATTTCATCGAAGATCTCCTTGGAGTTTTTATAACTCATTGGATATCCGAACCTTGATGAGAGGTCACAAAGGATTTCCCAGTCCGTCCTGGCTCCTTCAGGTCCGTTGAGCGCTTTTCTCACCCTCTGAACCTTTCTTTCGGTATTCGCAAAGGTGCCATCTTTTTCTAAAAAACTGAGGGAAGGAAAAACCACATCAGCCATCTTCCCGGTCTCCGTCAGAAAGATGTCCTGGACAACAAGAAGGTCCAGCTTGCCATAGGCTTTCTTTAAATGAGCAACGTCAGGATCCGTCACAATGGGATTTTCTCCCATGATATAGATGGCCTTTATCTTTCCATCCAGGGCTGCCTGACTCATTTCTACGACAGTCAATCCTGGTTTATCTGAGAGCGAAGCGCCCCAATGGCTCTCAAATTTATCTCTCAATTCTCTCAAGGCCACTCCCTGATATCCCGGATACACATTGGGTAAACAGCCCATATCACAGGCGCCCTGGACATTATTCTGGCCTCTCAGGGGATTGACACCGCTTCCGGGTTTTCCCAACTGTCCACAGAGAAGGGCGAGATTCGAAAGCGCCTTGACCCCATCGGTGCCCGAAGAGTGTTGGGTAATGCCCATGCAGTAGAGGATGGCTGCATTCTTTGCTGAGGCATACATCCTCGCGGCCTTCGTCAACTGTTCCTTGGGAATGCCGGTCATCTTCTCGACGTATTCCGGCGTATACTTGGAAACCTTCTCCTTGACCGCCTCAAAGCCCTCCGTATGTTGGTCGATAAACGATTTATTATAAAGGTTCTCTTTGATGATGATATGGGCAAGACCATTTAACCAGACAATATCATCTCCGGGTTTGGGTCGAAGCCAGAGGGTCGCCTCTTCTACCAGGTCAATCTTTCTCGGATCAACGACAATGATCTGGGTTCCATTGAAGCGGGCGCGATTCCTCAGGAGCATCCCGATCACCGGGTGGGTCTCTGTGGTGTTGCTGCCCGTGACTAAGTAGAGATCCGCTTCCTTAAGGTCGGCGATAGAATTGGTCATCGCTCCAGAGCCTAATGTTGTGGCCAGACCGACCACGGTGCTGGAGTGTCAGAGACGGGCGCAATGATCGACATTGTTTGTGCCAATCGCCGCCCTGAAAAATTTCTGAAAGAGGTAGTTATCTTCGCAGGTGGCTCTTGCTGAGGAGAGTCCAGCAATACTGTCAGAGCCGTACTTCTCTTTGACCTCCTTCAACTTCGTCGATACATAGGTCAACGCCTCATCCCATGTCGCTTCTCTCAAGTTGCCATGCTCTCTGAGGAGTGGGGTACGAAGTCTTTCAGGGTGGTTCACAAATTCGTAACCGAATCTTCCCTTCACGCAGAGCACGCCATTGTTGGTCCCCAGGCCTTCGTGTGTGGTCACCTTGATCGGTCTATTATTGACAACATTGATCTCGAGAGAGCATCCCACTCCGCAATACCCGCATACCGTTGACACCCGTTTGGCTTGCCATTTCCTTCCCTTAATGGGACTGACATTCTCTGTAAGCGCTCCTACCGGGCATGCAGCAAGACACTCTCCGCATGAGATGCATCTGTCGGGTTGAACCACTTCAACCCTCGCATCAAACCCTGTCTCTTTAAGGTCGAGAACCTCCCTTCCCGCAATCTCCCTACAGGACCGGATACAACGACTGCAGAGAATACACCGGTTCGGATGATATTTGATAGCAGGTGTGGAATAAATCTTATACTCTTTTTCCCCCCCATCAACCTGGTACTCTGCTTTTTCAATCCCATACTCATACACATAATCCTGAAGGTCGCATTCCCCTCCTTTGTCGCAGACCGGACAATCGAGAGGATGCTTCACCAACATGAACTTAAGAATCTCTTTTCTTATATCTCTAACCTTCGCGGTTTCAGTTTCGATGACCATGCCATCCAGGGCCTTTGTATTGCAGGCGGTCACAGGATTCTCAAGGCCCTGAACCTCTACCACACACATTCTGCAGAAACCTGTTGGGATGAGACTCTCCATATGGCACAGCGTGGGTATTCGGAAACCGTTCTGTTGAGCAATCTTCAGGATAGTTGCGCCTTCTTCCGTCTCAATAGCTCTGCCGTTGATCGTAATTCTCATCGCGATCTTCTCCTCTAAAAATTGTGTGCCTCACAAGGCACACCGCCTATTTTCAGTTAATGGCTGCTAAAACTTTGTGAAATATTTAATTTGCCACTATTCAATAGAACAACCCGCAAAATTTGTCAAGAAAAAAAGATGAGATTTAAAAAAAAGCCTTGAGCCCTCTGGTTTTACCGATGATAGAACGATGACATTAATTAGAAACATATTGAAAATAAAGAATTATTTGTGGAATCAGAAACCGAATAGAAGTTTTTTTGAGTTCTCACTTTTAGGCCTTGACATGAAATATGTGATTTGAATATCCTTGTTTTAATCTATTATTTTGCTTCTTATAAAGGTTCTCAACGATGCGATTCGGATTTCACATCTCCATGTCTGGAGGGTTTTCCAAGATACTGGATAGAGCGACGATTCGAGGATGTGAAACGATTCAGTTCTTCTCCCGAAATCCAAGAGGATGGAAATATGGTTCTCTCGATCACGATGAAGTAGAAATATTCCGGAGATCGATTCAGTCATCCAGCATCTCTCCCCTCTTTCTCCATCTTCCTTATCTTCCGAATGTCGCTTCAAAAGAATCGAAATTTTACAACCGTTCAATCGATTCGATTGTGATCGACCTCGAAAGAGCGGCCCAGTTAGGGGCTCACTATCTGATTATCCATATCGGGCATCGAATGGACTCTTCTGAGGATGAAGCGATTGAGGCAGTAGCATGGGCGATCAATCAGGTTTTTGATCGGGTAAAAAACCCTGTCACACTCCTTCTCGAAAATACCTCTGGCCAGGGAACGGAGATCGGTTATGAGTTTAATCAAATCAAAAAGATCATCGAAAGGGTTGAGCAAAGAGACAGGATCGGAATTTGCTTAGACATTGCCCACGCTTTTGAGGCGGGGTATGACCTCTCAAAAAAAGATGGGATTGAGAAGACGCTCGAATCCTTCGATAAGACGATCGGCATGAAACGCCTCCACCTTCTTCATCTGAACGATTCAAAGACGCTGCTTGGATCGAGAAAGGACCGGCACTGGCACATCGGCGAGGGCCATATTGGACTTGAGGGATTCAGGCATTTAATCAACCATCCCTTATTAAAACATCTTCCAGGAATCATGGAGACTCCGAGAAAAGACACGGTCGAGGATTTAAAGAACATGAAAGTGATTAAAAGTCTTGTGGAGTAGAAAAGTTTACGTTGACGATGCTCGTATCGAAACTCGAAGCCAGGAATTCGAAGCTCGATAATAATACGAGTCTCCAGTTTCGACAACCGAACATCGATACGAGTTTCTACAACGATAAACGTCGGTCGTTATTGTTGCTTTGAGACAAAACTCTTTTTTTCTAAACACGGCATGCTTCTCATTCACCCTCCTGTTTCCAAGCCAAGTGAACCTCCAGCAGGAATTGCCAGACTCTACGGTGCATTGAATCACCATAGGATCAATTACTCGGTGCTGGATGCAAACTTAGAAGGTCTCCTCTATCTTCTACATTCATCACCCGGATCATCAGATACCTGGACCTCCCGGGCGCTCCGTCATCTTTCCAGACATCTCGATTCGTTGAAGAGTTGGGAGGCTTATCGGGATTCAGGTCGTTACCGCCGAGCCGTCATTGACCTGAATCGGCTACTTAAGATGACACCAAGTGCAACTGGTGTTCGTGTGGGATTGGCAAACTACGAACATGACTCTCTCTCTCCGGTAAGAAGCGCGGATCTTATCCGTGTCGCAGAAAATCCTTGGGACAATCCTTTTTATCCCTATTTTCAAAAACGGCTCACTGACCTTCTTAAAGTGCAACAGCCTTCCTGGATTGGTTTCTCGCTTAACTACTTAAGTCAAGCGCTATCCACGTTTGCCATGATTGGCTTTCTTAGGCAGGATTATCCAGGAGTAAAAATTGTTTTGGGCGGAGGTCTTGTCACCTCATGGATGAAAAGGCCTCATTGGAAAAACCCTTTTGAAGGACTGGTTGATCATCTTGTGGCTGGACCAGGAGAGGAACCGTTGCTTTCACTCATGGGGGTTCGCCCCGTTAGAAATTCCGGCGAGGCATTAAACCCTCCTGGAATTATTCTAAAATGTGCCCCCCCCGCTGGGCAGTGGGATATTATTTCTAACGGGGTAAAGGGCTTAAACGGATGCAGTGAGAGGGTGTTGGGGAATGATCCTTATGCACCAAATTATGAGTCTTTCCCTCTAAATGATTACTTTGCTCCCGGACCAATCCTCCCCTACAGCGCTTCAAGCGGGTGTTATTGGAACAGATGTTCCTTCTGCCCGGAAAGAGCCGAGGGAAATCCTTATGTCTCTGTTCCAATGAATAAGGTGACCCGTGATCTTCGTAAGTTTGCTGAAAGAGACAAACCTGTTTTGATCCATCTTCTCGACAATGCGATCAGTCCCTCACTGATGAAGGAAATGATGGAGCATCCACCCGGAGTCCCCTGGTATGGTTTTGCCAGGATCACTCACCATCTGAATGATCCGGATTTCTGTTTGGGATTGAAACAATCGGGATGTGTGATGTTAAAACTTGGCGTGGAATCAGGAGACCAGAGTATACTCGACCATTTGCACAAGGGGATTGATCTGGAGGAAGCTTCCGTCACTTTAAGAAATTTGAAAAAAGCAGGCATCGCCACCTATGTCTATCTTCTTTTTGGAACTCCCTCGGAAGGGGTGGAAGAAGCAAGAAGAACTCTGGAGTTTGTTGTGAAGCACCATGAGTATATCGATTTTTTAAATCTCGCTATATTCAATATGCCAATTTATGGACCTGAAGCCCAACCAATGAAAACAGAAGTTTTTTACGAGGGAGACCTCTCCCTCTATACCGGTTTCGACCACCCCAAGGGATGGAGCAGACCATTGGTCAGACAATTCCTTGACAAAGAATTCAAACGACATCCTGCTATTGCCTCGATTTTAAGAAGAGATCCTCCTGTCTTCACCTCCAATCATGCCCCCTTCTTCGTCATGAACAGAAGTGCCCGTTGAAGAAAAACCTTTCATGCTATTTATTTCTCAAATTTGGTCTTTTAATTGTTGCTATTTAGTGATAGTATCTAACTGAATCAAGCGAAGGTTATTTTACCTCTTGGGCAGGAGAGGAAATGAGAGTAATCGAAGAGAATTATCAGCGAATCAAGGATGATAAACGTTCATTCGACATTCGCTTCTGGCAATCCCAGGGTGATCGTGCCATTTTTGAGGCGGTATCGGAAATGCTGCGGGACTACTTCTTGCTTCGAGGTAAAGATGCTGACGAATTCCGACTTCAGAGAACTGTTGAATCTTTTCGAAAAAAAACTTGGTAGGGTCTGGCAACCGCAATAATGGTTTTTTCTTACAACCTCTCTTTATGAATTACCCTTTGTCCCATCTTGTTATTTTTTAAACTACTGTGAGAAAGAGCCTGTTTTACGAAGATCAAATCTTGGGAAAACGGCAGAATGTTCACGGAATCGAAATCTACCCCTTTGAATTCATCAACTTCTCCCAGGCCTTCAGGGCTCCATAACCTTTATTGATGAAAAAGACTACCAATGTGGTATTGACTTCGGTATAACTTTTTGTCATAATGATTTTATGAAAACGGCCATATCCATACCGGATGAGGTATTCAAAGAGGTCGAAAAGTTTTCTAAGGAACACCAATATTCGAGGAGCGAAGTGTTCGTGATGGCAGTGAAGGATTTTTTGGAAAAATTGAAATCCCAGCAACTCTTGAATGCATTGAATGAAGTATATTCAGAGCCAGAATCTTTAGAAGAAACAACTCTGAGAGAAGAAAGCAAGCGATACTATTCTAAGAAAATACAGAAAGAACCGAAGTGAATATCAAGCAGGGTGATATTTTCTGGGTAAGCCTTGGACCCCCGAAGGGTTCTGAGCCGGGATACCGCCATCCTCATATGGTCATCCAGAATAATCTATTCAATCAAAGTAAGATCAATACCGTTGTGCTCTGTGCGCTTACCTCCAACCTCGCCAGAGCCAGGTCCCCTGGCAATGTCCTTCTCAGAAAAGGAGAGGGTAATCTCAAAAAAGAAAGTGTCGTCAATATCACACAAATGATCACAGTGAACAAATCAGATCTCATCGAAAAAATTGGCTCCTTATCCCCCACCCGAATCAGAGAAATCATAGACGGCATTTCCCTTCTCATTGAACCAAGAGAAATCGGATAGAAATTCTTTTTCAAGCGCAAATGTTCCTGATTTCTTACTTTGATCGCATGGTTCTTCGATGGAAACAACCCTGTGGCCATTAACATTCCTCCTATACTCAGGGTTACCCCTAAACCATTCCCCGACACAAAACCATTCCCCGACCTATATCCATTCGTAACACTTTAGCGCTTTGAAAAACCTTTTATAAAATCCCTCCCGACCTCCCTTTGCCAAAGGGAGGTAAAGCCTCTCCCCCTTTGGAAAAGGGGATTAAGGGGGATTTTATGATGATTCTTTTGATCAATTGAATCATGAACTTCTTCTTTTCAAAGAGCTAAAGTGTTACATCCATTCAAGTTCTTTTTAAGGAAATGCTTGACCGTTGGTGTTCCTTACGATATAATAAATTTGTTGTAAGGAATCTTAGAAAAGGAGAAAAAAATGCAATCGGTCATCACTTCAAAATTTCAAACGACCATTCCGAAGGCCGTAAGGGAGAATCTCAAACTTTCGGTCCAGGATGCCCTGGAATGGAAAATTGAGAGAGGAAAGGTCGTTGTATACCCTGCCCAGAAAAAATTTCTACAATACAAGAATACTGTCAAAACAGGAAAAGGAGACATCCCTGCTGACATCGAGCAGGCCCGAACCATGCGGGTGGAGAGATATCGGTGAAGAAATATATTCTTGATGCAAACGCTCTGATATCCTATGTGACCGATCGCAATCCGGATCAGCAGAAAAAAATCGCCAAGATATTCCAGGAAGTTTTAAGATTAAAAAGGGTTATCCTATGCCCTCAAAACGTTTTAACCGAGTTCATCTATGTTTTAGATAAAGTGTACGATATTCCAAAGAATGACATCCAGGTAATGGTTATAGATTTTTTAGCGATGCCAGGAGTTGAATTGGTTCATGAAATTGATTTTCCCACCGTCTTTAAGTTTTGGCCAGAAGCCATATCGGACTTCGGAGATGCTGTCGTGGCTTCCCTTGGAGTTCTTTATAAGGAATCGGTGATTGTGACGTTCGATCTCAAATTCATCCATACCCTCAAAAAGATAGGGTTGCCAGTCGAAAAACACTGATCCGTATTGGTTTGAAAAACTTCTGGCGTAACTCCTCGGTTAGTGAACCAGAAAAGAATATTGGGCCCTTGTTAAGGCCGGGATCAAAAACCCAAAACTCTTCGGATTTATCAGGTTTTCTTTCGATTTCAAAAGTGGAAAATTGTGCAGACGTACAAATATTCTTGCAACCACTGCCATTATTTTATTGAAACCCAGGGCCCCTGGCCATATTGTAAGGATAAAGGAGCAAAAAGGCATTATAGAAGCCTCTACGAAGCATCGTCCGGACCTATCCATGGTCTAATCGCAAACATTTATTGCCCTACTTGTGATAGGATTAAGGCATACCAAATCGTTGAATACGAGAATCCTCTTTCTTCCCTGCTTGACTTCTGGTTAAGCATCAACCCACGTAAGACCAAGAGAGTTTGTCATAAGTGTAAAAACCCCATCTTCTTAATCATTCCTCCAGGTTCTGTCAGATGCCCAAGATGCCATAAAGGCAAATTTGAACTTTTTGAGCCATTAGAAGAAGACGGTACTAAATACCCTGTTCCTCCCCCAAGGTCAAAGCTGAAAGTTAGACAAAAAGGAAAGGCAATTCATGTTCCAAAACCTACAGCGGTAATCGACTCCCAGGAACACATGGGTTATACATTCGAAAGATTTTCAGACTGGTTTGCAGGAACAATTCGAAAGCGATTGCCAATCGGAGATTACACCATTCTTGGTTTAGAAGACGAGGTGGCTATTGAAAGAAAAACCCTACCTGATTTGGTGAAATCTATCATTCAAGAGAGGAAAGACTTCATTAAAAAGTGCGAGGGTCTTTCCAATTTCAAAAAGAAATGTATTGTGATCGAAGGGTCAATGACTACTTTAAAAACTCCCTACGAAGATTCCTGCGCGCATCCCAATGCAGTTTTGGGAAGTCTTCTGGCGGCACAGGAGCGGTGGGAGATTCCCTTCTATTTCCTTGACAACTTTCTCCTCGCAGAAGAATTTGTTGCAAGCATGTTGAGTAAATACCATGCCTATCGGTGGCTCGAAATCAATGGATTACAAAGATGCCTGATCGAAGGCGATATTTAATTGTAATAGTTTTGACACAGCAGGATGAATAGATAACAAATGTTAGTACCAAGGGAAAAGTCATTCCATAATCTTCCAAGAAGGGATTTTAATAGAGGGTGATCGGGGTTTTAGTTTAAGGCATTGAAAACATTTCACAAATCTCTTTTTTTTCAAAGCTGGCAAATTCCTTATTTTCGACTTAAGATGTTCTCCGACAGGAGGCATCATGGAACCATTACTCAAAAACATTTCGGCTATCATTCCAGATGAAAAGATCGATCGCGAACTTTCTTTTCCTTGTCCTGATAGAGGACCGCGTTCTGATCTTAAACCTTCTCAGCTGTATCGCATT
>Ga0194111_10001072_pt1 | contig 33557 bp, 22 predicted proteins | sample TA2KigC300mmetaG_FD_146194 | JGI IMG/M metagenome (GOLD analysis project Ga0194111, IMG submission 146194) | Freshwater microbial communities from Lake Tanganyika, Tanzania - TA2015033 Kigoma Deep Cast 300m | ecosystem: Environmental > Aquatic > Freshwater > Lake | place: Tanzania: Lake... | reverse complement strand
TTCCGGGTGAGGGTGGAGGAGTCCCTTTATCCGATGCTCCAGATGTGGCCGGCGCCCAGCAGAACGTCCGAAAGCTTGCTGATTCGGCGTGAAGGTGATGAGGTTGTCTATTTGAACGAGCTGCGGCACAGGAAAAACACCGCGCTCAGATTGCGATTGCCGGTGAGCGCTGAACGGCTGCCTGCCGCTGCTGGTGCGCGCGGGGTTCAGGGAGTCTTTGAAGGCACCGACTATCGCGGTATCGCTGTTCTTGCTGCTATTCAACCCGTCAGAAATAGCACCTGGATTCTTGTCGCGAAGGTGGACCAGGATGAAATCTACATGCCCATTCGGGAACGAGCGGTCCTGGCATTTTTCGTCGTTGGGCTCACGACCCTCCTTGCTGGTAGTTCGATCGTCGTGCTGTGGCGTCACAAACAGTCACAGTTCTACAAACGCCAGTATGAAGCAGAGCTTGGGCGCAAGGCATTGGCTGAGCATCGTGACAGCCTGACGAAGTATGCAAATGATATCATTTTGTTGATTACACCCGAGGGAAACATCCTTGATGCAAACGACCAGGCACTCAGGATCTACGGATATTCACTTGAAGAGATCCTTCGATTGAATATTCGAGACATCCGCGCCCCGGAGGCACTTGACCAGCTTGATACACAGATTGCAGAGATTGCCGAGGGAGGGGGGTCGGTTTTCGAGACGGTCCATCAGCGGAAGGATGGCAGGCGGATACACGTTGAAACAAGCGCCCGTGTGATCGAGACGAGCGGCAAGAAGTATTTCCAGGCAATTATCCGTGATATCACCGAGCGGAAACGTGCCGAGAAGGCGCTCTTCCAGTCGAAGCAAATGCTCGAGTTCGTCCTTGATCATATCCCCCAGCGGATTTTCTGGAAGGATAGAGATTTCCGCTACCTCGGCTGTAACAAGCCGTTTGCTCTCGACGCCGGCTTGACTGATCCTTGCCAAATCCTTGGAAAACATGATTTCGAGCTGTCTTGGAGAGGAACGGCAGAACTGTACAGGGGTGATGATCGTCTTGTCATGGAAACGGACACGCCCAAGCTCGGATTTGAGGAACCGCAGAGCAGGCCAAATGGGGAAACGCTCTGGTTGCGCACGAGCAAGGTTCCGCTGCACGACGAGGACGGCAACGTCATCGGTGTCCTGGGGACTTATGAGGATATCACCGAGCGAAAGCGGATGGAGGAACGGTTGGCAAAACTCAATGAATACTTTCTCGAATTCGGTCCGGATCCGCTTGTCAATATCAACCGTCTCGTTGCACACTGTGGAGAGTTGATGGGGGCGACGTGCGCGATGTACAATCGGCTGGAGGGGGGCATGCTGCTCTCGGTGGGGCGGTGGAGGGTACCAGCCGACTCCGATGAGCGCACTGCCGCGCAAGGTCGTATCTGTGCTGACCTTATTGAAAAGGCGGAAAGTGGGACGTTGGTTATCCGCAACCTGGGCGACACGGACTATTCGAAGACTGATCCGAATGTGAAGAAGTACGGCCTGAAAACGTACATTGGACACGGGGTGAAATTTGGTGAGGAGACGATCGGCTCCCTCTGTGTTCTTTATGACAGGGATCGTCGCGCCGACCCAGGTGATGAGAAACTCATGGGGATTCTCGCTTCGGCGATCGGCATTGAAGAATCTCGTCGTAAAGATCGAGAGACATTGCGGGAGACAAATGAGACGCTGAATGCCATCATCTCATCATCGCCGTTGTCGATCTATGACCTTGATGAGCACGGCAATGTACGGAAAGTCTGGAATCCCGCGGCAGAAAGGATGTTCGGATGGAAAGCAGCGGAGGTGCTGGGGCGGCCGCTGCCGTTCATCTCACCCGGGAATCACTCGGAGTTTTGGCAGATCTTCGGTCAACTCATCCATGGCGAACAGCTCAACGGGATTGACATTCGACGAACAAGGAAAGACGGCAGCTCGATCGATATGCGGCTATTCGCGGCACCGATACGCGATCCACGTGGTGAAGTCTGCGGCGCCATGGCGCTTGTGGGGGATGTTACGGAGCAAAAGAGAGCCGAGGCGGCCTTGAAAGAGAGCGAAGAACGGTATAAGCGGCTTGTTGAATCTTCACCCGACGCGGTCACTGTTCATTCGGAGGGGAAACTGGTGTTCGTCAACCGGGCATGTGCTGAGATGATCGGCGCAAAGTATGCCGAAGAACTGATCGGCAAACCGTTTCTGGATCTCGTCCACCAAGAGTATCAAGATGCAGTGAGGGCACGCGCCCAGCAGACACCCGGAGAGGAGAGGGGAGCCTCTCGTGCCGAGGAGAAGTTTGTTCGATTCGACGGGTCGATCATCGATGTCGAGACCGTGTCTGTGCCGATTACCTACCGGGGGAAGCCGGCCATGCAGGTGATCGCGCGCGACATCAGTGCGCGAAGACAGGCCGAGAGAGAGATTGCCGAGTGGAAACGGCGGTATGAACTTGTTGCGGTGGCATCCGGACAAGTGGTCTACGACTACGATGTGCAGAGCGGCGGAATTGTGTGGAGTGGGAGTGTTGAACAGGTGTTGGGATACGGACCGGCTGAAATGCAGGGCGGTATCGCTCAGTGGGAAGAGCTTATCCATCCGGAAGATCGCGCCGAGGCCCTACGGCTGCTTGAGGTGGCGGAGCATAGCCTCACCCCCTATGACGTTGAATACCGGTATCGGCATCGGGACGGTCACTATGTTCAGATGCATGACCGCGGCATTTTCATCCCCGATGAGAACGGTAAGGCCGTACGGATGATTGGCATCATGCAAGATGTCACCGAGCGGAAACGGGCCGAGGAACAACTGCGCCAGTCGGAACAGAAATACCGCACGATCATTGAAGAATCGAAAGACGCGATATTCAGCAGTACCGTCGAAGGGCGGTTGCTGGATATCAATCCTGCCGGTGTTGAGATGTTTGGGTTCTCGTCGAAAGAGGAGTTGTTGAAGGTCGATATCGCGCATGATCTGTACTTCAACCCGAACGATCGCGACAAGAGTCAGCGTCTGGTCTCGAAAGATGGATTCCTCAAAGACTACGAGGTCGAGCTGAAAACCAGGGATGGTCAGAAATTGATTTGCCTTGAGTCATCGACAGCCATTCGGGATGAGAAGGGCGAGGTTCTCGGCTATCGGGGGATTCTGCGCAACATCACGCATAGGAAACAGACGGAGGAGGCCTTAAGGAAGTCCGAAGCCCAATTCCGTCAGGTGTGGGAGAGTGCCGTAGACGGTATGAGGATTCTTGATCAAGACGGAACAATCGTCATGGTCAACGATGCATACTGCCGCCTGGTGGGCATGTCACGTGACGAATTGATGGAAAAGCCGTTTACGGTTGCGTATCAAGCATCCCCTAAGGAAAATGAGGAAGATCTCGAAAAGTTCAGGCGGCGCGTTGCCGAGCGGGCAATCACGCCACGGATGGATGTTGAGATCCCTCTCCACAGCGGCGAGCCCAAACCGGTCGAACTTTCCAACTCGATTCTTGAGGTTCCGGGCCAGGCACCCCAAGTTCTCAGTATCTTTCGCGATATCACGGAGCGCAAGAAGGCCGAAGAAGAATTGAAGCTCTCTGAACTCCGCTTCCGCCGGGTATGGGAGAACACGATGGACGGTATGCGCATCATTGATGAATCGGGAACGATCGTGGCGGTGAATGAGGCATTTTGCCGGCTAACGGGTAAGCCGCGTGATGAATTGATCGGGAAGCCGTTCCACATAATTTACAAAATGGAATCGACCGACGAGATCGAAAGGGGTACTCAGATCTTGAAGCAGCGGTTTGCCGCTCGGACGGTTCCTGCTCATCTCGAAGCCGATACGGTCTTCTGGGATGGACGGAAGGTGTGGCTGGAGTTGTCGAACACGTTCCTCGAAATTGAGCGTGGTCGTCCGGCTGTACTGACCATCTTCCGCGACATCACGGAACGGAAGAAGCTTAGCCAGCAGCTCGTTCAGGTACAGAAAATGGAAAGCATAGGGACTCTTGCCGCTGGCATCGCGCACGACTTCAATAACATCCTCGCCATCATCCTTGGATACGCCTCGATGTTGGAACACTCAGTAGGTGATTCAAAGAGGATTGCGTCCGGGGTCGAGGCGATCGTAAAATCGGTCGAACGAGGCGCGGGCCTTGTCCGCCAGATCCTTACGTTCGCCCGTAAAACAGAATTCAACCTTGAGTCCTTGAACGTCAATTCCGTCATCGGCGAGTTGGCACGGATGCTGGGGGAAACCTTCCCTAAGACCATACGGCTCTCGCTCCAGCTTGAAAAAGACATACCGATCATCTCGATGGATCATACGCAGCTTCATCAGGCTCTTCTGAATCTCTGTTTGAATGCACGAGATGCCATGAGCGACCACGGATCTCTCACGATTGCCACGAGGCTCGTTCAAGGAGAGGAAATTTCCGCTCGTTTCCCAGTTGCGGAGGGAAGGCAATACGTCATGATCGCCGTGAGCGACACCGGAAAGGGTATGGACGAAACGACCAAAGCAAGGATATTCGATCCCTTCTTCACCACAAAGGAAAAAGGAAAGGGGACGGGACTCGGCCTCGCGGTTGTCTTCGGAGTTGTCCAAGCTCATCAAGGGCTTATCGACGTCGAGAGCGAAAAAGGTTGGGGTGCAACCTTCAGGATCTATCTCCCGGTCCCACCGGAAGCGGAGGTTCAAGGGGATTCCCAGCAGGGAAGAAGCCAGGACGTTCGCGGCGGTAGTGAGACAATCCTTGTCGTCGAGGATGAAGACGTGCTACGTAACCTGGTTGTTGACATCTTGCGCGAGAAGGGGTATACTGTAATCCCGGCGGCCGACGGACAGGACGGTGTTGACCTCTACCGCAGGCACAGAAAGGAAATCGACATAGTAGTCTGTGACATGGGCCTGCCCAAGTTCAATGGCTGGGAGCTGTTCAAAAGGATCAAAGCGGTGGAACCCGGTGTCTCACTGATCATGGCGAGCGGATATCTGGAATGCCAGGTCAAAACGAAGATTCTGGATTCCGGCGTGCGCGGATTCATTCAAAAACCCTACAGGCCGGAAGAAATGCTCAAGATGGTACGTGACACACTCGATTCCCGGCCGAGGTAGATGAGCATGCTCTGCTGGATGAGAATGGGGCCATCACGCTTTCTTTGCAGGGATCTGCCAGTGATTCACGGACTGTGGCCGTTTAGGTCAAACTCACAGATGTGCAACTCAGTAGGAGGGGCAGGTGAAGGGGGAAGGTAGACGACAGTTTGTCATCCACGTCGCGTTCAGCATCATTGCACTGCTGGCTCCACCGGGACGCTGGCAAGTCCCTGTGACTCTTCTCATTGGGATTCTCTGCGGTCTCGGAATTCTGGTACTGCGTGTGGCCAACGCGACGTCCTATCTCTCGGACAGGCCTGAGGCCTGCATGAACTGCCACGTGATGGCACCGCAATATGCCACCTGGCAGCGCGGAAGCCACGGTCGGGCCACTGTCTGTAACGATTGCCACGTGCCGCACGACAATGTGATAAGCAAGCTCGCCTTCAAAACAAAGGATGGACTCCGCCACTCATTCGTGTTCACGTTTCGGCTCGAGCCGCAGGTCATTCGTGTCAAAGAAGCAGGTATCGCCGTGATCCAGGAGAATTGCAAACGTTGTCACAGTCCCCTTGTCGATCGCGTTGCTCTCTACAATGTAGGTGGGGAAAGCGCGCAGCATGGTGAGGGAAAGCTCTGTTGGGAATGTCATCGCGAGACACCGCACGGTTCTGTGAGCAGTCTGGCGTCGGTCCCCTATGCCCGCGTCCCTCGGCTTTCTCCGGTGGTACCGGCGTGGATCGAACGAATTCTGTCAAAACCTTCACAACATCAGGATGGACCATGAAGAGCGTCGTGAGCCTCATTGAGGGAAAGCCTTGGTTGGCATGGGTCCTCTTCTTTTCCACCGTTGCGCTTGTTTTCCTGATCGGCCTTTTCGGTGCATCAATCATGGAGCGACGTCAGGAAGCTAGGCTGGCCTTCCAGCTCGTGAAGCCAATCGGAGAGTGGGAGCCTCGCAACGAGGTTTGGGGAGAGAACTTCCCGCGAGAATTCGAAACCTATCGAAGCACCTTGGATACAAGCTTCAGGAGCAAGTATGCCGGTTCGTCGTGGCGAGACTACCTCCAGGAAGATCCCTATCTGGTGGTACTGTGGGCCGGCTACGCCTTCTCTCGTGACTACGCGCAAGCACGGGGTCACTACCATGCGGTGGAAGACATCCGCAAGACGCTTCGCACAGGAGTTCCTCAGCCCGCGACATGCTGGACGTGCAAGAGCACCGATGTGCCGCGTGTCATGAGCACGATGGGGCCTGCAGATTTCTACAGGTCGAGCTGGGATAGCCTGGGCCCGGAGATCGTGAACAACATCGGCTGCCAGGATTGCCACGATCCCTTCAGCATGAACTTACGCATTACCCGCCCCGCCTTGGCTGAGGCATTTCAGAGGCAGGGAAGAGACATCAAGCAGGCAAGCCACCAGGAGATGAGGTCCCTTGTGTGTGCACAATGTCACGTAGAGTACTATTTCAAAGGGAAGTTGGATACCTATCTCACTTTCCCTTGGGACAATGGGTTCACCGCCGATAGTATGGAAGCGTACTACGATGAGATAGAGCATGTTGACTGGGTTCACGCCTTGAGCAGAACACCTATGCTCAAGGCGCAACATCCGGACTATGAGCTATACAAAACAGGAATTCATGCCGACCGCGGCGTCGCGTGCGCGGATTGCCATATGCCGTACAGGAGCGAAGGGGGAGTGAAATTCACGAACCACAAGATTCAGAGCCCTCTGAACGACGTGGCTAGTGCCTGTCAAGTATGTCATCGTGAAAGTGAAACTGTGTTGATCAAGAATGTAACCGACCGCCAGGACAAGATACTCGAGTTGCGCATGCAGGCTGAGCGAGCGTTGGTCCATGCCCACATCGAAGCGAGGGCTGCGTGGGAGAAGGGCGCAACGGAGCAGGAGATGAAGCTGGTGCTTCAGCGTATTCGTCACGCGCAGTGGCGTTGGGACTGGGTTGCCGCCTCGAACGGCTTGGGATTTCACTCGCCTGTGGAGGCTGCTCGAATCCTGGGATCGGCAATCCAGAAGGCCGAGGAAGCACGGATCATGCTCGTACGAATCCTTGCCAAGCAGGGCTTCCTCGAAACAATTCGTTTGCCTGACCTGTCATCGAAGGCGAAGGCACAGGCGTTCATAGGGCTGAAAATGGCCGAAATCGAAGCAAAGAAGGAAGACTTTGTGAGAACTGTTTTGCCACGTTGGGACAGAGCCGCCGAGGCTCGTCAGGGTAGGCCTTTGACGTATTGAATGCACCGACAGTGATGCTGCCTAAGTGATTGAGTGTGATGCAGTTCGAGGCCTTCTCCCGTTTTCTGCCCTCGCGCGGAACATTGTGAAGGCCTCGGCTGTTACAATTCATGAGCCCGCCTGTTATCCTACCTAGGGCGGGTCTCATAACAACCTCCCTGACCCCGACGCTTACGGTGCGCGTCGGGGTTTTTTTCTACCGGGCGTGTTTGCGGGATTCGAGTGCAGGCATTACGCCGTTTGTTTTGCCGCTATCAAATGACCAATTGTTCTGCGGCAAAACAAATGGAGCGACCACAATAGTACTCTCATCAAATGAGGGAGCGTCGTAATGCCTGCTCTTATGTGCCGTTTTGCCCACCGTGTCTTCGTTGGCTATCGCCTCTCTACCGATGTAAGTGTGACGACTTGGCCATCCGAACTGACCTTCCGGATTCTCGGTAACCATTCCTGTCGGTTGTGGCTGGCTGTATGAAGGTATTCAAGCACATAGACGGTATCACCCGAGACTGCAACCGCTGTAGGGGACCAGGGGCTTTGAGTTCGAAGAATGGTCTTCGCTTCCTTTTGTGGCGTGATCTTTACTACTGATCCGCAGCCCGTGACCGCGGCATACACATTCCCTTGTTTGTCGACATCGATGCCGCGCAGGTATGGGCCTTGTTCGGACTCAACACCTGGCACAGAGTCACAACGGGGAGTAGTAGGGTGCAGGAAGAGCGTGGCAAGCTCCCCCTCAGGTGTAATCCTTCTGATTGCTTTGTCTTCAGAATAATATATCGAGCCATCGGCTGAAACAACAATGCCGTTCAGCCAGCGGAGAGGACCACTCTCCGTGTGTTCAGGTAGATTCTTTACGACCGTATTGTGGCCTGAAGTATCAAGGCGGTTGATCTGCAGTTGTCCGGTGGATCCGATTGCTGGATAGTAGAAGTCCCCATTGCTTCCAATGGTGATAGGAAAATCACTCGAGACGAAAATCCTAGGCTCACCGGAATCGCGAATGATCGTTCCATTCCCAAGGGCGAAACGCGACGATGAAGTGTTTGCACGTTTATTGTAGACATCAAATGCCATCCAATGATAGGCTGGGGCTGTGAGTTTTGTGAGCGTGCCACTTCGCTCAAGTTTCCATATGCCAGCGCCTGTATCAACGAAGTAGATGGTGCCTTGCCGATCTACGAATATGCCAGAGCCTGGATGTGCGAACATCTCATTCCCGGTAAACAAGAACAGGACTCCGAGTAGTGTCATCGTGATTCGTTTCATATGTAATCCTCATTGGCAAAATGGCACATAACGTATCTAATCACGCAGAACGGTTCACTGATCGGAGGAGATCCCGCACCTCTCCGGACCGAAGATCGCGGAATTCTCCCGGCCGGATCCCCTGAATCGTCAGAGGCCCAAAAGCGATTCTCACGAGGCGCAGAGTCGGATGCCCGATGGAGGCCGTCATCTTTCGAACCTGCCTGTTGCGCCCCTCCATCAGGGTTATCTCGAGCCACGCCGTCGGCACGCTCTTCCTGAATCGAATCGGCACTGGTCGATCCCAGAGTGCGGGTTCCTCTCGGCACAGCATCACTGCGGCGGGTTTTGTTTTTCTTCGTTCGATTGTTACCCCCCTGCGGAGTTTCTCTAACGCTTCGCCTGAGGGCATACGTTCGACCAGCGCGAGATACGTGCGAGGATGCTCGAAGCGCGGGTCGAGTAATCGATGCTTCATCTCGTTGTCGTTTGTCAGCAACAGGAGCCCCTCAGTGTCCGCATCAAGCCTTCCAACCGGGTAAACATCTTTGGGAAAAGGACCGAAGTCGGCGAGGGTTTGCCTTCCCCACGGATCCGTGAACTGGGAGAGGACGCCGTATGGCTTGTTGAACAAGATGTAGCGTGGGCGTGGAGGTTTCATCGTCGGTTGGGGGGCCCTCCGGGGTGAAAAAAAATCCCCCGACTGTTACGGGGGATCTCATCAGATCGTTTCAAGTCCGCAACTATGTGGCGTCAGCCACTTCTTCATCGTGCTCCTTCAACTCGTCTCCTCCCTTATCCTTGGAAGAATCAACGAACGTGAGCTCCTCAGTCTTCTTGTTGAATTTCACTCTGATCTTGCTCCCTGTCGCGAACCTGCACTTGAGGATCTCTTCGGCGAGGGGATCCTCGACATATTTCTGGAGGGCGCGCCGAAGCGGACGTGCTCCAAATGCGGGGTCGAAGCCCTTGTCGGCCAGGAACTCCTTGGCTGCCTTTGTCAACTCTACCGTGATGCCCATGCCCTCCATCCGCTTGACAAGCTCCTGTGAGGCGATATCAATGATGAGAAGGATATGCTCCCGTTCGAGATTATGAAACACGAGGGTATCGTCGACGCGGTTGAGGAATTCCGGGTTGAAGACGCGTTTGAGGGCATCTTCGATATGGCCCTTCATCGCAGTGTATTTGTCCTCGTGCGTTTGCGTTCCAAACCCGAATCCGCCCGTGACCTTGATGTCGCGCGAGCCGATGTTGGAGGTCATAATCAGGATCGTGTTCTTGAAATCCACGCGGCGGCCTAGGCTGTCCGTCAGGATTCCGTCGTCAAGCACCTGAAGAAGGATGTTGAAGACATCCGGATGGGCTTTCTCAATCTCGTCCAGGAGAACCACAGAATACGGTTTACGGCGCACCTTCTCCGTCAGCTGTCCGCCTTCCTCGTAGCCGACATATCCCGGTGGGGCGCCAACAAGGCGAGAAACGGAGAATTTCTCCATGTACTCGCTCATGTCGATTCGGATGAGGGCCTCTTCCGAGTCGAAAAGATAACGGGCAAGGGCCTTCGCCATTTCGGTCTTGCCGACCCCCGTGGGACCGAGGAAGATGAACGAACCGATGGGTCGTTTGGGATCCTTCAGCCCCGCGCGAGTTCGCCGGATGGCGCGGGTAAGCTTCATAATCGCTTCATCTTGGCCGACGATGACGGCCTTCAGCGCCTCCCCCATGTTGAGCAGTTTTTCCGACTCGCTTTGCGCAACCCTGTTCACCGGGATGCCGGTCATCATCGATACGACCTCAGCGCAATTCTCGTCGTTCACTTCAAAGACGAGTTCCTGTGCTTTCAGCTCCCATTCCCGCTTGGCAATTTCCAGATCACTGAGTAATTTCTTTTCGAGATCGCGAAGCCGTGCCGCCTCTTCGAAGTTCTGGTTCTTTACCACCTGGTTCTTCGCTTGTTTGATCTTCTCGATCTCTTCTTCGAGCTGCAGGATCTCCTTCGGCACAACGATGTTCGCTAGGTGAACCCGCGAACCGGCCTCGTCCATCACGTCGATTGCCTTGTCCGGTAAGTAGCGGTCGGTTATGTAACGGTCGCTCAGTCGGACAGCGGAGTCGATAGCCTTCTCGGTGTATCGAACGCCGTGATGTTCCTCGTACTTGTGTTTGATATTCTCAAGGATCTTGATGGTTTCCTCAACGCTTGTGGGGTCGACCATGATCTTCTGAAAGCGCCGGTCGAGTGCACCGTCTTTCTCGATGTACTGCCGGTACTCATCGAGGGTCGTGGCACCAATGCACTGGAGCTCGCCGCGAGCGAGCGCCGGCTTGAACATGTTCGACGCATCGAGCGACCCGCTTGCGCCGCCGGCTCCTACGATGGTATGTAACTCATCGATGAAGAGAATTACATCTTTGGCCTTCTCGAGCTCGTTCATGACGGCCTTCATGCGCTCCTCAAACTGGCCTCGATATTTGGTGCCGGCCACCAGGGCCGCGAGATCGAGGGTTACGACCCGCTTGTCGTGGAGGACACGGGAGACTTTCTTCAGCACAATGCGAAGGGCGAGCCCCTCGGCTATTGCCGACTTCCCAACCCCCGGCTCACCGATCAGGACGGGGTTGTTCTTCTTCCGGCGGCTGAGGACCTGGGCCACCCGTTCGATTTCCTTCTCTCTTCCGACGATGGGATCGAGTTTGTCTTCAGCCGCGAGTTTTGTCAGATCACGGCCGAAATTGTCGAGAACGGGGGTTTTGGATTTGTCCTGTTTCTTCTCCGCGACATGTGGTGTTGGAGGAGTGGAGGGTTTGCCTGAGATAATGTTATCCAGCTCGTTTCGGACGACGTCGTAGTGGACGTTGAACTGATGCAGAATCTGCGCGGCGATATTATCGTCGTCACGGAGAAGGGAGAGCAGGAGATGCTCTGTCCCGATAACATCTGATTTGTAAAGCTTTGCCTCAAGGTACGTGATTTTCAGTACCTTCTCGGCCTGTTTGGTGAGCGGAATATTACCAATGGTCAGAGTCCCACCCGAGGTGCGAACGGTGTCCTCGATGGCCTTCTTGAGCTTGTACAGGTCGACGCCGAGATTCCGAAGTATTTTGACCGCAATCCCTTCACCCTCCCGGATTATCCCCAGAAGTAGGTGTTCGGTGCCGATGTAGTCGTGTCCAAGGCGCAACGCTTCCTCGCGGCTCAGCCGTATGACGTCTTGCACCCTGTTTGAGAAATTACCTTCCATTGGGATTCTTCATTAGTCTGTCGAGAGCAATTCGGCTTTCCGCTACGTCTAATAACGTAGGGGACCCCTAATGAGTTTCCGAAGCAAATATAACCAAATTTGGAAGTGCAGTCAAGGCGACGAATTTGGGGGTTTGGTTTTCATGTTTCTTTAAATCCTAGCGACAACCTTTTGAGGTCTCGGAGGATTTTTTTGACTTTCTAGGCAAAAAGGGTTAAATTTTTTATCGCGTCAAGACACATTCTGCGGAGGTAGAAGTCGCTTGGCTCTCGAGAAACCAACGGGTCACGACAGGAAACATCAGGAGCGTTTGCTCCAGTCCGGAGAGGTTCCCCGGCACATCGCCATTATAATGGACGGCAACGGGCGATGGGCACAGCGAAGGGGTCTTCCAAGAATCGCAGGACACCACGAGGGTGTTAACTCGGTGCGCGACATCGTCGAGGCATGCGGTCAATTGGGGGTGAAATATCTGACGCTATATGCGTTCTCGACGGAGAACTGGAAGCGTCCTCAGGAGGAGGTCTCTTTGCTCATGCGTCTCCTCCTCAAGGCGCTTCGGGACGAAAAGGATCGCCTGCATCAAAATGAAGTTCGGTTGAAGGCAATCGGAGATATTGCTGCGCTGCCACAGGATGTACAGGACGAGTTGCTGGATGGCATGGAAAAGATGAAGAAGAACGCCGGTCTTACCCTGGTCCTCGCGCTCAGCTACAGCGGACGTTGGGACATCACAAACGCCATCAAGGGGATATGGGATGATATGCGGTCGGGGGCGATCAAAAGGGATGAAATCACGCAGGAGCTCGTCTCCAGTTACCTCGCGACGAGCGAAATTCCGGATCCGGACCTGTTGATTCGCACGAGTGGAGAGTTGCGCATCAGCAACTTCTTGATTTGGCAGATTGCCTACAGTGAACTGTACATATCCCAAAGCTATTGGCCGGCGTTTCGCCGCAAGGACTTGTATGCCGCGATTGCGGACTTTCAGCGCCGCGAGAGAAGGTTTGGGATGGTGAGTGAACAACTTCCACAGAACGAACCGGGACGCCTGGTCCCGCTGCGTGGGATGGAAAGGTTTCTGAAAAGTGCGTCGAAACTCTGAATTTGTTCTTCTCTTGCTCGGTTGTCTTCTCGCGTTCTCGGCGCTGCATAGTCAGCAGCGCTCCGAGGTATACAAGATACTCGGTATCTCTGTCGATGGGCAGCACTCCTCTGACCCAGCCGCTATCATCGCCAATACGGGACTGAAGATCGGAGACGAGATCTCAGTTCCGGGCGACCAGACCCAGGCCGCGATCGAACGGCTCTACGGCCTTCGACTGTTTGACGATATCCAGATCCTCATTGAGAATCGTACGCCGGAAGGCGTGTATCTGCTGATTCGGGTGCGAGAGAACCCGCGTCTCGAGAACATTGAGTTGAAGGGGAACGATGAGCTCAGCGATGACGAGGTCTTGAAGAGGATCAATCTGGTCAAGGGCCAAATTGTGACGAGCCAGGATCTCTCGTTGATTGTCCGCTTGTTGAAGTTGAAATACGATGAGGACGGCTATCTGAATGCCGCTGTCAGGCCGAAACTAATTCCCACGGGCGATACGACTGGCAATAGGGTTGTTCTGCAGGTCGATGTCGATGAGGGTCCCAAGGTGAAGGTTGACAAGATTCGGTTCTTTGGGAACAAGCATTTCGACGACGGCGACTTGAAGAGTGAAATGAAAGAAACATCAGAGCGGGCATGGTGGAAATTCTGGGCAAGCAACAAATTCGATAAGAAGAAGTACGGCGAGGATAAGAAGCTCATCCTGAATTACTATCGCAAGAACGGTTTCCGCGATGCAGAGATCCTTGCGGATTCTCTTCAGTACGACCAATCCAAGAAGTATCTCACCATCGTTATGTATGTCTTCGAAGGCCCGCAATACCGGATTCGAAACATCACCTGGGAGGGAAACACTGTCTATCCGTCTGAGATCCTCACGGCCCGGCTAGGGTTTCAAACGGGGGACATCTATGACATGGAGAAATTCGAGAAGAATTTCTACCGGAGCGAAGATGAAAACGATGTCTACTCGCTCTACATGGATAACGGATACCTGATGTTTCAGGCAGAACCGGAAGAGGCCCGTGTTCCCGGGGACAGTATCGACATCACGATTCACGTTCGTGAGCGAAACCAGTTTCGTATCGGTCAGGTCCTCGTCACGGGCAACACCAAGACCTATGAAAAGGTCATACGCCGGGAGCTCTTCACGCGCCCGGGGGACTACTTCAGCCGGCAAGCGATCATTCGGAGTGCTCGGCAGCTCGCGCAGCTGAACTATTTCAACCCGGAGAAGATCAAGCCGGACACAAGGAATGTGGACCCAGACAAGGGCACGGTTGACCTTGAGTACTCCGTGGAAGAGAAGTCGAGCGATACTTTCAACATGTCGGTCGGCTACAGTGGAGTATTTGGGTTCAACGGCGCGTTCGGGCTTGCATTCAACAACTTCTCGCTGACCGAACCTTTCCGCGGCGGAGCCGGCCAAGTCCTTACGTTTGACTGGCAGTTTGGAGAGGGGAACAGGTTCCGGACTTTCAGCATCGGGTTCCAGGAGCCTTGGATGTTTGACACCCCCACGTTGTTCGGGGTCAGCCTTTTTGACACCCGCCAGATCTTCTTCTACGACCTGCGACTGACGGGCGGTTCGATTCGTGTCGGGCGTCGGTTCAAATGGCCCGATTATTTCTTCCGGGGCGACTGGACGCTGCGTTTTCAGCGAAACGACGTCAAGGTCGGTGGGGACTATTTCCCGGAGGGCGTTACCACCCAAGTTGGCCTGTCACAGGTCATCTCGCGCAATAGCACTGACAGTCCCATATTTCCGACGCGAGGATCAAGTTTCTCACTATTGACCGAGATTTCCGGTGGCCCATTTCTTCCCGGGAATTCCCGCTATCACAAGCATGTCTTCAACGCGGAATGGTATGTTCCGATTGCCGGAAGCGGTCGGATTGCCTTTACAGCCCAAAGCACCTTCGGCATGATCTTCGGCTTCGAGAAGGATGCTCTCATTCCTCCACAGGATCTCTTCTATATGGGTGGAACGGGTCTCGGTCAATTTGCTACGACGCCATTGCGCGGGTACGAGGATCGCAGCGTTGGTCCGCGAACAGCACGCGGTACGGTTCTTCCCGGCAAATCGTTGATCAAGCACACTGCGGAACTACGCTTTGCATTGTCGATCAATCCAATCCCGATCTACACGCTGGCGTTTGCGGAAGCGGGTAATGTTTGGCTTGACAACACGGTGCAGGATCCGCTCGACTTGAAGCGATCTGCCGGTGTCGGTGTCCGCCTCTTGATCAATCCGATCGGGTTGGTTGGATTCGACTACGCGTTCGGTTTCGACCCGACAACGCCCGGGGCACCGCGCCCTGGCTGGCGATTCCACTTCCAGTTTGGCAGAACGTTCTGACGACACGATTGTATTGACACACCGTAACCATCACACTTGCTTGAGGAAACCGTGAAGATATCTCATCTCATCATCGGCCTAGTTGTGGCGCTCGTTTTCGGCTCTCTCGTTTCCGTGGCTCAAACGACCAAAGCAGCGTTTGTCGATTCGGAAAAGATATTGGCAGAGTTACCGGAGGCCCAGGCAGCGTCAAAGGAGCTCGAAGCTCTCATGACAGCCTGGCAGGACTCACTGGACAAGATGAGTGCTGATCTCCAAAAGCAGCTCGAAGACTATCAGAGGCAGGAATCGGTTATGGCTCCTGCGCGCAAAGAGGCGGAGCAAAGGCGACTTGCGGAACTGGATCAGAAACGTCGGGAATATGCAGCCCGGAAGCTCGATGCGAGAACAGGTGAGGCTGCCACAGAGCGCGAGAAGCGACTCGCCCCGATTCGTGAACGAGTCTTGAGAACCATCGAGGCGGTCGCGAAGGAAGATGGATTTACATTCGTCTTCGACCGCGCAAACGTCCTCTACGCTGATGTCAGAGTTGATCTCACCTATAAGGTCATCGATCGCCTGAAGAGGGGCACGACAACGCGAGGGAAATGAGCGGGCCGTCGCTTTTCACCTCGGCGGGCAGCAGTTTGTCCAAACGAACAGATAGGGGAATCAGAGAGGGGAAGCCACTATGATGAACAGAGTCGTGGTGTTTGGCGGTGTGATCTGGCTGGGCTTTGCCGCGGCAGCCTTTGGCCAGGTGAAGATCGGGTTCGTGAGCACTGAAGCCATCATGAAACAACTGCCGGATGCCCAGGACGCGCAGAAACAGCTGGATGCTCTCGTCGTGCAGTGGCAGGGTGAGCTGAACACCATGCAGCAGGAATGGCAGAAGAAATTGGGTGAGTACGACAAGCGGAAGCTCATCATGACCGAGCAACGCCGTGCCGAAGCTGAGCGGGAGCTGCGCGATCTCGATCAAAGGATGCTCGAATTTCGCAGCAGGAAATTCGGTCAGAATGGCGAGCTGTTCACAAAGCAGAACGAGTTGATGAAGCCTGTCCAGGATCGAGTGTTCAAAGTGATCCAGGATGTTGCGGTCGAGGATGGCTATGATTACGTCTTCGACAAGAGCGGTGAGATCCTGCTCATGTATGCGAACGCGAAGTACGACCTGACCCCCCGAGTCCTTGCCAAGCTCAACGTTGTGCCCTCGGGGGGCAAATAACGTCTGGATCCTGCATGAACGTCCGAGAGATCGCATCGCTGGTTGGTGGAGAGGTCGTCGGTGATCAAGGCGCGGAAATCGTCCGGGTGGCGAAGATTGAGGAGGCGGGCATCGGCGACCTGACGTTCTTGTCCAATCCGAAGTACGAGAGGTTTCTCGCTACCACACGGGCCTCAGCAGTTCTGGTTTCCGCGAAACTTGACCTCGAGCATCATCGGGCGAAGTCGACGCTGACGTTCATCAGGGTCCCCGATCCGTACGTTGCATTTCTTCAAGTCCTTAAGCGGTTGACGCCCACCATCGATCCTTTCCCAACTGGCGTTCACCCTTCGGCCGTCGTTGATGAGAGGGCGCGCATCGGCCGGAACGTTGCTCTCGGGGCAAACGTGGTGATCGGCAAACAGGCTGTCGTTGGCGACAATGCGAGGCTCTCGCACGGTTGTGTCATTGGAGATGGGGCCGTTATCGGTGAAGACTGCTTCTTCTATCCAAACGTGACGCTCTATCATCAGTGCAGGGTTGGAAATCGCGTGATCATCCACGCCGGAGCAGTCATCGGCAGCGATGGGTTTGGATTCGCACCCAAGCCGGACGGCTCGTACGAGAAGATTCCACAGCTCGGGATTGTGGTTATCGAGGATGATGTCGAGATTGGGGCGAATTGCACCGTCGACCGCGCGACGATGGGGCAAACCACGATCCAGCGGGGCGTCAAGCTCGACAACCTGGTGCACATCGCCCACAATGTGACGGTTGGTGAACACACGGTCATCGCGGCACAGACAGGTATCAGCGGAAGCACAAAGATCGGCAAGAATGTCGTCATCGCCGGACAGGTCGGTTTAGTCGGCCATATCGAGATCGCGGATAAGACCGTCATCCTGGCTCAGTCCGGCATCTCGAAGTCCCTCGTGGACCCGGGGAAGACCTACTTCGGCTATCCGGCAAAGGAGCATCGGAGGGCCATGCGAATCGAGGCGGTGCTGCGCTCGTTGCCGGAACTGGCGCAGGAACTCCAGGAGCTTCAGCGGAAGGTAGAGGATCTTCAGAAGACCTTTGAACAGAAAACCAGCCAACGCACAACCACTTCTGCAGGTTGACCATGCTTGTTCAGCAACATACGATCAAAAAGCCGGTGACCTTGACGGGTGTCGGATTGCACACCGGCGTACAGACGAGGATAACATTCAGACCGGCGCCCGAACATTTCGGTATCCGGTTTCGTCGCGTCGATCTCGGCGGTACGCCAGAGATCCCCGCCGATGTTGACCATGTGATCGACGTTGCCCGTGGAACGACGATCGGGATTGGAGATGTCCGCGTGCACACCGTGGAGCACGTTCTGGCTGCTATCGTCGGTCTTCAGGTCGACAATATCGTTATCGAACTCGACAACATTGAGCCACCGATCGTCGATGGCAGCGTCAAACCGTTTGTGGAGATGTTGCTCGAGGCCGGCGTTCAGGAGCAGGAGGCACCGAAAGACTATCTGATCATCGACCAGACGATCCGGTACCAGAATGAAGAAAAAGGCGTGGACATCGTAGCGTTGCCGACGGATGATTTTCGCGTGACGGTGCTGGTTGATTACAACAACCCGGCACTCGGTAGCCAGCACACCGGATTGTTTAATCTCGAAAGAGAATTCATCGCTGAATTCGCACCCGCACGGACGTTTTGTTTTCTCCACGAGGTGGAAGTTCTTCACGACCAGGGATTGATCAAGGGAGGCAATCTCGACAACGCTATCGTCATTGTCGATCGGGAGCTGAGTGATGAGGATTTAAGAAATCTTGCCCGCAAACTCGAGATCGACCACTCCCTTATCCTGGGCAAGTCCGGAATTCTGAACGACAAGAAACTTCACTTCAAGAACGAGCCAGCCCGGCACAAACTTGTCGATCTGATTGGAGACCTTGCACTCATCGGCGTGCCGTTGAAGGCGCAGATCCTGGCGGCGAGGCCGGGGCACGCGAGCAACATCGAGTTCGCGAGAAAAGTGCGCAAGCTGTATCAGCAGAAGAAGCTGGTGAGGAAATACATGCACGTCAAGAAGGAAGGCGTCATCTTCGACGTGAATGCTATCCAGCGGATCCTGCCGCATCGCTACCCGTTCCTTCTTGTCGACAAGATCATTGATTTCAAGTTGGATGAGCGGGTTGTCGGTGTGAAGAATGTGACGCTGGACGAACCGTTTTTCCAAGGGCATTTCCCCGGCCAGCCGGTGATGCCCGGCGTGCTCATCATTGAAGCTCTGGCGCAAGCCGGCGGTGTGCTGATGTTGAATGGTCTCGAGAACCCCGGCAAGAAACTCGTCTACTTCATGTCGATCAACAATGTGAAATTCCGGAGGCCTGTCGTGCCCGGCGATCAACTGATCCTCGATGTGGAAATGGTCAGTCGCCGGTCCAAGTTCATCCAGATAAGCGGAAAGGCCTACGTGGACGGCAATCTCGCGGCGGAGGGGGAGTTCTCGGCAGCGATCGTTGACCGTGAGGATAGCCAGGCGAGGGCCGAAAGCCATTCGGAAACCTATCAAGTGTCATCCATCAATCAGAACTCTTCCTCATCCTAATGCCAGTCCGTCTCGATCCCCACGCCGTTGTCAGTCCGAAAGCCATTCTTGGAGAAAATGTTCACATAGGTCCCTTCACGGTTGTTGAGGATGACGCAGCGATAGGAGATGGGACGTGGGTAGGGGCTCATGCCGTCATCCACAGCGGAGCCCGTGTTGGTCGTGAGTGCAGGATTCACTCCTTTGCCGCGGTGGGCGGTCCTCCGCAGGATCTGAAATACAAGGGAGAACCCACCATCCTGGAGCTCGGCGACAGGGCTGTCGTGCGAGAGTTTGTTACGCTGAACCGGGGAACAGTCAGCAGCGGAAAGACTACGATTGGCAGCAACTCTCTGTTCATGGCGTATGCGCATGTGGCTCACGACTGCGTCGTCGGAGACAACGTGATTCTTGCGAACTGTGTTGCCTTGGGAGGGCATGTCACGCTTGGAGATTGGGTCATCATCGGCGGACTGACGCCCATCCATCAGTTCTGCATGGTTGGCGACCACGCCATGATCGGTGGAGGATTCCGCGTTGTGAAGGATGTGCCCCCATACGTCCTGGCGGCGAACGAGCCGCTGATCTGCGAAGGGCTGAACATTATCGGCCTTCGGCGGCGAGGATTCGCTCCGCACACCATCGAGCTTCTGGACAGAGCATTCCGCTTGCTGTATCGTTCCAATCTCAATGTCTCCCAAGCCGTTGCACGTATCAGACAGGAAATCGAACCGATCCCTGAGGTGCAAAACCTTTTGGACTTCATCGCGAAGAGCAAACGGGGGATCGTCTCGGGCTATGCCCATTGAATAATGGTTTGGCGATTTGAACATACCGGATGCCGCGACGGGGCATTCAATATGGAGTACGATGAGAGTCGCGCCCGCGCGCTCTGCGCGGCGGACGGGCCCTGTACCCTTCGCGTCTACGGCTGGAAACCACCGGCCATTTCCTTGGGGTGGCATCAATCGTTGGACGAGATCGACGTTCAGAAATGTGCTGAGGCCGGGATCGATGTTGTCCGGCGGCCGACAGGTGGTCGGGCAATTCTCCATTCTGAGGAGCTGACGTACAGCGTCATCATGATCGCCGAGCGGGCGAGTGTCCTGGACGCCTACCAAAGAATCAGCAAGGCCCTTGTGCATGGTCTGCGCACCATCGGCATCGATGCTCGCCTCGAAAAATCGCAGCATCATTTTCCATCACTCTACAGGCTCTCCTCCTCCGCAGCTTGCTTCTCCAGCGCGGCACGCTATGAAATCCACGTCAACGGCAGGAAGCTTGTGGGGAGTGCGCAGCGGCGGTTCGCACATACCTCAGGATCAGGGGAGGAGGTAGTGCTCCAACACGGGTCGATCCTTCTCGGTCCTGATCATCTGCGGATCGTTGATTTCTTCAGGATGGTTGATGAGGGAGGCCGACGAGCCCTTCGCCGGGAGCTCGAGGAGAAAACGATCGACATCTTTACAATATTGGAGAGAAGGGTCGCATTTGACGATGTAGCCCAAGCGGTCCGGCGCGGCTTCGAGGATTCTTGGGGAATCAGGTTCGAGGATGCGGAGATGCGCCCGCGGGATTCCCGAATCGACACTCAGCCCTCGCGATACACGTCTGCGGCGGTGGAGTCATGAAGGATACTCCTATCATATCGGGTCCGAAGCGGGTCACGACGCGGGTGATCGCTTCAATGAAGCAAGAAGGAACAAGCATCGCGTGCCTCACAGCTTACGATTTCGTCACAGCGCGGATCCTTGACGAAGTCGGCGTCGATATTATTCTGGTCGGCGATTCGCTCGGGATGGTTTTCCAAGGGCATGAGACGACCATTCCTGTAACCCTGGAAGAGATGATCTATCATGCGAAGGCTGTTGTGCGCGGAGTCGATCGGGCTATGGTCATCGTGGATATGCCCTTCATGAGTTACCAGCCGAGTGCGGAGGAAGGGTTTCGAAACGCCGGGAGGGTCATGAAGGAGACAGGTGCGGGGGGCGTGAAGTTCGAAGGGGGTGAGCGCGTGGCTGACCTGATCCAGAGGACGTCTCAAGCGGGCATACCCGTGATGGCGCATTTGGGGCTGACGCCGCAATCTATCCACCAGTTTGGCGGCTATCAGCCCCGAGGGGTCAGTCCCTCCGAGGCCAAAGGGATTCTCAAAGAGGCGAAAATCCTTGAGCAGGCTGGAGCGTTCGCTCTCGTTCTGGAGAAGATCCCTGCTCGGCTCGCGGGGCAGGTGACACGATCGCTCGACGTCCCCACGATTGGAATAGGCGCCGGAGCACACTGCGACGGTCAGGTACTTGTTGTTTCAGATATGCTCGGTCTCTACGAAGATTTCAGACCCCGATTTGTTCGTCAATATGCAACCCTTGCGACGACGATCCGGGAGTCCGTTCGGAACTATGTCCGCGATGTGAAACAACACGCCTTCCCGTCGAAAGATGAGAGCTACTAGTCGGTTTTCTTCTCTGTTCACCACGCACTCCGGCGCGAGCGGAGGTGGGGCGAGACGGACATGGGGCATTTGGCGCATGACATTGTGCCGAACATGAATTCTGGATACCTTTGCTTATGGTGAAAGTGGCAGCCAACAAGAAGAGACTCCGGATCCTTGTTTCGAACGATGACGGTATCGACGCCCCGGGCCTCTATGCCCTCGTGCAAGAGCTAAGGAGAATTGGCTCTGTCTTCGCGGTGGCGCCCGACAAGCAGCAGAGCGCAATCGGCCATGCGATCACCATGAACTATCCGCTCCGGGCCAAGGAGTTCAAGAAGGACGGGGTCTTCTTCGGCTACGCTGTTGAAGGAACACCTGCGGACAGTGTCAAGCTCGCTGTGAAGGCGCTCTTGAAGGAAAAGCCGGACCTGCTCGTTTCCGGTGTGAACCACGGAGCTAACACGGCGATCAGTATCATCTACTCAGGAACCGTCTCTGCAGCGACCGAAGGTACCATCCTGGGAATTCCTTCGATCGCTGTCTCGCTAACGACCTACGGGCCGGCAGATTTCCGCTACGCTGCAAGGTTTGCCCGCAAACTTGCGCTGATTGTGGCTCGCAAGGGATTGCCGGAAGGAACACTGCTCAACGTCAACGTTCCGGCCATACCCGAGGATGAGATTCGGGGCGTTGTCGTGACCCGGCAGGGACGGGCAATATGGAATGATGTGTTTGAGCTTCGTCGCGACCCCGCGAACAAGGAATACTACTGGTTGACGGGCGCACTGGAGGACAGCGATACCGGCTTGCATTTTGACCAGGCTGCAGTTCGGAATCAGTATGTCTCGGTCACCCCAATTCATTACGATCTCACCGATTATCCCATGCTCGAAACGATGAAGCGCTGGGGTATCCACAAACTCAAATAGTAACGAACAGGGGGAAATGAACAATGAGAATTGGCATTTTGACTGGCGGTGGTGATGTGCCGGGGCTGAATCCCTGCATCAAGGCGATTGTGTACCGGGCAATCGACAATGGAGCAGAAGTCATTGGAATCCGGAGAGGTTGGGGCGGTCTTTTCAATTATGATCCCAATCGAACGGACAACGAAGGGAAGAACTACATCGTTCTTAACAAGCTGAATACGCGGACGATCGATCGTTCGGGGGGAACGGTCCTCCATACCTCGCGAACGAATCCGGGAAAAGTGAAACCAAGTGATGTCCCAGCGTTCTTGAAAACCCCTGAGCATGACAAGGCGGACAAAGAAAAGGGACTCGACTTCACGCCCCATATCCTCAAAGTCATTGAGCACCTCAAGATCGACGTGCTCATTACGATCGGTGGTGACGACACGCAGAGCTATGGAGTCCGAATGCACAAGGAGGGACTCCCGGTAATCGCTATCCCGAAGACCATGGACAACGATGTGTTCGGCACCGACTACTGCATCGGCTTTTCGACGGCGGTTACGCGAAGCGTTGACTTCATCACGTCGCTTCGGACGGTGGCGGGCTCGCACGAGCGTGTGGCTGTTGTGGAGCTCTTCGGCCGTAACTCCGGTGAGACATCGCTGATTTCGGCATATCTTGCCGGTGTCGATCGCGCGCTCATTTCTGAAGTACCCTTCGATGTGGAGAAACTCGCGAGATATGTCGCACAGGACAAGGCAAACAATCCAAGCAGTTACGCAATAGTCACGATCTCAGAAGGCGCCCATCTCATCGGCGGGCAGGTTGTCGAATACGGTGAAGCCGACGCGTACGGTCACCGGAAGCTTGGTGGAATCGGCGCTGTCACAGAGCAAGCATTGAAGAAGATTCTCGGTGTGCATATCGTGTATCAGCAGGTCGCTTATCTGATGCGCAGTGGTGAACCGGATGCCCTTGACCGGATGGTAGCGATCAGCTATGCGAGCCTTGCGACGGACCTGGCAATGAAGAGAGACACCGGGATAATGGTGGCGCTCCGCGAAGGCAAGTACACCACCGTGCCGATCGAGACTCTGACTCAAGGTGTGAAACGAGTCGATGTACCTGAACTGTACGACGTGGAAAACTACCGCCCGAAGGTTGCCCACCTGTTGGGCAAACCAATGTTCCTTTATTGAGCACACACGCTCCATTGATGTAGCCAATTTGACAATCCCGCTGCTGGGCGGGATTTTTTTTCGTGTTCACGAATGGTTTCGCGGTACGTGACAGAGACAAGAAACTGCGGAGGATCCCAATCCAACGAAGCTGGGTGGGAGACCTCTGACAGGTGGCGCATGGAGGCTTGTGCGCGAAAAGAAACGTGTCGGAGCCGACAAGCTCGCGGCCTTTTCTGTGTCGCTTCTTCCGTGACTCGACGTGAAGCGAGGCGGGATCTTAGCGTCGTTTTCTTTTGTGCGGGGCTTGATAGACGGGAAGGACGCCGTACTGGCTGGCGGCCCAGAGGGTGAGGAGCGCCGTGATTCCTGCGATTGTCCGCTTTTCGTCCTGCGCCGGAACAACCAGGCCGTACGTATCGGCTACGAAGTGTAGCTGGTTGAGGATACGCTTCGCTTGACTCCGCTCAATCCACCCGTGCCACAGATCGACCTGGTCGACAATCATTGTCTGGTGGCGGCGCATGAACTCTCCGAGTGAAATGACCTTTGCGCTGAGCGGTGTGCGTGGTTTGCACATGTTCAGAAGGTCGGCGAGGTATTGATCCCACAATCTCGAGAATTCGCGGTTCGACCGCTTTCGCAGGAAGTGTGCGCGGGCGAGCGAGAACTTCGCTTTGGTTCGCACGCGGAAGCGGGGAACCACCGGGTGGAAATCGAAGATCGTTTGCACCGCCGTTCTATCCTGTTCGTCACGCTCGTGATATGCCCACTGCTCACGCAAATCACGCCATGACAAGATGGTCAAAACTGCTTTGTCCCTGCTGTCCAGAATGATGAATTTCCCCTGCTCTTGTTTGACGGTGGTTACCCAGTGCGTCCATTCATGCACGCACAGCAATGCGGGGATTCCGCGACGCAGATAACTTGTCAGTTCGCGGCGCGCGGTCTGGGCATCGTATCGGCGGGTCATCAGAAGATCACAGTCAAACTGGCGCGCCGCCTTCGCCAGTTGAAGTTCATCGGTGCCTGACCACCATCGCGTGCCGGCGAAGTCGGAGATGTGGTCCTCGTCAGCGGATATCCCGAGAGTGACAAGAGCGTGCTTCAGGGCAAACGGACCGCACTGCCAGAGATTCGGTTGAGGATAGAAAGCCATAGTATTCGATGACTCCTTACTGAGGAACCAGCAGATTCTACCCAAACTTTGCAGGAATTTCAACACCCTTTTTCCTGTTGCCGCTGTCGAGATCATTGGCAATTCTAAGAGTGCCTATAGGTCGAAAGAAGCTCTCGGTTGCAGTCATTTTGAACGACGTGGGAGCCGCACGAATACGAGAAGTTACGGTCTGTGGATCGGTCCACACTCGATCTCAAGCCGGAATACGATATCCGCGTCACGACGGTGACGGAGGACTACGAAGCAATTGCCAAGGCTCCGCGCTCCGAGGGTTTTCGCGTCATAGTCGTCAATAGCCAGGATCAGCTTCTATCCCTACTGCAGGTCTCGCGGAGAGACCCCCAAGATGTGGTCTTCCTTCGCGGGGAACATTTACGGGATGACTCGAGCCACGAACACTGCGCGTGTCCGCTCTCGGCAACGCCAAACCGCAAGTGCTCCCGATCCTTGAGCATGATTTCCCCGAGCTGCACGCGGAATGCCCTCGAATTATCGGCTGCAAGCCAGGTAGGATCCGGCTCAAAGAGAAACGGGTTTACGTGCTTGAGGTGAATCCAAATCCGGATATGACGGAGGGGGTGGCAGTGATGGAGAGCGCAGGGAAGGCCGGACTAACGTTTTCTCAGACGCTCAGAAGGATCGCGGGATTTGCGCTTGGTCGCAGAAAGACGCCGGAACCGGCGGCAGCCCGACATCCGCGAAGAGCCCCCGAGAGGTTCTTCCATAGATTCAGCGCGAACGCGTCTCAATCCGTGTCCGGGTTCGATTCTATCCCGGATAAAGGACGAGGTCCCATTTGTCTCCGAGTTGATGTTTCTGTATATTCAACACTGAAAGAATCTTGTACGTGAGATTCCGATGCCCCCTCCGTTGCGGGCATCAGGTGTGCTCTGATCGCAGAGGAAGTTTTCTCTCATGTCCACGCCCCTTATGCGACAATACCAGCAGGTGAAGGCGAAGCATCCTGACACGATCCTTCTCTTTCGCATGGGGGATTTCTATGAGACGTTCGAAGAGGATGCCAAGATTGCCGCGAGCGTGCTGGGCATAACGCTCACCAAGCGAGGAAACGGAGCAGCCGGAGAAGTCCCGCTCGCGGGTTTTCCGTATCACGCTCTCGACGCGTACTTGCCGAAACTGCTCAGGGCAGGGCACCGGGTAGCCATCTGCGAGCAATTGGAAGATCCAAAGCTCGCGAAGGGCATCGTGAAGAGAGATGTCATCGAAGTCGTGACGCCAGGTGTCGCGTTTTCTGAGAAGGTCCTGGAGCAAAAGCAGAACAACTACCTCGCCGCCCTCGCCCTCCAGTCTCCGCTGGCAACCGGCGAGCAGTCGATCGGCTTTGCGTTCATCGATGTGTCGACGGCAGAATTCGGCGTAGCCGAGTTCCCGCTGAAAAATCTCCAGGAACAGATCAGCATACTTCAGCCGGCCGAGCTTCTCGTGCAAAAACGGGACGTAGAGACCGTCCAGAGTCTACTGAAGGAAAAGTTCCGCGGGCTCTATACGAAAGTGGAAGACTGGGTATTCAATGTCGACTACGCGTATGAGCTGCTCGTTAACCACTTCAAGACGCAGACTTTGAAGGGCTTTGGTGTCGAGGAACTCCGGATCGGAATCGTGGCTTCGGGCGCGGTCATGAACTACTTGCAGGAAACCCAGAAAGCCAACCTGCCGCATATCAAGAAGATCGCCCCCTTCGATACGAGTGACTACATGGTTCTCGACGCTTCAACGAAGCGGAACCTCGAGATTACCTCCTCAATGACGGGGCAGTCTGACGGCACATTGTTCTCGGTCATCGATCGCACGCAGACACCGATGGGTGGCAGGTTGCTCAAGGCGTGGGTCAACCGGCCCCTCAAGAAGCTGGCGCCGATTCAAGAGCGACTGGCTGCCGTCAGGGAGCTGTTTGGCAATGACGGCTTGCGGGGAACGATTCGCGAAGAGCTGGGCAGGGTCGGCGACCTTGAGCGCCTCGTCGCAAAGGTTGCGACAGGTCGGGCCAATCCGCGCGAATTGAGGCAGCTCGAGCGGTACCTCTCTCTTATTCCCGCGATCACGTTGCACCTCAGCGGGGTCGCCTCGCCGACATTGAAGGAGCTCCGCGTCCGACTCAATCCCCCGGATCAAACAATCCGTTTGATCCGCAATGCCATCGAGGACGAACCGCCGCTTGCCCTCGCCGACGGCGGCGTCATTCGCAAAGGGTACAGCACCGAGTTGGATGACCTCCGCGTAGTGGCCTTCAGCGGGAAGGATTGGATCGCCAAGCTGCAGCAACAGGAACGGCAACGGACAGCCATCCCCTCGTTGAAGGTTGGCTACAACAATGTGTTTGGATACTACATCGAGATCACAAACGCACACAAGGATAAAGTTCCCTCCGACTACATTCGGAAGCAGACGCTGACCAATGCCGAGCGGTACATCACTCCGGAACTGAAGGAATACGAGGAGAAGGTTCTGCATGCGGAGGAGAAAATCCTCGCGCTGGAGACACGCCTGTTTAATGACGTCCGGATGGCTGTCGCCGATGAATCAGCATCGATCCTGGAGAATGCCAACGCTCTGGCGACGCTTGATTGCTACGTCTCGCTTGCCGATGTGGCAGTTGAGAACAGGTATGTCTGTCCGGATATCGATGAATCCCTGCGTCTGGAAATCAAAGATGGCCGCCACCCTGTCATCGAGCGGCTCCTGCCACCGGGCGAAAGGTACACACCAAACAGCGTGCTGATGGACACTGAGCAGGACCAGATCCTGATTGTTACAGGTCCGAACATGAGCGGCAAGTCGAGCTACCTGCGGCAGGTGGGGTTGATAGCGTTGCTCGCGCAGATGGGGAGCTTTGTTCCGGCATCGGAAGCACGAATAGGGTTGTTGGATCGAATCTATACGAGGGTGGGTGCGAGCGATAACATTGCGTTGGGCGAGAGCACGTTTCTGGTGGAGATGCACGAGGCCGCCAACATCGTCAATACCGCCTCCCTGCGAAGCCTGATCCTTTTGGATGAGATTGGACGGGGGACCAGCACATTCGACGGTATCAGCATTGCGTGGGCATTGACGGAATACTTGCATGCCCGCATCGGTGCGAAGACTCTCTTTGCGACGCACTATCACGAGCTCAACGAGCTTGCTGAAATCTTTCCACGAGTCAAGAACTACAAAGTTGACGTGCGGGAGTATGGCGACAAGGTCATCTTCTTGCACAAGGTTGTTCCCGGTTTCGCCGATCACTCGTACGGCATCCAGGTGGCGCAGATGGCCGGTCTGCCCGACGAGGTAACGGACCGGGCGAAGAATATCCTGAAAAACCTTGAGGACTCCGAGCTGAACGTCTATTCCAGTGGAAAGAAAATTAGGGGAAGGATCCCGCCGCCCGACATCCAGATGACGCTGTTCGAGATGAAAGATGATCGTCTGAGGGAAGAGATCCGCAAGCTGGACATCGACAAGATGACGCCGATCGAGGCTCTCCAGAAGTTGCTGGAGCTCAAGAAGCAACTGGACCGCCCCTAAGCAGAGCAGAATCCTCATCCAACCCGCTGCCGCTCCCGCGTACCGACACGATTCTCACCCTTGAGGCTGCTTTGCATGCGTAGGTACAAGTCAATCACCCTTCCCTGACACAAGGCTAATCCAGGTGTGTTCGAGGCGTTAGCCTCAGGTGCTCTGATCGCCTCTGCATTTGTTGGCGATCGGCGCTCCAAACTGCTGCTGAGCCGGACGTGCGTTGAGCAGAATCCCCTGAAAGGCGGAAGAAGGCACTTTTCGGGGGGGATAGAGCCCCGCAAAGATTTCCCTTGACAGTGCGGGTGAAAACCTGTATTATGGAAACCAAAGATACGATAGTCGTTTCCTAAATCCCTGATTGTAACAAATCAGCTAGCTCAATACGAAATGACTTCTGGTCTTGCAAACTGTAAATACCATTTGAGTTTCCAGGGATCAATCAGTGGCTAGCGATTTCGACACGCGAGAGAGAATCCTGCAATACGCCCGGGAGAAGTTCATGGGGATGGGATTCAGCAAGGTGACGGTGGATGAGATCGCGGCCGGATTGGGCATCAGCAAGAAGACTATTTACAAATTCTATCCGAGCAAAGAGGAGCTTCTCCGTGCTTCCGTGCACATGACCATGCGCAATGTTCAGGAGGCCCTGGAACACATCCGCTCGTCAGACAAGCCCTCCGCAGAAAAGCTGGCAGAGACGATGATCGTGATCGGAAGGCAGATCGGCAGGATAAGCCGGGAGATCGTCGTTGACATGCAGCGATCCACGCCATCAATCTGGCGGGAACTCGAACGCTTTCGACGGGAGATGATTCTCGACAAACTCGTCGCCATGGTGCGGCAAGCTCGGGCGGAGGGCATCCTGAGGAACGAGGTCGACGACCAGGTCCTCATCCAGATGATCATCAGCGCGGTCCAGGGCATTTTGAATCCGGAAGTGTTGATGCAGAGCTCCTTCTCTGCCGAGGAGGCGTATCGTACCATCTTTCAGGTCATCTTTGCGGGGTCTTTCAGCGACGACGCGAGAAAAGGTCTCAAGGTACTTGACAAACAGGTCTAGTGCACTCATCTGATGAAAAGGTCAACATGAACTCAAAAATCTGCATCAGCTCCTCGCTGATGATTCTCATCCTGCTGGGCTGTGGCGACAGCCGGAAGGGCGTCATTGAAGCCAGCGGCACACTCGAAGCAACTGAGGTAAGAGTCAGTGCCAAAGTCCCAGGTCAGATTCAGCAGGTTCATTTCCAGGAAGGTCAGCAGGTCACGTCAGGTGATACTCTCGTTACTCTCGACCGTTCGACGCTTGAACTGCAATGGAAGCAAGCGCAGGCGGGCGTCGAAATAGCCGAGGCACAATACGCTCTGCTGCTCAAGGGTGCGCGTGCGGAAGATCTTCGCATGGCAGAGGAGGCTCTCCGCCAAGCGGAGGCGTCCAACAAGATGGCGAGCGAGGACTACATGAGGATGAAGGAGTTGCTTGCGACGAACACCGTCACGCAGCGTCAGTTTGACGAAGCAGAGTCGCGATACACGGTCGCGGCGGCACAGCTTAATTCGGCGAAACAGAATCTTCAAAAATTGCAGCGTTTTGCGCGACCGGAAGAGCTGGCGGCGGCGCGTGCACGGCTCAACCAGGCGAAGGCAGCGGCGGACTTGCTGCGGAAGCACCTTTCGGATGCGACGATAGTCGCGCCTGTGTCCGGCACAGTTACCCAGAGGCCGCTTGAGGAGGGGGAGCTCATCGGTCTGGGTGCTGTCGTCGCGACCATCGCGCGCCTGGAGAGGCTTGACCTTATGATTTACGTCAACGAAAAGGAGCTCGGTAAGGTTAGGCTGGGCGGGGAAGCGGATGTCGTTATCGACACGTACCCGGATAGGGCGTTTCCCGGCAAGGTCATCTACATATCTCCTATTGCTGAATTTACGCCGAAGAATGTCCAGACGAAAGAAGATCGCACCAAGCTCGTTTTCGGTGTCAAGCTGGAAGTGGAGAATATCGAGGGCATCCTCAAAGCCGGTATGCCGGCTGACGCCTATCTTCGCTAGAAAGGATCGTTACGTTGAACGCCATCGAGTTGCGCTCGGTATCGAAGCGATTCGATCACCACGTTGCTGTGGAGAACGTCTCACTCACTATTCAAAAGGGGGAGATGTTCGCTCTGGTGGGACCCGACGGAGCCGGGAAGACCACAACGATCCGCATGTTGTGTGGAATCATCCCGGCAACGTCGGGAGAGCTGATCGTTTGCGGGTACGATGTTCAGAAGCAGGCAGGAGAAGTCAAAAAGCGTATCGGCTATCTCTCGCAGAAATTCAGTCTGTACGGAGACCTCACGGTTGATGAAAACATCGAGTTCTTTGCAGAAATCCACAACGTCCGCAACTACGAGCGGCGCCGCAGCGAGCTTCTGGAGTTCACGCGGCTGACAGCGTTCCGGGATCGGTTGGCTGACAGGTTGTCCGGAGGCATGAGGCAGAAACTGGCTCTCGCGTGCACCCTCATTCACACTCCAGAGCTCATTCTGCTTGACGAACCGACAGCCGGGGTTGATCCTGTTTCCCGGCGGGATTTCTGGAAAATCCTCTCCGGACTCCTCAAGGAGGGGATTACGATACTGATGACAACGCCGTACCTCGATGAGGCCGAGCGGTGCTCCCGGGTGGCTTTGATGGACAACGGCAGGATCCTTGTGGCAGATGCCCCGCAAAATCTAAAGAATCTGGTGCAGGGGGTTTCCATCGAGCTCATTTGTGAAGACATCAGGAAATCCTTCGGCGTGCTGAAATCTATTGAAACGTTGCGCGAGGTGCAGGCCTTCGGCGATCGCCTGCATCTCGTTGTTCAGAACGAGAGTCGCGACATGAGAAATGCGCTTGCTGCACTTAAGCAGAATTCAATCAAGGTATTCGACTGGAGAGTCGTAACTCCCTCTCTCGAAAACGTGTTCATCTCACTCCTGTCTCAGAGACCTGTGGTAGAGGAAAGCGAGGTTACGTCGAAATCATGAATACGCGATGGAAGGTGATTCCCGTTGCCCTTCTGATACTAGTTGCTCAAGCCGGTCTCCGGTCGCAGGAGTGGAGCCTTACCGTTGAGGAGAGCATCCGGATCGGGCTCGAGAACAGCAAGGCTCTCCACGGATCCCGGATGAGGGCCGAATATGCTGACGCAAAGGCAAGTGAAGTTGCCGCGTCCCTTTATCCTTCAGTGCGCGTGCAGGGGGCCTACCAGAAGCTCAGCTCAGTCCCCGAGTTCAAGATCCCCCTCCCTGGGAACCTGGTAACGTTTCCCGTCGTCCTCAATACATACAGTGCGCGTGCGACGCTGCAACAGCCGCTTTTCACTGGCTGGAAGTTGCAGGCCGCGGCCGACAATGCATCCTACCAGGCCGAAGCTGCTTTCCACGACCTTGCGAAGGAGAGAGGGGAGCTTATCTACAACATCAAGGCAGCCTACTGGGGTGTCTATCGTGCGAAAGAGATGAAACGCCTCGCCGATGAGAACGTGAGCAGAATCCAAGCTCATCTCGCCGACATTGAAAACCTCCTCACGCAGGGAATGGCAACGAAGAACGATGTCATGAAAGTGCAGGTCCAGCTCTCGAGCGCACGAATCATTCAAAGCGATGCCGGGAACTCTGTCCGTATAGCCATGCTGGGATTCAATTCGACGATCGGCCTTCCGCTCGACTCCGAAATAACGATCAAGTCCTCCCTGACACCGACGACGAGGGACTTCCCCGATGTGGAGAGCCTCGTCGGGACAGCGTTTTCCCAACGTCCTGAGCTCGCCGGCATGGAATGGCGCCTCAAAGCGACGGATGCGAGCGTCACGGCCGCGCAAGGGAGCTGGCTCCCTCAACTGTACGTGACGGGGAATTACTACTACGCGAGACCGAACCCGAGGATCTTCCCCGCAAAGGATGAGTTCAGGGACACCTGGGATATCGGGATCTCACTTCAATTCGATCTTTGGAACAACCTGACGTCTCTCCATCAGACGAACGCCGCGAAAGCGCAGCACGAACAAACGAAAGACGCCTTGGCGACCCTCAAAGACAGGATCACGCTTGAAGTAACTCAAAGCTATTTCACCTTCAACCAGGCGAAGCGGCGCATCAGCCTCGCCGAGTTGGGTGTCGAACAAGCGAGCGAAAACTACCGGGGTACCGCCGAGAAGTTCAAGGCGGGACTGACCACGAACTCCGAGCTTCTGGATGCCGAAGTAGCGTTGCTGCAGGCAAAGGTTCAACTGACGCAAGCCCTCGTTGAGTATGAGCTCGCGGAGGCAAGCCTTGAGAAAGCGATCGGCCAGAAACGGTAGGGTGTGTTCGCACTTGCTCCGGCCACCAGGTGCAGATAAGCCATGAACGCGATCGAAGTCGAAAACCTCACGAAGTGTTTCGGCAAGTTTTGCGCTGTCGACCATATTGACTTCGAAGTGAAGCGGGGGGAGATCTTCGGTTTCCTCGGGGCCAATGGTGCCGGGAAATCGACGACGATTCGCATGTTGTGTGGGCTGCTGCAGTCGACAGAAGGAACCGCGCGGGTCGGCGGTTACGATATCAACAAGGAGCCCGAAAGAGTCAAGGAAAACATCGGCTATATGTCTCAGCGATTCTCCCTGTACGAAGACCTTACCGTTGAAGAGAACATCAATTTCTACGGCAGAGTCTACGGGCTGACAAACGGAGAAATCGCGCAGCGGAAGGACTGGGTACTGGAAATCGCCAATCTGCGGGGTCGTGAGAAGAGTATCACAGGCACGCTTGCCGGCGGCTGGAAGCAGCGGCTCGCGCTCGGCTGCGCTGTGTTGCATCGGCCCCGGATCGTGTTTCTGGATGAACCGACGAGCGGAGTCGATCCGTTGATGCGCAGGAGGTTCTGGGAACTGATCAATGATCTTTCAGCGGAGGGGGTTACGGTGTTGGTGACGACTCATTATCTGGAAGAGGCGGAATACTGCAACGACATCATTCTCATTAACGCCGGTAGAATCATCGCCGGCGGGAGTCCGAAGGAACTGAAACGGGAGCACATCCGGACGCCCATTCTTGAAGTCCAGTGTTCGAATGTCATTGAAGCGATGTCGTTAATCGAGCATAATCCTTGGGCGATCGAAACGTCGGTCTTCGGAACGTGTCTGCATGTCAGCGTTCAGGAAGAGCGTGCAGGCCGGGGAGCCATCCGGCGCCTTCTGCAGGAAAACAATATCAAGCTCCACACTATGGAGAGAATCGTCCCCTCCCTGGAGGACG
>Ga0194111_10001070_pt1 | contig 33594 bp, 26 predicted proteins | sample TA2KigC300mmetaG_FD_146194 | JGI IMG/M metagenome (GOLD analysis project Ga0194111, IMG submission 146194) | Freshwater microbial communities from Lake Tanganyika, Tanzania - TA2015033 Kigoma Deep Cast 300m | ecosystem: Environmental > Aquatic > Freshwater > Lake | place: Tanzania: Lake... | reverse complement strand
CCACAGGGGATCGCGGAACGTAAGAACGGGGGGGCCTCCCGTGAAGTGATACCGCTTGATCGTGGAGTCCCCGGCATCGGCGACGAAGATGTAGGTTGCTTCCTTCTTGGCAACGCAGATCAGGACGGGCCTTATGAGATCCTCGTAGTCGGTAACGAAACTGGGCCGTCGTGGGTTCTTCTGGCGGCTCAAGTACGCCCCCACGCGTCTCGCAGATGAATCCGGGAGTCCGGGGACCATCACCTCCTCGATCACGTAGAGATAGCTCCCCTGCAGGGCGAGGTCGGTGGGATGGTGAATCTGCCAGACCTTGTCGAGGTTGTAGGTCCCCGGCGTCGGGATCCGCCCTGCGTCCGGCTGGGGCGGCAGCTCGAACTTCTGCCCACAGCTGAGCGCAGAGGCCAGAGCCGCCGCGCAGAGGATTCCACTCAGCGTCGAGCGCATCGCATCCGCCTAGAGGGGGACGACCACCGACCAGCGATGGATCGCCAGCAGCGGCCCCCCGTCCGTGTATGCATAGTCGATCCGCGTCTCGGAACCCCGCATGGCAAGCCGGACTCCGAGACCCGCGGAGAACTTGGCCGCATCGGCTCCGCCGTCGAAGCCGGCCCGCGCGACGTAGCGAGTTTCGTAGGTGTACTCGAGCCCCGTTCGGAAGGCCTCCGCATTGTCGGCCACATGGACCACCTCGGAGGCGCTCACGAGAGAGTGCGCTCCCCGCCTGTACGGCTCGAGCGAGAGGCCGAGCCTGAAGGTGGTCGGAGGTGAGAAGGAGGCGTAATCGGTCTCGGCTCCGGTCAAGTGGCTCACGAAAGTCCCGGCCGGCTGGATGTCCGGTCCGAAGTGGAGCAGGGCGATCGCCAGCCTCCCGTCGAGCGCTCCGATCCGATAGAGGGTCCCCGCGTCGACCATCCAGCTGTTCGCGACGGGCCCGCCGATGCCGCTTCCGAGGTCTTCCCGGACGAACTTCACGGTCCCGCCGAACGAGAGGCGGTCGCTGAAGGGGCGCGATGCCGTGAAGCCGATCAGCATGTCGCTATATGCGAAGGTCCTCCCGGTGCCGGTCGGGTGATACTCGGTCGTCTCATCGAGAGTCGTCCCCAGATACTCGATGGAGACGCCGAAGGCCGCCCCGCTCTCACCCCAGGGGCGCGCAAGGGAGAGGCCGGCGATGTTGATCTCCGCCGGCCAGCGCGCGTAGGCGAAGGAGGCCTGCGCTCCCCTCAGCCCGGACAGGCAGGCAGGATTGTAGAATGCCGCCATCGGTCCTTCCGCGAGTGCGGTGTAGGCGCCCCCGAGGCCGGCGGCCCGCGCATCGAGGCCGATCTTGAGGAAGCTCCCGCTCGATGTGGCCACGCGCTGTCCGCCGAGGCTGGTCTGCCCCCGCGCGGGTGAGAGTGTCCCCGCCGCCAGGGCCGCCAGTCCCGCGAGCAGAACGATCCGCCTCACCATTCCATCCCCAATCCGACGCGGACGCTCCGCGGGGCCGAACGATAGGAGGGGTTGGCGATCCGGTAGGCGGTCGCCCGGATCGAACGCCGGATCCCCGCCGCGACTTCCTGGACCGTCTGGTCCGGTCCGACCGTCGCGCCGGCCAGCTCGATCAGCTCCTGATCGGGAAGCGAGAGGTTCGCAGGATTCTCGTAGGGGGTGTCGAGCTGCCCCTTGCCCGCCTCATACCTCTCGCCGGTCACCGGATCGAATGTCAGCGGCGTGCGGTAGTTGAAGAGATTGAAGACCTCGAACGTCGCTTCCAGGTCGAGACCCAGGACCTTCAGGCCCTTGCGGAGTTTGAGATTCGAGGTCGTCTCGATCGGGCCGTTGCGCGAGTACTGCTGGCCCACCCTGTTGCCGAACGGATCCTCGGGCGTGTAGGCGCGTCCCGATTGGAGCATCGTGTAGATGTTGAGATTCCAGTCGCTCGGCAGGGGAAGGCCGAGGGGTCGGATCCTCTCGCCCTTGGCCACCGTGACGGCATACCAGGTCGTGAGCTTGTGGGGTCGATTCCACCACATGTAGATCTCGCCCAGCTCGGTCTCCCTTGCGTCGCCGCCCGTCTCCTGGACCAGCTTCAGGTTGTTCGGGTCCGAGCTCTTTCCTTTGGCGACCGCGTAGGTGTAGCTCACCGCCCCCGACCAGTGGCCCATTCTCCGCTTGCGCAGCTCGATCTCCACACCCGTGCTGCGGGCGTAGTCGAGGTTCCTATAGATGAAGAAGTTGCTCCGCGCCGTGCGCCTCTCCTTCAGAACAAGAGTCGTCGACGTCGGATAGTCGTAGATGTCCTTGTAGAAGATCGACGCCTTCGCGGCCAGGTCGGGACGGAAGAGGTGGCCGCCCCCGAGCTCGTACTGGACGGAGATCTCGGGATTCAAGTTCGGGTTGCCGATGCGCGGGAACTCCTCCGAGGACTGGGAGCTGCTCTTCGCGTAGACATAGAAGTAGGCCGGTCGCTGGGAGAAGTGGCCGTAGTTGAAGAAGAGGTGATCGTTCTTCGTGATCGGGTGGCTGATCTGGAGGCGGGGGGAGAGGTGCCCCTTGAAGCGCCGCCCGAAGAGCCCGTGGGTGTCGTCAAGGAACTCGCGGCGGGTCTCCTCGGTGATCGTCGGGCGGTTGAGCGTCCGCCAGTTGTCGAAGTTCCGCTCGACCTGCTCGCCCGGGAACCAGTAGTCGTAGCGAAGCCCGACGCCCCCGATCAGGCTCTCGTACTCGAGACGATCCTGCACGTAGATGGCCCCCGAGGCAGGATAGACGTGGAAGAGATCGAATTCATCCCCCAGCGGCTTGTCCGGCATGTCGATCGTCGTCGCGTCGAGGGTCATGTACTGGATGTTCTCGAGCTGATGGCTGACCCCGCCGTCGAACTTGTGGCGTCCCTTCACCCATGACCAGTCGCTGGCGAGGTTCCAGTTCTCCACGTAGCGATCGCGGTAGTCGGGCGCGTCGCCGGTGTCCCGGAAGTAGGGCGTGTCCTGCTCGGACAGCAGGACGTCGCTGTCGAGATCGGTGTTGTAGCTCCACCAGAGCTGTCCCACGACGTCGCGATGGCTCGAGGTGTAGAAGCGGGTCAGCGAGAGGGTGTGCACCAGGTCGCGCTTCACGCCTCGGTTCCAGACCAGCGAGAGGGTGTTCTGATCCTCGCTCACTGTGTAGTACCGGTCGAGCCTGCCGGCCCAGCTCCAGGGATAGTTCGTGACGTTGCGATTGATGTCGGCGATGTCGCTCTCGCCGAATCCCTGATCGAAGGAGATGTTCTTCGTGTAGGAGAGATCGAACTTGTCGGATCTCGTCGCGCGCCAGCTCGTCTTGAAGAGCATGCGCCACTGGTTGCTCGCCCGGGGATAGAAGAACTCCTCGTACCGGAAGTCCTTCCCGAACGCCCTGTCCTTGTAGGAGGAGTAGAGGCTCCGGTTCTCTGCTCCGGCAAGGGCGAGATAGGTCTCCCGGTCATCCGGATAGAGACGCTTCGCGAACTCGGAGGGATCGTCCGAGATCGAAGGAAGCCATCCGTCGCTCAGGTTCGACGAGAGGCTCAGGAAGAACTTCATCCGCCCTGGATCGTCCACCCCGAGCAGCCCCACCGCCTTCGGAAGGATCTGGAGGGGGCCGGAGATCTGGAACTCGTAGTGATCCAGGTTCTGGTCGTCTAGTCCGCGGTCGGTCGTGTATCCGATGAACCCCTGGAAATCGTCGGTTCCTTCCTTGAGCTTGGCCTCGATGATGCCTGAGAGGGCCTGCCCGTACTTGGCGTCGAATCCCCCCGTGATGATGTTCACCTCGGCGACCGACCGCGCGCTGATGGCGCTCCCCTTCGAGTCGCCCGAGAGGAGGTCGCGCGTCTTGACGCCGTCGACGATGTAGAGGGTCTCGTCGGCCCGGCCGCCGCGGATGTGGAGCTGGTCGTTGTCCTTGGTGACGCCGGGCTGCTGCTCGACCACGCTGTCCAGCGTCGGCTCGAGGGCCATCGACTTCAGCTCCTCTGCGTCGAGCGAGCGGACGGTCGAGGCGCGTTTGATGTCCACGAGGGGTCTGTCGGCCTTGATCGTCACTTCCTTCGTCTGCGTGACGGTCGGCTTGAGCCGGAAGATCATGTCGAGCGTCTCGCCCTCTTTCAGCGAGATTGCCTCCTGCACGCTCTCATACCCCACGAAGGTCACGCGCACCTGGTAGGAGCCGGCCGGAAGCGGAGAGATGGCGAAGCTCCCGTCCGACTGGGACATCGCTCCCCAGCTCGTCCCGACGATGACCACGTTCGCGTAGGCCAGCGGCTTGCCCGTCGCGGCCTCCAGGACCTCTCCCTCGAGACGGCCCGAGGCCGGAGCCAACCCGGCGGAGGCGGAGAGGAGGAGGATCGATTGGAGCGCCAGAACCACGACGAGCCGGATTCCCCCGAGGTGCGGGAGGGGATGCTGTCGGCACGCGCGTCCGGCTCTTGGTGGCTTCTTCATCGGATCTTCCATGCGACCAGCGGCGAACCTACCAGCGATCGCAAAGAAGGGTCAAGGGAAACCCGCTGGGCGCCCGCCGGCCGTCAGCGCGCGCGAGCCCCGGGACGAGGATAGTCGCGAAAGGCGCTCGGCAGCAGGCGGGCGAGGGTCGAGCGGCCGCGCTCGCTGGCGCAGGTGCCCCAGCGGATCTCCGGATCGGCGCCCATCTCGCACAGAACCTGCAGGCAGCGTCCGCATGGGGGCGCCGCCCCGGCCGGACCGCGGGCCACGACCACGACGCGCGCGGAGTTCCGGGAGCCGGCCGAAACGAGCGCCGCGACGGCCACGTGCTCGGCGCAGAGCGATGCCGCGGGGAGATCGGGGAGGGAGATCGACGCGCCCGCGTGGATGCGTCCGTGCTCGTCCTCGATCGCCGCCGCCCAGCGCGGTTTGCCGCGCGCGTGGCGCAGCGCCTCTCGGGCCGCATCGACCAGGGGATGCCATGTCGCGGGCCACCTCGCACCCCGTCTCAGGATGCCGGCCTCCCCGCCGCGGCGCCTCACGCCCTGACCTCCGCCCCGCGGGGATCGCGAAGGGGGCCGAGAACCCCGGCGAGGTCCGGAAGGGTGGTCTGGGTCATCGCCTCCGCCCTCACGGCCGCGATGCGGGGAGCGGCCCGAAGGATCGAAGCGAGCTGCCTCCTGCTCTCGATGATCCCGCGTCTTTCTCCCTTCTCGGCGATCAGCTCGGAGAGCAGGGCGAGGTAGACCTCGATCTGCTCGGCGAGCGGAGGAGGGCCGGGGTCGACGCCCGTGCGGAGATGCGCCCGGGCCCGCTCGAAGATCCATGGATTCCCGATCGCCGCCCGCCCGATCATGACCGCGTCGCACCCGGTCTCCCCGAACATCCGGGCCGCGTCGGCCGGCGTCTTGATGTCGCCGTTGCCGATGACGGGGAAGGAGACCGCCGCCTTGACCCGCGCGATCCAATCCCAAACCGCCTGGCCCTTGAACATCTGCTGGCGCGTGCGGGCGTGGAGGGTCAAGGCCGCGATGCCGGCGTCCTCGAGCCTTCGCGCGAGATCGACGATGCCAATCGTCGTCTGATCCCAGCCGAGGCGGGTCTTGACCGTCACGGGCAGGGGGACGGCGCGGACCACTGCGGCCGCGAGCGCCACAAGGCGGTCCGGCTCCTTGAGCATTCCCGAGCCGGCGCCGCGGTTCGCGATCTTCCTCGCCGGGCAGCCGAAGTTGATGTCGATCAGGTCTGGACCCGCATCGCAGGCCAACCGGGCGGCTTCGACGAGAGCCTCCTCTCGGCACCCATAGATCTGGATCCCCACGGGATGCTCATCGGGAGTCAGCCGGATGCGTCCGCGGCTCTGCGCGATGCCGCGCACGAGCCCCTCCGAGGAGACGAACTCCGTATAGACGAGGTCGGCTCCCATTCTCCTGCAGAGGCGACGGAACGGACGGTCGGTGACATCCTCCATCGGCGCGAGGAAGAGACCGCGCTCGAAGAGAAGGGACCCGATCCTCATAACGCCCCGCGCCCGCCGAGGCGGTCTGCTGTTGCGCGCCTCGCGATCATCGGATCACGCTGATTCTGGCCGTCGCGCCGCCGCCCGGGCCGTTGCTCCTCGCGAAGTAATGCCCCGAGGCGACTCGTTCCCCGGCATCGCTCTCGCCGTCCCAGCGCACGCGGTGGATCCCCTCGCCCCGCACGGACTCGAGTCGGCGCACGAGTCGGCCCGCGGCGTCGTGGATCGCCACGCTGGTCGGCCCCGCCGCGGAGCCGCGGATGTAGATCTCGGTCTCTCCCCGGCTCGGATTCGGATGCGACCGCAGGGCGGAGGTGGAGAAGCCCGCGCCCCTCTCCAGCACCACGCGCAGGAGGAACGTGTCGGGATCGATCGTGACGACGCGCGGCGCGAACGGGATCCCGTCCAGCAGGGCGGTCTCCGTCCGCCGCCAGATCGGAATCTTCCGCTCGACCCGCTCGCCATCCCCCTCGATCCGGATCGGAAGGGTGAAGGCGAACGCCTCGCTGGGCGAGTCGTACGGAGGCGTGCGCGGATAGATGGGCCCGTCCTGCGTCTGCTCGATGTAGAGCCTCACGGCGTGCCCCTCGCCGGAGGGGGACGGCCACCAGTCCCAGGCGATGACGGGTCGTCCGCGGCCGTAGAGCCAGGGGATGAAGAAGGCCCGCAGGTCGCGCCCCGCAGTCTCCTCGACCGCCCGGATGAAGTCGTTCGTCGTCGCGCTCGCGTGGAGGTGGCGGTCGAGGTAGCGATTCAGCGACGCGAAGAAGACCCGATCCCCGAGCTCCTCGCGGAGCATCCGCAGGACCCAGGCCCCCTTGTTGTAGGTGAGGCTCTGCAGGAACCAGTAGGCGGGATCCGGGGAGACGAGACTCGTCTGGAGGTCATCGGTGCTGACCGGGACGTACTTCTTCGGCCTCTTCAGCCAGGAGTCGTACGCCGCCCTCCCGCCGAGGTGCTCGGCGTATACGGCTTCGCAGAAAGTCGCGAATCCCTCGCTCAGCCAGATGTCGTCCATCGAGGCGGGAGTCACGGCGTCGCCCCACCACTGGTGCGCGATCTCGTGGGCGATCGCCCATGCGTAGGCGCCGTTTCCCGTCAGGAATCGATTCCCGAGCGAGACGCAGGTCTGGTGCTCCATGGCCAGGGCGCCCCACGGGACCTCGGCGATCCCGAGCTTCTCCCACCCCACGGCGCGGTCGCGAAACGGATAGGGGCCGAAGCGATTCTCGAAGGCGGCGAGGGCGGAAGTCTCGCGATCGACGACCGCCGGAAGGAAGTCGGCGGCGGCCTTCGCCGAATCCTCCGGAAAAGCGTAGAACTGCAGTCGGATGCTGTCGCCGTCGGCCGCGAGGAAGCTTTCCTCCCACGCGGCGTAGTCGGTCGCCGAGAAGGAGAGCAGGAAGGGGGCGATCGGGTAGCGGGTCTGCCACGTCGTTCTCCGCAAGCTCGCCACTCGCTCGGAGCGGACCCGGTCGCCGACTCCCGCGACCTCGAAGGCGGGGTCCATCTCGACCGACAGGGTGGCGAGGGCCTTGTCCGACATGCTCTCCTTGCAGGGCCACCAGGTGTGGGAGCCGTTGGGCTGGCTCAGGGTGGAAACCACTGGGAATTCAGTTGATCCGCTTCCATGCTTCGAGAAGAACTCGAAGCCTGAGAAGTACCCTTCCCCCGGGCGGCCCCCGTACCTCACTCTGAGCACCGCTTCTTCATCCGTCCCGAGGATGGACGGCAAGTGAACCGTGAGGCGATCCGGCTGTGGGCGCGAGAAGGCGCAGCTTGCGCCCTGGAAGGCGACAGAGTCGACTCCGAGCCCCTCCGCGAGATCCAGCACGATCTCCGCCAGGTCGGCCACCGCGCGAAGCCGCATGACGAGAACCCCCTCGATCTCCTCCAGGACCGGATCCACCCGGAGCGAGAGGTCATAGCTCTGCGCGTCGTAGGAGTCGCGCGGATCCTCTGTCGCGGCGCGAGAGGCGGGGATGGCCCGCGCCCCGGGCTGCTTGCAGGCCTCCTCGATCCGAGCGTCCCTCCACTCCGATGTGGCGGCCGGAAGGGATGATGGCAGCGAGGCGAGAGCGGCCGCCAAGACCAGCGCGGCCGTCGCGCTGCGGGACCTGCGCCTCGTCTCCTTCTTGAACTCGGGGGGAGGAAGGGACCGGCTGGCCAGCAGCTTCTCGCGGGCGGGAGCCAGCTTGCGGCGGAAGTCCCTGCGCTCCGCCTCGTGGGGATCGATCGCTGTCGCCAGGCGCTCCGCTGCGGCCGGAAGGAGACAGCAGAGGCTCCAGAAATCGTCCTTGTGGACATACTCCTCGGCAATCCGGCGCGGGCCCATGTTGTGGTAGTTGCCGAGTGCGAGAGCGAGTCCGCCGGCCGCGTATCCGAAGGCCTGAAACGGCGTCGCCTCGCAGAATCCTCCGTCCATCAGGCACCGCTGGTACTCGAATCCGCGAAGGCTCTTTCGCAAGAGCTCAGCCGAGTCGCGCAGGATGTGGCAGATCGTGGGATGGAAGACGCTCCGGCGATCGCCGACGCGGACGATGACTCCCTTGCCGAGCTGGCCGCAGGGAAGCTGCTTGCTCGTCTCGATCACGATCACGGCCGTCTCTTGCGGAAGGGCTCGATCCTGCGCGAGGGCGGATGCCCCGAAGAGCCCGACCTCCTCCGCGCGCGTGAAGACGCCGTAGACCGTGATGGGCGGTCTCTGCGCAGAGAGATCGCGCATGAGGGAGAGGACCGCCGCGCAGCCGAGCAGATCGTCCGCCGACTTCGTCTTCAGCCAGGGCCCGTCGAGGCGGAAGGGAACGAGATCCCATCCGCCGACCGATCCCACCGGGACGGGCCGGGCGAGCCGGAGCCTCACGGAGGAGACCCTGCCGGTCGGAGCCAACTGGCAGGAGAGCACCCGCCCGCGGACGGGTCCCTCCGATGTCTCGACGCGCACGCGCGCGCCCGCGAAGTACTTTGGCTGAACTCCGCCATACCAATCGGCGACCGCGAGATCTCCGCGGCTCGCGGTCACGACAAGGCCCGGATGGTCCATGTGGGCAGTGAAGGCCACCGGACGGCCGCGGGGGCGGGGACCGCGATACCGGGCGATCAGGTTGCCCCAGCGATCCGACGCGTAGGGGATTCCAACCCGATCGAGCTCCGTCCGGATGCGCGCCATGACCTCGTGCTCCCGGTAGCTCACGGTGGGAGCCGAGGTCAGCGTCTCCGCCAACCGCAAGATGTCACGACGAGTCGGCACGGATGGCCTCCATGGGGCGACGCGCTCCGCGGCGGCTGCGTCCCCCTTGGCGCCCGCGGCGGTTCGCTCGGTTCTTCCGCAGCGAAGTATAGGACCTCGGGGGAGGGTCGTCCACTCGCGGGGGCCGTCCATCGCGCGAGCCCTTTTCCGATTGAGCGCCTCTCGGCGGCGATGCTACGCTCTGTCGTTGGGAGCGGTGGTAGGTCGGGCTTCGAACGGAACCTGAACCGAGGAGAGTCGATGCCGGCAAAGTCGCTGACCGAGAGCGAGTACAAGGCGCTCATATCCCTCCTCGCGGACGAGGATGCGAAGATCGTCAACAGCGTCTGGGCCCATCTGCTGGAGATCGGCCCGCCCGCCCTGGCGCACCTTCGCGAGGCCTCCGAGCATCCCGACCCGAGGACGCGAGTCCGCGCGCGGCACGTGATGGCGCGGATCATCCTCGATGACCTCGAGAAGCAGTTCCAGGCCCTCGCGGCTCGCGATGACTCCTCCTTCTCTCTGGAGGCGGGCGTTCTCGCGATCGCGCGGACGGAATACCCCGACCTCGATCGGGCGGTCTTCGGCGCCCAGCTGGACAGCCTGGCGAGCCCGCTGCGGGAGCGGTTGCGGAGTCTCGTGGAGCCGGCCGAGATCGTGGCCGCCGTCAACCAGTACTTGTTCGAGGAAATGAAGTTCACCGGCAACACGGCCGACTACTACAACCCGGACAACAGCTACATGAACCGCGTCCTTGAGAAGAGGACCGGCATACCGATCAGCCTCTCCGCTCTCTATGTGCTTGTCGCCGAGAGATGCCAGCTTCCCGTCAGCGGAGTCGGGTTGCCGGGGCACTTCTTGGTCAAGTACGAGAGCGCGGGGTACGAGATCTACATCGATCCTTACAACGCCGGCAAGCTCTTGAGCCGCCGGGACTGCGCCCACTACCTCACCGGGGCGGGCTACTACTTCAAGGAAGAGTATGTCGCCACGTCCACGAATCGCGACATCGTCATCCGGATGCTCCGCAACCTCGTGCTCATCTACTCGAAGCTCCAGGACAAGATGAGGGTGAGGCGGCTGACCCACTACGTGGAGATCCTGCAGGCCCGCGAGAAGACCCGCTAGAGCCGTTCCACGCGACCTGAGACGGTCGCGCGCGGCGTCCGTTCGTCGCTGGAAACCCCTAACCCCCGCCGCGCCTCCGAATCGTCTCGGTCAGGGCGACCTCGATTCCGCGGCTTCGCAGGTGCGCGATCATCGCCCCGGCGTCCACCTCATCTTCGGCGGCGAGAACCCCGTGCCGGATGAGCTTCCCGCGCGCGAGCTGGAGCGCGACGGCCGCCGTCGGATAGGCGGTCAGCTTCATCATCGCGGTGAGGGCGCCGTTCTCCCCGCCGGTTTCCAGCAGGTCATACTGGCGCGTGACTTCCTCGCCGCGGGCGCGGCCGCGCGAGCGGACGCGCAGGACAATCACGTCGGGCGTCTCGGGGCGCTCGAGCATCGGACCGAGCAGGGCCGCTGCGACATCCCGGGGCGGAAGGCTTGCGCGGCCCACGCGGATCGGCTGGGTCTCCAGCAGGCCGATCTCCTTCAGGAACCGGATCCGCGGCCAGTGTCCCGGGTAGCGGACCGTCTTGTAGTCGAGGTGGCGGACCCGTCCTTCGAGCGCCCACGGAAGGGTCGAGATCCCGCCGGAGGTGTGGACCGCCCGGCAGAGGCCCACCGGCTCGGGGAACTCGATCCACTCCGGCTCGGTGAGCGTGGCCACCCGCGCGATCCTGCCCTCTCGCAGGCAGACCGATTCTCCGCTGTACTCGTTGAGCAGTCCGTGGATCGAAAAGAAGAGAGCGTAGCCGAGAGGAGGCCCTGGATCGAGCGGCAGGCCGCCGCAGCGGATGCGCAGGTCATCGACCTCCTCGATTCCCTCGATCGCTGCCGCCGCGAGGATGTTCCCGAGGCCCGGGGCGAGGCCCAGGTCGGGGACGATGGTGACGCCCGCGCGCCGTGCCTCCTCATCGAGCGACCTCTGCTGGAAGACGACGTCGGTGTTGCCGCCCATGTCGGTCATTGAGCATCCGGCCTTGACGGCGGCGCGCGTGATCCCGGTGTTCAAGAAGTAGGGGACCGCGCTGACTACGACCTGCCACCCCTCGAGGGCCTTGACGAGATCCTCCTCTCGGGCCGCGTCGAGCGGGGCGGTCGTCACCCGCGGGTCCGCGAGCGCCTCCTTCGCCGCCTCAAGCCCGCGAGGGTCGTTGTCGAGCAGCAGGAGCCTCTCGAGATCCGCCTCGCGCAGCAAGTCGAGGGCGCAGGCGAACCCTTGGCGGCCGGCGCCCAGCACAGCGATCCGCATGCGTGACCTCCCCCGGCGCTCCTGGCCGGCGCGAGAGGCGAGGATAGCCCCCGATGGCATCGTCCGCCAGTCCTCTCGGGATCCGTCTTCCCGGCCTGCAGCCGACACCGGCGTCGCGTTGACCCCCGGCGCCCGGGCGCGTAGCCTGCAAACCGGTCACGAGGTCCAACGAAGATGGAGGCGCTGTGAAGACCATCATTGAGCCGTTCAAGATCAAGATGGTGGAGCCGATCCGCATGACGACGCCGTCGGAGCGGAGGGGATACCTGGCCCAGGCCGGCCACAACCTCTTCATGGTCCGCGCCGAGGACGTCTTGATCGACCTGCTGACCGACAGCGGGACGTCGAGCATGAGCAGCGATCAGTGGGCGGGGATGATGCGCGGCGACGAGTCGTACGCCGGCGGGCGCTCCTTCTTCGAGTTCGAGCGTGAGGTTCGCAGGATCACGGGAATGAAGCACGTGATCCCGACGCACCAGGGGCGCGCGGCGGAGAAGATCCTCTTCACGGTCCTGCACCGGCCGGGGGCGACCTATCTGGGAAACACCCACTTCGACACGACGCGGGCGAACATCGAGTTCGCCGGCGACACGGCGATCGACTTGCCGATCGCCGAGGGGACGATCCCCGCGGCCGTGCATCCGTTCAAGGGGAACATCGATCTCGAGAGGCTCGAGCGGGAGGCCAAGGCTCGGTGGCGGGACCTGCGCGCTGTCATCCTGACCGTGACCAACAACAGCGGAGGGGGCCAGCCGGTCAGCCTCGCGAACATCCGCGCGGCCGCGCGGATCGCCCATGACAGCGGCGCCATGTTCTTCCTCGACGCCTGCCGGTTCGCGGAGAACGCCTACTTCATCCAGCAGAGGGAAGAGGGGCAGGCCGGCAGGAGCATCCTCGCGATCGTGCAGGAGATGTTCGCCGAAGCCGACGGCTGCACCATGTCCGCGAAGAAGGATGGGCTAGCCAACATCGGCGGCTTCCTCGGGGTGCGGGACGACCAGATGGCCATGGAGGCCCGCAATCTCCTCATATTGACCGAGGGCTTCCCGACCTATGGGGGCCTGGCGGGGCGCGATCTCGAGGCGATCGCTCAGGGGTTGCGCGAGGTGCTGGACGAGGACTACCTGCGCTACCGCGTTCGCACGGTCGCGTATCTGTGCGAGAAACTGCAGGCCCGCGGAGTCCCGATGATCCTGCCGCCCGGAGGACACGCCGTCTATCTGGACGCCGGCGGATTCCTTCCCCAGATAGCTCCGGAGCAGTTCCCGGGACAGGTCCTGGCGAACGAGCTCTACCTCGAGGGCGGAGTCCGCGGGGTGGAGATCGGAAGCCTCATGTTCGGCAGGATGGACTCGGCGACGGGCCGGCACGTGGGACCGCCGATGGAGCTCGTGCGGCTGGCGATCCCAAGGAGGGTCTACACCCAGAGCCACATCGACTATGTCGCCGAGGTCGTGCTGGCCGTCCACGAACGCAGGAGTTCCCTGCGCGGGCTGCGGCTTGTCTATCAGGCCCCCTTCCTGCGGCACTTCACGGCTCGCTTCGAGCCGCTCTAGAGCCTTCGGATTGGGCGCCCCGGCGGGGCTCGCAAGGGGCGCACGGTTGTTCTAGGATTCGAGGAGGGTTCCGCTCGGTGAGCGCGGCCCGGTGGCGGCCGGGGGCGGGCTGGGCGAGGCCGATGGGTGCGGGCGCGTGTCGGGGGGGTGGGGTCGATGACTTCAGTGGGTGGAATGAGGGGTGGCGCGACCCAGGACCAGGCGGCGCGGGAGCTGATGTGGAACCTGGGAGCCGCGAGCCATGTCGCCATGTACGTCCTCATGGCGATTGCCTTCCTGATCTTCGCCTGGGGACTGCGGCGGCGCATCCGAGAGTGGAAGGCGGGCAAGCCGACCGACGAGTCGTTCGCCGCGTGGGGCAGGCGCGCCTTAGTTCTCGCGCGCGAGACCCTTCTCCAGAACAGGACGCGCGGGCGGTTCCTTCCGGGGCTCTTCCACTCCCTCGTCTTCTACAGTTTCGGCGCCCTCTTCGTGACGACGCTCGTTGTCATGGCCGACATGGACTTCGGGATTCCCATCTACCGGGGCACGGTCTACCTCTTCTTCACAATCCTCTCCGACCTGGCGGCGGCGCTTCTGCTGATAGGGCTGGCCATCGCCGCGGCAAGGCGGTACATCGCCCGCCCCCGCCACCTCCCGGAGCCCAAGCCCGCCGACGCGGTCATTCTGGGGATCCTCGCCTTCCTCGTTCTGACGGGGCTGCTGGCCGAGGGAGCAAGGATGCGCTTTCATCCGGACGGAGACCCTTGGCGCGCCTATGCCCCGATCGGCGCCCTCTTCTCATCCATGCTGGCGGGATTGAGTCCGCAGGCGGGGCGGACCCTCCACTTCCTGACATGGTGGACGCACGCCTTGGGCACATTCGCGATGATCGCCCTGATCCCCCACACGAAGTTCTTCCACATGCTGGCGATTCCCGCAAACCAGTACCTCTCGAAGCAGACGCCGACGGGGTCCCTGGCGCGAGTCGACATCGAGAGTCTCCTGGCCAAGGAGGATGCCGAGTTCGAGGTCGGCGTCGCGCGGTGCGAGCAGCTCACATGGAAGCAGCGGCTCGATCTCGACGCATGCATCGAGTGCGGGCGCTGCGACGAAGTCTGCCCGGCCTGGGCGACGGGGCAACCCCTGAGCCCCCGCCGGCTGATCGAGGACCTGAAGAGGATGGCGCGCGCGCCCGGGTCGCCCGATCGACGGGATCGCGCGCTGGAGTCGCCGGGCGCCGGAGCATCGGGCGCGATCGCGGGGAGCGGAGAGCCGGCGGCCTCAGTCCCTCAGAAGCCGATCATCGGCGTGGAGGGGACTGTCTTCTCCGATCCGCAGTTCATCTGGCACTGCCGCACCTGCCACGCATGCCAGACCGACTGCCCTGCTGCGATCCGCCACGTCGATCTCTTCGTCGAGCTGCGGCGGGCGGAGGTGATGATGGAAGGACGGATTCCTGCCGACGCGGGCCGCGCCCTTCGCGCCTTAGAGGCGCAGGGGAACCCGTTCGGGCCACAGGCGGCGCGATTGGAGTTCGTCGAACGCCTGGGGATCCCCGTGGTCGAACCGGGCGGCGAGACCGAGATCCTCCTCTGGATCGGATGCGTCGCCACATACGATCCGGAGAAGCAGAAGAGCGTCGAGGACCTGGTGGCGATCCTGCGGCACGCCGGTGTTCCCTTCGGGCACCTCGGGAGGGATGAAACCTGTTGCGGAGATCCGGCCAGGGTGCTCGGAGACGAGAACCTCTTTCAGTCGACCGCCAAGCGGACGATCGAGGCCCTCCAGTCGCGGCGCTTCAAGACCCTGCTGGTGAGCTGCCCCCACGGCTACAACGCCTTCGCCCACGAGTATCCCGGCTTCGGCGCGACCTTCCCTGTGAAACACCACAGCCAGCTCTTGGCGGAGTGGCTGGCCGAGGGCAGGCTCCGCGCCGGGGAGCGGGTCGAGGAGCGGGTCGCCTACCACGATCCCTGCTACCTCGGCCGCTATCAGGGGCTCTGGGAGCCGCCGCGGCGGGCCCTGCGCTCGCTGCCGGGCCTGCAACTGCGCGAGATGCGCCATCGGATGGACTCCAGCCACTGCTGCGGAGCCGGCGGCGGACACTACTGGATGGACCTGGACAGCGGCGATCATCGACCGTACACGCGGCGCGTCGACGAAGCGGTCGCCTCCGGAGCCGGCACGATCGCGGTCGGCTGCGCCTTCTGCCAGCAGATGCTCGTCGATGGACTGAAGGCGCGCGACCTAGAGGAACGCCTCCGCGTCGTGGATCTGGCGACGCTGGTGCGGCGGAGCCTGGGGATCTAGATTGACGCCAACAGCCTCAACCCTCGTCTCGGCCCCCGGCTTCGCCGAGGCCGACCTGGTTCTGGAGTGCCGGAAGATCTACTGGCAGGACCTCGATCCGAGCCGCTTCGGACTCCGGGAGATCGAGACGCTCTATCCGGCCAAGGACTACCACCGCGTCCACTTCGGCGAGGTCGTGGCGGTGTCGGCGGAGGCCGAGCGCGTCGGGTGATCCGCCCGCGCAGGATCTGCGGCCGGCGCGGTTCAGGATCCTCGGTAGCGGTTTGTGATGGGATAGCGCCTGTCCCTGCCGAAGGCGCGGGGGGTGATCTTGATCCCCGGCGGAGCCTGGCGTCTCTTGTACTCGTTTCCGTCGATCCATCCATAGATCTTCCGGATGAGCGCGGGATCGCAACCCGCCCCGACGAGACGCTCGATCGGCTCCTCGCGTTCGATCCTCGCCTCGAGGATCCGGTCGAGGACAGGGTAGGGGGGCAAGGTGTCGCTGTCCTCTTGATCCGGGCGTAGCTCCGCCGACGGCGGCCTCTCCAGGGTGTCCCCGGGGATCGGACCGGCCCCTCCATCCCGGCCGTTGCGCCATCGGGCGAGGCGATAGACCAGGCCCTTCGGCACGTCCTTGATCACCGCGAAACCTCCGGCCATGTCCCCGTAGAGCGTGCAGTAGCCCACAGCGAACTCGCTCTTGTTCCCGGTCGTCAGGACGAGCCAGCCGAGGGCGTTGGAGTGCGCCATCAGAAGATTGCCGCGGATGCGCGCCTGCAGGTTCTCGTCCGTGATCCCCAACCGCTTCTCGCGGAGGGTCGAGTCGAGCATCGCGCGGTAGGCGGCCAGGGCCTCATCGATCGGAATCGAGGCGAGGGAGATTCCCAGGTTGCCGGCGAGCTCCCGCGCCCCCGCGAGCGAGGTGGAAGATGTGTAAGGCCCCGGCATCGTCAGGCCATGCACGGAGGCCGCGCCCAGCGCGTCGCACGCGATGACCGCAGTCAAGGCCGAGTCGATGCCGCCGCTCAGGCCGATCACGACATCGGTGAACCCGTTCTTGCGGACATAGTCCCGCGTGCCGAGGCAGAGGGCTCCGTAGATCTCCGCTTCCTGGGTCTCTATTCGATGTTGCGGAGGGCGCCGGGGGAGCGGCGGAGGGGGATTCGTATCCTGCGGGCCGAGGTCGATCTCCTCCAGACGAAGCTCGTCCTCTATCTCCTCGATTCCTTCATGACGAGGCTGCACGAATCCGTCGGGCGGGGGAGCGGGTGCTTGCGAGGGATCGGCGGCCGGGGATCGCGGACGGTCGACATCGAGGATGAGCAGATCGGTCTCGAATCTCAGGCCTCGCGCGAGCAGCTCGCCGTCGGGCGCGAAGACGAGGCTCTCGCCGTCGAAGACCAGCTCGTCCTGTCCGCCGACCAGGTTCAGATAGACGAGGCAGACGCCGTGCTGCCATGCCCGATAGCGGATCAGCTCCTCTCGTTCGCGTCCCTTCCCCGCATGGAAGGGGGAGGAGGAGATGTTCAGCATCACGTCCGCGCCGGCGGCCGCCTGCACGGCGGGGACTCCGCAGGGGGCCCAGATGTCCTCGCAGATATTGACGGCGATTCTCCATCGACCCAGCCGGTAGACCGTGCAGAGCCGGCCGGCGCGGAAGTGCCGCTTCTCGTCGAAAACGCCGTAGTTCGGCAACGTGCACTTCCTGTAAGCGTGGGCCGCTCGGCCGCCCTGCAAGAGAACCGCCGCGTTGTAGAGGCCGTCGTCGCCCCGGATCGGCGCTCCGAGCAGGATCCGATCGCCGGGGTGATCGGCGGCGATCCGTCCCAGCGTCTCTTCCACATCGCGAATGAAGGGGGGGTGATGCAGGAGGTCCTCCGGGGGATATCCGCTCAGGGCGAGCTCGGGGAAGGCGATGAGATCGGGCCGGAAGGGGCGGGCCTCGGCGAGCGATGCCTCGATCATGCGGCGGTTGCCATCCAGGTCGCCGACCGTCGGGTTGATTTGAGCCAGAGCGATCCGCAGGGCCATCAGCCACCTCGAGGCGGATCGTAGGGAGGGCGCGGCAAGCGGTCAAGGAGGGCGGGGGGTCAGGGAATCGTCAAGATCGCCTGCCGGTTGGCCGATCAGGACCCTACTGGAGAGCTTGAGGCAAGGTGCACTCACACAGCGGACCATCGTGGGGACGGGCGGGCACAAGCATCGCGCGAGCGGCGATTCTTCTGCTCTTTCTTGCATGCGCGCGGGAGGAGAAGCGACCGGCTCCGGTCGAGCCGCCTCCCCGGCAGGGGGGGGAGCTCCGGGTCCTCTCGGAGGTCGCCCAGGATCTCGATCCGGTTCGTTCGGACGAGGTGTACGAGGCGGTCGTGGTTCGGCAGATCTACGAGGGGCTGCTCACTCTCGATGCCGGTCTTCAGTTGCGCCCCGCCCTGGCGACAAGCTGGACGATCAGTCCTGACGGCCGAACCTACTCCTTTTCTCTTCGCCCTGGCGTCCGGTTCCACGACGGGTCGATCCTCGACGCGGCCTCGGTCGCATCTTCCCTCGAGCGATGCATCGCTGCCCACCGGGAGGAGCCTTCTTTCGCTTCGATGTGCCTCTGCTCGATCAAGGGAGCGGAGGGTCGCGCCGCCGGACGCTCCTCGCCGGTGGAAGGGCTGAGGGCGCTGAACGAGCGAACGCTCGAGATCGAGCTCTCGGAGCCGCTCTCTCTCTTCCTGAAGGTCCTCGCCATGGAACAGACTGCGGTCACGGGTCCCGGAGGGATCGGCCGCGGCGGGAAGGCGAGTCTCGAGGAGCAGCCGATCGGCACCGGCCCGTTCCGCTTCGTCCGCAGGAGGGATGACGGGGGCATCGTGCTCGGGCGCTTCGACGACTACTGGGGCGAGAGGGCCAACCTTGACAGTCTGGTCTTCCTGCCGTCCCGCTCCGTCGCGGCGGGAGATGAGGCGGAGGCCTCTCCCCCGATCGAGATCGGGGCGCTTGTAAGGGGAGACGCGGACTACGTCGAGCTCCCTTCGGGCACGAGCGCGCTGGCGCGAAGCCTCGGGTTCGTGGTCCATCGCACGCCTGAGCTCTCCGTCAGTTTCATGGGGCTTCGCTGCGACCGCCCGCCCCTCGACGACCCCGCGGTCCGCAGGGCCGCCCTTCTTGCGATCCATCGAGAGAAGCTGGTGGCCGTCGATCCGGAGGGGATGGTGCCGGTGAACGGGTTCCTGCCGCCGGGGATGCCGGGCAGGACTCCCGGCAACACCATGCCGCACCCCGATACGGAGGCCGCTCGCGCCCTCCTCCGCGATGCCGGGTATCCGGACGGCAGGGGGCTTCCCCCGCTGAAGGTGGCGGTGAGCGAGGGATCGTCGCCCAGGCTCTACGAGCCGATCCTCGCGGACCTCGAGGCGGGCGGCTTCACCGTTAAGACGCTGGCGCTGAGCTGGCGCCAGCTCGACAGCCTGGCCTCCGCCGGGGCCGTGCACGCCTTCATGATGTCCTGGGTCGCCGATCTGCCCGATCCGGACGCCTTCCTCTACCCGCTCTTCCACAGCACCGGCCAGAGCAACCTCTTCGCCTATCGTTCCGAGCGGGTGGATTCCCTTCTCGAGGAGGGAAGGAGGCTTCCCCTCGGTCCGGCGCGGAACCAGGTCTACGCGCGATTGAGCGAGATCCTCGCGGCCGACGCGCCGATGATCCCCCTCTACCACAACTCGCTCGCGCACGCCTGGAGGTCTGCCGTCCGCGGGATCGACGTCGGCCCGGGCGGAGTCTCCCTCATCTGCTTCCGCGAAGTCCACCTCGACGACGGCGGTTCCGATGCGGCGCACGCGGGGACTCGATGACCGGGCGGCGCTATCTTCCCCTTGCGAGACGGATGTCGATCGCCTTCGGGATCCTGGTCCTCGTTCTCCTTTCCGCCGTCAGCCTTGTGATGGAGCGACAGCTCACCCAGGCGGCCCGGCGGCACCTCGAGCTTCGCACGGCCACCCGTGCGATCCTCAATTGAAACCTCAGGCGTGCAGAATCGGTACGTCACGGTCGCCCGAGTGTCCCGCTTGCCGTCCTCCTCGATGGTGTCGACCCGGACGGCCTCGACCAGGACTTCCACGATCTGGCGTTTCAACTCCCAGGTAAGAGGTTGGTCCAGACGGTGGTTCAGTTCCCGGAGCAGGTCGGCGGTAGATCGCAGACGGGCCTCCGTTGTCATCGCGCTCTCGGTAGCCCTATCAAGGCGGTTGATCTCATCGATGAGAGCTTCACGCTCCACCGCGATCTCATCCAGTTGCCGGTCTAGGGTCGGCTCGTCAATCCGTCCACGGCGGTAGAGTCCGAGGACCCGATCGCGCTCATTGTCCTTGTCTCTGAGAGCCTGCTTCATCTGGTCGGCGTCGATCTTCATGGAAGCGGATTCCCCGACCGTTCCTTCGATCTGATCAGCCAACTGCTTCAGCACGGCTCCGGGATTCCGGAGGAAACCCTCGACATCCCGCCAGACCAAGTCCTCGATGTTGCCCGCGATGGCCTTGGATGGGCACTTCCTTCCTTGGAGGCCGTAGGTCCCACGCCCGCTCTGCTTTCCGATGCAGACGTAGTAGACCCTCTTGGTTCCTCCTGCGGAAGGGTAGGCCGTGCCGACGTAGGTCAACCCGCAAAGGCCACACTTCATCAACCCACGAAGCAGGTACTTCCGGCGCGCGTTTCTCGTGCTGAAGATATAGTTTCGTTTCAGCGTCTGCTGTGCCTGTTTCCAGGTCTCCTCGCTGACCAGGGCCGGAACGGACCGTCTGATGATATCGCGTGCTTTCTTCGATCGCTTCCCGTACTCGTGGAGTCCTTTGTAAGTCGAGTTGACGATCAGATTCCTGACGCGCGAAGGACGCCAGATGCCTGAGGTGGTCTGCTTGCGCTTCCCGCGCAGGACGAGCCGAGAGTCCCGCACGTAGGCGGGGGGTACCCTAAGACGATTCAGATGCCCCGCGATGGCAATGCAGGACTTCCCGTCTTCCGCCGACATCTTGTAGATGAGCCGGATCACGCCAGCCTCGGACAAGGGGAGCCCCGGGAGGGGATCCTCGGAGATCACGAGTCGCGCATCCTTGTGTTTCCCTTCGACCCTATACCCGTACGGCACGATCCCGCCAAGCCACGCGCCCTGGCGGGCGAGCCGATTGGTACCCTCGATGGAGCGTTGGACTATGTTGTCCCGCTCGAGACCAGCCACTCCGGACAGGATCGTGCGCATGAAGCGACCGGCAGGACTATCGGTGTCGAAGGCTTCTGTCATGCTAAGCAGTTGAATGCCCAGGACCTCGAGATCATTGAAGGCGTTGAGAAGCATGCGCGGATCTCTACCTAGCCTATCGAGCTTGTAGACGAGAACCGCATCGAAGCACTTGGACCTCGCATCCTGAAGAAGACGCGATCCCTCTGGCCTCTGCTCCAAGGGGATCGTGCCGCTCACGCCGTCGTCAGAGTAGGCATCCGTAATCGAGATCTCATGGAGTGAGCAGTAACGCTCCGCAAACTCCCGTTGTGTTGCGATGCTCTGGCGTTCGCGCTGCTCCTCTGTCGAGACGCGGAGGTAGATTGCAGCCTTCATAGGTCCCCTTCCTGCTTGGCCCTCTCGGGAGTGGAAAACGGGTGGTAGGCAGGTTCGAGCAAGAGACGGGACGTCTCTTGGAAATCGCGTTGGAAGTTTCGCAGGTCGTCAGCCTTGTATCGCTCCTTTGGGTGCACCTTATTCCATTGCTCCATTATGGGCCGCCACGAGAGCCCAGCATGTCGTCGTTCGGCGACGAAGTCCAAGAACTCCAAACTGTCGATACGTAGGTGACGGTTCTCTTGACGGAGGATCTGGCTCTGGAGATGTTTGTAGATCCTGTACACAGTCCTTGCCGACGTCCACGGCTGAATGGAGAGATTGACCCTCATCTGAAGGTGGTCGGATCCGAAATGGCTCGCAACCTCCGCGCTGAGACATGGGGTTGCCGGCACCTTTCCGGTCAAGACGAACTGTGTCGCGGATGCAGTGTCCCAACGATAATGCTCTGCTAGACGACAACTCAGTTCGTGCAGTCTACCCAGAAGCGACTTCGGTAGAACGCGCAGCTGATCCGGACGACCGCGTGACCCCCGGTATCTCAGGTCCAGGAACTCCGTGGAGCGATCAATGGTGGTCGATGTCTCATGATGTCCACCTGGCCATTCAATCTCGATGAGAATCCGCTCGCAGACAAATGAAGGGGGATCAGCGGAATCGAGTTCCTTCTGGCGTGAGACGATTCGGGCTTCGTGGTCGGTGATTGGGATGTCGCTCCCTCCCGGGAGCGGCCATTCGCAGAGCGCCAAGAGCGGAGACCGGAGCAGCTTCCATGCTTGGAAGTCAGTGAGAACGGTCCCACCCAGGAAGTCCTCTCGGAAAGCGGGGACCTCCGGTGGGATCAACCACTTGTCGTCCTCGCCCGGGACAGCACCGAGGTGCATCGCAAGCCTTGCCAACTCATGGGAAAGTACTTCCTCGCGCTTTGCCTCACGTGGGTCGAGCAGAGGACCGACATCAATGGATTGGGAGTCAGTCTTTGCGCGGCTCCGTCGCTTTCGTTGGCTCCAACGGTGGAGCTCGGCTGATGCCTCCCGACATAGGTACCGGCACTTGGGATCCTCCCCGGCAATCGCTGTTTGGACGAATCGCTCGTAGACGAGGTATCTCCAAAGCTTCGGTGGAACAGACTTCATGCGGAGGTATTTCCTCAGTCGTTCCTTGACTTCACCCTGTGTCATCGGAGCAGCCACCTGCTCCTCTTCCATACCTTCGAATTCGTCGTAATACATTACGATACCTTCGATTATAGCACTAGGTTGCTACATCAGTCACACGTCAGTCACAGCATCCTATGACAGATATGCTACTTCTCCTTCCAGCCCGTTGCAACTGGTTTCTTCTGAGCGGAGGGGATGCGAATGAAGAGGAGCAAGCAGTTTCTGAGGCCGGCCGACCTGGCCCCCTTGCTCGGCCTCAGTCGGAGCAGGATCTACCAGATGGTCGGCGCCGGCTCTCTGCCGGCCATACGGAATGGCCGAGCAATCTGGATCCCGCTTGCAGCCTGGGAGGTCTGGCTAGCGAGGACGCGGGACCGCGCACTCGGATCGCTGTCGCTGGAGGAAGAGAAGCGACCGTGAAAATGGTTCGGCGACACGTGCCTAACATCGACGCCCAGCTTGCGGCGCTCATCGCATTGCTCAAGAACACCAGCGATGACATTGGAGGCCAGAGTGGGAACGACACGGTACGGCTAGTCGAATCCAGTGGAAGCGGTCACCAAGACAGGATGCCTCGACGCGGAAGGACCCTGCCATCTCTACGTCGACGTGCCAAGAACACATGAGACCGCGATCCGCCGATCGGGGTCTGTCCAACGACGGAGAAGAGTAACGAATGAGCACCGCGATGAGCAGAGCGATTGCAGCCCTCGAGGAACATGGGTGTCGTTCATCCGGGGCCACATGGACATGCCCGGCGCACGATGATGCTACGCCTTCGCTGAGTGTTACCGAGGGAGAGGACGGGCGCGTTCTTCTCAACTGCCACGCCGGATGTTCATTCGATGCAATTGTCGAGTCCCTGGCTCTGGAGAAGAAGGACCTCTTCGAGCGCAGCGCACAGCAACCGAAGTCGCATGTGTTGAAGACGTACGACTACCTGGATGAAGAGGGCAAACTCCTCTATCAAGTGTGCCGCTACGTGCCTAAGGGGTTCAAGCAGCGGCGACCAGGCGCGGATGGCCAATGGATTTGGAATCTCCAAGGCGTTCGGCGCGTGCCCTACAAGTTGCCTGAGATCCTGTCGAATCCCGATGCCCGAGTGTTCCTCGTAGAGGGCGAAAAGGACGCGGACCGACTTCACGAATCGGGTCTCCTTGCCACTACCAGCCCAGGAGGGGCTGGCAAGTGGCGTGATGAATATGCGGAGTTCCTGCGAGGAAGAGACGTCATCGTTGTTCCCGACAACGACGATGCAGGACGAACGCATGCGCGTGACGTCGCCACGTCCGTTCTCCCGGTTGCGAAGAGTGTGAGGATTCTCGATCTGCCTGATCTTGAAGAGAAAGGGGACGTGTCGGACTGGCTTGAGACTCACTCACGGGAGGAGTTGGAGATACTAGCCGACGCCGCATCTGCGGTTGACCCTGGGCAGATTGGCGGCATCGAGGCGGAGTCGACGAACGAAGGTCGTGAGGGATCAGGCGGAAGGGAATCGATTGCAAAGAAGCTGATCCCGCTAGTTCTCGCGGCAGGGATCGAGCTTTTTCACGACCAACGAAAGGATAGCTTCGCCGCTGTACCCATGGAGGGCGGTCGACGAATTTTCTCTCTGCGATCAAGGACGTTTTCGGATTGGCTGTTCCGTATCTCCTGGATCGAACTTAACCACGTGCTGAACAGCGAGCAGCTATCAGGGGTGCGAAACGTCCTGTCCGGGAAGGCTCTCTTCGAAGGATCGTGTCGCGAGCTTGGTGTTCGCTGTGCCCTCCATGAACGCGCGGTCTGGATCGACCTAGACGGGAGGCGAGCCGTGCGCGTGAGGCCAGGTCGGTGGGAGGTCATCGATAAGCCGCCAATCCTCTTTCGGCCGTTTGCCCACCAGCGTCCTCTCCCCGAGCCGATTCAGGGTGGCGACCCAAAGCTGGTTCTTCGCTTCGTGAACCTCCGGAACGAGGGAGACAAGATCCTCTTTCTCTCCTACCTCGTCGCCGGTCTGGTGCCGAACATCCCGATCGTGGCTCTCATCGTGCATGGGCTTCAGGGTTCCGCGAAGACGACTCTCCTGAAGATCGTGAAGCGGCTCCTGGATCCATCAGCCGTCGCGGTACGTGGGGGAGTCCACGACCAAACCGAATTCGCGCTGGCGGCCTCCCAGAACCGTGTGTTGTTCTTTGACAACTTGACGAGCGTACCCGACTGGTTGTCCGACGCCCTCTGTCGAGCGGTAACAGGAGAAGGTTGGAGCAAGCGCACGCTCTATAGCGACGAGGACGCGACGGTTCTCGAGTACCGCGGGCTCGTCGGTCTTTCGGGAATCAACCTGGTTTCGGATCGCGCCGATCTTCTCGACCGCGCCTTGATCATGGAGCTCGAACCCGTCGCGCCGAATGAGCGGCTGCAAGAACGCGAACTCTGGCGCAACTTCGAAGCTGTTCGGCCCCACATCGTCGGCGGCCTCCTCGACGCGTTGGCGCGGGCCATGCAGGTCGAACCCGGTTTGATGCTCCGTTCCCTTCCTCGGATGGCCGATTTCGCTCGTTGGGGGACCGCGGCGGCGGTTGGTTTGCGGCTCAGCCCGTTCGACTTCCTCCGAGCTTATGAGGCCAACGTGGGGCGACAGAACCAGGCGGCGGTCGATGCGAACCCCGTCGCTCAAGCCGTGCTGTCTCTAATGATGGATCGGACGGAGTGGGTCGGCAATCCGGGTCGACTTCTCGAGGACTTGGAGAGGGTGGCGGACGCCCTCCACATCTCAACAAAGGACCGCACGTGGCCTAGGAACCCCAGCTGGTTGACCCGTCGAATCCGGCAGGTCCAGCCGAACCTGCTGGCCCTCGGCATCAGGGTTCTCGATGACCGATCTGGCCAGCGTCGGACTCTGACCCTGAAGAAGGACGTAAATGCTGTCACCCCCGGCACCCGAGGCGAGAGCGGCGACGCCGGCTTCGTGGGCAATGACGGCATCATGACGCCACGGAATTCTGCCGTCACCGATGCCGTCAAAGAGAACATGTTGATTCACATGCAGATAGGCGGTGATGACGGCAGTGACAGTACTTCTGCTGCCTCTCTGGGCAGTGTTGTGGAGACAGGATTGGAATCGGATCCCGAGGAAATCGAGGAGCGGGCGGCGATTCTCGAATACGACGGTGGGTTTCAAAGGGAGGTCGCTGAGCGAAAAGCTCGCGAACACGAAACGGGGTCGGCGAGAGAGAGAACGCTGTGATCGGCGTCGGGGAGAAGTAGGCGCAAATGCCGTCATTGGTGTCATTGCTGACTGCCTCTTCCGGGACAACGAGTTATGGATGACAGCACTGTGACAGCAATGACGGCAACCCAAGTGCTGATAGTACTGCGAGTGTCATTCGCTCCCACGAGGGATGGTCGGCTCCGATGATTCTCGGATCGGCCAGACTGACGATTCGGCGGTGCTTACTCCTGCGGCCTATGGAGTGCGACGGTTGGAGATCGTGGAGACGAGGCTCATCGCATATGCCTCTGACATATATTAGTCGAGCTTATGAATGACATGGTGCACGGGGGGAGCAATGTTGAGTTTGGGAAGAGAGACAGCCCGTAAGGATCGCTCGCCGGGGCTGTCTGCTCCCTTGCGGTGGGGACTACTTCCGAGTGGCCTGCACCTCGTCGATCGCTTCCTGGACTGCCTTCATGTCCCCACGTGCGCCGGCGAGGGCAAGGGTCTTGATGAACCGGCTGGCCTTGGCAGACCCGGTGGCTGCGTGGATCTCGTCGCGCTCGGCACGCGTGAGGCGAAAGGCGAAGACGACGATCTCGGATCCGTCGTTAGGCGTCTGCCCGTCCAAGGCCGCCGCCGGGGGCTTCTCCTCCCCCGCCCGCGCGGCCTCGATCGTCGCGGCGTCCGGGGCGTCCTTAGGCCTGCCCGTGAGGGGCTTCGACCTCGCCTTATCGATGGTGTGGACGTAGCCCTTCGTCGTCTCGTGGTGGCTCTCGTCACCGTTCTTCTTGCCCTTACCCTTCTCGGCCTTCTTCTTGGACATGGTCGGTTCTCCTTCTGGCCAGGCTCCTCGCCCGGCCGGTTGTCGACTGTTGCTCGCGAGAGCCTCTCGCGGATTCCGGCCGCAAACCGTGCATCTGTAGATCGTCGGCAAACTCCTCCACCTGCCCTCGGACCGAGCGTGGTGTGCCGAGAGACGGCCTCCGCAGTACGGGCAGGTGGCGGCGCGGAGATAGTTCGTAAGCTGCCCCTTCGTGACCTTCTGAACCGTGGCGATCGTCTTCATTCCCGTTGCTCCCCGCCCGGCCTATGCGCCCGGGTTCAGGTGGTCGTTGATGAAGATGTCGAGCGCCGTCGCGTCGGGATTCGTCTTCGCCTTCGTGGTCCACTCGAGGATGCCCCGAAGGGTCCGGATCTGGACGGCCGCCTCGGTCACGTCGTGGATCAAACTGGTCTGCATCAGGCAGGGGTCGACGCGCCTCACCCCGTAGGTCTGGAACGCCTCAATCTCCCTGTTCAGCTTGTCGACGAGCCAGCGGATCTGGTGGTCGTACTTGGCGCAGGCGTCCGCAAGCTCGTTCAGGACCTTGACCCTGGTGTCTTCCCTGCACTCGGGATTCTTGGAGACGAACTCGAACACCTGGTGGCGGTCGATCGTCGTCCGCTTGGGGGTCGTTGCTTCCATGGTTTCCTCCTACCACTCCGCCGGTCTCGGCGAGTCGTCGTTGGGATCGACCCGATACCCGACGAGGTAGTCGAACACGGCCACGACGCGCCCCGTGATGGTCGCGATGGAGTCATCCATCTTGAAGACGCGCGACCAGAGAACCGCGTCCTCCGTCTCGCCCATCGAGCTGATGATCTCGGCAGCATGGCGGCCGTCGGGCAACTTCAGGATCCTGGCCGTGACCGTCTCTCCCCGCTTGGGGATCCTTCTCGAAAAGGTGGTGTCCATCGTTCCCCCTTAGCTCTGGCCCATCAGGGCCTTCAGTTCCGCGAGGTTGAGGATCTCGAGGTGCGAGCAGTTCGGGGCTGTCCAGACCCGAACCTCGATGCAGACCTCGCAGGCGTAGTCCGAGAAGTAGACCTTGGTGATCTTCTGGCGCGTCCCGTTGGCGGTGAACTCGCGTTCGAGCATCCGCTCGGCCTCTTCGAGATCGGCCTTCTGGATCGAGTCCATCACGTCCCCCTAGATCTTGCGATCGCGGGTCGCGTAGATGCTCGCCAGGTCCCTGAGGCCCTCTTCATCGCTGCCCCCGATGATCTCGTCCAGCCGGGCCATGTAGTGCTTGAAGTCGTCGGTGTTGACCGTGGCGTCGAGTTCCCGCATGCGCGTCTTCGCGGTGCGCAGCGAGGCGATGATCCGCTTGATCCTCCGTGCCCGCTCCCGGTCCGTCATCCTGGTGGTCTTCATCGTCGTCCTCCGTTTCGCGAGGGCCTCATCGCCCCCGCATTGCAACAAGGGCGCTGCGTTCGAAAGACATCAAGGGAAACAAGCGCGAAAGGGGCAGAAAGATGCTGAGGCGCACGCGATCCCGCAAGCTGGCGATTTGGTCCGCACTTCCACCATACCTGGGTGGAAAGCGCCGCCTTTGCCCGCTCATCTTCCGCGAGGTGGACCGCATATTGCCAAGGGCCCGCTGGCGTGGGATGACGTTCCTCGACGGCTTCATGGGTGGCGGATCTGTTGCGCTCTTCGCGAAGGCGCAAGGCTTCCGGGTTGTAGCCACAGATATTGCCGAGCGATCGATCGTAGTCGGGAACGCCCTGATAGAGAACTCCCGCGTCAAGCTTACCCACGAGGACATCCTGCGCGTGGCCGCACCGAGCGACGCGATGCCTGGGCGAGTCGAACAGGGTTACGCGCCACGGACGTTCACGCGGGCACAGGCGCGTCTTCTGGACCGAGCCCTAGTCCTGGCCGCAGAGACGCCCGATCCTGCCAAGGCCGCCCTGCTGCGTCTTCTCGCCATTCGCGTGGCCTTGCTTGCGCATCCCATGTCCCAGGTTCGAGGCGGGACGATCCATCGGCTCTCGACGGGCGAGTACGAGTCGATCACGGAAAGCTGCCTCTATCACTACGTGGACGGATTGCGCCTGACGCGATCCGAGAAGCTATGGGAACTGGCGCGGCAGATCAACGCAGGGGTCTTCGAGGGCGAGGCTGTGGTCCACAAGGCCGATCTGATGGAGATGCTCCCCAAGATCCGGGCCGACGCTGCGTATTTCGACCCGCCCTATCCCGGCGTGATGAGCTACGAACGCGAGTACAAGGTGATCGACGAGATCCTGGAAGGGAGTGCCAAGCCGACGAGCCCGTTCACCGCGAAGGACGGCGCGTCGATGCTCGATGCTGTCTTCGAGCGGGCGATGCACATCCCCATCTGGATCCTCTCCCTCGGCAACGCCGTAGTCGGGATCGAAGAGCTGGAAGCGAAGATGACCCGCTTGGGAAGGACCACCCGCTCCATCGCCATCAAGTATCAGCATCTGCCCGCCATCGCCACCGAGGAGAAGAAGAGGGAGAACCGGGAGTTCCTGGTCGTGGGATGGGATCCGGATGCGGTCGGCAAGCTGACTGGCCACGACCCAGAGTTGGAAAGGAGAAACTGGCGACACCATGAGCACGAAGCTGTCATCGACTGAACGGGCGAGGCCTGTGGTCTCAGGCACGAGGATCGGGCCCCGGATGGTCCCGCTGGATGACCTCATCCCCCATCCCTTGAATGCGAACGTCATGCCCGAGGAGCTGCGAGAGAAGCTTCGCGCCCACATCAAACGATCAGGCCGCTACCCGTTCCTGGTCGTGCGACCGCATCCCGAGCAGAGAGGCAAGTTCGAGATCCTGGACGGACACCATCGGGTCGCGATCCTCCGAGACCTCGGCCACACAGAAGCCCGCTGCGATGTCTGGAACGTCGACGACCGCGAGGCCAAGCTGCTGCTGGCGACCCTGAATCGCCTCGAGGGCCAGGACGTCCCCATCCGCCGGGCACAGCTTATCCACGAACTCCTCGGCGGGATGAGCCTGGAAGATCTCGCCGGTCTCCTGCCCGAGACGGACAAGCAGCTCGAAGACCTCCACTCGCTCCTGGAGTTCCCCGCCGAGGAGATCGCCGCGTTGTTGGAAGGGCAAGCCGAGGAAGAGGAGAAGGTCCTCCCGCGCGTCCTGTCCTTCGTCGTCACCCCGGACCAAGAGCAGCTGATCGAGCAGGCCGTCGAGATGGCCAGCGATGGGACACCGGGCAGGGACCGGAAGGCACGGGGCCTCACCAACCTCGCCCGCCACTTCATGGAGGACCGAGATGCCCAAGACTCTCATCAAGACTCGTGAGGAAGCCCGCCGTCTCTACCTCACCGGAGAGGTCTCCAGCAACGCCGAGATCGCCAGCCGGCTCAAAGTGAAGCCGCACACCGTTGGCCGTTGGAGGCAAGAGGAAGGCTGGGACGAGCTGAGGCGCAAGGTCGAGCGCCGGGCTGCGGAGATGTTTGCCGAGAAGATCGCCTCCGACCGCGTCACCCTGAATGTCCGCCACTTCCGGATGTGGGATCTCCTCATGGCCAAGCTCGCCGATGAGCTGAAGGGCAAGGAGGGAATCCCGATCCGGGAGCTGGATCGGATCTCGGGGATCCTCGACCGAGCCCAGAAGGGGCAGCGGCTCGCCAAGGGGCTCTCGATTACTGGGGAGACCGAGGAGGCCATCCGGGCGCAGTCGGAAGCCGATACGAGGCATCTGATCGACATCTTCATCGACACCGTGAAGGAGAACGTGCATGACGAGGACACGAGGGAGCGGATCCGGCAGGCGGTCCTCGCCGCACTACCTCAGGAGGAGGACGCGGGAGCTGGCGAGCCCGGCGAGGCGCTCGTTCACTGACCCTCTGGCGGCATGGGCCCTCCAGAAGATCCGCCTCGACGGGGTGCCCTTCTCCTTCGAGGGACACGAGTACCTGCGGGCGATCTACGACGACACCGCCCCCCACGTCGTGCTCTCGAAGGCGGCGCAGATCGGGGGCACGACCTGGGCGATCCTGAGGAGCATCCACGCCTGCCTCACGGGCCTGAACGTCATCTACTTCTTCCCCACTCGGACCGACGTGCTGGAGTTCTCGAAGTCGCGCGTGGCCCCGCTGCTCGCCGACAATCCGTTCTTGTCCAGGCTCATGACCGACACGGACACTGCGGGCTTGAAGAGGATCGGGGATGCCCACCTCTACCTCCGGGGCATGCAGTCGACCGTGGGCATGAAGTCGGTGCCCGCCGACATGGTCGTCTTCGATGAGTTGGATGAGACCTCCCCCGCGGCAAAGGCGATGGCCCTGGAGCGACTGGCGCACTCGGAGTACAAGCGCGTGATCGAGCTATCGAACCCGTCCCTGCCCGATTACGGGATCGACGAGCAGTACCAGAAGTCGGACCAGAGGCACTGGACCCTAACCTGCCCCTATTGTGCCCATAAAACAGCCCTCGATAGAGAGTTCCCACGGAAATCGGGTCAAGAGGTACGGATCCTCCAGCCACGGGGCGACGGGACGTTCTACAGGGCCTGTCCTGAGTGCTTTGGGGAACTCGATCTCTCCGCGGGCGAGTGGGTGCCGGACTGGCCTGGCCGCCCGATCCATGGGTATCGCATCTCGCAGCTCTTCTCCTCCACCGTGGATCCGGGGCAGATCCTTGCGGAGTACCGGGTCAGTCGGTTCCCCGACCGCTTCTACAACCTGAAGATCGGTGTTCCCTGGGCGGATCTGGGCAAGCGTCTGGACACCGCCTCGGTGCTATCCCTTTGCAGTCAGGCTCCGCTTCTGCCCTCCCGCTCTTCGGGCTACTGCGTGATGGGCGTGGACACGGGCCGGGATCTACATGTCGTCGTTCTAAGTGACGGGGGCGACTTCTACGCCGACCGGAGGCACTTGGTCCACCTCGGGATCTGTCACGAGTTCGGGGAGCTGGATGCTCTGATGGAGCGATTCCAGATCCGGCGCTGCGTCATCGACGGCTTGCCCGAGACGCATGCGACGAGGGAGTTCGCCAAGCGCCACGCGGGAAGGGTCTTCATGAACTTCTTCAACGAGCATCAGCGGGGATCTGCCCATTGGGACTCGGGGTCCCGGATCGTCCAGGTCAACCGCACGGAGGCCCTCGATGCCTCTCGGTCGGCGGTGCGGGACAAGAAGGTTGTCCTGCCCTCGCGTTCGCCTTTGATCGAGGAGTTCGCCCTGCAGATGACCTGCGATGCAAAGGTCTTGGAGGAGGATGAGGAGACGGGGATCAAGAAGTACCGCTATGTCCGCACCGGCGAGAACCACTTCTCGATGGCCTTCACCTATGCCTGGCTGGCGGCGAGCAACCGTCAGAGGGCCCGTGGCATCTCGGTGCCGTTTCTTTAGCTCCTAGCACGGGATGGCGCGGAGGCGTTCCTTCAGTTCCTGGTCGCTTGGATGTGTGTAGATCGTTGTGGTGAGAGGGCTTGCGTGGCGCGCGAACCGCTGGGTGAGGAAGAGGTCGCGGGAGGCCCGGTAGACGTTGGTGACCGCCGTGTGGCGCAGGGTGTGGAAGCAGTAGGGGTGATCGAACCGGGCGCGCTCCTGCCAACTATGGAAGAGCACCTGGATGCGCCGTCGGGAGATCCGCCTGCGAGAGAGACCGCAGAAGAGAGGGGCGTCGGGATGAAGGTACTCGCCACGGCTCAGCTTGTACCGCCAGAGGGCGATGAGCTTCGACTCCAATGCATCGGGCAGGAACACATCCCCTGCTCGACCTCGCTTAGCGATCTCGGGACGCACTCGGACACGCAGCCGCGGCTGGCCCGTGGGGAAGTAGAGATCCCCCACATTGAGTCCCACGAGCTCTCCCAGGCGCAGGCCCGTGCCGAGGGCGAGGGAGAACAGAAGGTGGTCGCGGGAATGATCGGCGGTCACACGGAGCAGGGCTTGCAGCTCATCCTGGGTGAGGCTTTGCGGACTCAGGTAGGTCATGGAGATCACCTCCCAAGCCCAAGGGTGGCTCTTACGCGCAACAGATCAAGGGAAGTTCACTCGGGATAGGGGCATGGATTGCACCGCGGCATGGCCTCTCTTGCAAGGCCCCGTTTGGCGGCATCCCACTTCTCGAAAGGGGCATCTTGGCGGCATGGCCTCTCCGGAAGATAGCCGTTTAGCGGCATGCCCCTTTCAGAAACCACCCGTTTGGCGGCATCGAAACCGCCGAAAACCGTATGGGCAGGGACGTGCGTCCGGAGGCGTGGGATCGCGTAACTCTTTACCTCATCGCAGGTGAGCTAAATCGCGCCTGCCCCTGAAGGGGCCTGGAGCCTTCGATTTCGGGTGGAATCCTGCCCCTGTGATGCCCCTAAGCTGCCCCTATAGCGCCCCGACGGCGGGCCCGAGTAGCCCGGATGCCCCTATCCTGCCGCTTGGATGTCGTCATTTGATCCAAAGGGGACGTGATTGTATAACTGCCTGCACGTACAATCTGTCATCATGCTATGAGCGCGCTAGCTAACTGCAGCGCGATTCTAGAACGTCTCTTACAACAGGCACTACTTCCCAGGTAGCAGCGTTATGAGGAACAGTAAATCAGCCGTGCAGTCTCTTCGGAAAGAACCGTCACTTGATAAGCACAACCTTCTGAATCTGCGTCGTTTCCTCCGTCTCCAAGAGAATCAGGTAGATTCCAGCGGGAAGCGACCGTCCTCGGTTGTCCGTTGCGCGCCAGCGACACACATGGCTTCCCCCGCCTTCGATGCCATCCACAAGCGTTGCGAGATGCTGTCCGAGGGTGCTGTAGACGGCAACCCGTACATGCCGAACCGATGGCAGAGTGTAGCGGACCGTCGTCTCTAGGCAGAATGGATTCGGGAAGCTCGCCGCCAGCCCAACGGTTCCGGCGGTTGAACCCAAGTTCTCCACACATGAGGCTGTAGGGACGGCGCTGATCTCCCGTGAGAACCAGCTCTCCTCGTTGCTCTCGTCGTAGCACGTGACGGCCAGGTAGTAGGTCACGCCCGGGATAAGTCCTTCCAGAGAGAACTCCGTGGCGTTGCCGACGTCGACAACCTCGGCGTATTGGCAGCCGGGCTCGTCAGTGTCGAAGTAGAGGCGGTAGCCAACTAGGTCTGCAAGGGGGACTTGCTCCCAACCGAGAGTGAGCATGTCGTTGCCAGACATCAGCACCTGCAGGTTTCTCGGCGGGATCGGCGGCGCGGCTGTCTCTGCCTCGGCGATCCACGGGATGAAGTCCCAGGCGTAGGTCGAGAGAGAGTCCCCGAGACCGCTCGGGTTCAAGCCACCGTGCCACGGTCCAGAAGGGTCGCCCCACCAGTTGTTCTGGTTGAGCGGAATCGTCAAGACGGTTCCGTTATGGAATCCCTCGCCGTTGAACGCGATGTTGCAGCGCACGGCCGTCATGCCCGAGGCATAGGTAGAGATCCCATCTCCCCTACCTGCCGCCGCGTTCTCTGCAACGGTGTTGAAGGAAAAAACC
>Ga0194111_10001066_pt1 | contig 33614 bp, 36 predicted proteins | sample TA2KigC300mmetaG_FD_146194 | JGI IMG/M metagenome (GOLD analysis project Ga0194111, IMG submission 146194) | Freshwater microbial communities from Lake Tanganyika, Tanzania - TA2015033 Kigoma Deep Cast 300m | ecosystem: Environmental > Aquatic > Freshwater > Lake | place: Tanzania: Lake... | reverse complement strand
CTATGTTCTCGTGTCAAAGAGCAAATTAGCGGACTGGGAACCGCGATCATCGATTTTTTGATCCCGGATGCCGATTACAACCCAGTCGAGTTGAAAATGGCTGCCTGAACTTTTTACTAGTTCATCAACTTTGAACTAGCAAAAGGAGAACCCATGGGCGAAACGGCTCGGGAGGTCATGGACTCCATTTTTTTTACCCTCCGGCCCACTCAGACCATCGCCGAGGCGGTGAAGCTCTTTAAGGAGGCCTCGGAAGCCAGCGGGCGCCGGGTTTTCGGCATGATAGTCGTGGATGAGGCGGGGAAGCTGGCGGGGATGCTCTCAGTCTATGACATCTTTCTGCTGGTCCGCCCCAAGCACACTCATATCTGGGGGGAAATGAGGGATCTGGACCTCTCGGGCCTGCTGGAAGCCGCCTGCCGCCGGGCTCGGAACCTCCGGGTGGGGGACATCATGACCACCGAGGTCATCACCGTGGCCCCGGACACCCACCTTCTTCTGGTCATCGATATCATGATCAAAAAGCACGTCCGCCGTTTGCCGGTGGTGGAAGATGGGCGAGTGGTGGGAATCGTGTATCTCTCCCAAGTCTTCCAACATATCCAGGATAAATTGATGGGTAGGTGAAGGCCGCGTGAACTCTCAGAAAAACGTGCTGCAGGGGCTGGCGGTGCGGGAGGCCATGCGCCGCCAGGTTATCAGCCTGCCCGCCGGGGCGGGCGTTGACCAGGCCATCCGCTATTGCACCAAGTACAAGGTCAACGCCCTGCTGGTCACCGGCGACCGCGGGAAAGCCCTGGGGGTGGTGTCCAAAACCGATCTCATGGGCGCTTATTATGCCGGCCTCCCCTTAGAGACGCCGCTTCAGGCCATCATGTCGGGGCCGCCCCGGTTCTGCCGGGCTGAAGATTCCCTGGACGCGGCCCTGGACGTCATGCGCACCCACCAGGTCCACCGGCTTTACGTGGAGGGAGAAAAAGGCGGAAAGGCCGCGGGGGTCCTGGCTTATCCAGATATCGTGGGACTGTTATACCGGTACTGCCACCAATGCGACCGGAGCATTTTAAGGTCGGGGAAAAAGGGGAAAGACCTGGCGGACCATCTCACCGTACGGGAGGTTATGACCCCGGGGGTGGAGGCGGTGGCGGAAAACGCCGGCCTGGCGCAGGTGATGGAGGTCCTGGCCGCGGCCCGTCTGGCCGCGGTGTTGGTGCAAGACGCCAGCGGCCTGCCAGTGGGGGTGGCGTCCAAGACCGACCTCATCCTGGCCTATCTCCACGGCCTCTCCCAGGAGACCCCGGCCCGGGTGGTGATGAATTCCCCGGTGCAGGACTGCCCCCAGGAGGAGGTGCTGGCCCTGGCCATTCAGCAGATGATTTTTTCCGACATCCACCGCCTGTTCATCTACAAAAAAGACCACCGGGACATCGTGGGGGTCCTGTCCCTGTCGGACGCGGCCCGCTTCCGTTCCGGCGCCTGCCGGGCCTGCCTCACCAGCCGGATAAAAGTCTGATTATGAATTGATATTTTTTACCTCTCGCCAAGACGCCAAGACGCTAAGTACACAGGGGTGCGGCAAAGCCGCGCCCCTGGGTAATACTTTTGCGCCTTTGCGTGAGATAATTATTTCATATTGATGGTAAAACCCTGGGGGCCGAGGTTGAGACTTATCCCCGCCTGCACCGACTGCAGGTTGATGATGACGCCCCGCTGATTCCGCATGGTAATGCCGCCTATGCCGCCGGCCAGGGTAAGGCCAGCCCCGGCGGCCACGTAGGTGCCGGGAAAGTCGCGGATGTCCCGCATGTTATAGACGTGGCCCACCGCGCTCACCTTGGAGATGCCCACGTCGCCCACGCTAAGGCCCTGGACCGTGAAGTAGTGGTTCTTCCCGTGGAACCGGACCGACCCCCAGCCCGTGGAAAAACCGATGCCGATGCCAACGTCCGTCAGCTCCACCGTCACCCGCCCCAAGGGGTCATAGCGCTGGGCCACGGCTGGGGTGAGGGCCAGGAGGACGGCGGCCGCCAATGCCAAACTTAACAGGATCCGGCTAGGGCGCATAAATTTGTTTTCCTCTCTCTTTTGGGTAAATGGATGCCCAAACACTAAGGATAGATTTAAAAATTGTCAAGCCTCCTGACAGTGGAGGGAAGCAGAGGCAAGGACCCGGCCGTAATCTTTTTAATTTCCATATACTTTTAGGTATTATATTCTTGTCCAGGGATTGTTTCGGACGGTCCCTGGGAGGAATTTCCCGGGTCATGGAGAGAATGGAAAAAATGACGGCCGGCCGCGTCCGGCGCTATGAAGCCTTGATTTTCTTCACCGGCGCCGTGACCCTGTCCCTGGAGGTGCTGGCCTCCCGGATCATGACCCCTTACTTCGGGGTCAGCCTCTACATCTGGGCCGGCATCCTTTCCATCACCCTGGTGTTTCTAGCCTGGGGATACCGGCTGGGGGGCCGGATTTCCCTGGGGCGCTCCCCGGTCGCCTTGCAGGTGCTCCTTCTGGTGGCCCCCATAACCGCGGCCCTCTTTCTGATCCTGGCTGCGTTCCTCTATCCCTTGCTGTTTCCCCTGCTTACCGGGATCAACCTCATTCTGGCCAGCTTTCTGGGAAGCACGGTCTTGCTGGCCGTGCCCCTGGTGGTTCTCTCGGCCATGAATCCCCTCCTCATCGCCCTGGCTCGCAAAGACCATGCGGAGGGCGACGCCGGGGCCGGGCGGGTTTTCTTTATCAGCACCATCGGGTCGGTGGCCGGGGTGATTCTCACCGCGTTCGTCATGATCCCGAATCTTTCCAACTGGCGCGGCGTTATCTGGATGGGTATCCTGCTGGGGCTTCTGCCCGGCCTCATGGCCTGGGGACCGCGGGAACTGCCCCGGCGGGAACGGCTGCGCCTGATATGCCTAGGGGTCGCGGTGGCCTTGCTGGGAATGGGCTTGCAGGCGGGACAGCGACAATATTTCAAGTTTTTAGCTTTGGCCACCCCCCAAGGTTCCAACTTCCGCGTGCTGGCGGAATATCCTTCGGTCTTCGGCAACATCAAAGTGGCGGCCTGGCAGGACGGCGGGGACGATGCCGGGGAACTTTTCTACCTCCAGGACGGCATCATCCAGAACCACGTCTCCGCCGCGGGGGAGGCCCTGGACCACACCGCGGAACTCTTGCCGATCCTCAGGACCTATGCGCCTTCCCCCGGCCACGCCCTGGTCCTGGGGCTGGGGGCCGGGATCATCCCTCAGGCCCTGAAGCGGCAAGGCTGGCAGGTCACGGTGGTGGAAATCAACCCCCAATCCCTCCGGGCGGCCCGGGAATTCTTCGGGTTTAACCCTCAGGGGATGAAGATTTTTCAGGAAGATGCCCGGACCCTGGTGCGCCGCTGGAAAGGAGCCTTTGACCTGGCGGTGGTGGACCTGTTCCAGGGGGACGCCACCCCCGATTATCTGCTGACCCAGGAATTTTTCCGGGACCTGAGAAATTCTCTGCGCCCCGGGGGATTGGCGGCCATCAACTTTTTCGATCCGGAAGACGAGGCGGTGAGCCGCCGCCTCCTGGCCACCCTGGCCGAGGCTTTTCCTTATCTGCTGGAATTGCGCAGCCCATCCGGGGCCGACCCGGTGGAGAACCTCTATATCCTGGCCGCGGGCTATCCTTTGACCAGCGATCCCGCGGTCAACGCCGCCCGGGGGGACCCGGACCTCCCGGGAAAAGCGCGGGGAATCCTGCTCACCGCCCGGCCCCTGAACCGGGAGTTGCTGGCGGGCATTCCCCCGGTGAGCGACAGCCATAATATTTTTTCCCTGCTCCTGGCCGGAAGCCACCTTCGCTACCGCAGCCAGTTCAACCGGCTACCCTGGCATTTGCTGGTGAACTAGGGGGAAATGTTGCCGAAGCCTCTAAAAGTTTCGGGAACTTGACAAAAAGGGAAAAATTATACAGTATTTATATACATCATTAATAGAGGATTGTTCCATGGTGAGAACCCAGATTTATTTAACGGAAAAGGAACGGGACGCGCTCCGTGATCTGGCCCGGCAGACCGGCAAGAAGCAGAGTGAATTGATCCGCCGGGCCATTGACGACTTCCTTGACAGGTTTCAGCCTCGCGATCGCAGGGCGATGCTGGAGCAGGCCTGGGGGATATGGAAGGATAGAGACGATCTCCCTGATTTCCGGGCCTTGAGGCGGGAATTCGATCGTTTTGCTTGATCCCGGAGTGGCAATGGCTCTACGTCTTCTTCTGGATACGGATGTGCTGATAGATTATTTTCGGGGCCGGGAAGAGGCCTTGGCATATCTGCGGGCTCGCTCCGAACCCATCCTTATCTCCGTCATCACCGTAGCGGAACTCTATGCCGGCGTGCGGGAGGGAGAAGAAAGGCGCAGAGTGGAGCAGTTTCTCGCCGTATTGGAGATCATCCCCGTGGACGCCGAAATCGCCCAAAAAGGCGGGCTGTACCGGCGGGATTATGGCCCCAGCCACGGCATCGGCCTGGCCGACGCCCTCATCGCCGCCACCGCGGAGTTCCATCAGGCCAGATTGGTCACCCTGAACGCCAGACATTTTCCCATGGTGGAAGTGGAGGTTCCTTATACAAAAACAATGTAGGACAGGCAGTTACCGGATCAGCTTATTAAAGCTACAGCCATGTTCTCTTTTGCTGCCATGTTCCACCTATTATGGCTCCAACACCACCTTTAAAGATTCCTGGGCCTCGGCGACGATTTTGAAGGCTGCTTGGATTTGGGTTAGCGGCAGGGTTTGGGTGATGGTGTCTTGGATGTTGATGGTTTTATTGGCGATGAGGGCCAGGGCTTCTTCCAAATCCGCCGGCGCGGCGCCGTAGGAGGAGGCCACCGTGAGTTCATTGCGCCAAAAGTCCGGGATGGGAATGGCAATATCCCGGTTGGGGATGGCGAAAAGGAGAATAATCCCCGCCTTATCTATGCATCGGAACGCCTGCTCCACCGCGGCGTAGGCGCCGGTGCAGACGATGACCCGATCCGCCTTGAGATTCAGGTCCTGCGCCGCGTGCAACACCTCATCGGCGCCGAACTCTTTCGCTTTCTTTAAGCGATACTCGTTAATATCAGTGGCCACCACCCGGGCCCCGGTCAACTTGGCCAACTGAATATTCAGGATGCCGGAGATGCCGCAGCCCAGGATCAACACGGTATGGTCCGCCCGGATATCAATGAGCCGCAGCCCTCTTACCCCGCAGGCCAGGGGTTCGATCATGGTGCCTTCGGCATAGGTCACCTGATCCGGCAACACGTACACCCCATAGTCCACGTTAATCTTGGGCACCCGGACAAATTCGCTATAGCCGCCGGGATCGTAATTGCCTGAATGCAAGGTATCGCAGGCCGTATGATGGCCGGCCCGGCAATATTTGCACTCATTGCACGGCACGTGATGGCTGACAAAGACGCGCTGGCCGGGGTGGTATTTGTCCGATTGGGACTCCACGATGTCGCCGGCGATCTCATGGCCTAAAATGCGGGGGGCCTTTTTAATCCGGTACCATTCCATGACATCGGTGCCGCAAATGCCGCTGGCCCGCACCCTTACAAGAATCTCCCCCGGCCCGATTTTGGGAATGGGAATCTCCTCCAGGCGGATGTCGTTATTGTTGTAGTATTTGGCGACCAGCATTTAAGTGCGGTTTCCGGTTTTCGGTCTTCGGTTTTCGGTTGAAATGAATGCACGCATTCACTGATTACTGATCATTATCCGTATTTCCTTAAAAAGTTAGTGGCTGAAGGCTGAATGCTTAACCCTTTCCCCTTTTTCCCTCTTTCTTTTCCTTGGCCTTCTTGAAGATCTCGTGCGCCTGCTTGACGGAGACATTGTCGTGCACGATGGCCCTTAGAGCCTTGGCCGTGGCCACCGGGTGGGCGCTTTGCCAGACGTTCCGCCCCAGGTTGATCCCGGCCGCGCCTTTCTCGATACCGTCATGCACAAATTCCAGCACTTCCAACTCCGTCTCGCACTTGGGGCCCCCGGCCATAATGACCGGCACCGGACAGCCGTTCACCACCTTGTCAAAACCTTCCTCACACCAATAAGTCTTGACCACCCGGGCGCCCAGTTCCGCGGCGATGCGACAGCTCAGGGCCAGATAACGGGATTCCCGCTTCTCCATTTCCCGGCCCACCGCGGTCACCGCCATCACCGGGATGCCGTAATCCTCGCAGGCGTTGACCAGGGTGGCCAGATTCCTGAGCGTTTCCTTTTCATAATGACTGCCGATAAAGACCGAAATCCCCACGGCCGCGGCGTTCAACCGGATAATTTCTTCGATGGAGGTGGTGATTTCCTCATTGGCCAGATCCTCTCCCACCATGCTGGTGCAGCCGGATACCCGCAGCACAATGGGCTTGCTGCTCAGAGGATCTATGGCCGCCCGCAATACCCCCCGGGTGCAAAAGATGGCATCCGCATAAGGAAGCAGCGGTTTTATGGTCTCTCCCGGCTTCTCCAGATTCCGGGTGGGCCCTTGAAAATAACCATGATCAATGGGCATAAAAAAACATCTGCCACCCGGCATAAGTTGGCTTAAGCGATTTTTCATTCCCCAATCCATGTTGAATCTCCTAAGTGCAGTTTTTAGTTTGCAGTTTTTAGTTTTTAGTAAAAAAATGTAATATCAGATAGTTATTTGGAGATGGTCGAATTTTACCCTCATTCCAAGCTCCCGCGGGGGAACGAGAGGGGCGGGGGCCTTCAGACAGCCGGTATGCTTTAGTCGGATGACCCATTACCCTCATTCAAAAAAAATCATTACCCCGGTCGGACAATCAAATAACCTTTGTTGATCAGCCAATGGTGAAATTGGTAAGTGGTATAGCGACAACTGGTCTTGCAAGTTTGTCTGATCTTTTCATAAGCATCCGATCCCTCCGGTTGGCCATCCAAATCCAGCTGCACCGGACATTGCACATCTTTACAGAATTCCCGGCGTTGATAATCGATATAACCATCAATAGACATATCCTGTCCTAATGCCTCCATGTTTTTAGGTCTTCGGTCTTCAGTATAAAAGGCTAAGGATGACCAATAGATTAATCTTGGTATCTCAATTGAAACTGAGAATCATAAATTAATTAATCTCAAAGGTTCGATATTCCGAAAATTGATTAACCATCCTAAGGGCTTCGCTGAAATCTGTCAAGTCAATTATCCCCCGCGAATGATCCCGCGGCGCCTTGGAGGAGTTGGGTGAATAATATTTCACGCCCGGACGCCAAGGCGCAGTAAAGGGGAAAAACCAGATTTGATTATTGCCTTGCCTCATGAGTTAAGGGCATAATCGAAAAGAAATTAAGATATGGTCTCAGGGTTCCCCCATCAGGGGGATTTATACCAAGTTCAGTTCAGATGCAACAAATTCTATAACTAACTTATTGATAATACAATTTTTTTTAACCGAAAACCGAAAACGGTATTAGCCACCATGCGCATCGGCATTGACACCGGCGGCACTTTCACCGACTTCGTCTGCCTGGAGAAAGGGGAGGGCAGGGTGTACAAGGCGCCCTCCACCCCCCAGGCGCCCCTTGGGGCCATCGCTGCGGGCCTTAAGGAACTCTGCTCCCAGGGCCTGGAAGGGGTGGAAGTGGTGCACGGCACCACAGTGGGGACCAATGCGTTTCTGGAGCGCCGGGGAGCCAGGGTGGCGCTTCTCACCACCCAGGGGTTTGAAGAGGTGCTTTTCATCGGCCGCCAGACGCGCCGGGAGCTTTTTAACTTGCAGGTGGAAAAGGCCCGGGAGATCATCCCCCGGGACATGGTCCTGGGGGTGGCACAGCGCCAGGGTTCCCATGGCCGGGTGGAGCAGCCTTTAACCTCCGAAGAAATTTCCCGGGTGCGCGGCTGGGTTAAGGAGAAAAACCCCGAGGCTTTGGCTATTTGTCTGCTCCACTCTTACGCCAATCCCGAGCATGAAGAGCGCCTGGCCGCGGCGCTTTCGGATTTGGGCGCCCCCGTATCCCTGTCCAGCCGGGTGCTGCCGGAGTTCCGGGAATACGAGCGCACCTGCGCCACCGTTATCAATGCCTATCTCGGGCCCATTTTGGCCCGCTATCTCAAGGACTGGTCTCGAAGGTTTCCGGGAGTCCCCCTATTCATCCAGCAATCCAACGGCGGCTTTCTGCCTGGGGACCGGGCCGGGGCCCTGGCGCTGCACACGGTGTTGTCCGGCCCCGCGGGGGGAGTTTACGGGGCCATGCGCCTGGCCCGGGATCTGGGGGAGCCCAACCTCTTGACCCTGGACATGGGAGGGACGTCCACCGATGTGGCTTTGGTGGCCGGGGAAATCCCCTTCACCGGGGAATATATGCTGGAAGATTATCCCCTGGGCATTCCGGTGATTGACATTCACACGGTGGGGGCCGGAGGCGGGTCCATCGCGTTCCGGGACCGGAGCGCCGCCCTCAGGGTGGGGCCCAGGAGCGCCGGGGCCGACCCCGGGCCGGTGTGCTACGGCCGGGGTGGGGAGCTCACGGTCACCGACGCCCAGCTTTTTCTGGGGCGCCTCCGTCCGGAGTCTTTTTTGGGGGGGCGCATGACCCTGGACCAGGAGGCGGTGCGCCGGGCCCTGGGCCGCCTGGCCGGGGAATTGGGGGTGGCGCCGGAAGATCTGGCCTCCGGGATAATCCGGGTGGCCAACAGCCACATGGGCAAGGCCCTTCAGGCGGTGAGCCTGGAACGGGGCCTGGACCCCCGGGATTTCACCCTGTTTTGCTTCGGAGGGGCCGGGGGCCTGCACGTCTGCGAACTGGCCCAAGACCTGGAAATCAGCCGCATTCTCATTCCGGCCCAGGCCGGGGTCCTGTCGGCCTTGGGCATGGCCCTGGCCGGGTTCCGCCGGGACTTTTCCCGCACCCTGCTATTAAGCGGTTACCGGCTTACCTGGGAAAATCTGGAACAAGAGAGACACCGGCTGGAAAAACAGGGGATGGAGGAGTTGGAGTCCCAAGGCCAGGACTTGGCCGCCCTGGCCGTGGCCGGGGAGTTGGAGATGCGCTACCGGGGCCAGACCTACACTTTAAAGGTGCCGTTCACCCCGAGTTTTTTGGAGGACTTCCATGAACGGCACCGGCGGGTTTACGGCCACGTCTTCCCCGAGCGGCCGGCGGAAGCCGTGGTCTTGCGCCTCTTTTTCCAGGGAGCGGAAGCCTCCGGCAACCTGCCGCCCCTGAAGCCGGCGGCCGCGGCGCGGGTGCGCCTGCCCCGGGCAGGAGAAGTCTGGCTCCCCCAGGGTCCCGCGACTGTGCCCTTTTACTACCGTCCGGAACTCCTCCGGGGAAGTCCCCTCAAGGGGCCAGCCCTGGTCCTGGACGACTATGCCACCCTCCTGGTGTTACCCGGCTTCCAGGGAGAAGTGTTGGAGCAGGGTCACCTGTTGCTAACTCGCTGAGTAAAAACAAAAAATTGAATTACCGGGGCGGGGGGAGCCACTTTTTTAACTGGAAATTAATCAATTATATTAATGTATTACCTTACAACGGGCGGTCATCCCTCACTCCGGGAGAAATTTTGGTATAAATTCTTGAACCGGCAGGACCTGGCCGAAACCCGGGGATAATTGGTTAACTTACTGAAATCCTTTGAAATTAAAATTAATCACAACTTAGCACGGTTATTGCATAAACAATAAGCAGTATATGGACCCCTATTAAGGTACCCACATCCCCCCCTTAATCAAAGTTCATATACCATTTTCTCCTTTCACCTGTTGGCCGGGTTCCTCCCCCACCCGGCCAATTTTTTTGCGTCAACTCCGAGGCGCTTAACCGCCGGATGTCCAGAGAGAAAAAATGGCCCTGGCGTTCATGGCGACAGGGCCACAATGTTTCCCGGTGATTTTCGTTTTCCCCTCTGTGGGGCTCCGTATTTAGGTTTTCCGCCTCCAGGCCCAGGCTCCCAGGCCCAGCAAACCGGAACCCAGCAAAATAATGGAGGACGGCAGGGGCACGCCGCCGCCGGAGGGAACGGCGAAGACTTTATCACTGGAGCCGTCATTGAAGCCCCGGAAGCGGGCCAGGAACCAATAGGCGTCTCCTCCCTGGGGATTCTCGGAAAGTTCGTTGACAAAACTCCATTCGTTCAAGGAGTTAAGTCCGGTGCCGGTAAGATTGAAAGTGAAGGTTTCCGTGGATCCCACGCCGATCCCTTTGTTGGGGTTGCCGCCGCTCAAGAAGCTGCTGCTGATGGAAGCCCCGATATCAAAATTTCCGTATGGCGAGGTTTTGATGTTGTTCTGGAAGTTAGGGCCGCCGATCATGTGAAAATCCGGGTCCGTAGCAGTGAGCACCACGTTGGTGATCTTGTCCTCAGGGTTATTGAAGGCAAACGCGGTGATGAACCCGCCATTGTCAGGAGGGCTGGTATTTTGCAGCTGAACGGTCAACAGGGCATTGGTGGAGCTTACCGGTGTGAGGGAGTAGGAGAAAGTGCCGGAAAAGTCTCCGTGGACTCCGTCTCCCATCATGATCAGGGAAGCCGGGGTGGGGCTGGCAGTCAATATTACGGCAAAGGTGCAGAAAATGAAGCACCAGAGGGTTCTTAATTTCATTTTCTTGACACCCGCTTTACCGCATCCCTGGTATTTTCAGCTTAAATGCGCCGGCGTCCTTGCAGGATTGGTGTTTGGAGTGCTTTACCCCCCTTTAAAATAGCAAAATATGTACCAACTTCCGGAGGGGGAATTTATTTTCCTACCTAAAAGTGATTCAGCTGCTCCTGATCTTATTCGGTATCGCGGTCATTCTTCTTCACCGCTACTATAGTATAACACTCTTGCGCCGTCAAGCGATTTGTAAAGAATTGATTTAAAGTCTGTAAAAAAGGGGTTTCGGCAAAAAAATCCTGCCAGGCCACCCGGTCCCCCAGGGAAGGAAATTCCAGAGGGACCTTGAAGTGGTCGGCTATCTGGGAAAAGACTTCCAATTGCTGAATTTCCGCCTGGCGCATCTGGGCTTCGACCTGAAAAAGCAGCTTCCTGAGTCCGGCCAGGTATTCTTCCCGTTCCTGGTATTTCCGGCGCTGGTGTTCCAGGAAATTGACGTGGTGCTGCCGGGCCAGGTCTTCGTAGGAAATGATTTCCGCCATGTCGCACCTCTAATAATAATCCACAGATTGCACAGATTTCACAGAATAAACAATACGCGTAATCTGTGAAATCTTTGGATAAATGAATTTAACATTGCGGACAAATTTGGAAAAGGGTAAATTTTTTGCTTATGGAAAGCAAGATTGACCTGGATTTCGGTAAAATGGGCGGCTTGGTCCCGGCCATCGTCCAGGATGCGGCCTCAGGGGAGGTGCTGATGCTGGCCTTCATGGACCGCCAGGCCTGGGAGCGTACCCTGGCCACCGGGGAAGCCCATTTTTACAGCCGCTCCCGGAAAATCCTGTGGCACAAAGGCGCGACATCCGGCCACCTGCAGCGCGTCAAGGAAATTTATCTGGACTGTGATCAGGATGCGGTCCTGCTGAAAGTGGAACAGGTGGGAGGAGCCGCGTGCCACACCGGCTACCGGTCCTGCTTCTACCGGCGTCGGGAAGGGGAAGGGTGGCGCCTGGTAGGGGAGCGCATCTTTGACCCCAAGGAGGTATACGGCAGTGGGTAAACTGCGCCTGGGCATCCCCAAGGGGAGCCTGGAGAAAGCCACCATCGACCTCTTCCGCCGTTCCGGCTGGCACATCAAGGTGAACGGCCGGAGTTATTTCCCGGATATCGACGACCCCGGCATCACCTGCTCCATGTGCCGGGCCCAGGAGATGAGCCGCTACGTGGAAAACGGCACCCTGGACTGCGGCCTCACCGGCAAGGACTGGATCATGGAGAACGACTCCCAGGTGGTGGTGGTGGCGGACCTCATGTACTCCAAGACCTCCCAGAACCCGGTGCGCTGGGTGCTGGCGGTGCCCGGGGACTCGGATATCAAGACTCTCAAAGACCTGGCGGGGAAAAAGATCGCCACCGAGCTGGTGAATTATACCAAGCGTTACTTCGCGCAGCGGCAGATTCCGGTGACCGTGGAGTTTTCCTGGGGGGCCACGGAGGCCAAAGTGGCCGCGGGTTTGGCCGACGCAGTGGTGGAAGTGACGGAAACCGGGAGCACCATCCGGGCCCATGGCTTAAAAATCATCCACGAGTTCTTCCAAAGCAACACCCAGCTCATCGCCAATAAGGATACCTGGGAAAACGACGCCAAAAAGCGGGAGCAGATGGAAAACCTCGCGGTCCTGCTTCTGGGCGCGCTCCGGGCGGAGCGCATGGTGGGTCTGAAGATGAACATCCAGGAGAAGAGCCTCAGGGATATCGTGCCGCTTCTGCCCAGCCTCATGGCCCCCACCATTGCGCCCCTATTTGAGACCGACTGGTTCTCGGTGGAAGTGGTGGTGAACTCCAGCGAAACCCGCACTCTCATCCCCCGGCTCATCCGGGCCGGGGCCCAGGGCATCGTGGAGTATCCGCTGTATAAGGTGATTTAAAAACCGGTTCTCGGTCTTCGGTCTTCGGTTTTCGGTGGAAGCACCAGATAGTGAGATAAAAAGGCAGGGTTAGACGCAAACCCTGCCTTTAGTTTTTTAAAAGAAGAAAACCGCTGGAATAGTTGGTAGATTTATTTAGTGTTAGGGTTAAATCCTATTGGCGGCTTATTATCAGAGCTTGGGGTGAGAAGAATATCAAACATCATCAAAACGGAGTCTACTTTCATCTTAAAGTAGGCGTGGTCACAGAAGTTCTCAGAAGAGAATTTCTTCTCGCCGGTGAGGTAGTTCCAACTAGTGACAATTGGCCGGACCTCATTTGCAGGAATTCGAAAATTCTTTAGATCTCCTCCAGAAGTCTGCTCCAGGATGTCTAATATAGAATGAAACTCAGTTATAAATTTAGTGGGGACATCGTGAGTTGGAATGTTTTCACGCAATGATTTTAGACGAGAGAATGCTTCAATGACTTGCATATTTTTCATATAGTAATCCCCCGAAATCACGCAATTAATAGATTTAATTTATGGTTTATCAAATTGTTCCAGCCTTTGAAGCAGGCCCCTTTTAATCTCTGGTGCTACAGCTAAAAGTCCCTTTTCCAAAAGAAAAATTAGCATTTCATCAAAACTGTTCGCAAGTTTTGCTTGGCTTGCTAATTGAATTTTCTCAAAAAGGCCCGCAGGAATTTTTGCTCTTAGCTCCACATAATTAGTGGCTCGATTATCATTAATCGAATGCGCAGATTTACTTTCCCAACCCGGCAAACCTATTAATCTTCCTTTATGTCCTTTAATAAAAATAAGTCTTGGTTTGTTGTAAATTTCATCCCGTATGGTTTTTTCAATGGTAGTGGCCATTGAAAATACGGGATCTTTAGCAACGCTAAAAACCATTCCGCGATCAAGAGCAATTCTCACAATTTCCCTAGAAGCTAGAGGCTTTCCAAACTCATCAAGAATTTTATAGGCGGCTTCGTGAATTTTCATGATAGCTATTCCTTTCTTATTATTTGTTTAATTTAAAATATTAATAAATAAAATAAATAAGAAAATAGGGAATGTCAAGCCTAAAAATAGCTAAAAGACAATTTTTTTCCTGAGGACTGAATTGACAGGTTTATAGGGGTAAAGGAAGAGGCAAGGCAAAAAAAAACAGGGTCACGAAGACCCTGCTTTTTGAGTGAAGAAGTTAATCGACACGCGGGCCTGGCCCGCCTGTCTCATTTTAATTGACTGGAAGAAGGCTACTTCTTCGCCGCCGCCTTTCTCTCCAGGTTATTGATCCAATCCGTCTCTACCCCGTAGCCCAGGCTCTTGGCCTGCTTGATGTCTGCTATGGCTTTCTCGTAGTTCTCTTGCTTTTCATAGATCATGCCCCGCTGGTAGTATGCCTTGCCATGTTTGGGGTCCAGCTTGATGGCCTGCTCGAAGTCCTGCAGAGCCGCGTCGTTTTGCCCCTTGGCGTATTTGGCCACCCCCCGGTAAGTGATGATGGCCGCGTCGTTGGGCTTGAGCTTCAAAGCGACGTCAAATTCTTTGATGGCCTGGTCGAACTTGCCGTCATTGCACAGTTCCAGGCCCCGGTTGACTAGGGTCTTAGCGTCTTGGGCGGCCACTACGGGTCCGAATATCAGAGATACCAGCATGGCCGTAAATACCAGTAAAGCCAAACGTTTCATCAGTGATGCTCCTCCAGGTTTGAAGTTGAAGTGAACGGTTAAATATTATCATTTTTCCTCGGCCCGCGGCAGAAAAAGATTACCACTGAGGCGCGGCGGTTTAGCGGTTTGGCGGTTCGGCGGTTTGGCCGGTTAAGACTAACTGCCAACCCGCTAACCCGCTAACCCGCCACCCCTTAGTGGTGAATCATTAAACCGAGCATAGCCGGCACTCCTCCGAAAACTCGTGGGACAGGGTCAGGGTCTCCGGCGGCAGGCTGAGGACCTGTCCCGCCTTGGAGCCGTAGCGGTACACGGTGATGCCTTTCAGTCCCAGCTTGTAGGCCAGGCGGAAGGCCTGGGCCACGTCCTCCATGGTGGCGTCCGGGGCCAGATTGATGGTTTTGGACACCGCGTTCTCCACGTGGCGCTGAAAAGCGGCCTGCATCTTAACCTGGTATTCCACGCTCACCTCGAAGGTGGTGGGGAACAGTCGCCTAATATCCTCCGGGAGATTCTGCAAGGGCCGCACCCGGCCGCTGGCCAGAACCTTGGGGATCCATTCCTCTTCCTTTAGACCGTACTCCCGAAGTTTTTGTAAGAACAAGGGGTGAATTTCGTCGAATTCCTCGCCCTCCAAGGCCCGGCGGCGGTAAACCACCGCAAACAGCGGCTCGATGCCGCTGGAGGCGCCGGCGATGAGACTAATGGTGCCGGTGGGCGCCACGGTGGTGACGGTGGCGTTGCGCCGGGGGGGATGGCCTTCTTCGTGCCAGCGGCTGCGGTAGAAATTGGGGAACGGGCCCCGCTCCTTAGCCAACAGCTCCGACTGGGCTACGGCCAGGACCTGGATGCGGGCCATGATTTTTCCCCCCAATTCCAGGGCCTCCGGGGAATCGTAAGGAATGTTCAATTTGATTAACAGGTCCGCCAATCCCATGACTCCCAGGCCGATTTTGCGGTTGGCCCGGGTAATAGCGGTGATTTGCTCCAGGGGGTAATGGCTCTGGTCAATGACGTCATCCAGGAAATTGACCCCCAGGGCCGTAAGGCGGTCCAACTCCTGCCAGTCAATGGCGCCGTCGGCCACCACCTGGGACAGGTTGATGGACCCCAGGTTGCAGGACTCGTAGGGAAGCAGGGGCTGTTCGCCGCAAGGGTTGGTGGCTTCCATGGGGCCCAGTTCCGGAGTGGGGTTGGCCCGTTCCATGGCGTCCAGGAAGATCAGCCCCGGGTCCCCGGTCTCCAACGCATACCGGCAGCACAGTTCAAAGACCTCCCGGGCCCTGAGCCGCCCCACCTCCCGGCCGGTGCGGGGGTTGATGAGGGGGTAGGTTTCGTCTTTTTCCACCTTTTCCATGAAGTCATCGGTGACCGCCACGGACAGATTGAAATTGGTGAAGCTTTTGAGGTCGGCCTTGGCGGTGATGAATTCCAGGATGTCCGGATGGTCCGCGTTGAGGATGCCCATGTTAGCCCCCCGGCGCCGCCCCCCCTGCTTCACCACGTCGGTGGTGGTGTCGTAGATGCGCATGAAACCTACCGGTCCGGTGGCCACCCGGCCGGTGGAGCGCACCTGGTCGCCCTTGGGCCGCAGGTGGGTGAAGGAAAAGCCGGTGCCGCCCCCGGTCTGGTGAACGAGGGCCATGTCCCGCACCCCCTCCAGGATGCTGCGCATGTCATCGAGGATGGGGATGACGAAGCACGCGGCCAACTGGCCTTGGGGAATATCGGCGTTCATCAGGGTGGGGGTGTTGGGGAGAAACTTCAGGGAGCTCATGGCCTCATAAAAAGCCTCAGTCTGGCGGGCCACGGCTTCGGCGCCGCCGTAGCGGGCTTCCGCCGCGGCCACCCCCCGGGCCACCCGGCGGAAGAGCTCATCCGGGGTTTCCACCACGTTGCCGGCGGGGTCCCGCCGCAAGTAGCGCTCTTCCAGGACCCGCAGGGCGATGCGGCGAAATGGGAGGGGGGGTGCACTGGTCATTCGGAACCTCCTGGGGTAGGTTTCCGGTCTTCGGTCTTCGGTTTTTATTTTCCCGGCTGCATCTGAGATTATCTCTAGATCACCATCAGAAAAATCTGCTTTCCCTTTCTTATTCGGGCCTAAAGGCTTAGGACAAAAAGTCAGATCCTATCCCTACCGCCGAAGACCGAAGACCGAAAACCGAAAACCGTCACTCAATAATGCCCCACTTTTTGGCCCGTTCCTGGTAGGGTGCAGGAAAGACCGGAGTAAAGTTCTGGTACACGGTGATGGGATAGCGGGCCCCGATGCGGCACGCGGCCTCGCTGAGACCGGTGAGCAGGCCATCCAGGAGATGGGCGGGCAGGCTGAACACCAGTTCATCGTCCTGGGTCATGGAAAAGATGCGGTCCCCCATGCCGGGGATGGTTACCAGGATTTGACCGGTGCGATAGGGGCCGATGAGGTAGGAACTGCACTCCACCTTGCCGCCGAAGTCCCCGGCCACCCGTACTCCCAGGCAGTAGCAGGCCGCCTGCACCAGGCGCATGATCTGGGCCGGGTTGCCATAGATGGCAATGACGTCCGGGTCCCGTTCCAGGCGCTCCAGGGGGCTGAGGTAGATGGCTTTGATTTCCTCCGCGGCGAACCGGGGCAGGGCCTCCACTTCCTTAAGGGCCGGCCCCAACTCCTGATGGAAGCCCACTTCGCAGAAGAGTTGGGCCAGTTCCATGACCGGGTCCGCGGCCGGGGTGAAGCCAAAGGCCAGGCTGCCGGGGACGCAGATGATGTCTTCCCGGGTCAGTCCCACGGGCCAGCCGTACACCCGGGCCATGGTGACTCCCTGGCAAATGGTCACTTTTTTGCCGAAAACCTTGGAAGGCCGCCGGACTTTGGGAAGGTCGGCCAGGTCTTTGATAAAAGAGACGCCAAAGGGTTCGGTTCGCAGGCGTACGGCGTCCTTGAGCTTCCGGGAGGCATCTTTAAAATCCATCATCTATCCTTTCTAGGTAGAAGTTGTTCAATTAATTATTACTCCAAGAAATACCCGAGCTTGAAAGACATTTTCAAGACCTTATAAAAAAAGATTGGATAAAAGCTATTGCAAAACCGGGTTTTTTTGTCATCCTGAGCGCAGCGAAGGATCTCAACTTGTTGAAAATACCGGATTCTTCGCTGCGCTCAGAATGACAAATTAGGTGGAATCGAGGTTTTGCAATAGCTTCTAGTCCAACACAATTTATTTCAGATGTTAATAATCAAGCCCGCCGGATGCAAGGGAAGCCGGGATATTCCAGGTTTCCGTTTTCCGGTTTTCGGTGAATATGTACTCGATTACTAACCCAAACACCAATAACTGACAACTGGCAAAGGGGCTTGCCGTGAATAACGGAGAACCTGTTCCTTACCATACCCTGCCTTCTGAAGAGGTTTTGAAATTGTTGGAAACCGGGGCGGACGGCCTGGCTTCCTCCCAGGCGGCGGAGCGTCTGGCGCGTTTCGGTTACAATGAGTTGGCCGAGGCCCCCAAGATCTCCGCCCTGAAAATCTTGCTGCGGCAATTCAAAAATATTCTGATTATGATCTTGCTTCTGGCCACGGCGATTTCCTTTCTCCTGGGAGAACACCTGGATGCCTGGGTGATTTTGGGAATCCTGGCGGCCTGCGCCATATTGGGATTCTATCAGGAATACACCGCGGAGCAGGCCGCCCTGGCCCTAAAGAAGATGGCGGCGCCTACGGCTGCGGTTATCCGGGAAGGCAAGGAGCTGGTAATCCCAGCCCGGGAGGTGGCGCCGGGAGACCTCCTGGCGCTGCACGCCGGGGACCGGGTGGCCGCGGACGGGCGCCTGCTGTCGCAATTCAATCTCATGGCTGATGAAGCGGTGCTCACCGGAGAGTCCTCCCCGGTGGCTAAAAAGGTCGAGCCTTTGCCCCAGGAAGATGCGCCCCTGGGACACCGTTGGTGCATGGTATTCGGCGGCACGGTGATCACCTATGGCCGGGGTCTGGCGGTGGTCACGGCCACCGGCATGAACACCGAGTTCGGCCGCATTGCCCGGATGCTGGCTCAGATGGAAGATAAAAAGACCCCCCTGGAAGCCCGCATGGACGCGATCGGGCGGGTGTTAAGCGCCATTGCCCTGGCGGTGGCCGCGGGGGCCTCGGTCCTGGGGGTCTTCCGGGGGCATGGCTGGCTGGAAATGCTCATCTGGGGCATTTCCCTGGCGGTGGCCGCGGTGCCCGAGGCTCTTCCGGCGGTGGTCACCGGGGCGCTCTCCATCGGCACCACCCGCATGGCCCGAAAAAACGCCATCGTCAAACGGCTGCCGGCGGTGGAGACTATGGGCTGCACCACGGTGATTTGCACCGATAAGACCGGGACGCTTACCAAGAATGAAATGACCGTCCGCCGGGTCTTCCTGGACGGCCGGGACCTGGAAGTCACCGGCATGGGTTATGAGCCGGCGGGGGCGTTCCTGGAGAACGGCCGGGAGATGGACCCCACCTCCGATTCGGTCCTGCAGCAGGCGGCCCGCATCGCGCTGCTGTGCAATGACGCGTGTCTGGAAGAGGAAGGCGGCGCCTGGAAACTCCGGGGCGATCCCACCGAAGGCGCGCTGGCCGCCCTGGGGCGCAAGGCCGGGATTGATCCCTTTAAGCTCGGTCTGGAGCTGCCCCGGGTGGGTGAGATCCCTTTTGCCTCGGAGCGCCAGATGATGACCACCATGCACCGGGAACAAGGCAGATTCTGGGCTTACGTCAAAGGGGCGCCGGAGGGGGTGCTGGCCCGGAGCGCGAGGATTCGGGAGCGGGAGGGGGAAAGGGCGCTGACCGAAGCGGACCGGAATGAGATCCTAAAGCAGGCCGGTAAGATGGCGGGGCAGGCCCTGCGGGTCCTGGGCCTGGCTTACCGGCCTCTGGCCGCGCTCCCCGACCCCGAGCCGGAAACGGTGGAAAAAGACCTGGTGTGGGTGGGACTGGCGGGACTGATGGACCCTCCCCGGCCTGAAGCCGCGTCCGCCGTTGCCAAATGCCATCGGGCCGGCATCCGGGTGATCATGGTCACCGGCGACCATCCGGACACGGCCGGGGCTGTCGCCCGGGAAATCGGTTTAGTGGAACCCCAGGGGGAAGTTCCATATTCACCCTCCCCCTTGAGGGGGGACGGCCAGGGTGGGGGTGAAAACCAGGGGCCAGTAATCAGCCAGAGCTTAAAAGAAAATGGGTTAAAAGGGAACATTCAAAAAACTGGCCACTGGCCACTGACCACTAGCCACTACCGGGTAATCACCGGCGCGGAATTTAACCGATTAAGCGACGAAGAATTGAAGGAGATCCTGAAAGAGGTCCGGGTCTTCGCCCGGGTGGCGCCGGAGCACAAGCTGCGCCTGGTGAACGTCCTCAAAGACCAGGGCGACATCGTGGCCATGACCGGCGATGGGGTGAACGACGCCCCGGCCTTGAAACGGGCTGACATCGGGGTGGCCATGGGCATCACCGGCACGGAAGTCACCAAGGAGACCGCGGCCATGATCCTGGCGGACGATAATTTCGCCACCCTGGTGGCCGCGGTGGAAGAAGGCCGGGCCATCTTTGACAACATCAAGAAGTACCTGATTTTCCTGTTGAGCTGCAACCTGGCGGAGATCTTCGTCCTCACCGGCGCCTTTTTCATGGGCATGCCGCTCCCCCTGGTGGCCATCCAGATCCTCATGGTCAATCTCACCACCGACGGCCTGCCGGCCCTGGCCCTGGGGGTGGACCCCAAGGCGCCGGACATCATGCAGAGGCCGCCTCGCAGTCCCGATGAGGGGGTGTTCACCCCGTCGGTCAACATCCTTTTGGGGGTGATTTCCCTTTATATGTTTCTGACCCTGGTTGGGGTCTTTTATTATTATTTTTATTGGAACCCCGCGGAGGGCATGACAGCTACCAGGCCACCCTGACTCATGCCCAGACCATGGTGTTCATCGGTTTCGTGCTCTGTGAGATGGTGAACGCCTTCAATTGCCGCCACGACTACCATTCGCTCTTCACCGTGGGGTTTTTCAGGAACCGGTTCCTGGTGGCCGCGGTGATATTTTCTCTGCTCGTCATCGCGGCGGTGGTGCAGTGGCCGCCCCTGGGCCGACTATTTCACACCGCGTCCCTGAGCCTGAAGGATTGGCTACTGGCCGCGGCGGTGAGCCTGCCCCTGATCCCGGTGGTGGAGTTGGCCAAGTGGGGGCTGAGGAGGGAGGCTCGGGGCCACTAATTATGACGCCTTTAATGCGGTTAAAGATGGGAATGCCGCAGTGAGGCATGGAGGCAGGGGAAATTTCCGCCCTTGCAGTCGATAAGCCAACTCCAGGGCGTTGGCCACGGCCTGGCCCGCGGGATGGTTGTTGAAGATGACATAAACCTCCAGGGCCTTCTCGGCCAGCTCCTTAACCCGCCCGGCCAACTCTTCCAGTTCCTCCGGCGCATACAGGTAATCGTACCGCGCCCCCCGGTCCTCCCCGAACTCAAACCAGGCATCTTTTCGCCGCCCATGGCAGCGCAAATAGCCCCGGGCCCCGGTGACCCAGCGGGTGGCGCCCATGGGGTAGGAGACCAGAGGCTGGTCGATGTTGCAGAAATCCAGCCCCGCTTCCGTAAGAAACTCCCGCACGGCCCGCTGCTGCCAGGATCGATGGCGCACCTCCACCGCCAGGGGGTACTCCGGCAGCCGGGCCTTCAGGTCCACCAGATATTTGCGATTCTCTTCGGTATTATGGAAAGAATAGGGGAATTGGGCCAGGAGCACTCCCAGGCGGCGGCCCTGGAGCATGGGCTCCAGTCCTTCACGGAACTGGGCCATCTCCGGGGCCGCCAATTTTCTCTCGTGCGTAAAGACTTGCCACAGCTTGGCGGTGAAGCGGAAATCCGGCGAGCCGGCCACCGCGTCCAACCAGCGCCGGGCTATATCCGAAGTGATAGGCCGGTAAAAAGTGACGTTGATCTCCACCACGTCAAACCATCCGGCCAGAGAAGTGAGGCGGTCCGTGCCCTTAAGCCCCGGAGGATACACCACCCCCTGCCAGTCCTGGTAATCCCATCCCGCGGGGCCGATGCGTAACATAGAAGTCAGGAAGTGTTAAGTGAGGGGCCTGTAAAGTGACCAGTAATCAGTGACCAGTTTCAGTGACCAGTTGTCAGTTCTCAGTTCTCAGTTCCCAGTTGTCAGTTCTCAGTTCCCAGTTCTCAGTTCTCAATAAATCATTGTTATCCGAAAACTGAAAACTGAAAACTAAAAACTAAAAACTCTTATCAGGCGGGCTTGGCCTGGGTTTCCCGGGCCAGGACTGCTTTCAGGGCGATTAGCGCCACTTCCAGTTGGGAGTCGTCGGGCTCCAGGGCGGTGAGGCGTTGGGTGGCCAATCCGGGCCACAACAGCGCCCGGGCCAGGGGGCTGTGCACGTGCCGGCCGCCCCACCGAATGATCTCGTAAGAAATGGCAGCGATGGGAAACATGAGTCCCACCTTTATCAACACCTGGATGAAGTTGTTCACCAGTCCGGTGCGGGTCAGAGGAGGAAACAGCGGAAAAAAGACGGTGAAAACCAGCAGGCTCACCAGGAGCACCACCAGGATGAAGGAGGTGCCGCAGCGGGGGTGGCAGGTGGTGTGGCTCCGGGCCTGGGCCACTTCCAAGGGTTCCCCGGCCTCGTAAGCGCAGATGGACTTGTGCTCCGCACCGTGATACTCAAAAACCCGGCGAATGTCCCGGATGAAGGAGATGCCCCAGATATAAAGGAGAATAAAGACCAGTTTGATAATCCCGTCGATGACGTGAAAGGAAAAGTCCGCGGGGGTGAGAGGGCTCCCGATAAGATGGCCGGCCAGGCCGCTGAGCCAGTGGGGCAGGAACCCGAAAAAAACGAAGGCCAGCAGAAAAGCCCCGCCCAGGGTAAGGGTGAGGCTGCCCCAGCCCAGAGGCTGTTCCTCCTGGCCTTCTTCCTCCAGGGCGGCCTGGGCCGAAAAGGTCAGGGCCTTGACGCCGGTGACCAGGGCCTCCAGCAGCACCACGGGGCCCCGAAGAAAGGGGCGCTTCAGCAGGGGATAGCGCTCGCCCAGGGAGACGTAAGGTTCGTCCTTGAGGACCACGGTGCCATTGGGACGCCGGACCGCAATGGCCATGGCATGGGGGGAGCGCATCATCACTCCCTCCAACACCGCCTGGCCGCCCACCGGCAGGGAGGGTTCCCCGTGGTTCATGCCGCCGGGCCGGATTCCTTGGTTTCCTTCTTTCCTTCCAAATGGGCGTACTTGCGGCGGAACCGCTCCACCCGCCCGGCGGTGTCCACCAGTTTTTGCTTGCCGGTGAAGAAGGGATGGCACTTGGAGCAGATCTCCACCCGGATGTGCTCCTTGGTGGAGCCGGTGAGAAACTCATGACCGCAGGCGCAACGCACCTTGGCCTGAACGTAGTTGGGATGGATGTCTTTTTTCATTACTCGCCTCATGCGGCCCGCAGGCCGGATATCTTCATTGGGACTAAATGTTAAAATTTATCTGATTTTTGAAAAAATGCCATTAAAAAACGGTTTTCGGTTTTAGGTTTTCAGTTTCCAGTTGTTTACATAGTCCACCTCACTGATTACTGCCAACAGCCAACTGCTAACTGCTAACTGCAAAATGTTCCCGGGCAAAGGCCAGGCGCGCCTCTACGCCATCCAGGGCCTGGTGGCACTCATCCACCAGTCTCACTCGAGGCAGCAGACCGGCCCCGTTGGCTATCTGGATGGCGAGGCCGGGCCGGGCGTTCAATTCCAGGAGCAGGGGGCCTTTAAACCGGTCCAGGACGATGTCCACCCCCAGGTATCCCAATCCGGAGACCTCATAACACCGGGCCGCCAGGCGCAGTAGGTCCTCCCAATGGGGGATTTCCAAGCCATCCAGGCTGTCTCCGGTATCAGGATGTTCCATGAGGATTTCCTGGCGGCACACTGCGGTGGCCAGGGTGGCCCCCGTGGCCAGGTCAAGGCCCACCCCCAGCGCGCCCTGGTGCAGATTGGCCTTCCCATTGGAGGCCCGGGTGGGGAGGCGCAGCATGGCCATCACCGGAACCCCCAGGTACACGATGATGCGAATGTCCGGCGCTCCATGATAGGTTATGGGTTCGAAAATGGGATCAAACTGGACCCGGTATTCGATCATGGCCTGATCACTCAGGCCTCCCAGGCTGTACAGCCCGCTCAGGATATCGAACACCTGGTGGGCCAGTTCATCCTGAGTTATGGTATAGCCGCTTACGGTCCGGTACCGGTCATGGGCCCGTCCGGCGATTACCAGGATGCCGTCGCCGCCGCTGCCCCGGGCGGGTTTGATGACAAAATCCGGGTGCTTGGAGAGCAGCTCCGGCAAATGGCGCACCTGGTATTCGGTCTCGATGACGCCGTATAGCTCCGGAATCGGAATGCCGGCTTGGGCCGCGATGCTTTTGGTCTGAAGCTTGTTATCCACCAGGGGATACAGCCGACGGGGATTGTGCGCCAGAGTGAAGTCGGCGTTGCGCCGGTTGATGCCCAGGACTCCCAAGGCGGCAAGCTGCCGGGCCAGGTTCCACATCAGGACTTTCCTTTTACCAGAGCCCGGAAACGGGGCATCTCTAACAAACGGTAGCCGCAATAGCGTCCCAGCAACACGGTCCCGGCCAGCAAAACCAGCAGCAGTTCGGGAAAGAGAAAAACCAGGTGCTGCACGTGACGGTTGTGGATGACCAGATAAATGAGGGCGGCCGCGAGGAGGCTGCCCACCCCTTGCTTGAGGGCTTCCGCCGGACCCCGCTCCTCCCAGACGATGGTCATCCGTTCAATGGTCATGGTCATAATCACCATGGGAAAGAGAGCCACGGACAGACCTGTTTCCCAGCCCAGCTTGTGGGTGACCATGCTCACCAGGACCATGAGGATCACCACCACGATAAGCACTGCGGCCAGACGAGGCACCAGGAGCAATTTTAAATAGTCCAGATAGAACCGGACGATTAAGCCCAGTCCCACCATCAGGCTGAAGAGAATGACCCCCCCCAGGAGGTGGGTTTCCCGAAAGGCCAGGGCGATCAACACCGGCATAAAAGTTCCGAAGGTGCTGAGGCCGATGACGTTGCGCAAAATCACCAGCAAAAAGGCTCCCACCGGCACCATCAGGAGCACCCGGTACACCTTTTGGGAGAGCACGGGAAGGCTCAGGAGAGAGAACTTTTGGAGAAAGGGCTTGGTCAGGCGGCCCCGCACCACCGCGGACTCGATGGCTTCTTCCAGGTTCCGGGTTGCGGACAGCACCACGTGAAGTCTTTCGCCGCCCTTGAGTTGCACCAGAGGGTACGGTCCCCGCCACCAGGGGAGAAAGTCCTTGGGAACCCCCGGGCCGCCGGTGGCCGGATTAAAGGCGCGCCATTGTTTGCCGTCGAACACTTCCAGCCAGTGGACCAGGGCGGCCTCCTTATCTTCCTTCAGGTGGACGCCGTGCACCACCCATGCCGGAATATCCGCCAGGGCCAGGAGTTGGGTGGCCAGGTCCACCTTGGCAGATTCCGAGGCTTGCCGGGCCAGCAGCGCCTGGACGTTGTGATCCGCCTGGGGGAGATTCAGGAGCCGGAACAGGTTAGCCACCAGACTCTCGGTATCCGCGGACTTCCGGCGGATTTCCGCCACCAGGGATTCGGCTGCGGCCAGGTCCGCGCCTTCCCACCGGGGCTTCTCGATTTTCGGGGGCTGGGGGGCGGTAAGAGGCTCCTTCTGGTCCACCCGCCGCACTTCCGCCTGGTAATACAGGGTCTGTTGTCCCCGGGCCTTGCGAATGGTCCACACGGCCTGGCGGTTAACCTCATCCGTCGTGGTGCTGATGCCATAACCCCGGGAAACGAAGGCTTCATCCGTAACGACGTAAGGCGCGGTGTACCGGGGAAGATAAACGGAGACTTTTATGGGTTCATTGAGGGCCGCGAAAGTGATTTTGGTCTCCACCTTCCAGATTTCGGAGACTTCCCCGGGGACCAGGGGAAAATTCAACACCAGGGCCTTGTATACGAACAGCGCCAGGCCCACTGCGGTGAGCCCCAGGGCTAACAGGTAAAGATGGAGCTTATTCAAGGTTGGGCTGCCTGCACTGTGGTTCAAGCTGATACTTGAGGCCTGGGTCGATTACCACTTGGCCTTCCAGGAAGCTGCGTCCGATGAGCATCCGGTATTGAAATCCACTGCGGTCGATGAGATTGACCTCGGTTTCCCGATAGATGTTTCCCAGACAAATCCCTAACCGGACCACGGGGCGGCGCTGTGACCCGGCAAAGTGCCGCTTGATGGCCGCCGTCCGGATAACTTTCCGCTCCAGGATGGCTTTTCCGCCCTGCTTATTGTCCACCTCAAAGCGGACCCACGGTTCCCCGTTTTTTTTGAACTCCTTCAATTTAGTGGCATGAAGGGAACAGGTTTGGGCGCCGGTATCCAGCTTGGCCTCCACCACGAGATTGCCGGGATAGATGCGAACCTTCTCCACCCACCCCGCCACTGGTTTGTCGCCGGCATTGGAAGGAAGTGCGTAAATCAGGGGTAAGGTTATTACCCAAAAAACCCAGTTAACCATGGAAAGTATCACCGGTTTCATTCCGTTAGCCCATGATTGGCGGAGTTAAGGGACTAATTTATTTTCAAAATATAGTGCTTATTTGCAGAAAAGGAAGGGCATATATGGGCGGGGTTTGGACTAAATTCTTTTTTCGATTATTGCTTTTGCTCCGGAAAAGAACCAAAGTTTAGATTTATTGATGTTCAAGGGTGAACAAACTCTCCCTCCCCCTGGAGGGGCATAAGCGCTAACTTAGTAAATTTTGACAGATAATTCTTAAAAAATGGTTAGTTTTTTGTCATTCTGAACGGAGCGAAGCGAAGTGAAGAATCTCGTAATTGCCTGATAAATTAGAGATTCTTCGCTTCGCTCAGAATGACATCAATTGCCATAATTCATTCGATTTAATGTTAAGTTAGCGCTTATGCCCTGGAGGGGGGAGGGCTGGGGTGGGGGTGGCGAAATTGTTTCAGTATGGTGGTTGTATATTTTCACCACCCTCCCCCAAAACCCCTCAGGGGAGGGGGCTTTTTTAGTAGTCCACGGCCTAATCCCGTTTGATAGGTATATGGACTTAGGTCTGATTTCAAAAAACCGGAGCTAAAGAAATAATCAAATTCTTTTTAACGGAAAACGGAAAACTATAATTATTTTTGACAGACCGGACAGAAGAAAGTGCTGCGGCCGGCCTGGACCAGACGGGCGATGGGGGTTCCGCAACGGGTACAAGGCTCGTTCCCCCGGCCGTAAACCAGGAGGTCCAGTTGGAAGAGGCCGGTTTCCCCCTGGCTGTTGAGAAAATCATTGATGGTGGTGCCGCCCTTGCGGATGGCGGCCTTAAGGACGCGGCGGGTTTCTTTCAGCACCCGGGCCCACTCCTTTAGGGTGAGCCGGGAGACCGGCGCGCCCGGGTGAATCCCCGCGGCGAACAGAATTTCACAGGCGTAAATATTGCCGATGCCCGCCAGCGCCCGGCCGTCCAGGAGAAAATTCTTGAGGGGGCGGGAGCGCCCCCGGGCTTGCTCCGCCAGCCACTGGGGCGTCACTTTTTTAGAAAAGGGCTCCCGGCCCACCTGAGCCAGGGGCGGAGGCGTCTCTCCGGGGGGAAAGACCAGGGCCTGGCCGAAGCGCCGGGTGTCCTGGAAGACCAGGTCCAGGCCGCCTTCCATCTGAAAGGTCAGGTGAACGTGGGGAAGGGCCGGGGCAGGGGAGGGGAGGAGCATTAACCTCCCGGTCATCCCCAGGTGAATGAGGAGGGTGGCTCCGCCTTCCAGGTTAAAGACCAGATATTTGCCCCGGCGCCGCAGGGACTTCAGCCGCCGTCCCGCCACCCATTTAGAGAATTCTTCCAGGGAGGATTGCTGGCGCAGGCGCTTATCACCGGCCATTACCGCCAGGAACCGCTGCCTCGCCAGCATCGGCGCCAACCCCCGGCGGATGGTCTCGACTTCGGGTAATTCAGGCATATCAGTGGGTTTTCGGTTTTCGGTTTTCAGTTTTTGGTGATGTCAAAGATTTTTCTCTCTTTTGCAAACAAAAATAATGTCAGTTCAGACACATGAAAAATAAGGAGGGCCTGGTGGGGCGGGCCTCCGTGCCCGCCAAGCCTTGCCCAATGGAATAGGTTCGGCTTCCAGCAAAATGAGGGCAGGGACTGTTTGTTTTTTTACCGAAAACCGGAAACCGAAAACCGAAAACCGTCTTTAGAACAGCATATCCAGAAATCGCTCATGGTATTCCTTGAGTCCCCGGTGGCATTCGCCGCAGAATAGGCGCACTTCCCCCTGGATTTCCGAATCGTCGCTCACCGTGGAGAAGCTGCCGTCTTCGTTCTGGACGTAAAACGTGGTCAGGGTGACTCCTTCGGCAACTTCGTAAAAATCCGTGTCGTTGCCGCAGTAGGGACAGGCGATTTTCATTGTGCTTCGGACTGAACGATTTGCCGGATATCCTGGCGGTAGAGGGAGTTTTGCGGTTCCAGCTTGCGGGCCTGCTCCATCTCGATGGCGGCCCGCTTGAACTGCTGCTTGGAGACCTTCTTCTTCCCCTTGCTTTCCTCAATGATCCCCTGGTGGGCGAAGAGCCGGGCCAGATAAAAATGAGTGCGGGCGCTCTTGGGGTAAAGCTCGTTGGATTGCTGAAGCTCCTGCCGGGCCAACTTATACTTCTTTTGGTGGTAGTGAATAATCCCCAGGTTGCGCCACAAAGTAGGACGGGAGGCCTTGTCCCCGGTCTTCAGGGCCTTGAGCAGCAGAAGCTCCAGGCGGGCCATAGTCTCCTGGTCCTGAAGGGTTGAGGCGCCGTTCCCCAACAAGCGGTCGCTGAGATTGGCCACTTCTCCGGGCGACATTTCCCGGCCTTGCAGTCCTTCTTTGAGCAACACATGGTCAGGGGTGCGGGGAGGGGGCGTGGGCTCCACTGCGGCCATATCAGGGGGCGGGCCGGGGGGCGGAGGCCCGCCACAGCCCAGCAATCCCCCTAATAAAAGCATTCCCAAAATGACGATTGTTCCCACGGTGCTAGGCAAATCCGTCCTCTTTCTCGGAAAGTGAAGAACCAGGATCCGGCTCCGGCTTAGAAGCGGGTTAGACGCAAAACCCGGACAGAAATCTAGTATCCCATCCGCCCTGGGCCAGTCAACCCCTTTTTAATCTCCCCCGGGGAGTAAGGGGACGCTGCTATTCTTGTTTATATTGGTAGCCCTTCCGCAGAACCTGGCGGTTCACGCGGCTGGGCTTGAGTCGTTCGAGAAAGTGGTCAGCCAGCAGGTCTGCCTGTTCCTGGTCGCCGCATGTAAAAATGTCCAGAACCAGGTACCCATACTCCGGCCAGGTGTGGAGGGAGATGTGGGATTGGGCTAGGAGGGTGAACCCCGTCACGCCTTGGGGGTCGAACTGATGAAACCTGGAACCCAGGTTGGTCAGCCCCGTCTTTTTGACGGCGGTTTTGATGATCTGGTGCAGGTATTTGCGGGAATTAATCTTTTCCGGCTCGCAGCCGAATAATTCCATGACCAGGTGGTATCCATCCGGCCGCGGATTCTGGATCAAGAGCTCCCGTTTCATAGGCGGGCCCCTCCACAGAAAAGATTTTCGGGTTCAGGGAGTTACCTCCCTTCCATTGCCACCCCCTTGTTTGTCTGTCGAAATTACGACAACTATATTAATTTATAGAACTTCTGATATACTGTCAACAGAATTTCAGTCAAAACCTGGTTTTTCCATCAGCGCCGGGTGGCCCCGCCATTCTCCTTTCCTTGACATGCGCCTCCCAGGGATTAACAATGGGGAGAGGGAAGTCATCAAAATTGGATTGGGCTGGCGTCCGGAGAAACAAACCGAAAACCGAAAACCTTAATGTAAGGCGCCCACTGCGCCCCATCGGTTGCCGAAAACCGAAAACCCAGAAAAGGTGCTTTATGGAACTCTTATTCCGGCCCCGGCGCCTGAGACGGCGGGATGCTTTGAGAAAGATGGTGCGGGAGACCTTCCTGCGCCGGGAAGACCTCATTTACCCCATGTTCGCGGTCCCGGGAAAAGGGGTGCTCGAAGAGGTGGGCTCCATGCCTGGAGTCTGCCGTTTCTCCCCGGATCTCTTGGCCGAAGAAGCTAAAAGCGTGGCCGGCCTGGGCATCCCGGCGGTCCTGCTTTTCGGTTTGCCGCAAAAAAAGGATGACACCGGCAGTGAAGCCGCCTCTCCCAAGGGCGCGGTGCAGCAGGCGGTGCGGCGCCTGAAAAAAGAAGTCCCTGGCTTGGTGGTGATCACCGACGTCTGCCTCTGCGGCTATACCTCCCACGGCCACTGCGGGGTGATTGAGCGGAACGAGATAGACAACGACGCCACCCTGGAGCTCCTGGCCCAAGTGGCCTTGTCCCACGCCGAGGCCGGGGCGGACATCGTGGCCCCCTCGGACATGATGGACGGACGCGTCGCGGCCATCCGGGAGGCCCTGGACGAGCGGGGCTTTGAGATGGTGCCGATACTTTCTTACGCGGTGAAGTACGCCTCCAGCTTTTACGGCCCCTTTAGAGACGCGGCGGCCTCCGCCCCCCAATTCGGGGACCGCAAGTCCTACCAGATGGATCCGGCCAACGCCCGGGAAGCCCTCCGGGAGGCCATGCTGGACGTGGAAGAGGGTGCGGATATTTTAATGGTCAAGCCGGCTCTGCCCTTTCTGGACATTCTGGCCCAACTGCGCCAGGAGTTCAACCTGCCTTTGGCCGCCTACCAGGTGAGCGGCGAGTATTCCATGATCAAAGCCGCGGCCCAAAAAGGCTGGCTCAACGAAGAAGCGGTGATGCTGGAGTCGCTGATCTCGATTAAACGCGCCGGCGCAGATTTGATTCTGACCTATTTTGCTAAAGAGGCGGCGGGACTGTTAGCCTAAAACATTTTTTCATGGAAAAACATGGAACATCCTGCAATTCCATCTGATATAAAAATCCCCCCCCTGCGCCTCCTGGCCTGGGAGACTACCAGGCGCTGCAACCTGGCCTGTCTCCATTGCCGGGCCGCGGCGGGGTCCGGGCCGTATCCGGGGGAGCTGACCACCGACGAAGGCATAACCTTGCTCAACGATCTGGCCGCCATGGGTCAGATTGTGGTCATCATGACCGGGGGCGAGCCGCTGCTCCGGGAGGACATTTACGACCTGGCGGCCTACGGCGCCCGTAAAGGCCACCGCATGGTCATGGCGGTGAACGGGACCCTGCTCACCCCCCAGATCGGCGCCCGGCTTAAAGACGCGGGCATCCAGCGCCTGAGCATCTCCATCGACGGGGCCACCGCCTCCTCCCATGACCGCCTGCGGGCGGTGGAGGGGGCCTTCGAGGGCGCGCTTTCCGGTATCGCCGCCTGCCGGGAAGTGGGAATGCCTTTTCAGATCAACACCACCATCACCAAGGCCAACCTGGTGGAGCTGCCGGCCATCCACGAGATGGCCATCAACCTCGAGGCCGCGGCCCACCACGTCTTCGTCCTGGTGCCCATGGGCCGGGGAGAGCAGCTCCGGGACGATCTGGTCTCACCGGAAGAATATGACCAGACCCTGCGCTGGCTCCTGGATCGCCAGCGGGAAGGCCGCCTCTTCATCAAGCCCACCTGCGCGCCCCAGTATTACCGCCTGTGGCGCCAGGACGCCCAGGCCCGGGGGGAGAAGATCACCCCGGCCTCCCACAGCATGGAGGCCATGACCAAGGGCTGCCTGGGAGGGCAGGGCTTCGCGTTCGTCTCTTATAAGGGCGAGGTGCAGCCCTGCGGCTACCTGGAGTTGTTGGCGGGAAATATTCGGGAAACGCCCTTCCCGGAAATCTGGGCCAATTCGGAGCTTTTTAAGAAGCTTAGGGCGGTGGACGAATACCGGGGCAAGTGCCACTCCTGCCAATACCGCAAGGTCTGCGGCGGCTGCCGGGCCAGGGCCTACGCCATGACCGGCGACGTCCTGGCCGAGGACCCTATTTGCCCCTATTCGCCCATAGGTTAAAAGTTCAAAAGATAAACCACGAAGGGCACGAAGGACACACTAAGATACACCAAGAAAAATAAATTGCTTTGGGGCCTTCCGGCCCCAAAGCAAATGATTATCTTCGTGAAACTTCGTGTGATCTTCGTGATCTTAGTGGTTAAATTAAAAGGCCGACCCTATGTCATTGCCCCCTCAATTGGACGACTTAGACAAAGCCATCCTCAACGAAATCCAATCCCATTTTCCCATTATGACCCGGCCCTATGAGGAAGTGGGGAGAAGGGTAGGGGCCTCGGAAGTGGAAGTCATCCGGCGGGTGCAGGCCATGTGCGACGCCGGAGTCATCCGCCGCATCGGGGCCAATTTCACCTCCCGCAAGCTGGGCTACACCAGCACCCTGTGCGCCGCCAGCGTGCCCCCGGAGCAGTTGGGAAATTTCGTGGAAGTGGTGAACCGCCACCCCGGGGTAACCCACAACTACCTGCGGCGCCACCGTTACAACGTCTGGTTCACCCTCATCGCCGAGTCGGAAGACAGACTGAATCGGATTCTGGAAGAGATTTCGAAGGCGTCTGGCATGGAGGTGTTAAGCCTGCCAGCCTACGAGGTATTTAAAATCAAGGTGGATTTTCCGGTGTAGTGCCAGTGATCAGTGATCAGTGATCAGTAATCATTGATCAGGGAATAGGGAATAGGGAATAGGATTTTTCCGCAGATTAACGCAGACGGAAACAGATTACTGCTAACTGTTAACAGCCAACCGCCAAACTGCTAAACCGCCAAACCGCTAACTGCCAACTGCTCACTGCAAAGGCACGCACAGCACCGGGCAGGGCAGCAGCCGCACCACCTTTTCCGCGGTGGAGCCGAAAAAGACCTCGTCGATGGGTCCCCGCCCCCGCCGGCCGTAGCCGCCCAGCACTATCAGGTCCACCGCCAGGTCCCGGGAAATGACGGCAATTTCCTGAAAGGGGAGGCCCACGGCCACCATGGAGTCCACCTCTTCTTCTTTAGTGGAGCACTTCTCCAAAAAGGCGCTCAATTGTTGCTGGGCCTTTTCCCGGAGTTCCGGAAGGAGGGAATCTTCCTCTACCTTCAGATGTTCCGCCAGCCGCTCGATAAACATCTGATTAATGACGTGCAGCAGCACAATTTTGGCCCCGAAAGCCTGGCCCAGCTTCTTGGCGGTTTGAAACGCCGCGCAGGAACATTCCGAAAAATCCGTGGCCACCAGGATGGCGTTAATATCCATGTTGCGATTCCCTCAAAAACCGAAAAAAACCGGGGCAAGCCCCATGCACGTGGCGGCCTGCCCCTGAAGTCGGCTTATTTAACAGTCTTCTTTAATTCTTTAAAAACTTCCTCGGCGCTATCGAAGGTGCCGATGTGCGCAATCAGAATCTTCCCGCTTTTATCCAATAGCACGGTAACCGGATAGGGATGGAAATTCAGGGCGTCCCCAAAAGTGCTCTTGGGGTCGGCGATCAAGGCGAAGGGAACCTTGTACACCGCCTTCCACATCTTCATGGCCATTTCGTCGTTGCCCTGGCCCACCGCCATAAATTTGACCTTGTCCTTAAGAGCCGCGTCCGCCTGCACCATTTCGAAAAGCTTGTTTAGCCCAGGAGCCTGGGCTATGCAATGCGGTCAGGCGGTGTTCATGGATTCAATGAAGACATAAGGCGCTTTAATGTCCTTCAGGGTGAATTCCGCGGCCTTGTCCAGCCCCAGGTATTTGGCATCCTCGTCGGACAGGGGTTTGAGAAATTTCACTTTGCCCAGCGTTTGCCCTACCTTAGGCTCCACATCGGCCGCCACTGCCAGGCCGTGGAGGAAAAAGAGCAGGGCCAGACATCCTGCCAGGAGAAAAACCCAAGTTTTTCGCTTCATCGGTCCCCCCTTTAAAAGGATTAGTTATCGTATGATAAATCAACAATTTCTAAAGGGCAAAGGGATTTTAGGAGTTTCCAGTTTCCAGTTTCCAGTTTTTAGTTTTTAAGGAATGGAAAAATGCTTATGGGATTGGGGGTGGGGGTTTGGGGGAGGGGGTACGGGCGGGCGCCCTTAGCCTCCTCCCCCAAAAAGCCTTTCCTCCCGCCAGTCCACCGGCGCCCGGACCACTGCGCCCTGGCGATGCTGATACAAAAGGTAGCCCTCCGTGGCCCCAAATTCAAAAAGGCGCCGGGTCAGATACACGTCCTGGCGGCAGTAGGACTCCAGCTCCTCCCACCGGCCCGCGGCATAGAGCTCCAGGGCCAATAGGCCGTCCCCGGTTTTGGCTTCCCCCAGGGTCTTTTCCACCAGGTGGCCCAGGGAGATGCGGTGGCCCAGGAGGGCGTGCAGTTCCTCCAGTATATCCAGGGTGGGCAGGTCCGCCAGTCTCACCTGGGTGTAAGGCTGGAGCACCCGGTAGTCGAAGCGT
>Ga0194111_10001064_pt1 | contig 33636 bp, 33 predicted proteins | sample TA2KigC300mmetaG_FD_146194 | JGI IMG/M metagenome (GOLD analysis project Ga0194111, IMG submission 146194) | Freshwater microbial communities from Lake Tanganyika, Tanzania - TA2015033 Kigoma Deep Cast 300m | ecosystem: Environmental > Aquatic > Freshwater > Lake | place: Tanzania: Lake... | reverse complement strand
CACATCTTCGTGGAGGAATGATGGACAAAATAATCGTCGTATAATTCCATATCTTGGTAAAGGCCCTTAAGACGAGTATCATGACCAAGAGCTATCTGTGGAACGGCTGATTCCAAAGATAAAATCGCAGCATGATATCTTGAAGTTACCAGAAGATCTAAGCTTCTAAGGATTGCTGTCATCTCAGATGCATGAAACTCCCCTGAAGAAAAAACACGTGCTTTGCTGGAATGACGCATCTTGCTGTGTATTTTCCTAGCCAAGGGTTCATCAAGTTCCTCCATACAAAGTAGTGCAATGTTTCTCCCATGAGTTTCTATGATTCTGTCAGCTTCTGCTGCCCAACATTTTGCTAAGTCTTCACTTGCCTGAACTCGCTTCTTTGTGCGGGAAAAGTAGTATGGCCATCTATAACAATCCTCTCTTCGCCCCCAAAGACGTATTACAACCGGCCATAGATAGAAATCTACCGCAGAAAATCCTACAACTCCTTCACCAGCATCCGGCCAGATTTTTTTAAGTATTTGTTTATCATCCACACTCACTTGGAAAGTGAAAGCACTATCTGCGGTTACTTCAATCGGTGCTGTTACTCCCATAGATTTGAGCAGATCTGCTGCTTGTTTTGTGCGTGTAATTATCAGATCAGTTTTGCTTGCCTCTCGCTGAACACGGCGCTTATTTGATGGGGAGAGATCTCCGGCATCCACTGCATATGCAATACAAGGTTTTCCATATGCCTTTGCATACTTTGTTGTCCATAAAAAAGCCCAAAGCAGCGCAGAAGCCCATGTGTCCATATAACAGCTTCCCTCAACCAACATTACCAGATCATGTTCTCTTACCAGGCGTTTTATAGCAAAGAAAAAAATTGAAGGGACAGATACTATGCTCAGGGTAGGTTCTTCCTGGAGATAACGTCTTAGATTTACCTCATTGAAGGTGGGGAGAGTGATACGTACCTCCAGACCAAGTACATTTCTCACATCTTCTATTATAGAAATTAACCTAGCTTCTGAGCCCGTATTATTCGCGCCGTTATAGCCTACCAGAAGAACTCTTGGAGCATTTTCAGATAATTTATATGACTTTTCAATTTTTCCAGATTCGAAACCAAATCTTATCTTCCCTTTTTGCATTTATAACATTCCAAAATTCAATCATCAACTTATACTTAATCCATAGCAATAATGAGATTTTTGGTATTATATTAAATTTAATATTTGATAAATATTAGTACAACTCTATCAATCTAATACCTCCATCATTTTTAGTTCAACACTTCTTTAAAAAATTAAATAAAAATGAAATTACAATAAAATGCTAATTGGTCAAAAAAAATTGTAGTTCCAAGAATCTCTAAGCTTTAAATTCAGAGAATAAAGATAAATAATAAATATAATGATCTAATAATATGATTTCGGTGGATGGAAAAATGTCGTATAAAACGATAGCAGAAAAATCAGAAACCCCTATTAAAGAAAATAACATATTTGTTGATGAGTTAGGGAAATTGAAAGATAAAAGAATATTATTATGCCAAAAAGATAACGAAATAAAGGAAGGTAACCTTATAGCCGTGGACAATCGTCTGAATATTGTCCTTGAGATGGAAGACGGAATAGAGGTTATCAGAGGTAACACAATCTTATACTTGGTTATTCATGAATGAATTCATATATTTCTATTTATTATCCTATATATTCTATATTCATATATTCTACTTTAATAGATTCAATTGATCCCCTAATAATCCTATAAAAAATCCAATAAAGAATAAAAATCTTATAAAGAATAAAAATCGGTTTATTAGACCATACTGATTCAGATTTTCCAGAAATTTTGCATTATTTGATGTTATTAATGTGAAAATATGAATCCAAGGAAAAGTCCCTGAAAATGTTGAACCTTAATAAAAAAATTTATTTCCCCATCCTATTTTCTTCTACTGGCAATTGAGACAAATATTCCCACAAAACAAATTACTGAAAAGACAAGAAAAGCTACTTTCATGCTTTCCAAGAAAAGGGAATAATTTTGAGGGGTGATCTGAACACCTCCAATATAGCTTGCCAAAATTAAAATTACAATTGTGAAACTCAGGACTTGTCCCATGTATATCATGGTAGAAAAGATTGCTGATGCCTCTCCATCGATTTTTTTCCCAACAACAGCCATAAAAGCATTTGTGGTGGGAGAAGAGAAAAGAGCCACTCCGGTTCCATTAAGACTAAAACCAGGATTATAAATGGCCATGAAAATGTAGCATTTAAAAAAGTGAAAAGAAACAGACCAGTTGAGGTCAAAGATATTCCTAAAGGTGCTAATATAAATGATTCAACTTTATCTGAAAGTCTACCAACAAAAGGTGATAGTAGGGATACCACCAGAGGTTGAGTTACCAGTGTAATGCCTGCATATTGAGCATTTAATGATTTCAGATACTGCAAATAAAGACTTAAAAGAGGCCACATGCCTGAGGTTGCAAAGTTGATAATTAACATTGCCAAACAAGATAAAGCAAACACATTGTTTCTAAAAAAACTTAAATCTAAAATAGGACTTTTAAACCTCATCTCCCATTTTATAAAAATTAAAATTCCAAGGATACTCATCAGTATAAAAAATAAAACGAAAAATCCGTCTTTAAGTGTTGTAAATCCATAAATTATTGCCATGATTGTTAAAACAAAAATTACAGAACCTTTGATGTCAAAAACTTCCCCTTTTGATTCTTGCCAATCCTTTTTTAACTTCTTCTTAATTAAAAATATTATAAACAATCCAATGGGGATGTTTGTAAGAAAAATAGTTCTCCATCCAAAATTTTGAAAAAAAATCCGCCTAATACGGGTCCTATAAAAAGTCCTAAATAAACTGCTGTAATGTATATCCCTAAAGCTTCACCTCTTCTTCCACCAGGGAAAGCTGAAGATAAAATTGCCACTCCAGTCGCAAAAATCATCGAACATCCTATTCCTTGGAAAAAACTAAATAAAATTAGAAAATTAGCAGAAGGGGAAATCGTAGCCAGAAAAGAAGAAATAGTGTAGAATGCCGCACCATACATGAAGATCTTTCTCCTACCATATATATCCGCCATTCGTCCAAATGGAAGGATAAAAGCTGCATTAGCTAAAATAAATGAGGTTGGAATCCAGTTTAACACTATAACATTTATTATAAATTCCCTTCTGAATTGAAGGAAGAGCTACATTAAGAGAATACCCCATAAAAAGTATAAAAAAGGCTCCAACTGCAACAATTAAGAGTAAAATATTTATAAATCCTTTATTGCCCATTTTGAATCATCTTCCCTATTGCCAAAGATGTGTATAATTAATTTTCTCTTTATTAATTAGAATAAATTATTCCATATCTACAAATTATTTTCATAGTTAATGAATGTATTAATATTCTATTTCAGCAATTTATTGGTTTAAAGGATATCAAACCTTTTAAAATCAATCATTAAACTAAATAAAAGAAAGCTCATATTCAGTTTAGTTTGCATTATTTCAGACTATTTAAGTACTTTTTGTAGCCATCTGAATCCATTATTGTGGGTAAATTGAAGAATTTTACGTATATTAGGTTTTTCTTCTCTTTTTGAGACTGTATTCTGCTTTAAGAGACGTCTCGTTCAATTTCTGATCAATCCATAAAAAGACACCTAAATAATTCCAGATTACACCAATACCCCAGAAAAAGATGGGAAAAATAACCCATAAAAATGTAGGTGTAAATAAGAAATTAATTATTATCGAGGCTGTATTAACTAAGATATAGATAGTTAGATGTAAAAAGAAACTTTTCCTACGCTGCTCTTTATATACTTCAAAGAATGCTTTTTTATATTCTTCCAGAGTGATCTCTTCCGACATAATTCCATCCCCATCGCATATAAACTAAATTAACTGTTTTATATTATTAATTTATCACCTTGAGAACACCATAAAACTCATAAGGATGCCTAAACAATTTATATCATGGAATGTAGTTATTGTCAGAAATTAAAATCATATGGTTATGGGGATTTCATAGCTGAGACAGAATACTGGGTAATTTTTCTTGCCCCTAACCAGAGCAATCTGGGAACATGTGTTATAGCTTTAAAAAGACATTATGGAAAATTATCAGGGTTAAAACCAGAAGAATGGTCTGATTTTTCTAAAATTGTAGATAGATTAGAATATGCTTTAAAAAAAGCTTTTGATGTGACAATGTTCAACTGGGGATGTTTACTGAACTCTTTCTACCTTGAGGATCAACCAAACCCTCATCTTCACTGGCACTTTATCCCCAGATACACGCATAAAGTCCATTTTGAAGGTATAGTTTTTGAAGATCCATATTTTGGATATATGAGGCCAAGACCAGTAAAAAATGTCTCTACGAAACTCAGGAAAAAGATTATTGCCAAAATTAAAGAGAATCTCAAATAACGATATTCCTGAAATACTGAGAAAAAGAAGCTATCAAAAAGGATTAAACAAGCCAAAGTTGAAGATGAATTTAGAAAATGTCTATTCTGTGGATATGAGTTCGGATTTTATACTTCTTTTATAAAAGACCTACAGGAAAAATATTAAAATAATTCTTATATGCCCAGACAATGGCACCACATATGATTTTGAATGGAAAATAAGCTTTTAACAATAAGTTTACAAAATATCATAATTCTATGAAATATGCCTTTAATTGATTTAAATGAATCAGTTTGGATTCTCTTAAAATTTCTTTAGGTTCAGAATTTATTCATAAATTCATTATAAATCGTTAATTTGTACTAATACACAAATATAAAAACTCTTAAATAATTATTCTAATTAAATAATTTATTCAACCTTCTTAAAGGTAATGTATTAATTATATCACCTTTTTTAGCCCAACCACGCCTAGCAGTTGCAATTCCAAGTTTAATATACTTTAAATGTTCTTTTTTATGGGAATCTGTATTTATAACCAGTTTACAACCCGTCTCAATAGCTCTTTTAACATTAATATCGCTTAAATCCAGTCTATTAGGGTAAGAATTTATCTCCAAAAATGTGTTGGTCTCTCTGGATACTTCAAAAATCTTCTGCAGATCTAAATCATAGGCCCTTCTCTCCTGAATCTTTCTTCCAGTTGGATGCGCTATAATATTAACATTTTCGTTTTCCATTGCTGAAATTATCCGATTTGTTAATTTTTCCTTGTCCTGCCTGAAACCTGAGTGTATGCTAGCCATAACCACATCTAAATCTTTTAGTATACCATCTTCTACATCCAGCTCACCATTGGATTTAATATTGGCCTCTATTCCTTTTAATATTTTTATTCCATCTATTTTATCGTTTAATTGTTCTATCTCTTTTGTTTGAGCCATGATTTCTTCTTCACTCATTCCACCAGCTATCTGAAGCAAACCAGTATGATCAGTGATTGCTATGTAATCGTGACCCCAATCTCTAGCTGCTATAGCCATCTCTTCAATTGAATAGTAACCATCACTCCATTGAGAATGCATCTGCAGATCTCCTCTGAGATCATCATATCCAATCAATTCAGGAAGTTTTCCCTCCATGGCAGCTTCTATTTCTCCTCTATTTTCCCTTAATTCAGGTTCAATAAATTCCATTCCCAATCTTTGAAATATCTCTTTCTCAGTATTCAGATTAAGCCTCTTTCCACCCTTAAATAGGCCATAATCATTTAATTTAAGACCTTTCTTGATTGCTATTTTCCGCATTTCAATATTTGTTTCTTTAGAACCAGTGAAATACAGTAAGGTAGCTTCAAAGAGTTTATTATCAACAACTCTTAAATCAGACTCGATATTATCTTTCAAAATCACCGATGATTTGGTTTTTCCCTTAGAAATAACATTTTCAACATTTTCCATGCTGGTAAAAAAATTCATAACTTCCTGTGCTTTATTGGTGGTGACCAGTATATCTATATCTCCCACAGTTTCCTTCCTTCTTCTTATTGATCCAGCTATTTCAACCCTATCAACAACTTTCAAAAGCATTAACTCATTTTTAAGATTTTCAGCTATGGGTAATGTGTATCCCAACAAATTTCGCCCACTATTTTTCCTTGCAAACTCTATACTTTCTAAGATCCTCTTCTCTGTTTTCTCACCCATCCCCTTTAATCTTCTGATTCTATGTCTCTTTGCCATTCTCTCCAGGTCATCTAAATTCTTTACTCCTAACTCATCATACAACAATTTAATAGTTTTAGGCCCGATGCCCTCCACGGCTAATAGCGACTTTAGTTCAATTGATAATTCCTTTTTCATGTCCTCAAGATATCTCAATGAACCGGTATCTATTATCTCTTCTATCTTTTGGGCAATATTTTTTCCAATCCCTGGTAACTCCTCAAGCTTATCTTGTTTTTTAATATCTTTAATATCTCTAGAGAGCGATTCAACTGTTCGAGCAGCATATCTGTAAGCTCTGGGCCTGTATTTATCACCTTTGATCTCTAAAAAATTTGCAATTTCATTTAGAATTTTTGCAACTTTTTGGTTTTTCATATAATTATTTATTTATCTTTTTAATTTTAAAATTATTATGTTATTCTCTCTTCTGCATTACAATAGAATCTGATGTTGACACTGGAAATTTCTCTGATACAATATCAGAGTTTGTTGAAACTATCAAAAAAGTCGAATATCCTGAAAAATGCTTAAATTTTTTCTTATATTTCTTTTATTTAATTCAGATTTTTCAGAATAAAATTAAATATTTAAAGCCAGTTGTTCAATATAGTAGTGTTATAACCACTTAACTAATTAATCAATTAATTTAATTCTATAAAACCCTCTCAATTCACTTTTAATCTTGATTGTAATTTTATTTAGGTGAATCTTTATGAATAAATCTCTTAGGAATGAAATTTCCGGAAAAAATTATGCCTTGATTTTAGCTATTTTCGCATCCTTTATTCCACCGTTTGTTGGATCTTCTATCAATGTAGCACTACCCACAATAGCTAGTGAATTTGGAATAAGTGCCATAATTTTAAGCTGGATTCCTACAGCTTATCTTCTCGCTCTAGCTATCTTTTTAGTTCCATTTTCAAGAATAGCAGACATATATGGTAGAAAAAAAGTTTTTATCTATGGAATGATATTATTTACAATCTCTTCCTTCCTTGCTGCCCTTTCAAACTCAGGTTTCATGCTCATATTCTTCAGAATTTTTCAGGGAATAGGAAGTGCAATGATCTATGGGAACTTATTCGCCATTATTATTTCCTTTTTTCCCGCAACAGAAAGAGGAAAAGCTTTAGGATTGACTATTACAGGAGTCTTCATGGGCTTATTTCTTGGGCCAGTATTGGGTGGTTTTTTGACCCAATACCTCGGTTGGAGAAGTATTTTCATTATTAACGTACCTATAGGTATTATCACAACATTTGCAGCCACGAAATTGAAAGGTGAGTGGGCCGAAGCCATAGGAGAAAAATTTGACACAATTGGCTCCATAATTCTTGGTTTATCCCTAATTCTTATGATGTACGGACTCTCAGAACTTCCTGAAAAAATTGGCGTATTTTTGATTTTAGCAGGTTTAGTAGGAATTTTCATATTCTATAAAGTGGAAAAAAGAACCGACAGTCCAGTCCTAAATGTTAATCTATTTAAAAACAGAGCATTTACCTCTAACAACTTAGTTGCCTTAATTAATTACAGTGCAGGTGTTTCTGTTGTTTTTGTTCTCAGTCTTTATTTACAATACATAAAAGGACTTAGTCCTGAAGATGCTGGAATTATTCTAGCGGTGCAGCCAGTTATGATGGCAATTTTTTCACCATTTGCAGGAAGGTTATCTGACAAAATTGAGGCCAGAATAGTAGCTTCAGTAGGTATGGCTGTTTCGTCGGCAGGTCTTGCAATTTTTATATTTTTAGATAAAAATACGAGTCTTGATTTGGCAGTAGCTGGTCTTATTATATTAGGTATTGGTTTCGCGCTTTTTACTTCCCCAAATACAAATGCTGTAATGAGTTCTGTTAAAAAAAAATATTATGGCGCTGCATCTGCAACCTTAAGTACAATGAGAGTTATGGGACAGATGTCGGGAATGGGTATAGCAATATTATCTCTTGCATTATTTCTTGGAAACGCCAAGATCGTCCCTGAAAATTTTGGGCTCTTTTTAGCCAGTGCCAAAACTTCGTTTCTTATATTTTCATTTTTATCTTTAATAGGTGTATTTGCTTCACTTGTAAAAGTCAAAGATGTTCATGAAGTTGATAAAACATTAGAAAGGAACAAAAAGTGAAAATTCATAATATAAGGATTTTAGTTAATTCTTCTAAAACTTAGCTAATTTATTTTTTTATTTTATTTGTATTCTAAGTTATATTTCATTCATATATTAAAGAATCGATCCGATCCCTTTTTCTGTAAGCCAATCCCTGAAAAACTGCAATTATATCGCCATCATCATCTGTAACATTAATTGTGTAAGTCCCAATTTTAGGATTAATAGAAATTTCCTTTGCTTCAGCTATTAAAGTGCCCTTTGTGGCTGCTTTTATATATAAAATGCTCACATTTATAGCAACAGCAACAGTTCCATAAGAGTTTGCAACAGCAGCAAAAGCAAAATCTGCTAGAGTAAATATAGCTCCACCATGAACAATGTTCACACCATTTAAATGTTTTTCATTTATTTCCATTTTAGCTTTTGCCCTTCCTTCAGAGACCGCTAATAACTAAATATCTGAAATTTCAGCATATTTATCTTTATTTAAAAACTTTTTGACTTCTTCCAATTTAATCCCTCATATAAATTGCAATTAAACCACAATAATTAAAGATTTCTCAAATATATGGAAAATTTCACTTAAGAGAATTTTGAAAAACCTTATGTTTTTCGGTTTTTTTTAACAAGTTTTATGTACTTGTTTATATAAATAGGTGTTTATGAAATTGTTAACACAATTTGCGCTGAATAAGGCGTACGAGCGGGTTGAGAAGTTGGGTGACAAATTGTTTGAGGCAAATGAAGTGATCGATTGGGAGGAATTCCGGCCTATCATTGCGGATATGTATGATAATCGCAGCGACAAAGGCGGTAGGCCGAATTTTGATGAGATATTAATGGTTAAGCTTCTAGTTTTGCAAGCATGGCATGGATTGTCTGATCCTGAACTGGAGCGCCAGGTTTCGGACCGAATTTCGTTCATGAAGTTTCTCGGATTTCCAGATATTATTCCAGATTATTCAACAGTCTGGTATTTCCGAGAACGCCTCTCCCAAACCGGGAAAGACCAGGAAATCTGGGATGAACTACAAAGACAGCTAGACACTAAAGGTATGCGGGTTAAAAAGGGTGTTATGCAGGACGCGACTTTCATAACCTCGGATCCAGGCCATGCCCCGGGCTGATAAGCCCCGAGGAAGGGAGGCCAAAACCCGGAGAAATAAGGAAGGAACCTGGGCCAAAAAAGGCGGAAAATCATACTACAGGTACAAATTACACACCAAAACCGACATAGATTATGGTTTGATAAGAAAAATGGAAACCACACCTGCAAATGTGCATGACAGTCAAAATAGACCTAAGCAAGGAAGGTGAAGTGGCTTACAAGGACAAAGGATACTTCGGAGCACCGTGCAAGGGTTATAACGCCACCATGGACAGAAGTGTTCGGGGAAGGAGTTTAACCGTCAAACAAAAACTGCGAAATAAAAGAATCGCAAGGAAAAGAGCGCAATGGGAACGCCCCTATGCTGTAATCAAAAATATATTCCGTTCCAGCCACCAAATAGTCACCACCACCATCCGACAACACACCAAAAACATATTTTCCTGCTTCAACTACAACCTACATCAACTCGCCACCCTCCAAAAAAACACATCCTAGCGAATACTATCAAAAAATTATGATAAAATAGCCGAAAAACATATAAATAAGAACAAAATTTAAACCAAAAAAAGAAAAAAACACCCACAAACATCATTAATCACAAAACATAAAATTCTGAAAAATGAAGTTAATCAAAATTCTCTTAAATTTATTTCTAAAGAAAGATTCTGTTTACTTAATGTGTATTGAAAAAAAGTAAGCTAAGATTTAATTCACAAATAAAGCCTAAATTTTAATTCTTAAAACCTTCATAAATAGCAATAAAAAGGATAACGAATTCAGACTTATTGAATCACGTATCGAATCAATCCAACAAAGATAAAATTATCAGATTAATTTAATTGAAGATTTAAGAAGTATACATATTAGAAAAAAAGAGGATTATTGTTTGTTAGGTAATCGTTACAAACCACAAAAAATGTTGTTTAATGTCCTATTTTATGAACTCCTTTACACTTGGAAACCACGTCTAAATTCACAAATTTTTCAATGAATATTTGCTATTTTTTTAAATTTGATCTAATTATGCTCAAAATTACCCTCCTATCTGTAAAAACGTTTGTTTCTAATGTTTTTTTAAGGTATATTGCATACTCTTATCTATTGTTTATAGTATACTTGACTTTATTTCATAAGCTTATTATTTTTCTATACAGTTATTTACTCTTTTTCAATGATCACAGCAGTTCCATAAGCCAAAATCTCTTGCATCACGTTTGAAATTTCATCTGAATCAAAACGTGCACTTATTACGGCATTAGCACCCATTTGCTTTGCATGCTGTACCATTCTATCCAATGCTTCGTTTCTTGAATGTTCCATCATAGTTACATATTCTTTTATCTCTCCACCGAAAACTGAACGTATTCCAGCACCTATCTGTCCGCCTAAACCTCTGCTTCTAACAGTAAGCCCATAAACAAATCCACAAATCTCAACTGTCTTATATCCTGGGACATAATTTGAGCTTACAATTATTATGTCATCTGGAAACTCTGTTGCTTGAGGTATAAACGCTTCTGCAGGTTCTCCCTCTAAATTACCACCACATCCGACACAGAATTTTGAATATTCAAGGTTTTCGGCTCCACAATTCGGACAAACATTTTTAGCCTCCACTGGCTGCTCAGCGGCCTCATCCTCAACCTTATCTAACATAGAAGGTTCAGCAGCCTCTTCTGTCAACTTACTACCACAGCCAACACAAAAGGTAGAATCCTCAAGATTCTCAGCACCACAATTCGGACAAACATTTTTGGATTCCATCTCCGGTTCTATATCCTTCTCTTCCGCCGCTAATTCTTTTCCACAATTACTACAGAATTTAGCACCTTCAGGATTTTCAGCTCCACAATTAGAACAGACATTATCAGCTATTTTTTGTGTATCCTGTCCTTTTCTTTTTGCTTCTAGTTTTCTCCTAATTTCTTCACTTGATACCATTAAAACACCTCAATCAGTTTAAATTTTTATCTATAAACAAACTTCAAGCCTTTAATACATACTAAGATATTTTTTAGTTCTTCATATTTAAACTGTTTCCCTTTATTATAATTATCTACCAAAACAGGATAGATATGAAAATAATTTAAATGTTCATAGATACTAGAGAACCTCCAGAATTCTCAAATTAAGTAACAATTTCATCTTCCATGCTTCTGATTTATTAAAACACGATTTATTATGATTGCTTTTTACAAAGATATAAAAATTTGTTTTTTTGATCTAAATTATTATAATCTCCTTTTCATCAAATGAAACATAACCAAAAAAATTCCATAAATTAGAAAGATTCTGATTAGAATTCGTTGAGAAGTTAAACCTCTAATAGGGTTATAATAGGGTCATTCGTTTTTCCTACTTAGGTCTAAAAATAAAAGTTAAGATTCATAGCTTTATCAAGTTAAAGGTGTTATTAATTTAAGTTCTGGATTAAGTAGATTTAAAGGAGAATTGAGAATTTTTAGGAAATAATGAAAGATTTTTATCAACAGATATATTTTTCTATTTTTTTTTTAATAGTAAATGTATTAATATCAAATAGTCAAATACTAAAAGTATATATCAACCATATGCAAATTTAAAAAAAGCTAAGAAGATAATAGCTTATATCTATCTTAGCTAGATGAATTTTAAAGCTGGAATTAAAAATTCCATGTTTTAAATTAAAAATAGCACAAGCCATATAAAATCATTAAGCAAAAGGAGGATTGATAAAATGAAATGTCAAAATTGTGGGGAAGAAAATCCTGAAGGTGCAACTTTTTGTCGAAATTGTGGTAGTGAAATAACAAAAGCAGAACCTAAACCAGAAGTAACAACACCACCAAGACAAGAACCTGAAAAACCTCCAGAGAAAGAAAAAAGTAATAAAAAGTTATTTTTAGTTGTAGGTGTGGTAGTCATATTAATAGCAGCTATAGGAATTTATTATGCAAGCACTCAAAACTTTTTCGCACCAGTAACACCACAGAATGCAACAGTATTGGTTGTGTCAACGGCTTCAGGCTCGGTTAAAATGAATGATCCAACTGCTGGTGATCCTAGAACTGCTGCTGTTTATGATGTCCAAGTTGAAGATATTCCCCTTGGAGGAGGATCAGGATTTATAATCAGCAAGGATGGATATATAGTAACCGCAGCCCACGTAGTGAGTGATCCAATAACTCTTGAAAAAGAAAACAAAATTGTAAAAATTGACGAAGCAAAACTAAAAACCTATGTCAAAAAAGCAGCTCTTATCGCATGGCTTAAACAATACAATCCAACTGTTTTAGATCAAGTTACTGAAGCAGATATTGATCAGTATGTACAAGCATCCGAATCGTTTCCAGGTTTGTACAGGGATATAAATGTAACTAGTTCTTCACAAAACATCTATATATACGGACCAGCTTTTCCAGATAGTATCAATTCACCACCTGTTGCTCGTATAGTGGACATGGGTGATTCAAACAGTGAAGTAGATGTAGCACTTCTGAAATTAGATGCAAAGCAAAATCTACCTGTACTAAAACTAAGTACTAACAAACCCAAAGTAGGTGATCAGGTTAGAATATATGGTTATCCAGATTCACAATTCGGTTTCTATGCTGACGTTTTCTATAAAATGGACATCAAAGGGGCAAAAGCTGCATCAAAAGACCTTTGGAATAGTATTTTAACAGCAACACTGACATCAGGTACTGTAAGTGCAGAAAGACCAACACAAAAAGGAGTCATATATTTCCAGACAGACGCTACCCTAGATAAAGGAAGTAGTGGTAGTCCAGTGACTGATCCAAATGGGAATGTAATAGGTATGGCTACAATGGGAATCGAAGGGAAGAACTACAACTTCTTTATTTCATCAGACTACATAATACAAATGGCCAAAAAGAACCAAGTTCCACTAGACGAAGGATTCAAACTATTTTAACATCTAAAAAATAAAAACAAGTGAACCGCGCTTAGAATAGTTTATCTAAAGAAACTCGAGACTGGAAATATTATATTTCCAGTCTTAACTCTTTATTTCAATAATCAGTATGTTTTTGTTCTAAAAAAATAGAGGATTTTAAAGATGGAAAAAGTCCCCAACAGCTTTGAAGATAATACTGAATGTTCAGCTTTCTGTAAAAGTTCTGGAAAACTTTATCCAAAAATTGAAGAGAAAAAAGCCATACCAACAATCTGGATTCTTATTGCCACTCTAATTGTTATTTTATTCATAATAGGGGCTTTCTTTGCTTTTTTAAATACAGATATCACATTAAATGTCAATTCGGCTTTTTTATTAGACAACATAATTGATAAAAAGCCAGTTAATGGTAAATTTCTTGTTTTAAATGTTTCAGTTAAAAATAATGGAAAAGATCCATTAAAGGTTTCTGCTGATCAGTTAGCTTTAAAATCTAGAGGAAATTCTATTGGGAAGTATTCAATATTCTATGGTGAAGGTACTGATATTCAAAAGGAGATAGAAGTACCAAGTGGAACAAGCAAAGATTTCCTAGTTGTTTATGATACTGAAAATAAAACACCTGACTCAGTTGAATACTCAGGTCCCTTCCTGTGGGATCCGACATATAGGGTAAGTGCTAACATAAAGAACCTAGCAAACACAATACCTTACGATGGCATGAACCTTGAATACAGAAGAAATATGCAGATTACTGGTAGTTCTTCTGGAGCTGGAGACAAGAAAGTTGAGTTGAACATGAATGTGAAAACCAGTTACCAAAAAACCGACCCCCCTAATAAAATAAAAGAAATTTCTAAAATTTCGATGACTGTCAATGGAGAGAAATATCCTGAAAATGAAAGTACAGGTATAATAGACCTTAAAACCTTTAAAAATGAATATGGAGTCCTATCCGACAACTTTTTAATTAAAGACCCACAAAAAATTGGAGATTCAGTTAACTTCGGAAATGTAACATATACTTTGAAAAGCTCAGAAAAGATAGATTTCATGAGCAAAAAAATCGATTGCTGGGTTTTGGAAAGCAATACGCAATTAGATGAAAATTCGTCTCAAAAAGTTACCAGGTACTACGAAAAAACCACCCGATTATTAATAAAGATGGTATCAACTGGAAATGTGTATATAGGTGGAGAACCATTTTCAATGTCAATGAATATGGAGCTTACAGGCACAAATGCGCCAATTATAGGGGTTTCATAATTGTGAAGGGAAAAAAATGAAAAAATTACGAATTTTATCCTGGAACGTTAATGGCTTAAGAGCTGTGCATAGGAAAGGGTTTGTTAAATGGTTCCTTCAGGATGGGCCTGATATTTTGTGTATTCAGGAGACTAAAGCTACAGAAGATCAACTACCATCTAAATTAGAAAATGTTGAGGGTTATAACTCCTATTTTTCTTCAGCTGAAAGGAAGGGCTATAGTGGAGTTGCTATGTATACAAAAATTAAACCCAGAAGTATTAAAACAGGTTTTGGGGTGGAAAAATTCGACAAGGAGGGTAGAATACAAATTGCAGACTATAAAGATTTTATTCTCTTTAATATATACTTTCCCAACGGAAAAAGTTCCAAAGAAAGACTTCAATACAAATTAGATTTCTATGATATATTCCTTGATTATGTGAATGAATTGGTGAACGCGGGCAAAAATATAGTGGTCTGCGGAGACTTCAACACGGCCCATAAAGAAATAGACTTGGCAAGGCCAAAAGAGAATAGCAAGATTTCGGGTTTTCTACCTGTAGAGCGGGCATGGATAGATAAATTCATAAGCAACGGTTATGTTGACACATTCAGATTTTTCAACAATGCTTCTGAACAATATACTTGGTGGAGTTACAGAACCAGAGCCAGAGCTAGAAATGTAGGCTGGAGACTTGATTACTTCTTTGTAAATGAAAAGTACATGAAAAATGTAAAATCATCCTACATATTAAGCAATGTTATGGGTTCCGATCATTGCCCAATAGGTATTGAAATTGATTTAACAGATTGATAAGTCTCTTAATCAAGATAATAAATCCAAGTTTGGTTTTAAGAGAATTTACAGTCAATTATATAAGTTATTTATGATATGAAGTAAGAAACCAATTACTTGTGCAAAATAAATAAAAAGAAGGAATATTTTCAACTACCTTTTTTAAATAAGTTCTATACTAACTCTATACTGATATCTTAGCAGGAGAAATCGTGCTTTATATACTGAAATAGGGACAATACACTCAATTTAAAAGATTTTTTTACTATGTTTAAATATGTGTTAATAAAGCAATGTTATTTTATCTCAGCCAAATCAGTTGATTTACACTCAGGACATTTTGCATTCCCAGATAAAACTTTAAATTCTTTTCCACATTTTGAACATTTATATTTTCTGATCTTTGTCTTTTTAAGGTCCAAATCAGCCATTGGCCCTCCAACAGAACACATGAACATCACCATTTATGTTATGTTTTTTGTGGTTATAAATTTTTTTACTAGAACTCTCAAAAAACTTACAATATAATTTAGAAATGCTAATCACTGATTTAAACCACATAATTCGTATAAAACAGCTTAATTCTTTATTTTTAATAGTTTCTAGAGAAAATGAAGTTTCCTTTTTTCCAATTAGTTATAATATTATTGGAATTGTCAGTATAAGAAAAATTATCCTTAAAAACAATAAATATTTATCAAATCATCTAGATATGTCTTGAAAAGATCGGGAAAAGATTAGAAAGTTAATGGTAAAAATAGAAATTAAATCATCACAGATCATTCCAGTCTCATCCTAAACTCCTTTCTATGACGCTTTTCCTCATCTATAATGTGTTTTAGGACTCCAATCACTTCTTCGTCGTCTATTATTTCTACTTGAAGTTCATATATCCCTATACCTTCCGTTTCTAATGCTATCTGTCTTTCAAGCATACTTTTAAGATCTTCGCCACCAAAATCAAGTTCCTTATGCTCCATTGTTGGTTTTCCACCTCTCTTAGTGATAAGATCTGCCAGCCACCACATATGTCTCATTTCATCCACAGATATTGCCTCTGTAACCCTGCTGGCATCGCATTCCTCCATGATAAATGAATTTCTCACATAGATCATAGAAGCTTCCAGTTCCCTTACAAAATCCTCATTTAACATGCGTATTACTTCTTTTTTATCCATAATTATCACCCCACATGTTTCAATTCATAAAAATTCTATTTGAATAACACTTAAACATGCATAATATTTGAACTCAAACTAATAAACTATTGATCCCTCCACATTGAGTAATTATTTATCCCCCATAACTGTTATCTCTATCTTTCTTATTCTTCCGGAGGTGTCCGCCTCTATGAAAAACAAACTTTGCCAGGTCCCTCGAACCATTTTACCACGTCTAACAGGTAAAGTTTTATCTGGAGCAAAAAGCATGGACCTAAGGTGTGAATGTGCATTTCCACCATGCCTCCATCGACCCTCTGGAGTCAGTGCATCTAATAATTTCAATATATCCTCTTGCAATCTGGATTCTAGCTCTGTTAAGGCAAATACAGCAGTGGCATGAGGTGCGAAAACATGGACTATTCCTTCCTTAATACCAGATTCTTCCACCCCCGCCTCTACAAACGAAGTTAAATCAACAAGATCTCCAGGATTTATGGTTTCTATCATCACAGTTTTTGTAAATATCATTCAAACACCTGTTTTTACCAAATTTAAGCTATATTAAATGAAAAATTTCGAATTTTTTTAAATGTCTATTTGAATCAATTAAATAGGAATAATTAGTTCATATCTTAATTTTAATATAGTTAATTAATATATTTAATTTTAACCTGAACTAACCAATTTAAACATTAAATTTTATAATAAAATATTTTATTGCCCATTAAAATAATTGACAACCTTTATAGCCAGTTTTTTCGAAATACTGCTGATGATAATCCTCAGCTAAGTTAAATTTCATTGCAGGTACAATTTCTGTTACTATATCTTTCTTATACTTGCCAGATATTTGAAGTTTCTCCTTCAAACTTAATGCTGCGGCTTCCTGTTCTGCGTCATGATAAAAAATTACCGATCTATACTGTTTTCCTATATCTGGTCCCTGCCTGTTAAGTGTTGTAGGATCGTGTATTTTCCAGAAAACCTTCAAAAGTTCGTCATAAGAGACTACAAAAGGATTATAAACCACTTCGACTACCTCTGCATGCCCAGTACGACCTGAACAAACATCTTCATAACTAGGATTTTCAAATTCTCCCCCCATATAACCAACGGAAGTTGATATAACTCCTTTTACCTGCCGAAATGCTGCTTCAACCCCCCAGAAACAACCTGCGCCAAATGTGGCTTTACCTAACTTACCTTGATTCGTCATTTCAGTCAGTTCATATTATTATATTTACGGATTATTTTTAATTTATTTAAGATATCTAGTTTAATGAATTTTTCATAATTTTTTATTATAAGGATTATATTATAAGGAGAACTTTAGATAACCACTGCAGCAAACACATGATAAACTCAATTAATTATTTTTTAGATCCTTCTTTGATAGTCTGTTTCTTTAAAAATGATGGTAAATTTTGTCCCTTGACTTCTATCGAGCTCTATTGCACCGCCCAGTTGTCTGACTAATGAATCTACCAACTGTAATCCCAATGTTTTCACGTTACTGTAATCTAGATCTTCAGGAAACCCCATGCCATTATCACTTACAGTCAATATAAAGTTATCATCAACTGAATGAAAATCAATTTTGACCTCTCCCGGTCTACCATTACGAAACGCGAATTTAAGGGCGTTAGATACAAGCTCATTTATAATTAAACCACAGGGTACAGCAGTGTCAATGTTAAGCGAAATATCCTCCTCAACGTCCAACTTCAATTTTATGACATTTGGATCTGCATTATAATATCTCAATAGATAATTGACTAAACTATGAATATATTCTGAAAAATCTATATGTGCAAAATCTGCAGATCGGTAGAGATGTTCATGTATCATTGCCATTGTTTTTATTCTGCTTTGACTACCCCTGAAAAGCTCAAGATCCGATTTATCCTTTATATATCTTGATTGAAGATTGAGCATGCTCGAAATTACTTGCAGATTATTTTTGACACGGTGGTGAATTTCTCGCAAAAGTAATTCTTTTTCTTCAAGTGATGATTTAATCCTTTTTTCTGCTTTTTTAAGATCAGTGATATCACTGCCAATACAAACAGTACCTAAAATTTTAGCATCTTCATTTTGAATAATAGATGTGGATAAAAATATTGGAACGATCCTTCCATCCTTCCTCTTAAGAGTCGCTTCAACATTATTTATAGCACTGGTTTCCCTCAAATACTGATTTTCTTCATTGAATAAATCTTCAATATCTTTTTTCTCCGCAAAGATCATCTTTACAGATTTCCCAACCATCTCGTTTTTCTCATATCCAAGAAGAGTTAAAGTAGCCTGATTAACAGTTGCAATGTTCATTTTATGATCCAGTAATAGCAAGAAATTTGACATGGTAGAGACAATTTCATCTGCTGCTATTGCCGTGGTAAGTGCAGGGAATCTGTATTTCCAAATTCCATAACTTATGAAAGCTATTCCAACTGTTGACATGGTCATGGTCATCTCTGGAACCCTTATGGATGCATTAGGAAGAATGAAGTCACTTAAAAAACTTATGACTAGAGGCATGTACAATCCTGCAAGAACATACTTTGCCTGCTTTCTTTTGATATTTGTTGCCTTTAGATAATATGAAAGACATAAAATTGCTGCAGAAGATCCGCCAATGACACTCCAGACCGCCATTAAATTGAATAAGAGGGGGTTTTGTGGGAAAGCATATGTCCACCCCCAATATTCCCTTAACGCCCCATCTAAAAGTAAATTTGTGGTTAATGCAAGACCCGAAATGATGAATGCCGGAGAATATATCAGAATATAGGTTAATTTATTAGTTAAGAGTTTTGTTTTTTTAGTAAAAATTAGAGCAATGTGTAATAGGACAGAAGGTACAAAAGGCCATAAAGTACTTAACTTCAACCAATAAAATGCAGTATCAAAATCTTGTGCCTGACGATACCCAAATTCAACAAAAGCCAGGAAAGCCACCAAAACACATAAAATTGCAACCATCTTGTTTAGTTGACTTTTAGGATTTTTATGATATATGAAATTCCCAAAAAAAAAACATAACATAAAAGCAGCTAAGGAAATAAGTGCATATATGTTCATATAAAATTACCTCTCGGTCAAATTAGCTGATTAATCTTTATTAGTGTTACCTTATAAATTTATTCTTTTTTTAGAAAATATATTGAAGGAATTATAATTGAAAACAATTTCTACAGAAGTATGTGGAAAAAAATGAAAATTGGAAATATATATTGAATTCTAATCCTTCTTTTATTTCACTTTTTCAGGAAAATTAGGTTCATATAATGATTTATTTAAAATTTAAAAAATATCTCAATTGAATTTTAAATCAGGGAAATCTATAATTCTCTTTTAAATACTTATTTTAAACTCAGATAATAGCTTAAATACTAACAAATGTATGTATTCAGGTATTTTAAAGGTCAAAAAAGAATAATTGAGATAAAGAGCACACTTACTAAAATCAATTCTTTTAAGAAATTATGATTTTCATAAAATTTTAAGATAATATCATATAACGCATAAAATACATATATAAGAAAGGTAATAATTCTTATGCTATAAACTATGTACCTCACAATCCTAAAGACAAAAAGAACACTCAAGGAGTTTTAAATCATAAAATAAGGAATTTTTGTACCATTGTAATAAATATCTAAAGCAGAACTTTTAGAGTCTCAGTGAATTTAAGATAACCTTGGTGACTCATTATGTCTTCTAAGTTATATTCATAAATTCGATTAGCGATCTGGGTTCGATTTGAGTTTACATATTATCATCAATAAATTTTTTTAAGCGCTGATGAAAAGGATGACCCTTAACACCACAATCGGTATTTCAGAGCTTCTTTTCAGCTAGCATGAAAAAATTTGGACGTGGGTATAATGCCCTTATATCCTAATGTTAAAAATTTAAGTTCGAAATATTCATCAATATTACAAAATGAATTTATTTATAGTGGACATTTCGGAGCATTAGGTGCCCCTGCCATAATTATCTCGGTATCTATCATTCTAAAAATTAACTTAGACTTGCCAATATTATTTATCTCCTATTTGGTCCCACTAATTGTCTACAGTTATGACTATTATAAAGACTTATATAAAGATATTAAAACAAACGAAGAACGCTCTGTTTATTGGCAGGGACAGGCAAAAAGATATCCAATAGTCCTAGGAGTGTACATAGCATTACTGATTTCCTTAATCATTTCTTTCTCAAATCAAAATTTGTTAATTTTCATTCTGGCAATATTTTTCTGCGGTTTTTTATACACCATACTTTTTAAGGGCTTAACCAAAAGAATTCCTGGCTTTAAAAATATTTATACCTCCCTAATCTGGGCATTGGCCGGGTCATTTTTCCTCCTATTCCATTACTCCTTAAAATTGGATATTTCCTTTATAATTCTTTTTATTTTAATATTTTTGAGGTTCATAATAAACGTGACCTTTTTTGATATAAAAGACTTAGAAAGTGATAGAGAGGAAGGATTGAAAACATTGCCTGTAACATTAGGTAAAGAACACACCTTAAAATTTTTACAGATATTTAACATTTTTTCATTTATTCCATTATTTGTAGGGATCTATACGAAAGAAATACCTTTATTTGCATTTTCACTAATTTTATTTTATTTTTACAGTTTTTATTATATGAAAAAAGCGGAAACAGTTACCAGCGAGGAATTAAGATTTATATCATACACAATGGTAGATGGTGAATTTATGCTATGGCCAATTTTGCTTTTAATTGCAGGTGCACTTTACTACAGTTTATAATCGTATAATTCATTCAAAATTACCTTATTTTTTAAGATTAATAGCTGTAGATAATCGTTTAAAAATTTTATTCATATTACAAATATTTGAGAGCGACTCAAGAAAGTTGGTTAAATCAATTTAGGAAACCTTTTTTTATAAAGCTATCCATATATAATTCTATCATTTTTATCCAAAATAAATTAAAGGCGATTTAAATGTTAATAGGAGTTATATCAGACACTCACATCCCTGACAGATACTCTAAAATTCCGGAAGCTGTCTTTGAAGTTTTTGGGGGATTGGATTTGATTCTGCATGCAGGTGATTTAATTTCTATGGAAATATGGGATGAACTTCAGACTATTGCTCCCACAAAATGTGTTCAGGGCAATATGGACAAAGCATATGGTACAAATCTCCCCAAACAGGACATAATAAATGTTGAAGGGGTCAAAATTGGACTAAATCACGGTGAAGTCTACCCCCGGGGAGACAGCCAGCAGTTGGAATATATAGGTTTAGAAATGGGTGTTGACGTCCTTATCACTGGTCATACACACTGGGCATTTGTAAAAAAAGTTGATGACATTATTCTGCTAAATCCAGGAAGTCCTACAGTTCCAAGAATGTCTGATCCATCTTTGATGCTTCTTGAAGTTAAAAAAGGAGAATTAGAAACCAGAATAATAAAAATTGGAGATTCAACATGCAAAGCAATTACATACAAAAGATTAGGGCTTAAAAATGAGTAAAAAATGGGAAAAAGACAGAAGAAAAGAACACTACCATCGAATCGCCAAAAAGGAAAATTACAGATCAAGAGCTTCCTACAAGCTTATACAGCTTAACAAAAGATTTAAAATAATCAAAAATGGAGATTTCGTGGTGGATTTAGGTGCTGCACCAGGTGGATGGTCGCAGGTAGCCCTGGAAGTAGTTGGAAACCAAGGTTTGGTTGTAGGCGTTGATCTGCAAAGAATAAAACCTTTCAAACAGGATAATTTCATTGGTATATTGGGAAATTTTACTGAAGATGAAACAGTTGCAAAGATAGATTATGCTTTAGGAGGGAAAGCTGATGTTATATTATCAGATGCCTCACCTCAATTATCTGGAATAAGGGACATAGACCATCTAAAATCAATAGAAATTGCAGAGAATGTTTTAAAAATTGGAGAACATATCTTAAAAAGAAACGGAAATCTTATTATGAAAGTTTTTCAAGGTGAAGAGTTTGGAAAGCTTCTTAAAAAAATCAAAAAAAACTTTAACGTTAAAACTACAAAACCCCCGTCTTCAAAAAAGGGAAGCACTGAGATGTATGTAGTTGCCATGGGCAAAATTTGAATTCAATATTTTTGATATTTATGGAATAATGAAACCTATTTTTGCTCTATTTACTGGAAAAACATCTGAAATTCAAAATCAAGAATTATGGTTAAAAAAATCAATTAAATACCCTATCTGACCATATGTGTGTTGATTGGAATTATTTGGTATTCAATCTTTCAACTAAATACTGTATTCTACTCTATTGATTTTCTTAAATGATAACATTTTTGATAGTTTCATTATCTTCTTGAGAAGTCCTCCCATAAAGTACAACCAGAAGCTGATAAAGTAATAACAACAACAAACATTGTAAAAATCCAAATAACGGCTTTCAAACCAATTCTCCAAATAAATTTAATTGATTATACATGGTTTTACATTTATCACTTTAATCTTCTCAAAATATATTTGAATATTTCAGAATTAAAAAAAATTATAACATTGCCCTAACACTAGTTATACTAGTTTTAGCTTTTTGTAGCTGTGCTTTCGCTATATCAAGCCTTGCATTAATTTCATCAATAGACGAATCCGATGATATTGCACTTTCTACATCTGAAATTGCAGATTCCGCTCTTATAAATTCAAGTTCAGCATTTATGTATGCTTTTTTTAACTTTTTATCATCAGTTTTATAAACTTCCCTTTTTACGTCGTCATATTGTATTTTTAAGGCCGAAAATTCTGACTTGAGGATTGCTAACTGATCATAAGCCGTGCTTTTATCCATGTTTGATGAAAACCCTAAAGATATTTTATCAATACCTATGTAGGCAAAAATAATTATGGTAGCAATTACCATTAAAATTCCAAGAAGCGAGATAGTCATAGATGTTGCCCTGAATAAGTTCAATCTTGATCTTTTCATTGAATCACCGTTATCAGTGTTTTTATATAGTTCTTATTATTTTAATATCTAGTAGTTTAATAATTTAATACTGAAGTTAAAGTTTATTATTTTCTTTATTTTATATGAAAGTTGTAGAATAAAGAATTTTATAAGATAAGAAAACATTAGTTGTAATAATGAACTCCGCAACTGTTAAAACAAAAAACCCATTGGCGAAATTTGAGGAATTTTTCAGCACAAAATACAAAGATGCTGTCTTTGAAGCGCTTGAACGCTATCCTGATCAAAGATCTGTGGTGGTCGACTACCTAGAGCTGGAGATGTTTGATCCAGACCTAGCGGACTTGCTAATTGAAAAACCAGAGGAAGTTGTAAAAGCATCTAGAATGGCTATCAAAAACATAGACACCCTAAGTAAGAATGCTGATTTAAATATAAGATTCGAAAACATACGTAACAACATTCCTCTTCGATTATTGAAGAGCAAGTTCATTGGTAATTTCATTGCTGTTGATGGAATTGTACGTAAGACTGATGAAGTTCGTCCCCGGATATTAACGGCAGTTTTTGAGTGTAGAAGCTGCACGAGACTTCACGAAGTTTCCCAAACAAGTAACCTCCTCACCGAACCTGCATTATGCCAGGATTGTGGAGGCAGATCCTTCAGATTACTTCAAGATGAATCTGAATTTTTAGATACACAAAGCACCAAAATTCAGGAACCTTTGGAAAATTTATCGGGGGGAGAGCAGCCAAGACAGATTTTGGTGGTTTTAGAAGATGATATTGTTGACTCTGTGACTCCTGGAGATATTGTAAGGATAACAGGGACTTTAAAAACTGTTCGAGATGAAAAAACCAGAAGATTTCGAAATTATATTTATTGTAACTACATTGAACACCTTGAAAAAGAATTCGAGGAACTTCAAATCAGCGCAGAAGATGAACAACAGATAAAGGAACTGGCCAAAGATCCCCATGTACATGATAAAATAATAAGATCCACAGCCCCCTCAATTCACGGATACAGAGAAATAAAAGAAGCAATAGCTTTACAGCTTTTTGGAGGTTCTGCAAAGGAACTTGATGATAAAACAAGAATCCGTGGCGATATTCATATTTTAATTGTGGGAGATCCAGGTACTGGAAAATCTCAGATGTTAAAATACGTATCAAAGCTTGCACCAAGAGGAATATATACAAGTGGTAAAGGTACAAGTGGAGTTGGGCTTACTGCTGCCGCAGTTAGAGACGAATTGGGAGGATGGTCCCTGGAAGCTGGAGCACTGGTTTTAGGAGATCGTGGTAACGTCTGTGTAGATGAACTTGACAAAATGAAACCAGAAGATAGATCAGCCATACATGAGGCACTGGAACAACAAACCATCAGTATCGCAAAAGCCGGAATAATGGCCACCTTAAACGCGAGATGTTCAGTACTCGCAGCCGCAAACCCTAAATTTGGGAGATTTGATAGAATCAAGTCAATAGCAGAGCAAATTAATCTTCCATCAACCATATTATCCAGATTCGACCTTATATTCGTAATTGAAGATAAACCTAATATTGAAAATGATAAAAGATTGGCAAGACATATCTTGAGAATACATAAAGAAGATTCCATACCCTTTGAAATTGATCCAGAACTTTTAAGAAAATATATAGCCTATGCAAGAACCCAGATCCATCCAAAACTCACAAAGGAAGCTATCACTGTACTTGAAGAGTTCTATGTTGGAATGAGAGGGGGTGCATCAGATGAAGAAGACTCACCCATCCCCATTACAGCTCGTCAACTAGAGGCTTTGATAAGATTATCAGAGTCAAGTGCCAGAATTCGATTAAGCAATGAAGTTGAAGCCTTAGACGCAAAAAAAGCCACTAAATTGCAGAAATTGTGCCTGAGGCAGGTTGGATACGATCCAGAAACCGGTAAAATTGACATCGATAAAGTAGAAGGAAGGACTCCCCAATCAACTCGTGATAAGCTAAGAACAGTGATCGTTGTTATAAGAGAGCTTGAAGAAGTATATGATGGAAAAGCACCCATAGAAATTCTCATAAATGAAATGACAGATAGGTATAATATAAGTGAGGAAAAGACCAAAGAGATAATACGAGTCCTAAAAAACAAAGGAGAGATATATGAGCCACAACAAGGATATTTGAGAATGGCATAAGGATATGATATGCTTTAATCACTTTTCATAACAATTAATGTCATGTAATGGAGGTAAAATAATGGATGATTATAATAAATTATTAGATAGAGCCATAGACCAATTACCACAAAAGGTTTTTGAAACAAAAAGATTCAGTGTCCCCCGCGCTTATTCTATGATTCAGGGGAATAGAACAATCATACAAAACTTCGGAGAAATTGCAGTTGCCCTGAACAGGGATCCACAACACCTTCTCAAATTTCTACTAAGGGAATTAGGTACTGCTGGAAACCTGGAGGGCGGTAGGGCCATAATGCAGGGTAAGTTCACCCATTATCTAATAAACGACAGAATAGACGAATATGTTAAAAGATTTGTAATATGTCATGAATGCAACAGACCAGACACAAGCATAATAAGAGAAGATCGTATCTTTTTGTTAAAATGTGCGGCCTGTGGTGCAAAAGCTCCTCTTAAAACATTGTAATATGACTTGATGATAATATGTTCTGTCCGAGATGTGGGAGATCCGGTGAGGAGCTATTTGAGGGTCTTTGCAGATCCTGTTTTATAAAAAACACTATTTTATTGGAAGTTCCAGACGATATAGATGTTAAGATATGCACACGTTGTGGTTCATATCTTAATGGAACAAAATGGATAAAACCAGAATCATCTGATGAGAAAACTCTACAAAAAATCATGAAAAAACAGATAAAAGCAGATAAAACTGTAGAGGACCTTCAAACATTCATAGAGATAGTTTCAGTTCGTGGAACAATTATTCAATGTAGTATTCAAGCAAAGGGTAATGTTTTAGGGAAGATGATTGAACAGGAATATAGTACCGAGTTTAAAATAGAAAAAAACGTTTGTCCTGAATGTAGTAAATTTGTATCCGGTTATTATGAAGCTGTAATTCAGATAAGAGCGGATAATCGCATTCCATCAAATGAAGAGATCAAAAAAGTCGATGAAATCATAATAAATAACATAGAAAAACTATCTGAAAAAAATAAGATGGCATACATATCAGAACGGACAGAAATAAAAGAAGGTGTAGACTACTACGTTGGATCATACAAAGTTGCAAAAAGGTTAACTACTGCAATTAAGGATACTTTCGGAGGAATTATAAAAGAATCACCAAAACTGATGGGTAGAGATAAAACAACAGGTAAAGACTTATATAGAATCTGGATTTCTCTTCGAATGCCATATTTTAGAGAAGGGGACTTTATAAAGTATGGTGATTCTATAGGGCAAGTGATAAGCTTAGATGGTAGGAAAATCATATCCAAAGAACTGAATTCAATCAATAAATTATCCATATTATGGCGAGAATACAATAAAATCAACACCGTAGCAAAAAAAGAAGATATAAAAAAGACCACTGTAACAGCAAAAACACCAAAAACAATTCAGATACTACATCCAGATTCATATCAACCAGTTGATATAGAAATCCATGAAAAAATTGCAGATATTGGAATAGGTGAAGAAATATCAGTTGTTGAAATAGAAGGAGAACTTTATATCCTAAACTAAAATTAAATAAGATTAAAAAGAGAATTGACATAAAACTATTATTAGGATTCAATCATGGTGATAAGATGGATATAGCCTCTAAAATTGATTCAATAAAAAAAGGAACCCTGGAAATAGTAACTGAATATGAATTAACGGAAAAAATAGAAAAAGAGACCCCCACAGCTTATATTGGTTATGAACCATCAGGTAAGATCCATCTTGGCCACGCAATCACTGTAAAGAAGATGATAGATTTACAAAAAGCGGGGTTCAAAGTTAAAATTCTCCTTGCAGATCTTCATGCATATTTAAACGAAAAAGGAAGTCTAGAAGAAATAAAAGCAATTTCAGAATACAATAAAAAGTGTTTCCTGGCTTTAGGGTTAACTGAGGATACCGAATTTATATTAGGATCCCGTTTCCAGCTTGATGCAGATTACACCTACAAAGTTTATGAATTAGCACTTACAACTACCCTAACAAGGGCTAAAAGAAGTATGGCACAGATAACTAGGCATCAGGAGGATCATAGAGTTGCAGAAGCCATATATCCTATAATGCAGGTTGTAGACATGTTATTTCTGGATGTTGATGTTTCTGTGGGTGGAATGGAGCAGCGGAAGATCCACATGTTAGCCCGAGAAAATCTGTCTAGAATTGGATTTGACGCCCCTGTATGCATACATACACCTCTTATTCATGGAACAGATGGTGCTGAGAAAATGTCTTCCAGCAAAGAAAATTTCATAGCAATTGATGACCCACCTGAAGATATAAAAGAAAAGGTAAAGGGAAGCTTTTGCCCTCCACGACGGGTTGAAGGGAATCCCATAATTGATATTACCAAATATTTCATTTTCAGTGAATTTGAAACCATCATAATTGAAAGACCTGAGAAATTTGGTGGAGATCTTAAATTAAATTACAGCGAACTTGAGAGTAGATATGCTGAAGGGAAATTACATCCCCTGGATCTTAAAAATGCAGTATCAAAATATTTAATTGAGATTCTAGGACCTGTAAGAGAATATATTGGCTAAACAGATAGGTGATCAAATGAAATACGAGATGAGGATTCCAGCAGGAGTTTCAATAAGACAATTGAGTGATGTGTTAATGCATTATGAAGTTGAATTAGGACAAACCGATTATGGGCCAGTACTTTATGGAAAAAAGGAAGAACTTGAAAAAGCAAGGGATCACATCATAAAAGCTTTAAATGAGCGGATAAGCGAGCTCGGAGATCGTGAAAAAGAATCTTAATGATAATGATTTAAAATATAGTTCCCTAAATTTATATTTTATTTTTGCTGATAATAATATCTTTAATTAATGTTTATTTTTGTTTAAGAATGTCAATTTAGTTTTTATAACCATCCCAGAACCTCATCAGCGATATCATGCGCTATATCTTCAATAAAATCCTGATCACTCCATGTACATACTTCTGCTTCGGAAATATCTCCCACTATGTCTTCGACACGATCTTGATCACTCCATCCACCCATATCAGATTCGCAGAAAACAAAGTCTTTTTCTTGATTTTCATCTAAAATTTCCCAGGTTACAGTATCTCTAAGCTCCCAGTACCAATAATAAGATCTTATTACCTCTTCTCCTGGATCTTCTTTATTAAATTTGTCTTCTTCTCTAAAACCAACTATCAAAACTTTTTTATTCTCAAGATAGATATGTTTCTCCCAAACATCCTTAAAACCAGGCAACTTTTCTAACGCTGTATTAATTATCATATCTACAAGCACTTCTTTATCCATGCAAACCCTCCAAACTCCATAATCATTAACTTACTCTTATAACTCTCTTATTAATTACACCACATTAGCTATTTCAACCTTTTAATTCAATTGATCTTTGATTTATGATCTATTAATACCATAATTTATGTTTTTACCTACGGTATCAATAAATAACTAGATTGGAATCTGAAGCCAATCAAATATTCCAATCATTTTCAAAGCTATATATATTAACAATGCCAAAAATATGTATCTCAACTGTTTATCAGGTAGCTTATGGGCTGCTGAAGCTCCTAATTGAGCCATAGGAATGCTGGTACCTGCCAATATAACTAATTGTAATAGGTTGATGTAACCAAGTGAATAGGGAGGTAGTCCAGCTACATATAGACCATTCAGGATGTATGCAACGATACCTCCTATGGAATTGAACACTATGACCAATACAGAGGTTCCCACAGCTTCGAGCATGCTAAACTCAAATATAATGAGCATGATGGGCACCAGGACCACCCCACCCCCAATTCCTAAAAGTCCAGAAGCCACTCCAGCTCCAAATCCCCATAGAAACAATTTATAGATATTAAAAACCTTTTTTCTTCCATTTTCTGGTACCTTAAATTTTAAAAATTCTACAGAAACTCCAATAAGCAATAATCCAAAGGCTATTCTTAAAAAATCTGCCGGTGCATGGGAGGCAATTGAACCCCCTAAAATTCCTCCTAAGAAACCAGCCATCCCCATAGTTATGGCCGGTTTTAAAAGAACACATTGTTTATAATAGTGGCCATATACTCCACTTATGGCTGTAGGAAGAATCACCGCCAGACTAGTACCAAAAGCTATGCGAATGGCGGTGTCAGGATCCACTCCCATGGACTGTAAAAGCAAGAACTGGACTGGAGCTAGTATAAAGCCTCCTCCAACTCCTAAAAGTCCCGTGGCAAAACCCACACCTGCACCTGTGAGCAGCAGAATAAGGATATACATCAAATTGATTTCCATGTATATTAATTTAGAGGGCACTCAAAAATAATTTACTAAAATTTTTTTAAATTTTTTTCAGATGAAAAAAAAAAGAATATTAAATTAGAATCATAATAAACATATAAAGACCTCACTGGTTAAAACTGTAAAATAAGTAATATATAAAAACGCTTCTACTAATAAAATCATTCCATAGATCATTTCATAGTAAAACAGTTTCTTTAGCTTCCGTAAGTAGATAATCGGAGAACCGGAACTTGGATGGATAAGAACAAAAATAGTTCTAATCCAGCGCTTAAAATTTAAATAAATTTAAATACACGCGATTTGAGATAAATAAAAACATTTGGTAATTATTTAGAATTTGATGATAAAATGAAGCTGGATCTTCCAAATAAAAAAACATTACCTAATGATTTGTTAGCAGGATTTACAGTAGCTATAGTTTCAATAACCAATGGATTGGCTTTTTCCGCCCTAATTGGAATAGATGCTGCTTATGGTCTATACTCTGGGATGTTAGCCACAATTGTAGGTTCATTATTTGTTTCATCGACTCTTATGATTATTTCCTTAGGAAGTGATATAGCTTTAATTATTGCAACTTCCTTAGGTACTTTAGGAAGCGACCTAGTAACAGGGATAGTGACTTTAAGTTTAGTTGCGGGAATCGTACAATTGGCCATGGGTTTACTCAAATTAGGAAAATTCGTTCGCTACATTTCATTTGAAGTCATAACTGGTTATATTAGTGCGAGTGCAGTGCTTTTAATTTTATCTCAGATCGAAAAATTAACCGGATACCCAAGTAATGTCACCTCCCAATATTGTTGTAGTATTGTTTCACAAAGTATTGACACTATGTTACATGTAAATTTATGGAATTTATCTACCCTAGTTTTAGGAATGGTGTTCATAATATGCCTTTATTTTTTAGGAAAGAGTAGGATTAAAAGTTTTGCTACTTTATTAATGATAATTGTCGCAACAGTTATTGTAGCTCTTTTCAATTTAGAATCAGTGCAACTAGTGGGTGATTTTGGAACAATACCCCCAACTCTTCCCACCCCCATTTCACCAGATTTCAGCCTGTTACCTGTCCTCATACTACCCGCTGTAGCAATTGGAATTCTATCTATGATTGAAACTGCAAGCATTACTACAACTTATCCAAATCCTAGTGGTAAAGCAGCGAATGTTTCAAAAAACATTATCAGTCAAGGATTAGCTAACATAGCAGGTTTTTTCACTACATCCATGCCAGTAAACGCAGCAATCAATCGAACAGCGACTAATGTAACATTTGGGGCGCAAACACGCTGGAGTGGTGTTTATTCGGGCCTAATCGTAGCATCAGCTATTCTAATATTCAGTAAATTCTTTGAACAAATCCCCCTAGTTAGTCTGGCAGGTTTTCTCGTCATAGTAGGTTATGAACTACTAAAAACTCAGATACCCAAAATTTTACTGGCTTGGAAGAGCTCGAAATTCGATTACTTAATTATCATGCTAATTTTGGTGATTGGTGTAGGTTATTCACTGGTGGCGGCGGTTTTTATAGAAATAATAATATCAATAATTGTCAATATTGAACCTTATCCCCGGGATCAGGGCGTTTTGAGGCTTATAAAACTCGGTGAGGGACGGTTTGAAGAAAAATCTATACCAAAAAAGCTTCCATCAAACCAAATCACGATTATACAGACCAAATCTCCTAATTTCTATCCAATCATTTATTTCTTACAAAAAAAATTTTCATCAATTAAACAACCAAAAAATGCAGTTATTATTATAAACATGCGTGGTGGCAACTACTTTAGCAAAGATATTATTCAATTGTTGGGAGCTTATGCATATCTATTAAAAAATAGAGGAAACAAGCTTATGTTGGCAGATGTGAGCGAAATTCTAATAGAAAAGTTAAAAAAAACAGGTGCAGTCGATGATATCGGTATTGAAAACATTTTCGAAGAAAAAACCGTTCCTCTTGCATCTATAGACGAAGCTATAGAAGAAGCAAAAAATTGGATTAAAAAAAGAAGTGAATAAATCTTTAATCCTCTTCTGTTCTTTTTTGGATTTCAGGCATGTACAAATTCAGGATAACATAATCTCCAATATCCCTGATTTCTCCTTCCCCTACCATGTAATGTTTTTTTCTCATAGCAGATCCAGTGGATATAATTACATTATGGATTAAACATCCTTTTGGTTCGATTACCATGTCTGATATCTTCCCAGCTTCCATACCCTTTTGAGCTATGACTGTTTTTCCAACAAATTCTTTGAAGCTTATTCCTGATCCAATATCTTCAGGTTTTTCTTTCCCTATTCTCAAATCTATATCCTTTTTGTCCAGATTTAGAATAACATAATCCCCTATATCTGCTATATCCTTCTCCTCAATACCAAAATATTTTTTATCCAATGTAGAGCCTGCTGAAAGAACTATTTTGTCTATCAAACACTTTTTTGCTTTTATAATTAGGTCAGAAATTCTGCCAACTTCAAAACCCTGGTTATCCAAAGCTGTCTTTCCTATAAATTCACTGGCTTTAACCTTAACACCCCCCCTAAAAAATCGTTTTATAAGTAAATTATTATCTACAATCAATTTATATCTATTGATGAATCTGCCAGATTTAAAGCGTGAAAAAAATATTTATGCTTAATAAACCCATTTAGATAGTAATTTTTTTGGAAGTTGCCTGTAATATTAGTTAAGGGAACTATATGGACAAAAAAGTGAAAAAACTATTAATAAAATACAGAATTTATAAAAATTAAATACACATGCCCAATTTTGGAGAAATTATTTTTTTTATGTCCTCATGAACCTTATTAATACCTGTGTTAGCATTTACAACAAAAAATCCGCTATTTTCTGCAAGTTCAAGATACTGGTCTCTGATTCTCTCCAGGAAAATCTTATTTTCAAAGTGATCTTTACCTTCACATCTTTTAAGAGCAGTTTCTGCATTTAAATCAAGCAATATCACAATATCGGGTTTTTTGACAAATTTATTTATCTTTGATATCCATTCCTCTTCATCCTGATAAACCATGCTGGAGAAGAAACAGCGATCACTTATTACAATTTTACCTAAAAGTTCTGCGTCTTTGATTTTCTCCATGAGAATCATTCTATCAGCAGCAAAAAGGAGGCCAAGGGTTCTTTGAAAGTCTCTATCTGTGGCTTTAGGGCTCTTAAGCATCTCTCTTATGAGGTTTCCCACTGACGAGTCTGTAGGCTCAAAAATCTGGATTACATCAAATCCACAATCCTTCAACCATTTCTCAAGAAGAGCTATTTGCGTTGATTTCCCAGATCCATCGATTCCTTCTAAACAGATGTACATATTATCACATAGACTTATCTCAGATAAAATATTGTAGTTATGTTATAGGTGCATTTATCTCATGCTAATAATTTCACTATTGCTAATATGAACACTAAGCTTAATATAAATAATAGAAAAAAGCAAAAAACAGACAAAAATACTTGATTTCGAAAGCAAAATACTTGATCTAAATTATCAGGAACAAAAACTTGTGATAAAACAGAATTTCCCTATGAATAATAAGCAAATATCCATTAGATGCTTATGCATGGCTTAATTTAGGAAATATTTTTTATGATCTTAATAGGGTGTCTGTTTTAAGTGAAATTTATGAGCTTGGTTATTTCTTGGATTTCGTTGTGGCCTTGGGAAATAAGTATTCCTAGTAAAAGTACATTTAGATAGGCTTTTTTATAGACTGATCGTTT
>Ga0194111_10001062_pt1 | contig 33651 bp, 25 predicted proteins | sample TA2KigC300mmetaG_FD_146194 | JGI IMG/M metagenome (GOLD analysis project Ga0194111, IMG submission 146194) | Freshwater microbial communities from Lake Tanganyika, Tanzania - TA2015033 Kigoma Deep Cast 300m | ecosystem: Environmental > Aquatic > Freshwater > Lake | place: Tanzania: Lake... | reverse complement strand
TACCCCGCGTACATGACGCACAGCAGGTCGCCGTTCTGCAGCCTCACGACATCCGGGAAGGCCTCGTAGCCTCCCGCGCCCGCATCGGAGCACACGACCACGTGTGAGGGTTTCGCCATGCGCCAACCTCCCTGGATGTCGGCCTTCTCGCCCTGCACCTGCAGATTGCGGAACAGGACGTGGCCCTGGCTGGTTCCCAGGCCCACGACGCCGGCCTTCAGCGTCGCATCGGTGGCCGAGAGGACCTCCTGCCCGTTGAGCCGGACGGTGAGCCGATCCCCGGCGCAGCGAATCTCGCCGGTGCTCCATTGCCCCGCCGGGATGCTCAGGCCGCCGCGGCGGGTGATCTCACTCCACGGCTGCGAGCGGTCACTGCGGACGAGAATCACCTGGCTGTTCCTGCTGTCGAAGTGGGCGAAGTAGAACTCGTTGCTGCTGCGAGAGCGACACGCCAGGATCGCCGCCCGCACTCCGGTCCCTTCGTCCAGCGGGTTGAACTCGGCTTGGAAGCTCACATCGCCGTTGGATTGAGTCCTGCAGAATGTGAGCGCAAACCCGCCCGCGCGCCGCTGCTCAAGCTGCGTGCCGTCCGCGCTCCAGTCGCCTGCGACTACCACCCACTCTGATTCGAAGGCCGCTTGCGTGAGCGGCAAGGGGAGCGGCTCCTGCCCCAGCACCCAGGGCAGCAACAGGCCAAGGGAGGTCATCGGCGCTCCTCCTGGGTCGAGATTGGTTCGACGACACGCACATCATCGACGTACACCGGCCCTGCGCCCGGCGTCTCATCTGCGATGATGTGCACGCCGCTGAAGCCCGCCTCTCGCGAGACCTCGCCGATGAACCGCCCATCCACCTGCGCGCTCACCACCGACTTCGTGACGTCGATGGTCAGCGCCTGCCAGCCGGGCGTAGGAAGCACCGGCTTGTCCCGTTGGCCGAAGAACTGGTACCCCTTGGCGGTTACGTACAGCGGAGCGCACGTCAGGGCCTTGGGTCCGTAGAGTTGCCACCGGAGTCGCGGCAGCGGCGGCGCGTCTGAGGGCGGGACGAACAAGCGGAAACTGATTGCCGCCACCTCCGTCCTCGCGAACGAGGTGTACGTCCCCTGGCCGGGGTCCAAGCGCAGGCACGGGCCGTCGCTGGGCTCCGGCGCGGGCTTTACCTCCGTCACCGGCACCACGTCGGCGGCCTCGCCGTCCAGGCGCCACTTCACCGCCGGCCGGAGGAAGCTGTCCAGGAAGAGCGGTCGCTTACCCCGCATGGCAGCCAGTTCCCGCCTGGCCTCGGCCGCCAGCTCGGTGCCCGGCTCCCTGGTCACGTACTCCTCCAGCTCCCGCCGGGCGGCCTCCCAGTTGCCCTGGCGCGCATGGATCATCCCCACGATGTAGCCTGCGGCCGGAACCTGATCGAGCAGCTTGCTCGCCCCTCCCAGGGCCGCCGCATCGTCACCGGCCCGATACGCGGCGAGCGCCTCCGCGAAGACCTCGCGTGGCTCCGGCTCGGGCACCATCTGCTGCGCCAGCGCCGCGACCTCGCGCTGTTCCTTCGCGAGCTTCTCCTGCTCACCCTTGACCCGCGCGTACTCCTGGGCCAGGTACGCCAACTGCTGGCAGCGACTCGCATCGGCGAGCGCGTTGCTCTCGCGGTAGGCCCGCTGGGCCCGCAGGTAGAAGTGCCTGACGCGCGCGTAGTCGAACGGCGGACGCCGCGCCTCACACCGCGCCATGCGCTCGAAGGCGGTCGCGCGGTTGATGCCATCGGCCGAACTCTCCGCGATGGCTGCGTAGGCGGTGATCGCCTCAAGCAGGCGAGCGTGCCGTTCGAGCTTCTCGGCCCGCTCCCACGCCGCCTCGATCTCCCTCGAGGGCCCAGGAGGAACGAACGGGGGTGGACTGGGCGCAAGCTCGGGCGACGGCTTCTGTTCCCGGACATACGCCGCGCGCACTCTCCCGAGGGCCGCACGCGCCTCGGCCGAGTGACGACCGCGCGGGTAACGCCGCAGGTACCGGTTCAGGTACTCCAGGGCCAGCGCCGTGTCGCGACGCGCCAGGTGCGTAGCCGCCACTCCCCACAGTGCCCCCTCGTCGTGCGGGTCCTTGGCGAGAGTATCCTGGTACAGGTCGAGCGCCTCAGGAAGACGCCCCTCGGCGCGCAGGCGGTCGGCCGTCTGCACCTCATCCCGCCGAGGCGTCACGAGGGTCAGCACGACGGCGGCCAGCGCCAGCATGACTGCCGCCGTGATCACATAGGCCGCCTTGAACCGAGGCTTGAGCATCATCAGTCGCCACTCCCCGCTTGGCCTCAGGATTTCGCCGCGCGCGGCGCTCGTCCTGCCGCCGAGCCGAGGCGGAGGATCGCACGCCTCCGACGCCGAAACGCGACCGCGAGCGCATCGCCGCAAGGAGCCGACATGCCACGCCAGGTCGTCCTCGTCAACCCGAACCGAATTCGCCCGCCGATTGCGCCGCTGGCCATCGAGTACCTGGCCCACGCGCTGGACGCGGCCCGCATGCCCTGGGCGCTGGCCGACCTCTGCTTCGCGGAGGACCCGGAGACTGCCCTGCAGGACGCGCTGGATGGAGCCGGCCCGCTGCTCGTCGCAATCACCTTCCGCAACACCGACGACTGCTACTGCGCGACGCAGCATTCCTTCGTTCCCGATCTGCAGCAGCTCGTCGGTTCTCTGCGGGCACTGACCGGTGCGCCGATCGTCGTCGGTGGAGCGGGGTTCTCGGTGGCCCCGCAGGGCATCATGGACCGCACCGGCGCCGACTTCGGCATCGTGGGGGATGGCGAGGGGCCGCTGGTGCGGCTAGCCCAGGCCCTGGAGTCGGGGGCCGACGTGGCGGGGATTCCGGGGCTGCTCTGGCGTGCGACCGATGCCGTCCACGCCGCGCCCCCCGCCTGGCAGGACGTCACACAGGAGCCGCTGCCGCGGACCGTGCTGGACAACGAACGCTACTTCCGCGAGGGCGGCCAACTTGGGATTGAGACCAAGCGCGGGTGCCCGATGCGGTGCGCCTACTGCGCCGACCTCCACAGCAAAGGCCCCTCCGTGCGGACGCGCGCGCCGGGAGCGGTGGCGCAGGAGATGCTCGGTCTCGCGTCGCGCGGTCTCGACGTGTTCCATACGTGCGATAGCGAGTTCAACAGCGACCCGATGCACGCGATGGCAGTCTGCGAGCAGTTGGCAGCGCACCAGCCGAGCGCAACCCTCCGGTGGTACGCTTACTGCTCGCCGACGCCCTTCCCGCGCGAGCTGGCGCGGCTGATGCGTGAGGCCGGCTGCGTGGGGGTGAACTTCGGCACCGACAGCGGGGATGCGAGGATGCTCCGTCGCCTCGGGCGAGACCACACGCCAGAGGACGTCCGCGCGTGCGTCCGCGCCTGCCACGACGAGGGCCTCGTCGTGATGCTCGATCTGCTGCTTGGTGCGTCGGGGGAGACGCCGGACTCCCTGGCGCAGAGCATCCGCCTCGCGCGCGAGGTGGAGGCCGACTGCGTCGGAATTGCCCTTGGGGCTCGCCTCTACGCGGGCACGGCACTCACCCGCAGCCTGCAGACGGAGATCGAGCGCGGCGCCTCGGGTCTGCGCGGCGAGATCGCCGGCAACGCGGAGCTCGCGCTGCCGCTCTTCTACCTGGAGCCGGCCTTGGGCGAGGACCCCGTCGGCCTCGTGAGGGACTTGGTCGGCAGCGACCAGCGGTTCTTCTTCGGTTGGCCGGATGACACCCAGGCCGACTACAACTACGACGACAACCCGGAACTCGTTCAGGCGATCGCCGGCGGCCGCCGGGGTGCGTACTGGGACATCCTGCGTCGGAGGGGCTCTTGGGGAAGGGAGGATGGGTCGGCGGGCTGAATCGCCCTATCGTGCGGACCGAGTGATCTGTAGGAGGAGGCGACCGATGAGCGGCGGGTCCTTGCTGACGACGGATTTGGTGGGCAGCTTCGCCATGGCCCTCGGGGAGGCCGAGCCGACCGAGGATGGCCTGGCCCGGGCGGCGGTCGAACCGTGCTGCAGGCTCCTCATGGCCCGACAGTGTTCCGTGTGGCTGCTAGGGCCGCGCGGCGACGAACTCGTGTTGCGGGCGGCGAGCGGCTTTGAGGCCCTCGACCCTTCGGCCATCGGGCGGCTGAGCTACCCGCTCAAGCGGCCGGAGGGCGAGCCGCTCGGCATCACGCCGTGGGTCTTCGTGAAGCAGCAGCCCGTCATTGCCGATACGTACCAGGAGCTGTCCCGACACGAGGCCTATCGGGGGGAGTTCGAGCGGCAGCTCCACGGTGCCGGCAGGGACGTCCGGGCTGCCGCGCACCCACGGCAGCAGTTCTGCGGCGTGCCGATCTCCCTGGGTGTCTTGCGGCTCGGGGTCCTCAGGGTCGAGAACAAGACCGTCCTTGACGAGGAGAAGCTCCGTCGCTTCACACCCGCAGACCAGGCCACGCTCCAGACCCTTGCGACACTGCTCGCGGTCGCGCTCCGACAGGCTCAGGCCAGGCGGCAGGAGGAGGAGCGGCGCGGCCGGGTTCACGAGTCAGTAGCCGAGTCAGTCCGCGGGGAGACTACGGAGCTGGCGCGTGCCGAGGCTCTGCTCGCCGCCTTCGCCCACGACAGCGAGCCACCCGACCAGCGGGTGGCGGATGCGCTCCGGCTTCTGCGCATCGGCGTCACCAGCCTTGACTTCTGGCTCGACAACCTCCAGCGCCTGGTGGCTGCAACGATCGAGTTCGACGCACTGCCGACTCTCGACGTTGAGCTGCTGGCGACGCAGGAGATCCTCCGGTTCCGTCAGGTCGCCGGCCATCGGCTCGAGGCCCACGTGGAGAGCGGCCCGCCGCCCGGCGGGGTGTTGAGGGTCCGCGGTGACGCGCTCTATCTCACCGCAGCCTTGAGAGACGCCCTGCGCAACGCCTACCGCGAGGTCCTGCGCTGGCAAGACCGCAGGGCACGGCAAGACCAGGAGGTGGGGCTGGGCCGCGTGACGGTGCAGTGCAGCCTTCACGAGGGCACGGAGCAGTTGCCCGGGCCGCACGTGTGCATCACCGTGGCCGACGATGGCGAGGCGAGCCGCCACGAGGGTGCCCGCGAGAGGCTCCTGCGGGCCTGGGAACTTGCCCAGAGCGGCGACAGTGCCGGCGATCCGCGCTACGCCGGCCTGACGTTCGCCAGTTGGGTCGCTCGGGAACACCACGGGTACGTGGCCCTCCACGTCGGCGAGGGCCGGGCCCTGTTCGAGATGCACCTACCTCTGGCGCCCCCAGACGACCATGTGAAGGAGGACACGGATGGCTAAGATCGCGATGATCGGTGCGGGGAGCATCGTCTTCTCCAAGACGCTCCTGACGGACATTCTGGCGACGCAGGCCCTGCGGGACTCCGAGATCGTCCTCATGGGGCCCACGGCGAGCAAGCTGGAGAAGGTCGAGAACTACGCGAAGCGCGTCATCGCCGCGAACGGCCTGGGAACGCGCGTCTGGTCCACGACCGACCGCCGGGAGGCCATCAGGGACGCCGACTACGTGATCGTGATGATCCAGATCGGCGGCGTCGAGGCCTTCGGCGTGGACTACCAGGTCCCGCTGAAGCACGGTGTAGACCAGTGCATCGGCGACACGCTCGGGCCAGGCGGGGTGTTCCGCGCGCTGCGCACGATTCCCGTGGTCGTGGACATCGCGCGCGACATGGAGGCGCTCTGCCCGAACGCGCTCCTGATGAACTACGCGAACCCCATGGCGCCGGTCTGCTTTGCGCTCGCCAAGGCCTCGAACGTGCAGTTCGTCGGCCTCTGCCACGGCGTGCAGACCACGCTGGACCTCCTCTCGCGCTACGTGGACGTGCCCAAGGAGGAGATCGACTTCCTCTGCGCCGGCATCAACCACATGGCGTGGTTTCTGAAGCTGGAGCACGAGGGCGCGGACCTCTACCCGAAGCTCCGCGCGAACATCGAGAAGCCCGAGTACTACATCAACGAGAAGGTCCGCTGCGAGGTCATGCGCCATTTCGGCTACTTCATGACCGAGAGCACCGGCCATCTCTCCGAGTACGTGCCGTGGTTCCGCAAGAACCAGAAGGCCTTGGACCTCTACTGCGACCAGCCGGACTTCGGCGGGGCAACCGGGGCCTACTACAACTGGTGCAAGACGGTCGCCGACGCCTTCACGGGCGAGGATGTGCTGGCCGACGAACCGACCGATCTCCCGCCGCGCACGGCCGAGTACTGTGGCTGGATCATCGAGGCGATGGAGACCGACCACACCTTCCGTCTCAACGGCAACGTTCGCAACGACGGGTACATCACGAACCTCCCGGCGGGCTGCTGCGTCGAGGTGCCGACCTACGTGGACCGCACGGGCCTGCACCCGACCCGCGTGGGCTGCCTGCCGCCGCAGTGTGCCGCGCTGAACCAGAGCAACGTGACCGTGCAGGGCCTCGCGGTCGAGGCCGCGCTAAGCGGCGACCCGGAGCTGGCCTTCGCCGCGTGCGCGATGGACCCGCTGACCTCGGCGGTGCAGACCCTCGCCGAGACGCGCGAGATGGTCGCCGAGATGCTCGAAGCCTCGCGCGTGTGGCTGCCGCAGTTCGACGGCAAGGCCCTCCGGCCCACGCCGACGATCTCCACGCCTCCGGGCACCGAGGGCGTCAGCGTCCCTGCCGACCCGGCGCTCATCGTCGCCGCGAGGTTCGTGGAACTGATCCAGAAGGCGAAGAGGTGACCATGCAATCTGACATCCACGTTCGCGACATCGAGATCACCTTCGCCGACGAGGTCTTGCGCACGCCGTTGAAGTTCGGCTCGGGCGTTGTTACGGCCACCACCTCCATGACGGCGAGGGTAATCGTTGAGAACGGGGCCGGCGCCGTCGCCGAGGGGTTCGGCAACATCCTGCTCAGCGACATGTGGGGCTTCCCAAGCGCGGTCCTCTCGCATGAGGAGCGCGACGCCGCCATGCGGGAGGTGGGGAAGAGGTTCGCGGCGCGGGTGAGTCAAAGCGGGCAGGCCGGGCACCCCACCGATCTCTTCCTGGAGGCGAAGGCGGACCTGGCCGGGATCGCGGAGGACGTCTGCGACGAGGCAGGTCTCATCGAGCCGATGCCGATCCTCGGTGCGCTGGTCTGCGCCTCGCCCGTGGATGCGGCGCTGCACGATGCCTTTGGCAAAGTGAACGGCGTCTCGTCGTACGACACATATGGCCCGGAGTTCATGGCGCACGACCTGAGCCACTACCTCGGCCCGGAGTTCGCGGGGAAGTACCTGCGCGATTACCTGAAGCCCGCCTTCGAGCCCTCGATGCCGGTCTTCCATCTCGTCGGCGGCATGGACAAGCTCACGCGCGGTGAGGTCACCGACAGCGATCCGAAGGACGGGCTGCCGGTCAGCCTGGAGGAGTGGATCGAGCGTGACGGGCTGGTCTGCTTCAAGGTCAAGCTGCGCGGCACGGACATCGAGTGGGATGTGCAGCGGACCGCCGAGGTCGCGGACGTGGTTGCGCACACCCATTCGAAGCTCGGAATCACGAGCGGCTTCTGGTTGTCCACCGACTCCAACGAGCTGAACGAGAGCCCCGAGACGGTGGTCGAGTACTTGCGGGAGCTTGCTGCCACGTCGCCTCTCGCCTACCGCTCGCTCCTTTACGTCGAGCAGCCCACCGAGCGCGACCTCAGCGCGCACTGCTTCGACATGCGCCCGGTCGCCGCGTTAAAGCCCGTGCTCGCCGACGAGGGTGTTACCGACATCGAGAAGCTGAAGCTCGCGAAGGAACTCGGCTGGTCGGGCGTCGGCCTGAAGGTCTGCAAGTGTCACTCCTCCTCGCTGCTGTACGTCGCGTGGGCGAAGGAGAACGGCATGCTCCTGAGCGTGCAGGACCTCACGAATCCCGGCCTCAGCCTCGTGCACTCGGCCGGCTTCGCCTCCCGCATCGACACGATGATGGGCTTCGAGTACAACTCCCGCCAGTACCTCCCGCGCTCCGCCCCCGACGTCCGTGAGAAGCACGGTCCGCTCTTCACCGTCAAGAGCGGACGGGTGAGTACCGAGACAATCGGGCGCGAGGGGCTGGGGTACTGAGCGCAGCGGTTCGGAGGTGCTGGATGACTGGCCGCTTCCCGGTTCTCATCAGTGCGCTATCGTTGACCGCCTGGGTCTGCGCCCAGACGCAGCCCGTGCTTCACCTGGACTTCGAGCAGGGCCTGGATGGGGTCGGCCCGGCGGGGCCGATCAAGGCGACGGTCGTCGGCAGTCCGAAGCTCGTACCCGGCAAGGTGGGGCAGGGGGTGCAGGTTGGTCCGGGGTTCGGCAGGCTCGACTTCCCGACGGCGGGTCTGCTGAACCGCGACGCTGGCACGGCGGAGATGTGGATGTGCCCGGTTGACTGGGAGTCCGCCGACGGCAAGTTCCACGTCTTCTTCGAGTGCCGCGGCAGCGGTGCGCTGTACCTCTACGAGTACTGGACGACCGATAGCCTGCTGATGCTCACGTGCCCCGAGACCGAGGGGCCCTACGCGAGCAGCGCGGCCCCGACGGCCTTCAAGCCCGGCGAGTGGCATCACATCGCGGGCACATGGTCGCCACGAGGGGTGCAGGCCTACCTGGACGGCAAGCCCGCCGGCGCGCTCCCGGTGAGCGGCAGCCTGCCCCGCGAACTGGGGGCGATGCTGCAGGTCGGCGACGAGCCGTGGCAGTTCCCTCGGACAAGCAGCTCCCTGCTCGACGAGGTCCGCATCTACGACCGGGCCCTCACGCCGGAGCACATCGCCGCCCACTTCCGGGGCGACTATGCCTTCACCAAGCCTCTGAGCGCCGCTGGAACCTCGCTCACCTTCGACGTGGATCCGCTCACCGGTCGCATCGAGGCAACGGTTGACATCGGCGGCGCAGACGTGTCCGACCAGGACCTCCAGGCGCGGGTCGGTGTGGTTCCCGAGGGACAGACCCTTCCGGGGGATACGCCGCCCGTCGCGTTCGTGGCCGGCCTGGCTCACCAGACGTTGACGCTGCCCTCTCGTGATCCGGGCACCTACGAGATCGTCGCCTCCGTGACGGCCCAACAGGGCCTCGCCTTTGAGGTGCGCTCCAAGCTGGTCGTCCCTTCCACGCAATGGCTGGGCAATGGCCTGGGCCTGGAGGACAAGGTGCTTCCGCCGTGGACGCCGGTGGAGACCGACGGCACCGACGTGAGCTGCTGGGGCCGCACGTACCGCTTCGCCGGCTTGCTGCCGACGCAGGTGATGAGCGCCGGAGCTGAGGTGCTGTCCCGCCCTACCGGCCTGAGCCTCAGGAGCGGCGATCAGACCGCCGTCTGGCGTGACCAGCAGGCGCGACTGCTGGCCTCTTCGCCGACGCGGGCCGAGCTGGAGACCGTGGGCGTGGCGGCTCTGGGAGACGCGGCGACCCGGTTCCGCACGAGCGTCCAGGCGGAGTACGACGGCTTCGTGCTGATCGAGCTGACGTGCGACGACCCGGCGAACCTCCCGGCGGAGGAGATGAGCCTGGAGATACCGGTCAAGGCGCGGAATGCTCTCTACCGCCACCGGTACGCCGCCAGCTGGATTCCCACCTCAGGGAATGTGCCCGAGGGCGCTGGTGTGGTGGACAAGTCCGCCTGGATTCCCTTCGCGTGGTTGGGGGACAACGACCGGGGCCTGTTCTGGTGCGTGGAGTCAGACCAAGGCTGGCCGAACGGGAGAGCCGAGAACGCCCTCGAAATCGTGCGCCAGGGCGACGAGATCGTGATGCGGCTGAACCTGCTGGCGAAGGGTCAGCGGCTACCGGCGGACTGGAAGCTCGTGCTCGGCCTGCAGGCCACGCCGGTCAAGCCGATCCCGAAGGACTGGCGCAAGTGGCGCATGAGCAGCGCGCTCGGCGGGCAGCAGGCGATGACCCGCCAGAACGTGCACATCGTCTGGCCCCAGGCCAACAGCGAAGACTCCCTGGCCGCCTTCGGCTACCCCGAGGCGCGCAACCCTCAGCGGTTCGCGGAGCAGATCAGCAAGCTGCACGCGCAGGGCCTCAAGGCCGTCCCGTACCTCTGCCTGACCTACATCCGCGAGGACATCCCCGAGTGGCAGTTCTACAAGTCGCTCTGGGCCATGGGGTCCGTTGACCCGAGCATCCCCGAGGCGGGCTGGAAGCACACCTTCGCCATGGCCTCGCCCAACGGACCGGGCTATGGGGACTTCATCATGGCGAAGACCAAGGCGTTCCTCGAGCAGTACGGGATCGATGGGGCCTACCATGACCAGACCCACCCGTACATGTCGTCCGCAGTCGCGGCAGGCGTCGGCTATGAGCGCGGCGGCCGCGCGTACACCGGGACGCCCATCCTGGGCTACCGGGCGCTCTATCGGCGCGACTACGCCGTCATCAAGAGCCTCCCGCGCGAGACCTTCACCCAGGCCCACATGTCCGGCAAGGTCACGATCCCCATCCTGGCCTACGACGACTCGTACCTGGATGGCGAGCACTTCCGCGATGTCGTGAAGGACAGCTACCTCGATGTGATGACCCTCGACAGCTTCCGGTGCGAGTACATGGGGCGGCAGTGGGGCCTCATGCCCTTCTTCCTGCCCGAGTTCCGCGCGCCCTGGATCGACCAGGTCGAGCCAACCCGCGGCCTGATGGCCCTGCTCCTCATTCACGACACAGGCATCTGGCCGATCTGGTGCAACGCGAAGGTCGTGGACGAGGCCTACCGGGCGATGGACGCCTTCGGGTTCGTGGACGCCGAGTTCCTGCCCTACTTCGGCGAGCAGCCTCCGGCAGCCACCGACCTGCCGGACGTGTACATCAGCGCGTACCGCCGCACTGACGGCCAGGCCCTCCTGGTCATCGCCAACCTCGGCCGAGAGGAGCGCACCGGCCCGGTGCGCCTCGACCTTAGGCGCCTCGCCGTGCCGGCGACCCGCGTGTGCACCTGGCCCGACGAGCAACCCCTAGCGCTGACCGACAACACGCTTCAGGTCACAGTGCCGGGGCTGGGGTACCGACTCGTTCGGGTAGGGAAGTAGCCTGAGGCGCCGGCCGGGAGGAACGCGCTGGCAAGCGGCGAAGGCGTCGGCCATCTACTCGCCCATCCCGCAGATATGAGGTAGGCAATGCGCTGCACCCTCGCCGCCCTGTTGCTCCCTCTGCTTGCGCCTGCGCAGCCGGCCAACATCATCGCCGACTTCGACTCCGTCTCCGCCTGGAGGGGCCTCGAGCTGTCGGAGGCGCAGGCGAAGTCGGGGAGGACCTCGGCCAAGTGGTCGGCGATGGACAAGACGCCGGGCGTCTCCTGTGCCGACATCCCGCACGACTGGAGCGCCTACGGCAGCTTCACGTTCTGGGTGTACTCGGAGAAGCCGGTTCGCGGCCGGTTCATGTGCATCATCAGGTCCGAGAACCCCCAGACGGAGGGCGACGACTACTGGGCGGTCGGGGTGGACCTCAGCAAGCCCGGCTGGCGGCGGTATGGCATCGCGATCGGCAGGGCGGAAGGAGCGCGGACGCCGAGGGGCTGGGACCAGATCGACTCGATCACGTTCACGGCGGCCGGTTGGGGCAACACGCCGAACCCGGAGGCGGTGGTCTACATCGACAAGCTCGAGCTGACGAACGAGTTCAAGGGACCCGGGCCGTTGCTGCAGGATGCGGACTTCTTTGCGATGTTGCGGGACGGCATTCCTGATCTGAAGCCCACCCGCGACGCGGCTGCGGCCGGCGACTACGCGAAAGCGAAGACGGAGCTGCTGGCCTACATGCGGGCGCGCGAGAAGCCGGTGTGGCGCTTCGACTGGCGCGACCGCGAGAAGTCGCGCAAGGAGGGCTACGACACCAAGGCCGCCGATCAGGTGCTGGCCCATGTGTTCAGCTCCTTCGCGCGGACGCTCGACCTCGGGCCGAACGTGGACTGGAAGTCCAACGGCTTCGATCCCCAGGAGCCGGACTACACGCCGGAGTGGACGTACAACCTGAACCGCTTCCCCTGGTGGAGCACGCTGGGGCAGGCGTACTGGGCCACGGGCGATGAGAAGTACGCGCAGGAATGGATCGCCCAGATGCTCGACTGGACCGCCGACGAGTTGGCGCCGGTTCTCGGCTCGCCGAACACCGGCCCGACGTGGCGCACCATCGAGCAGGGCATCCGCACCGCGGGCACGTGGATGGATGCGTACTACTACTTCCTCGGCTCACCGTCGTTGACGCCCGAGGCGCACTGCACCTTCGTGAAGTCCTTCGTCGAGCACGCCCAGCAACTGCGCCGGATGACGGTGGACTACCCCGAACACGGCGGTAACTGGGTCACGATGGAGTGTAACGGCCTCGCGCACATCGGCGTGATGTTCCCCGAGTTCCGCGACGCGGAGGACTGGCGCAAGGTCGCGTATGACCGCCTGGCGATGGAACTGGACCGGCAGGTCTACCCCGACGGCGTGCAGATGGAGCTGACCACCGGCTACCATCAGGTCGCGCGCAGCAACTTCAAGGCGGCGCTGGACCCGCTGATCCGCAACGGGCTGCCGCTCCCGGACGGCTACATGGAGAAGCTGGAGCGCATGTACCGCTACAACCTGGCGGCGATGATGCCCACGGGGCACCTGCCGCCCTTGAACGACTCCGGGCTGACGGGAGTGCGCGGCAATCTCAAGGAAGCGTACGACCTCTACGGCAATGAGGAGTACCTCTGGGGCTCGTCGCTCGGCGAGAAGGGCAAGCCGGTGGACCTCACCTCGTGCGCCTTCCCGTGGGCGGGGCAGTATGTGATGCGGAGCGGTTGGGGGCCGGATGACCTCTATCTCATGTTCGATGCCGGCCCCTTCGGCACGGGTCACCAGCATGAGGACAAACTGGGGATCTGGCTCTACGCTTACGGGCGCATCCTCATGGATGAGGGGGGCACTTACTCATACGACCGCTCGAAGTGGCGCCGCTACGTGCTGAGCACGGAATCGCACAACACGGTCCTGGTCGATAGCCAGCCCCAGCATCGCGGCGGCCTCCCCGAGACCTATCAGGCCACGGAGCCCCTGACGGGCAACTGGGTCACCACCGACCGTTTCGACTGGGCCACAGGCTCGTACACCGAGGGCTACGGTCGCGATCGCGACCAGAGCGTGACCCACGAACGCACGGTCATCTTCGTGAAGCCCGACTACTTCGTCGTACTGGACCGTCTGCTCGGGACCGGCGACCACACCTACTCCAACCTCTTCCATCTGAGCGCCGACGAAGCCGTCACCGACCCGGACACCCTCACCGTGCGCACGACGCAGGCGGATGCAGCCAACCTAGCCCTCGTTCCGCTAGCCCGCGAGGGCCTCACGGTGAAGATCATCAAGGGCCAGGAGGACCCCGTGCAGGGCTGGGCGCCGATGTACAACCACCAACCCTCTCCCACGGCCATCTACGAGAAGACCGGCCCCTGCCCCCAGCTCTTCGTCACACTCCTGGTGCCGTACGCGAAGGGCTCTCAGCCGGCCATCACGGGCGAGGTGCTGGACGTGGGTACGCCGAAGCATGAGGCGTTCGGCCTGCGGGTCACGGTCGGGGAGGCAACCGACACGTTACTCTACTCGTTTGAGGGAGCGCGCCCCATGGCGGTCGGCGGGATCCGCGCCGAGGCGCGCCTCGCGCTGGTCCGTTCCCGGCCGGGCACCCCGCCTACGACGGCGGCGATGGATGGGAAGTTGGTCAGCGCCGAGTAAGGGGGATATGCGATGGGTCTGGGAATGCGCGATACGCACCCGAAAGCGGAGGCCGTGCTCATCCGCCTGCTGCGTGAGATGCCTCCGGCCAAGAAGCTGCGGCAGATCAGTGCCCTCACGTACGCGGCCCGGGCCTTCGCTCTGGACGGCCTGCGGCGCCGCTACCCCACCGCCTCTCCGGATGAACTCCACAAGCGGCTGGCTGCCCGGGCTTTGGGGCCGGAGATCGCGCTGAGAGTGTACGGGTGGGACGTGCGCAAGGAGGGCTACTGATGCTCGACTACGTCCGACGGGCGGCCGGCAGAGTGGCCGAGGTGTTCGACCTGCTGGGGATCCGCTACGTCATCGGCGGCTCCGTGGCGAGCAGTGTCTACGGCGACCCTCGGTCCACCAATGACGCGGACTTCATCGCCGACGTCAGACCCGAGCACACTGACGGCCTCGTGGAGCACCTCAGCGAGGAATTCTACGCGGACCGCGAGATGATCGCCGAGGCGGTACAGAGAGAGGGCTCCTTCAACGTCATCCACTACGACCTGGGGTTCAAGGTTGACGTGTTCGTCTGTGGGAAGGACGCCTTCAGGGCAGTGCAGCTCGTAAGGCGAGTGCCCCACCAAACGGAGGACGGGCGGTCGTTCGACATAGCGTCTCCCGAGGACACAATCGTCGCCAAGCTCCGCTGGTACCGAATCGGGGGTTGTGTGTCCGAACGGCAGTGGCGGGATGTGCTGGAGGTCCTGTGCGTCCAGGGGCCCAGTCTCGACGAGGCCTATCTCGAAACGGCTGCCGAGAGCCTCGGCGTGGCGGACCTGCTCGCCAAGGCGCGGGAGGAGGCCGCGCGGCCCGCCGACCCCTTGTAACCCCTCAGCGGTTGTGCTACAATCGCGTCACCTCCTTCGCCGACCGATACGCAGCAGCACTCGCCGCACACATCGCAGCACAGGGGGTTCCACGATGGCCGCCACGCAGGTCTCCGAACGCAGAGCCCGCTACACTGAGGCCCTTCTCTTCTGGGCGATCACCCTGGTTGTATGCGCCGGCGCCGGGTACGGCAGTTACCGCTACGGCCGCAGTTGGATTGGCGATCGCCTGGGCAGCGACGTGAAGTCTGTGCTCACGTCCGATCAGCTCTCGACGAAGGTCACCTCCGAAGCCTTGGACCGACCCGGGTCCGATGTTGAGAGTGATGCTGCGGAGGAGCCCCCGAAGGAAGCGGTCGTGGAGGTCAAGGCCGTCACCGTCGGCGCGGACGACAAGGAGAAGCTCGAGACCGAGCGCGCAGAGGGCAAGTCGGCCATCGAGCCCGATGAGCCCGCCAGGGAGGAAGGCGCCGAGGACGCACCCTCCCGGACAGAAGAGCGCAGCGAGGCCCGTACCAAGTCCGAGAGAGAGACTGAGACCCGGCCTGAGCGGGAGCCCCGCGGCCCCTCAGCCTCTCGAACAGAGTCCACCGCTGCGGGTGGGCGGTATGTCGTGCGAGCCGGGGCGTTCGCCAAGCGCGCCAACGCCGAGAGCGTCGCGAAGGAACTCCGCGCGAAGGGCTACTCGCCCTATCTGACCACGGTAGTCAAGGACAACGTGGAGTACACCCGCGTGAACGTGGGGAGCTATGACGACCGGGACGACGCGCTCAAGCTGCGCGGCGAGCTGCGAGGCGAGGGGTACTCGGACTCCAGCGTCGCTACGGAGTAACGTTGGCCTCTACCGGAAGAAGTTGGCAAAGCCCGCGAGCGACCAGATGATGTCCCGCCACCACTCCCAGCCCCGCCGACTGGGATCCCGGGACGGCACGTAGAGAGCATCGCCCTCAACGAGTGGGATCTTCGCCTGCTCGAGCCCTTTCTCCATACGCCGGAAGTCCAGCTTGATGACCTGGGGCTCGGTGTTGCCCTGAGTCGCGCGGATGAGCTGCATCTTCCCCGGTACCGCGTCCGCGCGGAAGCCCCCCGCCATCCCTACGAGTTCCATGGCCGTCATCCGGTCGGTGAGGGCGTACATTCCCGGCGCATTGAAGCCGCCGACGGCGTAGACCTTCTTGAGTTCCGGCACGAAGATCAGGTCCCCGCCCCGCACCTCGACGTTGGCCTGCCGCGCCCCCTCGTCGGTCACCGACTTGAGGTCCACGATGATCGGCTCCGGCGCGCCGACGCGGTGGATGACGACACGCCTCAAGTCGGCCGTCGGCTTCGGGACGGCCGTCTCAACGACCCGCAGGATGCTGCGATCGCGTGCCCGGTGGATGTCGATGGAGCTGGGCGTCCCGACGGCGCCGACGACGAGCACTTCCTCCGGGTCGCGCGTCGGCACGTGGACCGAATCCCCGGGGCGCACCTCCACGTTCTGGGCCAGGTCCCCCTGCCCCCACAGCTTCTCCAAGTCCACGACCAGCGGGCCCTCGGGCCGCAACACGGTGGCTTTCTTCAGGTCGGCGTTGGGCGTCAGCCCTTTGGCCTGCGCAATGACCTCGAGGAGCTTCATCGGCTCAGGCGCGAGGAACGTGGTCGGTTCCATGACCTCCCCGGTCGCCGTGATCCGGTCTGCGCTGCGCACGATGAGCGCGTCGCCGAGGCCCATCGGCTTGTTCTGGGTCAGGTCGCCCTCCATGAGGAGGGCGTGGAGGTCCACCGTGTCGGACTGGCCCGCCTTGCGGAGAATGGTCGCCTGAGAGAGGTTCGCCCCCTCTTTCACACCGCCCGCCGCGTTGAGCGCGCGGAGCACGTCGAGCTGATCGGCGTCCTGCGGGTCCAGCAGCTTCACGCCCGGCTCCATCACCATGCCCAACACGGAGAACCCCGCATCCGCCCGCTTGGGGACGTGAACGAGGTCGCCGTCACGCGCCGCGACGGCCTGCCCGCTCATGTCCCCGCGACGAACGCCCTCGATGTCCAGAATGAACCCGGGCTGGCCCGGTCGGGTCACGCGCACTTGGGAGAGGTCGGACTGGGGGGTAGTGCCGGCTGCCAGAACTGCGCCGGCGAGGGAGCCGCCGAACGGGACGAGCACGGCGCCGGGTTCAGCCACGTACCCGGACACGACCACCCGACGCGCGGACGCCTCGGCATCCACGTTCACCTGCACCACCGGCCGCTTGATGTAGGCGCGAAGCCCGTTCGTGATCTCGGTCGCGAGCTGGTCCGTGGTGAAGCCGGCCGCCCGCACGACCCCAGGCAGCAGCATGCTGATCGTTCCGGCGTCGCTGATCCGGTACTTGCCGGTCAGGTCTTCCTCCAGCAACACCGTCACCGCCACCACATCCCCGGAGGTCAGCAGGTACCCGCCGGCGTTCGTCCCCACGACCACGGGTCCGGCTGCGCCCGACTCCTGCGCCGGAACCGCGGCCGCACACGCCATCGTTGCCACGGCGACCATCGCCAACATGACGCCCAACCGGAGCCGGGATTCCCGCATGGTCGAGGCCCTCCAGCGTGGATGGACTTGGCGGGCGTCCCCACGGACGTCTGCGGGACAACCGTGCAGCGATTGTATGTTCGGCGACCTGCCCTGTCAAGCCGACCTCGCCGCGACGGGCCGCGCTAGTGACATCCTTCCGCGCGCTCTGCTATAATCCGGTCGTTCGTCGGGGCCTGACCCGGCCTACGGGCGGGGAGCTGCTCCGAAGCGCCCCGAGGGTGACTATGTCCCTGCTGAGCCGTCTCGAGGCGGCACTGGAACGCGTCGCGGAGGGCGGGGCGGAGCGCGTCTTCGGGGGACGGCTCGACCTGGTCGCCGTCGGCCAGGAGTTGTACAACCAGGCCGTCGAGGCCAGCCGGAAGCGCGATGGAGGGCCGCTCGCCCCGAACGCGTATGCGGTGAACCTCGCCCTGGCCGACTACGGTCACTTCTGCAGCGAGGTCGAGGCGCTTCAGGCGCGGTACGCGGTCTCCCTGTGGGGCCGCCTGCGGGAATCGGGGTATGCCCTGAGGGCTCCGCCCAGCGTCCTGATCACGCCGCTGGACGAGTTGCCGGCCGGCGCCTTCCGCATTGAGACGGCCTTCTGTGCGGCCGCCCCGGCTTTCTCGCTTTCGAACCTGACGGGACGGGCGACCGTCCATCGACTGGAGACCCCCGCGACGATCGGGCGCGATGCGGAGTGTCACCTCCGGCTCGACAGTGCGGGCGTCTCCCGGCAGCACGCCCAGGTCACCTGGGAGCACAACGGCTTCGTGGTCGTCGATCTGGGCAGCAAGAACGGCACGTCGGTCAACGGTGTACCGACCCCGCGGGCCGCGCTGGAGCCCGGCGATGTGATGACGCTGGGCGACGTGGCCCTGCGGTTCGAGCCCGAGATCGGCGGCCTGCCGACGGGGGATACGCGGTGACGGGTGACATCCTCTGGCTTGTGGGGCGCTACGCGTTCCTGGGCCTGCTCTACCTGTTCGTGCTGCTCGTTCTGCGCGCTCTCGTGGCGGAGATGCACGTTGAGGCGCCGGCGGCCGGCCCGGTGCGCCACACCGTGGTGCTGCCGCGCGTCGCGGACGCGGGGCACACCGGCGAGCTTGCCCCGGCTGCGCCGCCCGAGGCGCCCGCCGTGGCGGTGGCCGAGCCTCGACCCTCCGCCCCCACGCCGCTCCCGCCTCGGCTGATTGTCGTGGAGAGCGCCGATCCGGCCGAGCTGCCGACAGGTACGACGTTCACACTGACCGCTGTGACGACCATCGGGCGGGGCACGCACAACTCGATCTCCCTGCCATCCGACAAGTACGCCTCCACCAACCACGCGCTGGTCTTCGTGCGGGAAGGGGCCCTGTACCTCCGGGATCGCGGCTCCACCAACGGGACCCTCCTCAACGGGAAGCGCGCGGAGGGGGAGATTCTGCTTCACGACGGCGACCGGCTCTCGGTCGGGACGACCGTCCTGCGGTACAGCGCCGGCCGGGCTCCCGAAGCGCCGGCGCCTGCCACGGCGGCCGACGTCTAGATGGGAGTCCGCGATTCTCGTCCGAGCCGTTCCCGTGTAGGGGCCCGATTCATCGCGCCCGGCCATATAGGGGCGCCATTCGTGGCGCCCGAGAACCAACATCGCGGATTCCCATATAGCGCCCGATCCCTTGCCGCACACGAAACCCGCCCTGAGGCCCGCACGCAGCCGAGCCGAACGGGCTGAGTCTGTGAGGAGCTCCCAATCAGCGCCCCACGCCGATACGAGCTTCTGCTGATGTGCCTGGCGGCCCTGATCTCGGGCGCCGCGGCCCTGCAGGTCTGCCATGCCCTGGACGTGCCTTTGCACCACGCCTCTCGCCTGGTGCTGGCCCTGTGTGTCTTGGTTCTGGCGACGTTCTTGCTGGATCGGGTCTCTCCCCACCGCGACCATGTCCTGCTCCCCGCGGTCGCGGGCCTCATCGCCTGCAGCCTGCCGATCCTGTGGCGGCTGGAGCTGGCCGGCGTCGGCGCCGCGGGCAGCCGCCAGATGTGGTGGACCATCGTAGGAGCGGTCGCGCTTGTGGCGACTTACGTACTGGTGCCCGATGTCAGGCGGCTCGCCCGCTACAAGTACCTCTGCGGGATCGGCGCCATCTTGCTGATCGTGGTCACGATGGCCTGGGGGCATGAGGTGAATGGCGCCCGGCTCTGGGTCGGGCTCCCCGGCCTGCTCACCTTCCAGCCCACCGAGCTGGCCAAGATCCTGATCTGCATCTTCCTGGCCGGCTACATCGCCGCGAAGGGTGACATGCTGGTGGCGCGCGGGCCGCGGTTCCTCGGGGTCTCGGTGCCTGAGATGCGCTACGTAGCGCCCTTGCTGCTGGTGGTCATGTTCTCGCTGATGATGTTCGTACGTCAGCGGGACCTGGGCGCCGCCGTGCTCGTGTTCGGGGTCGTCCTGGCCATGGTCTACCTCGCGACGGGCCGTAAGACCTACGTGGTGCTGGGTGTCCTCCTGTTCCTGGCCGGGGGCGTTGCCGCCAACCATGCTTTCCCTCACGTGCACCGGCGCGTGGACGCGTGGCTCAACCCGTGGGCCGACCCCACCGCCAGCGGATTCCAGATTCTGCAATCCCTCTTCTGCTTCGGCGAGGGTGGGGTGGTGGGGACCGGTCTCGGCCAAGGTCTCCCCGATCCGCGCCAGCTGCCCGCCGCCCACACCGACCTGGCGATCTCGGTGGTGGGCGAAGAGCTGGGCCTGGCGGGCCTCATCGTGATCCTGCTGCTCGCCGCCATGGTGGCCTACCGGAGCTTCGCGATCGCCTGGAACTCCCGCGACCGATTCGGCTCGCTCCTGGCGGCGGCGCTCTCGACGACCTTCGCGCTCCAGACGCTGGTCATCGTCGGCGGGGCAACCAAGCTTATCCCCCTGACCGGCATCACCTTCCCGTTCGTCAGCTACGGCGGAACCTCCGTGCTGGCGAACTTCGTGTCCATGGGGCTGCTGTTGTGCGTCTCGCGGGACTGCGCGCAGCCGGAGGTTGGCGCACCGTGAAGCAGGCTGAGCTTGCCCACAAGATCAAGGAACTCGCCTTCGTGACGCTCATCGCGTTCTGCGCGATGCCCTTCTACATCGGCTACTGGGCCGTCTTCCGCGCGCCGGACCTCCGAGGCCATCCGCTCAACAAGCGGGCGGAAGCCCGGGCCGTGCACACTCAGCCCGGGCGCTTGCTGGCGAGCGGCAGAGAGGAGATCCTCGGGCGCGTGCCGGTGGGCAAGGGCCTTTGGGAGTCCAGCTACAACTCGCCGCTGACCTACTGCCATCTCACCGGCTATGACCGTCAGACGGGCCTGCAGCTCTCGCTGCGCTCCCTCCTCTTGGAGCCGGCCGGTCAGAGTGACCTGTTGGCCTTCCTGGAGAGCCCCGAGCCCGTCGGCAACGACGTGCAGCTCACCATCGTCGATCGGGCCCAGGCCCTGGCTCGCGAGCGCCTCGAGGGGCAGCGGGGGGCGGTCGTGGCGCTCGACCCGACGACGGGTGCGGTGCTCGTCCTGGCGAGCGCGCCGACCTTCCAGCCCGCCGGCGTTGCCAAGACCCACGAGAGCTGGGAGCTGTTCAGCACCGACCCGGCCTCTCCCGGGCTCAACCGCGCCGTTCAGGGCCTGTATCCGCTGGGCTCGATCTTCAAGGTTGTCACGGCGGCGGCGGCCCTGGAGACCGGCACGGTGAGCATCGACACCGAGTACACCTGCAACGGGCAGATCACCATCGGTGACCGGCCGCTGCGCTGCTGGAAGGCCAGCGGGCACGGTACGCTGAACGTGGCGGGCGCCCTCGCGCAGTCGTGCAACGTGTACTTCGCCCAGTTGGGCGAGGCTCTGGGGATCGAGGCGCTGTCCGCTTACGCCCAGCGAACAGGCCTGTTCGATGCACCCGCGCTGCCCTTGCCTCCGAACACGGTCTCCGCCAGCCGTCTGACGACCACGCAGACCGGCGACCTGGCGTCGGCGAGCTATGCCCTGGGCCAGGGCGACCTGCTCGTCACGCCCTTCGCCGCCGCGCAGATCGCGGCCGCAGTGGCCAACCACGGTGTGCTGATGCAGCCGGAGCTCATTCAGGCCGTCATCTCGCCGAGGGGGCAAGTGCGTCAGTCCCTGACGCCGACGGCCGAGCGCCAGGCCTTCCGCGAGTCCACGGCGCGCCTGCTGGCAGGGATGATGGAGTCGGCGGTCGAATCGGGAACGGGGCGCGCGGCGCAGCTGGAGTATGTACGCATTGCCGGCAAGACCGGCTCGGCTCAGGCCCCGGGCGGCGAGGCCCATGCGTGGTTCATTGGCTTCGCGCCCGCCCAGGACCCCCGGGTGGCGGTCGCTGTCGTCGTCGAGCATGGGGGCAGTGGCGCCGGCGCGGCCGCGCCGATCGCCCGCGACATCATCGCGACGCTGTTGGAGTAGAGTTGCGGCCGGGACTGAGGACGCCGCAGGGAGTTGCGACCATGAAGGGCAGGCTCTTGGCCGGCAGGTACCAGATCGAGGAGGAACTCGGTCGGGGAGGCATGGCGGTCGTCTACCGGGCCTTCGACCGTTCCCTCGAGCGGCAGGTCGCCGTCAAGGTGCTGTACCGGGAGCTGGGGGGAGAGGAGGCGATCGTCGCACGCTTCCGCGCCGAGGCGCAGGCGGCCGCCCGCCTCTCGCACCCGAGCATCGCCCAGATCTACGACACCGGCGCCGATGACGGGGACTACTTCATCGTCATGGAGTACCTCCCCGAGCCGGACCTCAAGAGCATCATCCGCAACTACGCCCCGCTGCCTCCCCACAAGGTGGCCGAGGTGGCCATCCAGGCCTGCGAGGCTCTGGGATACGCCCATCAGCACGGGATCGTGCACCGCGACGTGAAGCCGCACAACATCCTGTTCACCGCCGACGGCCGCGCGAAGCTGGTGGACTTCGGAATCGCCGCCGCGGCGGGGCAGCGCAGCAAGGACGGAGTGCTCATCGGCTCGGCGCATTACCTCTCGCCCGAAGAGGTGCGCGGCAACGCTCCCACGCCTCAGTCGGACATCTACTCCCTCGGCGTCGTCATGTACGAGTGCCTGACGGGGCGGACGCCGTTCCAGGGCGAGACGGCGGAGGCGGTCATCGCCAAGCGTCTTGCGGGCCCGGCGCCGGCGCCACGGTCCCTGAACCCGGGCATTCCCCCTGCCGCCGAGCATGTCGTGATGAAGGCCATGGCGCGGGACCCGAATCAGCGGTACCAGTCGGCCGGTGAGATGCTCGCCGACCTGCGCCGACTGGCCGCTGGGGCGCCTGTGGAGGCCCCCAGCACCGCCGAGGCCACCAAGACGCTCGTGCTTCCCGCCACACCCGAGGCGGTGACTCCCGCCCCCGTGCGCGAGGCGCCTCGCGGGCCGCGTGCCCCCGCCGCGCCGTCACCCCCCCGCAAGGAGGGCGCGGGTTGGGCCTGGGGCATCGGCGGCCTGCTCGTGGGGATTCTCGTTCTGGTGGTGTTAGTGTATCTCTTCCGGTATCTCTTCTACCCCGGGGTCCAGCAGGCATCCTTCGTGAGCGTGCCGGGCGTTACGGGCCTCTCCGAGGAGCAGGCCCGCCAGGTGCTCGAGGACGCCAAGCTGGCGGTGGGACGGGTGCGGGAAGACCCGGAAAGCACCCAGCCGGCGGGCACGGTCGTCTCTCAGGAGCCCGAGATGGGCGAACACGTGCCCGAGGGCACCGAGATCAAGCTGGTTGTCGCTCGGGCGGACGAGACGAAGACCAAGGTGGTCGAGGTCATCCGGGTGGTGGGGCTGTCCCTGGAAGACGCGGAGGCGAACCTCCGGCGGGTACGCCTGAAACTCGGGACCGTCGATGAGGTCTATGATGAAAACGCCCCGAAGGGCGAGGTCGTTGCCCAGAGCGTGCCGCCGGGAACTCAGGTGGCCGAGTGGGAGGGGATCGGGCTAACCGTCAGCAAGGGGCCGAAGCCCCCGGAGGTCGAGGGCACGGAGCCCGGAGCCGGCGACGAGAAGGCCGGCCCAGGCGAAGACCAGGCCCCCGACTTCGAGGCGACGGAGGTGCCGGGCGCCTCGGACGACCCGACCGTCCGCCAGTTCAGGGTGAGCCTGATGGCCCAGGGCTCCCAACAGGGCCAGCACATCCAGATCTTCATGCGCGATGACCGCAACCCGCACAGCCTGGTCATCGAAGGGTGGTTGGACCCGGGCGATCCCCTCGAGAAGACGGTCACGACGCACGGGTCGGTGACCTTCGAGATCTACCGGGACGGCCAAATGGTGGACCAGGCGCCCTTCCCGCAATCGACCCCGTCGGGACCGGGCGGGGAGGGCAAGGGCCACTAGGCGGGTGTATGACAAGGGTGGCCGGGCGCCATGAATGGCGCCCCTACACAACTGGGCGCGATGAATCGCGCCCCTACGTCACCAACGACCGCACAGCGCCGTCATGTAGGGGCGCGATGAATCGCGCCCGCGTGTAGGGGCGTGATTCATCACGCCCCATGCCGTGCTTCTCCTACACGCTTCAAGCGGGTCGCTCTGAGGGCATGCAAACATACCGCGGAGACCGGATCGCAATGCGTCAACGACAGCTACTCGTAGCGCTACTGCCCCTGCTCGCCGCCTCGTCGGCCTGGTGTGCGGACGAGGGCGTGCTGGTCGGTGCAGTGAACATCGTATCCGCCGAGGCGGGCGGGCGTGTGGTCGCCGCCTCCAGCGAAGTGCGCGAACGCACCAAGATCGCTCGGGAGTGGCGCAAGGAGAACCTCATCGACGGCAAGTTCGTGGAAGGCCCCATCGTGCCTGCCGATTCGTACGGTTGGGCCACCGAGACGCCTCCCACGCCGCGCGCGCCTCACTGGGCGGTCTTCGCCTTCGCGCAGGACAAGCCGCATCTCATGGGAGCGGTCCGCCTGGACCCTCGGACCAACGACCCCGAGGTCATCGGGCGCTGGGTCAAGAACTTCCGAATCGAGGTCTCCGTCACGACCCCCGAAGGCCCGTGGGAGACGGTGGGCGTCTTCGAGGTGATCGACGTCCCTCAGAAGCAGACGTTCACTTTCCCCGTCCCGGTGCTCGCGAAGTACGTTCGGCTCGTCATCACCTCGAACCAGGGCTCGAACGCCCGCGTGAGTCTCGGCGAGTTCGAGGTCTACGAGGCCCTCGTCGGCGACGACGCACTCACCCGGATCATCGCCGATCTGGAGGCCAGCCTGGACCGCCTGAGGGACTTCGCGGTTGGCCACGTCCCGGCGACTGCGAGCGTGGAGTCGGCGATCCCGCCCTACGACCAGAGCCTCCTCTCGCAGGCCAGAGGCGGCACGGTCACGGCGGTGTCCAGTGAGGCGCTCGGCGACGCCCCGCCTGACCCCGGCACGCAGCCCCAGGTCCTCCAGCAGTGGCGGGCCACCAACCTGATCGACGGCCTCGTGGCGACCCCGGACGCCGAGCCCGGACACACCTCGTTTGGGTGGTCGTCGAACGCCGCACCGGCCGCCAACGAGCCGCAGTGGGTCATCTTCCGGCTGCCGGGCGACACGCCGACGGTCATCGACTCGGCCGTAGTTGACACCCGGACCCGCGACCCGTGGGGCATGATGCGCGGCGCCCGGGAGATCGAGATCGCGACCTCCATCGACAAGCCGGACGGCCCCTGGAAGTCGCTGGGGCGCTGGGAGTTGGCGCTTGAGCCGGGACCCCGTCTCCTGCGCTTCCCCTCCGCCGAGGCGCTATGGGTGCGCCTGACCGTCCTGTCCAACCACGGGTCGGATCGCTACGTGCAGTTGGGCGAGTTCGGCGTCTACCGCCTATCGCCCGACGTCGATCCTCTCGGCAGTCTTGCGCTGGAGTTCGAGAACCTCCTCACGAACCTCAAGCGGTACAGGGAGGGCGCGCTCGGACTTGGCGCCGCAGGCCCGTGACGGCGGAAAACGCCTCCGTCCCACATTCCGCGCAGTTGACGTCCCTGCCCGGTGTGCAGTATCATCGCGGTTCCGAATCACGTACCGGAACGCTCCCTGAGCGTGCAGAAGGAGTTGCGCGATGTCGCGCTACAAGGATGTCTACGAGCTGGCGGATGAGACGGGCGGAATGTATGCCCTCGTCGTGGCGGCGGCCAAGCGGGCGAAGCAACTGCGGGAGGGCCGCCAGCCGGTCGTGCAGGCCGACTCCAGCAACCCGCTGACGGTCGCCATTCAGGAACTCCTGGACGGCAGGGTGTTGGTGCGCCCGCCGGGCGCCGTGGACGAAGAGCCCGCGCCGCAGACCGAGATCGTCGAGGTGTCCTCCCGCGACCTGCAAGTGCAGATCGTGGAGCCTGAGCCCGAGGACGAAGAGGCCGAGCCTCCGGATGACCCGGAGGCGGAGTAGACACCAGCGGCGGCGGTCGTCGCGCCTTCGTCCGGCGCTGACTCGCCTCAGTTGGACTTCCGCCAGGTCAGGTACCCCGATCCGATGGATCCGATGGCCGCGCAGAAACGGGATTACTACGAGGTGCTCAACCTCGCGCGCGAGGCGACGGACAAGGACATCCGGTCGGCGTACCGCAAGCTGGCCCGGCAGTACCACCCCGACGTGTGTGATCTGCCCGACGCGCGTCAGCGCTTCCAGGAGATCGGCGAGGCCTACGCAGTGCTCTCCGACCCCGACCGGCGCGCGAGCTACGACCGGTTCGGCCACGCGGGGCCCGAGGGCGTCGGGTTCGACATCGGGGTCACCGACATCTTCGATCTCTTCCAGTCCGTGGTCGGCGGCTTCGGCTTCCAGAGAGAGCGCGCCGCGGGCGGCAGCGATCTGGAGTACCAGCTCCCCCTGACGCTGGAGGACGTAGTGAGCGGCTTCGCCACCGAGATCGCAGTCTCGCGGTTCGTGCGTTGCGAGGCGTGCGGCGGCGAGGGCGCGGCGCCAGGCTCGATCCGCCAGCAGTGCCCCACCTGCCGCGGGGCCGGCCGCGTGCGCTACCGGCAGTCTGCCATGCTCCTGACCTTCACGCAGGAGGCCGACTGCCCCGACTGCCGGGGCCGGGGCGTTCACATCCCCGACCCCTGCAAGGAATGCAGCGGCAGCGGGCTTCGGCGGAAGACCGAGAAGGTCGCCGTGGAGGTGCCGCGTGGGGTCCAGGATGGACAGCGCATCCGGTATGCCGGCGGCGGCGACGCGGGTCCGAACGGTACGCGGGCGGGCGACCTCTACGTGCTGATCCGCGTCCAGCCGCACGACACGTTCGTCCGTCGCGGCGCGGACCTGGTCTGTGAGGTGCAGATGCAGTTCCCTCAGGCCGCGCTCGGCGACGTCATCCAGGTTCCGGGCATCCCCGAGCCCCACGAGCTGACCATCCCGCCCGGCACGCAGCACGGCGACGCCCTTGTGATACGGGGCGGCGGACTCCCCGAGCTGCGGCGCCCCGAACGCCGCGGCGACCTGCACGTGCTCGTTCGCCTGGCGGTGCCCAGGCGGCTGACGAAGGAGCAGCGCAAGCTCCTGGGGGAGCTGGCCGAGGCGATGGACCTGGACTTGCACCCACCCGAGTCCGGCCTTCGCAAGCGTCTCGGTCAGGTCCTTGGAGGGTAGCGTCCCCGAACCAGCTCCCGAGGCTGGGACCTCTCATGGCCTGGACACGGCTCGACATCCCCTGTGACGCGGACTCCGCCGACCTGATCGCCGCCCTTGTCCTCGCTGAGACTGGCCGCGGCGCCAGCGTGCTGGAGCAGGACGCAAGCGTGATCGTTCAGGCCTGGGTGCCCGACGAATGGGCCGCTGAATGGGGCGCTCGACTGAGACAGCGCCTGCGGAGCGCCGGGCCGCCACTGGACCAGACGGCCGCCGCCATCACCGAGACGCTCGTCCCCGATGACGACTGGAGCCTCGGCTGGCGCCGGCACTTCAAGGCCTTCCGCGCAGGGGAGCGCCTGGTCGTGAAGCCCTCCTGGGAGCCGTGGCCCCCCGAGGATGACGCGGCGGCCGCGCGTCCGGATGACCTCATCATCGAGATCGACCCGGGCGGCGCCTTCGGCACCGGTACTCACGCCTCGACTCAGCTGGCCCTCCGCGCCCTCGAAGAGGCCGTCGCGCCCCGTGCAGTCGTGATCGACGTCGGCTGTGGCTCGGGGATTCTCTCGCTGGGCGCGCTCCTGCTGGGCGCCGACCGAGTCGTTGCCATCGACTTCGACCCGGCCGCCGTCCAGTGCACGCGCCGAAACCTGGAGGAGCAGCACCTTGCCGACCGCGCGCATGTCGTCGTTGCGGACGGGCTGAGCGCCCTGCGCTGCCGCGCGGACGTGATCGTCGCGAACATCACCGACACTGCGGTCGTCGCCGTCGGGGCGCAAGCGCGGTACTGCCTGAAGCCCGGTGGGCGGTACATCGTCTCCGGCTTCCTGGAGACCTCGGCGACTGCCGTCAGGCAGGGCCTGGAGGCCCTCGGCCTGACGGTCGCCCGAGCAGAGGGCCTCGACGGCTGGTCCTCGCTGACTCTCGTGCAGGAGAAGGGGGGAACCGCGTGAGACGCGTCTTCGTCCCCGAGGGCTGCGTCGAGGGTGACCGCGTCCGCCTTCAAGGCGGTGAGGATCACTACGTGCGGCACGTCCTGCGCCTGGGGCCCGGGGACCGGTTCAGTGCGGTCCTGCCGACCCGCGCCGAGCACGTGGCCGTCGTCGAGTCCGCCGGTGAAGGTGGGGTAGAGGCGCGGTTGGGTGAGGAGCGAGACCTGACCGCCGAACCCCTGATCGACGTGCGGCTGCGGCCCGCAGTGGTGAGGGGCAGGAAGCTCGACTCGGTCATCCGGCAGTGCACCGAGCTTGGGGTTTCGGAGATCGGCCCGGTCACTTGCGAGCGCAGCGTCGCGCGGCCCGACCCCGACTCGGCGGCACATAAGGTAGAGCGCTGGGAGAAGATCGCTCTGGAGGCCGCCCGTCAGTGCGGCCGCCGGACGCCGCCCGGGATCACCGCACCCACGGCCTTCCCCGCGGCCGTCGCGGAGATCGCCGCACTCGGCGGCACCGGGCTGATCTTCGCTCCGGGAGGCGCCGAAGGCGTCGGCACGTTGTTGGCGCCGGGGGCCGCAGAACCCATCAGTGCCCTCATTGGCCCGGAAGGCGGGTTCACGAAAGCAGAGGTGGAGTTGGCGGAGGAGGCCGGCCTGCGCGTGGCTGCCCTCGGCCGCCGCATTCTGCGGGCCGACACCGCCGCAGTCGTCGTCTGTGCCCTGCTGATGTACGAGCTGGGTGAGCTTGCCTGACGGGCTACCCGCCCCCCGCCGCAAAGGCCGATACGCCCCACTTGCCGTCCGTCTGGGTCAGCGTGATCGTGACGCCCCCCGGGGCCCCGCCCGACATCTGCACGGTCGCCGTCGCCCCCGACGTCGTCGCAGTCCCAGCCTTCATGCCGGAGGCGAAGAGGCTGGTCTGGGTCCCGAGTTCGTCCACCTTGGAGGACTTCAGCTTCGAGATGATCTGCTGCCGCTGGCCGGACGGGATGTCGTCCCAGTCCGAGTTGCTCTTCCGCGCCTCGGCGACATAGTTCCACAGCCCAGCAGCAGCCTGGGTGTCGCCCTTGGCCATCGCATCCGCGAAGGCCTGCGCCACGGCCTCCGGCGTGTTCGTCGGCGTCTTGCTCTTGCAGCCTGGCCCGATCAGCGCGCCCGCCGCCAGCGTCGCGGCAAGCGCCAGTACGGTGCCTCTCATCCGACAGTCCTCCCGCATGGGCAATCTGCCGCTCACTTGCGCGCCCCCCTCGCCGATTCCTCCCTGCTCGCGCGCCCGGGAACAGCAAGACGCCGGGCAGCGGAGGCCCGGCGTCTCAGTCGTCTGCAGAGGGTGTCTCTCAGCTCGCCGGGGGCAGCGCCGTCCTGACCCGCTTCAGCAAGGTCACGGCGATGAGGGTCCGCTGATCGCTGAAGGCCTGGTCCGACATCTCCCGTGCGTACTTGAGCCCATTCAGCGTGGACTGGACCGCCTGGTCCCTGCCCTGGAGCGCGTCGAACTCCCCGCACGTCGTCGCGCACGCGGAGAGCCTCCAGATCAACGCCGTCGTCTCGGCGGCCACCGCGGTACCCTTGGCCTCGAACTCCTCGGCAGGCAGAGCGCGCCCGTCGCCCAGTAGCCGCTCGATCTCCTCCACCAGCGCCTTGTCCTCGTCAGGCACCACGACCGGCTGCCTCCGCGTCGGCCCCGGTCCGGTGCCGCCCGTGCTCGCAGCCGCGCCGCCCCCGCCTCGGCCCATCTTGGTGACCGGCTCCGCCCGCGGGAACTGCTGCCGGAAGGCGGCCAGCCACTGCCGCGCCAGGCCGCTGACGCTGCTGCCGGTGCCGGCCGCATCGCCGGGCCGTACTTGCACCAGGAACGTGCCGCCGATGTAGATCGCCGGCAGCCCGCCCATCGACTTCGTCCACATCCTCGGGTTCCCCACGTTCTCCACCGACAGGGCTTCCACCACGTTCTTCTCCACCGCCGACCCGCGCTCCGACACGCTGCCATATCCCCCGGCGTCACGCAGCCGGCAAACCAGCTTGTTGGCGAGGATCACGTCGTAGTAGTCCCCGGCGAGCACCGGGCCCACGATGGCGACGGTCAGAGCGAACAGCGCGCCGGCTCTCAGTGTGCTGCGAGTGAGTGGTGTCATCTCCGCTTCCCCCGTGCTTCGGTTTGCTGCGTCTGTTGGCTCAGTACTACTGTGGATAGTAGACCATCCACACGACCGGAGGTTTCTTGTGACGGCGCTCACACAGGGGCTTACAGCCGAGGAGAAGCGTCTGCGTCCGCCCTCTCATGCCCGCATGGCTGCGATGCTGTGCTGTGACGAGCAGGCCTCCAGTGCAAGGCACGTATTGTGGCCCGTAGGGGGCCTGGTGTCAAGAGGCCGACGCGGGCTCTGAGAGCAGGGATGCACGGCGAGCGTGGCGAATGGGAGAGGGGTCAACAAGGACTGTGGCATGGGCGAAGAGGCAACCGGCGTAGGCGGAGACGCAGTCGCGCCAGCGTTGGACCCGGAGGTGGGGCGCTTCCTTCGCGAATGCCTCGACCCGATCCGAGCCGCGTTCGCTCCCCAGGCCCTGTTCCTGTTCGGGTCCCGTGTCCATGCCGCGCGCGATGAGTGGAGTGACATCGACATCCTCCTCGTCTCGGACCGCTTCGCGGGCCAGCGGATGTTGGACCGCCTTCGCGCTTTCCGCCGGCAGATCGACCCCCACCGCCATGTGGACGTCCTCTGCGTCACCCCCGAGGGGTTCGAGCAACGCCGCAACGGTGCCACCATCATCGCCGAGGCCGTGCGCACCGGCGTGCGGATCATCTGAGGGCGGCTCCCAGGAAGGAACCCGCTCGCCTCGCGCCCAATAACGCCCCTGGCGTGCTCTGGAGGGCCGCCGGCCTGCGGTCACGAGCCGCCATTCACCGATCGCAGTGGGAGGGTATGACTGCATGGAAGACCAGACCGGGTCGGATAGGGGAGTACCGTTTGCGCCGATGGAGCCGCCCGGCTACGCGCCGCAGCCGAGTTCGCTCTACTTCCGGCTGTCCGTGATGATGTTCCTGCAGTTCGCGGTGTGGGGCGGTTGGGCGGTCATGATCTTCGTGCACATGCTCAACAACCTGCACTTCACCGGCTTCCAGATCGGGCTGGTGTTTGGCACCACCGCCTTCGGCGCGCTGATCTCGCCCATCATCGCGGGCTGGCTGGCCGACCGGCTGATGCCCAGCCAGCGCTTCGCCGCCATCTGTCACTTCCTGGGCGCCATCCCGCTCTTCCTCGCCTGGAGGCAGGACACGTTCTGGGGCCTCTGGGCGTGCGTCCTCGCCCACGCGGTGCTCTACATGCCGACGATCGCCCTGACCAACACGGTGGCCTTTCATCACATGGGGCAGTCGAACAAGTTCGGCAACATCCGCGTGTGGGGCACCATCGGCTGGATCTGCATCCAGTTCCTGTTGGGCTGGTATGTGGGGAAGGAGTTCGCGCGAGCCCGGGACTGCCTGCTGTTCGGAGCCGTCGCGGGCGTGTTGATGGCTGCGTACTGTCTGACGCTGCCCAACACCCCGCCCTCCAAGGAAGCGAAGAACCCCTACGCCTTCCTCGAAGCCCTCAAGCTCATGGGCGAGCGCAACTTCGCCGTGCTGCTGATCATCTCGTTCATCGTCGGCATTGAGCTTCCGTTCTACTACAACCTGACGCCCGGCTTCTTTACGGACCCCGTGACGGGGGTCGGTCTCACGCCCGGCCACGCGCAGTGGGCTCAGGTGCTGGGGCAGGTCGGCGAGGTCCTGCTGATGGTCCTGCTCTGGCCCTCGATCCGTCGGCTCGGCATGGGTTGGACGATCTTCATCGGCATCCTGGGCTGGCCGCTGCGCTACGGCATCTTCGCGATCGGTCACCCGACCTGGCTCGTGATCGCGGCCCAGACGCTCCACGGCGTCTGCTACTCGTTCTTCTTCGTCGGCGGCATGATCGCCGTCGAGCGCCTCTCCCACAAGGACATCCGTGCCAGCGCGCAGGCCCTGCTGGTGTTCGCCACGAGCGGTCTTGGGATGTTGATCGGCCACTTCGGCTCAGGCACGATCCACGACTGCTTCAAACTGACCGTTGACCCGCCGTCCTGGGCCTGGCCCAAGATCTTCATGGTGCCCATCGTGCTCACGGTCGTCGCGGGGATCGCCTTCATCGTCCTGTTCAACGAGCGCCGCTTCCAAGAGCGGGCCAAGGAGATCGAGGAGGAGGACAAGGCCGAAGCGCCAGAAGAGACGGCGACTGGGGTGCCGGAGTAGGCAACATCCCCTCCGACAAGAAGCGTGCAGCCGCCCGGAACTGGTGCAGCCGGGCGGCTACCGTTCGGGGACAAGCTCCTCGTAGACCCGCGCCAGCTGGCTCGGCGTCACGAAGACGTACGGCTCACCGAGTTCGGCGGCGGCGCGGTTGATCATCTCCGGCTTGAAGGTCCAGCTCAGCGCGAACACGCTCATGAAGCCGGGCCGGGCCCGGGGCGTCATCTTGCGGACCTCGGCAACGAGGCTCGCAACCTCCGCGTCCTCGCGACGCTGCGTGAGGTCTCCGACAAACGCCCACTGCACCCAGCGCGTCAGGCAGTGGAAGACGGGAACGCGGCTGCCGGGCTCGGGCCCTGCCAGGAAGTGGTTCGCGATCTCGGGCGTGGTCGTCTCATGCCGGCCGATGTCGGGCAGGAAGGCGTTCACCCGCCGGAGCTTCCGCGCGAACAGCGCGAGGTCGCCATCCTGCGCGAAGTCCGAGCGTTCCCCCCACGAGCCGTGGTAGGTCTGCACGGTCCGCAAGTCCAGACGGTCGAGGCACTCCTGCGTCAGGTTCAGGTACTCATCCAGCACTCGGGCGCGATTGTCGTAGGCCGTGCCGTAGTCGGGGACGTTCATGTAGCCGAGACCGGACAGCCCGCAGATCAGCTCGTCGCGGTCGGTCAGGTGTCCGTAGTACCACTCGACGATCCCCGGCGCGAGGTCGAGCAGCGAGGTGCCCATGATCCACCCGGTCGGCGTCACGCCGCGCCCAGGCGCGTCCCAGACCTCGCGCTGGGGGCGTAGCCAGTACCACGGGTCGTTCCCGCTGTCCAGCACGCTGATGGATACGTAGACCTTCGCGGGATCGAGGGAGGGGAGAGGCAGCCGGTCGATCTGCGGCTGGCGGAATCGGTCGGGCGCCGGGATGCCGCTGTGCAAGCTCATGTTCGTCAGGAAGTCGGTGCCGATGGTGAGCTTCGCGTAGCGCGAGGCGAGCGTCATCCCCCAGTACTCACCGATCCCCTCCGCCGGGTCGTTCCAGCCCCACCAGCCCATCACCGGTGAGTGCGGCTCCGTCGCGGCGAGGAGCTTCTCGGCGAACGCGGTCTCGGCGACGGGGTCCTTCCCCTCGTCCGCGCCATCGACGCCGCCGGAGATGAAGAACGTGAAGATCCGGTGCGCGACGAGGTAGTCGGTCTGCTGCTCGGAGCGCTCCGGGTGGCCCGAGCACAACACATCGTGTCGCATCTGCGGCCACAACTCCCGGAACGCCCACTCGTAGGCCTCGGCGTCCGTCCGCCAGCGCCCGCGGAGGTCGTCGATGACCGGCAGGGCCCAGTCCTTCGCCTGCTGCTCAGTGCAGACGATACCGTCGCGCACCGAGGCCACCATCGTCCCGACGTTCCGGTAGCGGTCCTCGACGAGAACCGCCCCCTGTGCTGCCTCCCGGAAGAGCCCGATGATCTCAGCGGCGTGCTCGATCCGCCGGACCTTCTGACCTACGTACCCACGTTCCTGGTACCACTGCAGCGACTGCTCGTCATGCGGCGAGTACACGAAGTACAGGCGGGGTCGATTGCGGTTCACGAGGCCTTGCAGGCAGGCCAAGGCCACCCGTGTCGCCTGGTCGTCCCCGGCGACCGAGTGCACGATCACCTCGTCCTCAGGGGAGATTGCGGGTGAGCGTGGGAAGATGCGCCGACTGCGGCGCGGCCGGAACGGCACCGGCTGTCTCTTGGGCAGGCGCTCCCGCGCCACCCAGTCAGACAGCGCCCGCTCAGCCCTCTGCGCGGCCTCCTCCGACAGCGCGCCGGACTCCTGCAGCGCCCAGATTGTGCTCCGCACGACCAGCTGTCGCAGC
>Ga0194111_10001058_pt1 | contig 33666 bp, 47 predicted proteins | sample TA2KigC300mmetaG_FD_146194 | JGI IMG/M metagenome (GOLD analysis project Ga0194111, IMG submission 146194) | Freshwater microbial communities from Lake Tanganyika, Tanzania - TA2015033 Kigoma Deep Cast 300m | ecosystem: Environmental > Aquatic > Freshwater > Lake | place: Tanzania: Lake... | reverse complement strand
AGTGAAGGTTGACCCCGCACGTCACCTGCTTATAGTGGAAGGCGCTGTCCCCGGCCACAACAAAGGATTGTTGCTCATAAACAAGGCAGGATAAAGGTAATAAGACGTGAAAATCGACGTTTACAATATGAAAGGCGAGCTGGTCGGCCCCATCGAGGTGAGGGACGACGTCTTCGGCGTCCCCTTCAACGAGGCCGTAGTACACCAGGCTATGCTGAGACAATTGGCTAACCGTCGCCTCGGCACCGCCGATACCAAGAAAAGAGGCGAAGTCACCGGCAGCGGCAAGAAGCTCTTAGCCCAGAAGCATACAGGCCGGGCACGCCGTGGCGATAGGCGTTCGCCAATGCTCAAGGGCGGCGGCGTGGCTTTCGGCCCGCACCCCCGGAGCTATCGACAGGACATGCCCAAGAAGATGCGTCGCCTAGCCTTGAAATGTGCTCTTTCGGCCAAACTTGCCGATGGTGAACTGAGAGTCGTAGATAAGCTAGAATTAAAGGAACCGAAGACCAGCGAGATGACAGATGTCCTGGTGGCACTGGGCATCGGCACCTCCGTTGTCATCGCCACTGATAAAGCGGATGATAACTTGATTCTATCTGCCAGAAATATCGATGGCGTGAAGCTGATACCAGCTCGCCTGCTAAACGTAGGCGATTTGCTTTCCCACAAGGCACTACTGATGACCCAGGGCGCAGTACAAACGGCAGAGGAACTCTGGAGCCAGAGGTCTAAGCAAAAAGCAGCGGCTGGAGGCTCCTGAGAACAGGATTTATAGCTAATTATGCATCTGTACGAAGTATTAAGACGTCCGCTTATCACCGAGAAGGCTACCCTGCTCCAGGGGCAGAACAAATATGCCTTTGAGGTGGCAGGGAGAGCTACCAAAAACCTGGTAAAACAGGCAGTGGAAGCAGCCTTCAAAGTAAAGGTGACAGATGTCAATATGATGACCGTTTCCGGGAAGACCAAGAGGATGGGCAGGCGTATGGTAACCAGCCCATCCTGGAAAAAAGCAGTGGTTACGCTGGAACCAGGCGACAAGATAGAGTTTTTTGAGGGAGTCTAAACGATAGGGGTTAAGAATTGGGTTCCGTCATAAAAAAACGCAGAAAAAAAATGGCGAAGCATAAGCATCGGAAGCTTCTCAGGAAGAGCCGATGGCAAAGAAGACATCCATAAGGATTTTTTAGAGGTAAACTGTGGCACTAAAGACTTATCGCCCGACATCGCCGGGGAGGCGAGGCATGGTGAACGTCTCTTTCGACGAGATCACCAAGTCCACCCCGGAGAAGTCCCTGCTGAAGCCGTTGAAGAAAAAGGCCGGTAGGAATAGCAGGGGCGTTGTCACCGTACGCCATCGCGGTGGCGGTGCCAAAAGAAGGATGCGCATCATAGACTTTGCGCGCAATAAAATCGGCGTTCCTGGCACGGTGGCAGCAATCGAATACGACCCCAATCGCACGGCCCGCATCGCACTTATCCACTACGCAGACGGCGATAAGCGCTACATACTAGCCCCCCTGGGACTAGGTGTGGGAGACTCCGTCTTAGCAGGCGAGGGCGCTGAGATAAAACCAGGCAACGTATTGCCGTTGGCAGCAATTCCAGAAGGCACCCTGCTCCATAACCTGGAATATGAGCCAGGGAAGGGCGGGCAGATAGTGCGCAGCGCCGGAACCTCGGCCCAGTTACTAATCAAAGAAGGCAAGTATTCGTTGGTGCGTCTCCCGTCTGGAGAGGTGCGCCGCTTCATGACTACTTGCATGGCCACTATAGGCCAGGTGGGCAACGTAGAACGCCAGGGCATCAAGCTGGGCAAGGCCGGACGCACCAGATTATTAGGGCGGCGTCCCGCGGTGCGTGGCTCAGCCATGACACCACGTGACCATCCACATGGCGGCGGCGAAGGTCGAGCGCCACGTGGCATGGCGCCAAAGACGCCCAAAGGAAAGCCAGCCCTGGGGAAAAAGACACGTATTTACCCCAAGGCTTCAGATAAATTGATAGTAAGGCGTCGCAACGCAGCGAAGTAAGTAAAAAGGCAGTAACAAAATGTCACGTTCGGCAAAGAAAGGCCCATATTGTGAGCCTAAACTGCTCAAGAAAATCGAAGCGCTAAATCGCTCTGGTGAAAAAATGGTCATCAAGACGTGGGCACGTGCCTCGACCATTGTCCCACAGATGGTAGGTCATACCATCGGTGTGCATGATGGCCGACGCCATGTCCCCGTTTACATAACTGAGAACATGGTCGGGCATAAACTGGGGGAATTCGCTTACACCAGGACCTTCCGCGGTCACGTGAGTAAAGCCCAGGCAACAACGCAGGTCAAAAAACAATAAGCCATGAAGGTCAAAGCTATAGCCAAAGATGTTCACATATCGCCACGAAAGGTGAAACTGGTGGCTGATACAGTGCGTGGCAAGAGGGTCGAAGAAGCCTTGCAATTACTCAAATTCACGCCGACGCCGGCAGCCCAGGCTGTGGCAAAGGTCATAAAATCGGCATCTGCCAATGCCGAGAACAACTACCAACTAGAGCCTTCAGAACTAAGGGTAACTGAGATAATGGCCAACGAAGGACACGTGTTTAAGAGATTCCGTCCCCAAGCGAGGGGACGCATTAATCCAATTCTGAAACGCACCACGCACATTACGGTTTCCGTTTCTGAGGAGAAGGCATAAGTGGGACAAAAAGTTCACCCGTACGGTTTTAGAATCGGCACCATCCGCAGTTGGCAGGCCAAATGGTTTGCCGAAAAGCATTACACTGATTTTCTGCAAGAGGACCTGAAGTTACGCCGATTGGTGGAGAAGGAATGCAAACAAGGCGGCATGGCCCGAGTGGAAACCGACCACCAGGGCAACGAGATATTAGTAACGGTATATTCGTCCCGTCCCGGAATTATCATTGGCCGCGGTGGCCAGCGAGCAGAGGAATTGAGGATAGCGTTGGAAAAAAGCTGCGGCAAGAAGGTACGATTATCTATTAAAGAAGTTGACCAGCCAGAGACCGAGGCTGTCCTAGTGGCCAGGAATCTTGCTGACCAGCTTGAGCGCAGGGTGGCTTTCAGGCGTGCTATGAAGCAGACCGCCTTCCGCACCATGCAAGCCGGCGCCAAGGGAATAAAGATAAGTTGCGCCGGCAGGCTCGGCGGCAATGAAATCGCCCGCCGTGAGACCACCTTAAAAGGCCAGTTGCCACTGCATACACTCTGCGCTGATATCGACTATGGCTTTGTTGAAGCCCATACCACCATGGGTAAGATAGGGGTAAAGGTATGGATTTACAAGGGTAATATCGTTCCTGAGGTAGCGAGAGAAAGTGTTACAACCGAAGCGAGTCAAGTTTCGTAAAGTTCACCGAGGACGGATGAAGGGGAAGGCAAATTCGGGGAATACCGTCGTTTTCGGTGAGTTCGGGCTGCAGGCTGAAGAATGCGCCTGGATTACCGCCAGACAAATCGAAGCAGCCCGACGTGTCATGGTGCGCTATCTGCGCCGCGGCGGCAGGATGTGGATTCGCGTCTTCCCCGACAAATCGGTGACCAAGAAAGCCGCTGAGACAAGAATGGGCAGCGGCAAAGGTGCTCCAGACCATTGGGTATCCGTGGTCAAACCCGGAAGGATGCTCTTCGAAATAGCAGGCATTAAGGAAGAAATGGCCAAGGAAGCCATGCACCTGGCCGCCTATAAGTTGCCGATTAAAGCACGGTTTGTGGTCAAAGGAACAGGTAGCTAATTCTGAGGAAAGAAATTGAAGAAAGAAGAGATCCGCTCCCTTAGTGATACAGAGCTGGCTAAGCGCCTGGAAGAAGCCCGCCAGGAGCTGTTTAACCTGCGTTTTCGCCTGGCTACACGCCAGTTGGTAAACCATCGAGAGCTGCCCAAGGTCAAGAAAAGGATAGCCAGAATGAAAACGATACAAAGAGAGCGAAAGCTCGGGATAAGTTAGGCCATGGAAACTAAGAGAAAAATTAGAACCGGCATCGTGGTCAGCGATAAGATGGATAAGACCGTGGTTGTCCTGGTGAAAACCATCAGACGTCATCCACTGTACAAGAAAGTTGTCCGGCAGTCCAGGAAGTTCAAGGCGCATGACGAAGGGAACACCTGTAGAATTGGCGACACCGTGAAAATCATCGAAACTCGACCACTCTCCAAGGAAAAAAGGTGGCGTGTAGCGGAAATCATGGCGCACAAAGAAATGCCCGAATTGCAGCCTGCCGAAATCGACAAGGAATTGCTGGGAGCAGAGGAAAGTGATTCAACCGTACAGCCGACTTAAAGTAGCAGATAATACCGGCGCCACACAGATTATGTGCATCAACATACCCGGTGGCACTCGCCGCAGATATGCTACGGTGGGCGATATCATAATTGCGTCAGTGAAGCGCGCCATTCCCGGCGGCGTGGTCAAGAAGGGCGACGTGGTACGAGCAGTGGTGGTGCGCATAAATAAGCAATACCACCGTCCGGATGGCACCTATGTCAGGTTTGATGAGAACGCTGCTGTCATTCTGGATGACAAGGATAATCCCAAGGGAACTCGCATATTTGGACCTGTAGCCAGAGAACTAAGAGACAAGAATTTCATGAAGATTGTGTCGCTGGCACCTGAGGTTTTGTAACGTGAAAATCAGAAAGAACGATACCGTCCTCGTTATCGCCGGCAAGGACAATGGGAAAAAGGGAAAGGTACGGCGCGTTATCCCTAAGAAGGATAGCGTAATAGTGGAAGGCGTGAACATGGTCAAGCGCCATGCTCGAGCCCGCGGCGCTGCCAGACAAGCTGGTATCATCGAGCTGGAAGCGCCAATCAGTATGTCCAACGTGATGTTGGTATGTAATAAATGCAGCAAACCCGTTCGCATTGGCTTCCGCGTTTTGGACGATGGCCGCAGGGGCAGGTTCTGCCGCTCTTGCAATGAGCTGATAGACTAGATTAGGGAATAGCTGAGAATGTCTCGTTTGAAAGAGAAATACTTTAAAGATACAGTGCTCGAGCTGAAAAAGAAATTCGGCTACAAAAACGTGATGCAGGTACCACGCCTGGAGAAGATAGTTTTGAACATCGGCCTGGGCGAGGCGATACAGAATTCCAAAGCCCTGGAAGCAGCAGAGGCAGACCTTACGGCTATCGCCGGGCAGCACCCAGTGATAACTCGCTCCAAAAGGTCAATCGCTGCCTTTAAACTCAGGTCTGGCATGCCCATCGGCATGATGGTAACCCTGCGCGGTAAGCGCATGTATGAATTTTTTGACAAATTGGTCAACGTAGTCATGGCGCGCATACGCGATTTCCAGGGAACATCACCTGATTCCTTCGATGGACAAGGTAACTACACGCTGGCCATAAAGGAACAGATAGTTTTCCCCGAAATAGATTACGACAAGGTTGATAAGCTGCGAGGGCTAGAGGTAACAATTGTCACCACCGCAGCCACGGATGAGGAAGGCAGAAGCTTGCTCCAATCCCTGGGCATGCCTTTCAAGAAATAAGGGGTTTGCATAGAGTATGGCAAAATTATCTAGCATATTAAAAGCACAACGCCCACGGAAACATAAGGTGCAGCAACACAATCGATGCAAGATTTGTGGAAGACCACGCGCCTATATCCGCAAATTCGGTATGTGCCGCATCTGTTTCCGGGAGTTAGCACTCAGGGGCGAGATCCCTGGGGTGAGAAAATCAAGCTGGTGACTAGAAGTTCTGGAGGTGTTCGTTGTCGGTTACTGACCCAATAGCTGATATGTTGACCCGGATCCGGAACGCCATCATGGTTCGCCATGACAGCGTGTTGGTTCCAGCTTCCAAGACTAAATTGTCTATTGCCAGAATCCTGAAGGATGAAGGCTTTATCTCTGACTATGCTGTGCTCAGGGGTAAGCCACAGCGCATGATCAAAATAGTGTTGAAATATATCGATGAGCAGCCGGCTATCGTAGGGCTGGAGAGGGTGAGCAAGCCTGGCCTTAGGGTTTATGTAGGCAAGCGCGAGATACCACGCGTCTACGGCGGCTTGGGCATTACCATTGTCTCCACTTCCAATGGGATTATGACCGGCCAGGAGGCTTGGCGCAAGAACCTGGGTGGTGAACTGCTATGCTCTGTTTGGTAATTAGGATTTTAGGAGTGACTTCGTGTCGCGAGTAGGATTATCTCCCATAACCGTGCCGCAAGGCACAAAAGTAGAAATCAAAAGCACACATGTGACGGTGGAGGGCAGCAAGGGCAAGCTATCCCGCTCATTCCACCCGGATATGGCAATAACCTTGAAAGATAGCATCTTAACTGTGGCACGCCCCAGCGATAACAAAGTTCATCGCTCATTGCACGGTTTGACCCGCAGTCTTCTGGCCAACATGGTTCAGGGAGTGACCACCGGCTTTGAGAAGATACTTGAGATCAATGGCGTTGGCTACAGGGCACAGAAGATAGACAAGGGGCTTTCCCTGCAAATCGGCTTCAATAAACCGATAGAGTTCCAATTGCCCCCCGGGATCGACGCCGTGGTGGAAGGCACCAATAAAATAAAAATAATCGGCATCGATAAGGAACTTGTTGGTGAAGTGGCTGCAGAAATCCGGGCATTGCGCCCTGCAGACCCCTACAAGGGCAAAGGCATCAAATATGCAGGCGAAAGGCTACATCTGAAGCCTGGCAAGGCTGGCAAGGCTGCACAGAAAGGTTAATAAACACTTATGGGCAACAAAGTTGAATTGAAGAGGCTAGCGCGAAGTCGCCGCCACGCCCGCTTAAGAACCAGAGTCTGCGGGACCGGAGTCAGGCCACGGCTCAGCGTTTTTCGCAGCTTGAATCATATCTACGCCCAGATTATAGACGACACAGCGGGTCGCACCCTCGTCTCGGCCAGCACGCTGGACAAGGAGATAAGTGAAAAAATCAACGGCAAAAAGAAAACAGAATCTGCAGAATTAGTAGGTGGACTGGTAGCCAAGCGCGCACTGGATAAAGGCATTAAAACTATCGTCTTCGACCGAGGCGGCTATAAGTACCACGGCCGAGTTAAAGCCCTGGCCGAGTCCGCCCGAAAAGCTGGATTGGAGTTTTGAGGTTTTCTAATGAAAGCTATTACCAGAGAAATAGTCCCCCAGATTAAGATCGACTACAGTGAACTGGAGTTGACCGAAAAGCTGGTGGCGCTTAACCGCGTGTCCAAGGTAGTAAAAGGCGGCAAGCGCCTCAATTTCAGAGCTGTCGTCGTTGTTGGCGATGGCAACGGACATGTTGGCGTAGGCTTGGGCAAGGCCAAGGAAGTCCCAGAGGCCATCCGCAAAGCCGGTGTTAGCGCCCGCAAAAGCCTGATTAAAGTGTCCATGAGCGGCACCACCATCCCCCACGAGATATCGGCCAAATTCCGAGCTGCCAGAGTGCTGCTTAAGCCGGCTTCTCCTGGTACCGGGGCTATCGCTGGCGGTGGTGTCAGGGCTGTGGTTGAAGCCGCGGGAATCAAAGACGTGCTTACAAAATCCCTGGGAAGCAGCAGCCCGGTCAATGTTTGCAAGGCTACCGTGCTAGCCTTGTCCAGCCTCAGAAAACCCGAGGAAGCCGTCGCCAGGCGCAAGACCGAGCCTCAGCTTGAGGAGACCGAAGGCAATGGCTAAGAAGCTGCGCATTACCTGGCAAAAGAGCGAAATCGGCTATGTGAGGAAACAAAGGCTTACCTTGCGAGCCTTAGGATTTCATCGCCTGAACCAGACAGTGGAACACGATGATACCCCGGCCATTAGGGGCATGTTAGCAAAGGTCAATCACTTGGTCAGAACGGAAGTTATAGATGGATCAAAGTAAGTTAAAGCCGCCGATAGGCGCCAAACACAAGAGAAAGCGCGTGGGGCGTGGCGATGGTAGCGGTCATGGTACCTATTCCGGTAGAGGCTTGAAAGGACAAAAGTCACGTTCCGGTGGCGGAGTTCGCCTAGGCTTCGAAGGCGGGCAATTGCCGCTTATCAAACGCCTGCCAAGAAAGCGTGGATTTACCAACATATTCAAAAAGGAATTCAGCATCATCAATGTGGCTAGCCTGCAGCGCTTTGCTCCCAATACCGAAGTAACCCCAGATGAACTGTACAGAGCGGGGCTAATAAAATCGCTGAAACATGGAGTTAAGATATTGGGCAGTGGTGAACTTGACCGCCCACTCGTAGTAAAAGCAAACCAGTTCTCTGCCACTGCCGAAAAGAAGATATTCGATGCCGGTGGGACAATAGAGAGGATATAGTATGCAGCAGAGGGAAACCAGACCGCGCCTGATTCAGGCATTAAAGGATGCCTTCTCCCTCCCCGACCTGAGACAGCGGTTACTCTTTACCTTTGGCATGCTCGTAGTCTTCAGATTCGTGGCGCATGTCCCTATGCCAGGGGTTGACCCTGGGGCATTGGCAGAGCTATTTGAGAAGAACCAACTCCTGGGCATGCTTGACCTGTTCAGCGGTGGCGCCATGAGAAACTTCAGCGTGGCAGCTATGGGCGTGTATCCCTACATCACAGCCTCAATTATCATGCAACTCATGGTTCCTGTTATCCCCCAGCTCAGAGCTTTGTCCGAGGAAGGCGAGGCTGGGAGGAGAAGGATTAATCAGATTACACACTGGCTGATGGTGCCGATGGCTGCCCTTCAGGGCTACGCTCAGATAGCGCTGCTCAGAAATCAGGGCGTTATCACCGAAGCTGATGCCCTGGCAACTCTGGCTATGATTACCTCGCTGGTAACGGGGACCGTCTTCCTGGTCTGGTTGGGTGAGTTGATTACCGAGCGCGGCATCGGCAACGGCGTGTCCATCATCATCTTCGGCGGCATCGTGGCCGGACTGCCGGAAATGATCGGCCGTGGCATGATAGCCAAGGAGAACTGGATAGGAGTTGCCATCTTCGCTATTTTTGCCCTCGCCATTATGTTTGTTATCGTGGTGTTCACCGAGGCGCATCGGCGAATTCCGGTTCAGTATGCCAAGACTGCTTTCCGCGGCGCGCGCATGTATCGCCAATCAGGCTCGACATTTATCCCGCTCCGAGTCAACACCGCAGGCATGATACCTCTAATCTTCGCCATGTCACTGGTCATTTTCCCCGGCACAGTAGCTAGCTATTTTGCTGCAGCGCCCGGCCAGGAGCCGAATTTCGCCAGCAAAATTGTAGAATGGTTCAGTCCCAATGCCCCATTGCCCTTAGGCTTCGTCTACTGGGGACTTTACTTCCTTATGGTTATCGCCTTTGCCTTCTTCTATACCATGGTTATATTCGAGCAGATGAACCTGGCACGTACCCTACAGCGCCAGGGCGGTTTCATACCCGGCGTGCGTCCCGGCAAGCCCACCACTGACTACCTCAACAAAGTCATCAGTCGTATTACCTGGGGTGGCGCACTCTTCCTGGCTTTTATAGCAATCACGCCTTTCTTTGTCCGAGAAATCACAGATGTCGGTGTATTGACTTTGTCCAGCACCGGCTTGCTCATCGTCGTCGGTGTAGCTCTGGATACAATGAAACAGATAGAAGCACAGCTAACCATGCGCCGCTATGAAGGATTCCTCAGGTAAGAAAACAATGTATCTTGTTTTATTAGGTGCCCCCGGAGCAGGCAAAGGAACTCAGGCAGCCGTTATCTCAAGAGAGCTTAACTTGCCCCACCTGGCTTCTGGCGACCTGTTCCGACAAGCAGTTCAGAAGGGAACAAAGTTGGGCGAACTGGTGAAGAGCTACATGGAAAGAGGTGCATTGGCGCCTGACGATGTAACTATACAGGTGATATCAGAGCGACTCAACGAGTCGGATTGTGCTGAAGGATGTGTCTTCGATGGCTTCCCACGAACTCTGGAGCAGGCCAAGGCACTGGATAAAGCCCTGGCTGAACGTGGCAAAGCCTTAGACAAGGCAATATATATCGACGTGCCGGAAAAAGAGCTGATGAAACGGCTGGGCGGGCGCTGGGTCTGCCGCCAATGTCAGGCGCCTTACCACGAAGTGACCTCTCCGCCCAAAACCAGCGGTAAATGTGACAGATGTGGCGGAGAGCTATATCAACGCCCTGACGATAACGAGACAACTATTAAAGAGCGCCTTAAGGTCTACTTTGCCCAGACCACTCCGTTGCTTGATTACTACCAGGAGAAAGGCAAGTTGGTAAAAATAGACGGCAAGCTGGGCATTGAGCAAGTGGCTGAGAGCGTACTGGAGGCCCTCGGCTCTGCCAAGGTCAGATGACGGTTATCAAGTCTTCAGAAGAGATAGCTATAATGCACAAAGCTGGTAAGATAGTGGCAGCCGTTCTACAGAAACTGAAAAGAGAGGTACGGCCAGGAATACAGACACAATTACTAGATACCGTGGCTGTGGAAGAGCTGAAGAGGCACGGTGCCAGTGCTTCCTTCAAGGGATATCGTGGCTTTCCTGCGTCCCTCTGCGTCTCGGTAAACGACGAGGTGGTTCACGGCATACCCTCGACACGACGGCTTAACGAGGGCGACATAGTCTCTCTCGACTTTGGAGCTATCGTCCAGAGCTTTCATGGAGACGCTGCCATAACTGTGGGAGTAGGAAAAGTAAGCCCGGAGGCACAAAAACTTATGGATGTCACCGAAGGCGCCTTGATGGAAGGCATAAAGGCAGCGCATAATAGAGCTCGCCTGGGAGATATCTCGGCAGCTATTCAGGATTATGTCGAGTCGAGAGGGTTCTCAGTAGTAAGAGAATACTCAGGTCATGGTGTAGGCAGAGAACTGCACGAAGACCCGTTGGTGCCGAACTTCGGCATCCGTGGCGAAGGGTCATCGATGCGCAAGGGGATGACCCTGGCGTTGGAACCCATGGTGAACGCCGGTGGCTGGCATACCCGTGTAGCTGAGAACAAGTGGACTGTGCTGACTGCCGATGGCAGTCTTTCCGCCCACTTCGAGCATACCATAGCCATTAGCGATGGCGAACCAGAGGTGCTCACTCTGCTGTAAAACGGAAGGATGGCATGCCAGGGAAAGAGACAATAGAGGTCGAGGGAACAGTGATAGAATCTCTACCCAATGCTACGTTCCGCGTGGAGCTGGCCAACGGGCATAGAGTACTGGCACACATATCGGGCAAAATGAGGAGACATTATATCAGAATCTTGCCAGCGGACAAGGTATTGGTGGAGCTTACGCCCTACGACTTGACCCGAGGGAGAATCACATATCGATTCAAGTGATAGACGGGCAGCTCTTTGACAAGTTCGCTCACAAGCTATATGATTATCAGGTTTTGAGTTTTGAGGTAATCGCAAATGAAGGTGCGTTCTTCTGTTAAACGTCGTTGTGACAAATGTAAAATCGTAAGGCGCCGCCGCATAATTCGGGTGATCTGCGAAAACCCGAAGCATAAGCAGCGCCAAGGATAATTGCGGAGTAAATAAGATATGGCTCGTATTGCTGGTGTAGACCTACCCAAAGACAAAAAGGTCGCCTTTTCCCTGCAGTATATCTATGGCATAGGACCCACGGCCAGCCATAGAATCGTGTCTACTGCCGGCGTCAACCCTGACACCAAGGTCAAGGACCTCACTGACCAGGAAGTCAGCCGTATTCGCGAGGTCATAGATAAAGAGTATAAAGTAGAAGGAGACCTCCGCAGAGAGGTCACGATGAATATCAAGCGGCTCATCGAAATTGGGAGCCGCAGAGGAATCCGGCATCGCCGTAGCCTGCCAGTGCGTGGACAGCGGACAAGAACCAATGCGCGCACTAAGCGCGGCATGCGCAAGACAGTTGCCGGACGCGGCCAGAAGCGCGGCGCCACCAAGAAGTAAAGGAGTAGTAACAGTTATATGCCCAAAAAGAAGACCGGCGTCAGGAAGAAGGAACGAAAGCTTATTGCCGAAGGTAAAGCTTTTATTCAGTCCACCTTCAACAATACCATCATTACCATAACTGACCCCAAAGGCAACGTGATTGCCTGGGGCAGCTCCGGTACTGCTGGATTCAAAGGGTCGCGCAAGGGTACTCCCTATGCCGCTCAGATGGCCGCTCAAGTGGCCGCCAGCAAGGCAAAGGAACACGGCATACGCCATGTAGAGGTTCTTGTGCAAGGACCAGGCAGCGGCCGCGAAGCAGCAATCCGCTCTATCCAGGCTTCGGGCATTTCAGTCACAGCAATAAAGGACGTGACACGCATTCCACATAATGGCTGTCGTCCTCGAAAGAGAAGGCGGGTTTAGAAATGGCACGTTACACAGATGCTACTTGCCGACTATGCCGCCGTGTTGGCGACAAGCTAATGCTTAAAGGCGAAAGATGCTACACAGCGAAGTGTGCTATAGAGCGTAGAAATGCACCGCCAGGACAGCATGGCACCGGTTCTCGCAGGCCCAAAAAATCAGACCGCGGCATCCAATTGCAGCATAAGCAAAAGGCAAGATACACCTACGGCATGCTGGAGCGCCAGTTCCGCAAGACCTTCGCCGAAGCCGAAAGACTGCCAGGGGTCACCGGCGAAAACCTCCTGATGCTGCTGGAAAGACGCCTGGATAACACGGTATTTCGCCTGGGATTTGGCACCTCCCGTGCCCAAGCCAGACAGTTAGTCAGACATGGCCATATCACACTAAACGGACGCAAGACAAACATCCCCTCCTGCTTGATCTCCGAAGGCGATGTCATCGCCTGGCGTGAAACCAGCACTAAATCAGAGTATTACAAGACACTGCTCCAAGAAATCAAGAATAGGACCATTCCGGCATGGTTGAGCCTGGATACTGAAAAGCTGATTGGCAAAGTTCTAAGATTGCCAACGGCTGCCGACATCGAAGCCAAATTCGATGAAATGGCTATCGTTGAATATTACTCTCGCTGAGGTGGTTAGTTGTCAGGGATAGCATTACCAAAGGTAGAATGTGTTGAAACAGAGGGCAACTACGGCCGTTTTGTCGCTGAGCCTATTGAGAACGGCATGGCAGTCACGCTAGGCAATAGCTTGCGACGCGTGCTTCTTCGCCACCTGCCTGGCGCGGCCATAACCTGGATACAGATTGAGGGAGCCCAGCATGAGTTCTCTACTATTCCACACATAAAAGAGGACACCCTAGACTTCCTGGCTAACGTCGTCGCATTACGAATTAGGCCACTTTCTCAGCGCTCAGGGAAGATGAGACTGGAAGTCGAGGGGAAAAAAGAAGTCCTCGCTTCAGACATCAGGACAACAGCAGATTTCGAGATTGCCAACCCTGAACTGCATCTCGCCACGCTGGATTCATCCAAAGCCAAGTTAAGCGTTGAGTTCAACGTTGAGTTGGGCAGGGGTTACCTGCAGGCCAGTTCCAGCGACAGTTTGCCTATTGGCGCTATACCCATAGACGCCATCTTCACTCCTGTGCGAAAGGCAAATTATCAAATCGAGCGCAGCAGTGTCAGGGAAGGATTTAACTACGATAAACTTATCCTGGAGGTGTGGACCGATGGCACCATATCTCCTACAGAAGCCATTACGCAAAGCGCCTCCATACTCATGGAACAATTCTCCTGCTTCAGGGAGCTGGCTAAAGCTGTTGCCGACGAGGGGATTGAGCTATCGTGGCAAAGGTTGTTACCACCAAGTCAGTATAACATGCCCATAGACCAGTTGAATTTGTCCACCCATACTTATAACAGCTTGAGAAGAGGTGCCGTCACCACGCTGGGACAGGTATTGGAGAGAGGCCTTGACAACCTGACAGCATTAGCAGGTTTCGGAGCCAAGGCCAGAGAAGAGGTTGAGGCAGCTATCGCCGCCCTTGACCTGCCAGGCGCTCCTTACTCACAAGAGAAGAAGGAGAAAGAGAAGAAGAGAAAAAAAGAAAAGGACGCAGAGACCCCTGCTGCTAAGACCACAACCAAGTCGAAATCCAAGGAAGATAACACATGAGACACAAGCTAGCCGGAAGAAAACTGAGCCGGCCCACAGCTCAACGCTGGGCATTGTATCGCAACTTGGTGACGGACCTATTCAAATACGAGAAAATCGTCACCACCGAGGCCAAGGCCAAGGAAGTGCGAAGTCTGGCTGAGAAAATGATTACCCTGGGCAAAGAGGGAAGCTTAGCTTCGAGACGACGGGCGCTGGCCTTCGTCTATAACAAGAAAATCGTAGATAAATTATTCGATGAGCTTGCTACCAGGTATGCAGAGCGTGCCGGTGGCTACACACGGATTATGAAGTTGGGTCCCAGGTTGGGCGATGGCGCACCCATGGCTCAACTCGAGATGGTGAGGTAACAAGCCATAGTTGGCAGAGTTCCTTAACAGCATAAACAAGATTGTCCTGATTCTGGAATATGACGGCAGGCGCTATCACGGTTTCCAATGGCAATCTAATGCGCCGACCATTCAGGCGGAGTTAGAGCGAGCCATAGAAAAGGTCACAAGCGAAAAGCTACGGGTAATCGCCGCCAGCAGGACAGACGCCGGAGTACATGCTACAGGACAGGTGGTCAGCTTCAGGACAAGCTCTAGGCTGTCAGCCCAAACCTTGGCACGAGCCCTGAATTACTACCTGCCAAAAGACATAGCAGTCAAGGGTGCATGCCGGGTCGATGCCGATTTTAACGTCAGGCGCCATGCCCTCAGCCGAGAATATGATTACCGTATTATAACTAGTCGTAATCGGTTGCCATTTGCTCAGGGCTCTGCCTACATAGTGCCCTATGAATTGAATATAGAAGAAATGAATAAAGCTTGTGAGTTATTGAAAGGCAAACATGACTTCGCCTCCTTCGCTGCTGCTTTGCTTCCACGCCGAAGCACGGTACGCGAAGTCTACGAAGCACGGGTGACCAGCAAAGGCCACCTGCACACCGTTTACATGGTTGCTAATTCATTCCTACCACACCAAGTGCGCAACACAGTGGGCTTGCTCATCAGGCTTGGGATTAATAAAGTGGGACTAGACGAGTTCCGCCACATAATGGAAGCAAAGAAACTAGGCTTGGCAGGCCCTGCCGCGCCAGCGCATGGCCTGTGCCTGACCAAAGTAAATTACCCCATCGACTTGGAGTTTGCGATATGAAAACCTACTCAGCCAAGGCAAAAGACATTCAACGAAAATGGCACGTCATCGACGCTTCCGGCAAGACACTGGGCAAGGTTGCCACTCAGGCAGCCGCTTTGCTCATTGGCAAACATAAGCCGATGTACACACCTCATCTGGATACCGGCGACTATGTCATCGTGATTAATGCCGAAAAGGTCAAGGTAACCGGCAAGAAACTGGATGACAAGAATTACCACCGCTACACTGGCTATCCCAGCGGCCTGAGGTCAGAAACGCTCAGAGGGATGCTGGCCAAGCACCCCACCAGAGTTATTGAACATGCCGTAAAAGGCATGTTGCCTCATAACTCGTTGGGCAAAGCAATGTATAATAAACTGAAGGTTTATGCCGGAGAAAGCCATCCCCATCAGGCACAGACTGCTGCCAAGACCACCAAAGGAGGGAGCAAGAGCTAATGACCACGCAGACCTACAATCGGGGTACGGGGAGACGTAAGTGCGCTATAGCTCAGGTGAAGCTGTCCCCGGGCAGCGGCAAGATCACCATTAACGGCAAGCCATATGAGCAGGTATTTCCCAGGGTTGACCACCGCAATTACATAGAGCAGCCCTTCGCTGCTACTGATACGCTGGGCAAGTACAATGCTGAAATAAAAGTGACAGGCGGTGGTATAAGCGGACAAGCCGGGGCTATCCGCCATGGCATTGCCCGTGCCCTGCTCGCCACCAAAGAGCAGTTCAAACCTCTTCTGCGTCAGGAGGGCCTCCTAACACGTGACCCCAGAGTCAAGGAACGCAAGAAATACGGCCTGAAGCGCGCCCGCAAGGCACCACAGTACACCAAGCGCTAATCTCTAGCAGCTGGAACAGTGCAGCCTGTTCCAGCCACGCCAACTGCTGGCAGACATACACTTGCCACCTAAATCTTGTTACCCGGGGCAAGCATTCTCAAGTGCCAAGCACGATGCCTCTGTGCGGCAGAATATCGAAAACATGGTCTTGGATGTCTGCGGCTGTACTGCGCATTTTCCTTACAGATAGCGTGCGAACGCGCTGCCCATTCTGCTTACTCATACCCAGTATAATCACCCCCTCTGTGACAAACTCCTCAACTCCATATCGAGAAAGGCTTGGAGTCCCCGCCACTATGTCCGAAGTAATCAGAGTTGTGCACTGTAGGCTATCTTCGATCTCCAGCACCAGATTCCTTATGTGCTCCTGAACGAATATTGAGCTTTGTTCTCCGTACACAAGTGGTGCTACAGGATCGATGACTATTCGCCTCGCACCCACTGCCTTCACCTGCTTCGTCAGGTCACTAACTAAGGCGCGGGTATCGATATGCTTTGCTCTACCTGCACGCAGGTCAGCAAAGCGGGGTGACACGTCCATGATTGCTAGCTTCTTGGACTCAACGTATCTAGCAAAGTCCCAACCCAGCGACCACGCATCGCTGAATATGTGATTTGCTTTTTCGTCTCCTGAAACATATACACCCCCATCGCCCAAAATAAGACCACCAAAAATAAATTGCAGCCCAAAGATAGTTTTCCCAGTACCTGCTTCACCGCTTACTAAATAGACCTTGTTTGCCGGAAAACCACTGCCTATCAAAGGGTCAAGCCCCTGAATGCCAGTTGAGATTCTAACCGGTGCAACTGGCATCACCTCCCACTTGACCGTGGGTGAAGGCTGTGAAGCAGTCGCGGCAACCGGCGCTTGGGCTGGTGTTGCTGGTTGCTGTGGCACTTGGGTCCCGTCCAGCTTCTGTCCACACTCACCACAGAACACATAGCTATAGGGATTCCTATGGCCACAACTGGGACAACTCCTGACCAGCTTCGCCTCGCAGTTCTCGCAATACTCTGCGGTATCGGGATTCTGCGTCTGACACTTCGGGCACATCATTTCTCAATCCCTCCCTCGCATTTGCTCATGCTCTGGCTAACAAGGATATTGATAATCCAAGCTTCATCCTGCGCCCTATGTTATGCCATAGGACTATTCTCGTCAATAGGCAGCCCATTAATTACGAGCAAAACACATCCTTTGACCCGTGCGATCATCTCGTTAATATACCGCAGCAGCCCTACTCAAAAACCGACGGGATTTCGTCTATCAGCTTCCGATATCTGCTTTCCTCCTGGAACACCTTCCACTCAGCACGGAACCAGCGGAAGGGTCGCTCTGCTTTTGAAAATACCACTATACCCAGTTCTCGCAGGTCATCTGTAGCCCATGACGCCTTGTACACCGCAGTCAACGGCGTGCCAGCAACCACCCTGACCTCGAAATGGCTGCGCTGCTGTCCCTCGGGCAACAAGTACTGCCGGTAGATGCTCCAGTCCACCCGCAGAGATTGCCTGGGCGCAGCCCGAGTTCGCAGATAAAGCCTGAAATCTTCAGGATTATCTGGCTCCAGCCAGCGCACCTCCTCAATCCGGGCGAATGGGCTTGAAGATTGCGCCAGGCTCGCCTCAAATTTAGTTCTCCTGGCTCCCTCGTAAGTTGGCGGTACATACTCCACAATATCTTCCCACTCCTGCCACAGGAACACGGATTCATTTTTGTGCTGAACCGCACCGCTGATACCCAGCACGTCGCCCACAATATCCTGCCAGTAATCTGCTCCCAGAAATCCTGCTGCCCTGTGTTCCAAACTACCCTCCCCTGCCAATACAGGACAGTTTATGATGCCACCGAAAATATATGTCAGAATCCCATCTGCGATGAGACCAGCAGGCTCCCTCAAAGTGTGAAAATCGCTGTGGTAGTACTGGCCATAGTAGATGACATCCGCTCCATCGGCATACTGGGCTGATAACGGGACTACAGCATCATCCATCTCTCTGGGGTAGGTATCAATCCCCCCAAAATCGCACTGAGTGCTCAGCGGTGCGCTCTCGGCAGATACAAAAGCCAACCAATGTCGATTTTGTCCCACCCAAGTTCCATCTTCAGAACTATCATAGTAGGCAGCCGATTCGCAGACACCGCGGTCGGAGCGCAGCCACCGCGCCCGGCAATACTCAACAGAGGAACCTCCACCGGCAATTTGGTATTGCGCCAGTGGCTTCACCGGTGTATTAATGGTAACCACCAGCGCTGTCTTGTCTGCCAGCCCATCGACATTGTGAGCCAGACCATAGAGAGCCGCTTTCCCGCCCATGCTATGCCCGACGATAATCATGTTTCGCTTGGCCGGCAGAAAACGGTTAACACTCTCAGCAATGCTCCTGGCCCAGGTCTCTGCATCTACATCGTTGGGATAGCAACGATTCAAGACGTTGACCCGCACCTTAACCCCGGGGTTGGCCAATTGGTAGATACGGGTATAGGCTGGAATCCGTTCCAGAATAAGGTCAGACAGCAGCTGTGTACCACAACCAGTGCCAGCCGCTCCATGCGAAAAAACGAAGTTCAACTCCTTGACCTTGACAGCCGCAGGCGCCGACTGCACCATCCCAGCGACAATCGGTTGAACACACAGCAAGACAGCTACAAGAAACCAAATTACTCTCGGCTTTGGCATGGTCCCGTAATCTAAAGGCTTATTGTATTCCGCTTGACTGGGCAAGGCAAATATATCCGTGCCCATCTTGACGCTGCCATCATAGGGGCATATACTACAAGCCAAGTTCTGGCCGATGGGCCATTTCCACCGTTAAAAGCCGCGAACAGGTCCGCAATTTCAGGTCTGGAGGAAGGATATGGACTTCGACTTGACCGAAGAACAAAACTTAACGCGCCACGCCGTCCGTGACTTTGCCGAAAGCGAGATAGCCCCAGTTGCCCGTGAGCTGGACGAAAAAGAGCAGTTCTCAGTAGAACTCACCCAGAAAATGGCCGCCCTCGGCCTGTTGGGCTGCTTTGTCCCGGAGAAATACGGCGGCTCCCACATGGGCTACATCTCTTATGCTATCGTCGTGGAAGAACTGGCACGGGTTGACGGTTCACATGCCGCCACCATCGCCGCTGGCAACTCCCTGGGCATCGGCCCTATCTATTACTTTGGCAGCGAAAAGCAGAAAAAGGAGTGGCTGCCCAACCTCTGTTCTGGGAAGTATCTAGCCGCCTTCGGCCTAACCGAGCCTGAAGCAGGCTCAGATGCCGGCGGCTCCAAGACCACAGCCGAGCTTAAGGGGGATAGCTGGATCATCAACGGCAGAAAAATCTTTATCACCAACTCAGCCTGCCCTTTAACCGGCGTTATCGTGGTGCAGGCCGTCACCGGCCGCCCGGAAGGCGGTAAACCTGAGATTAGCTGCATCATTGTCCCCAATGACGCCCCGGGTTTCACCGCCAAGGAGATGAAAGGGAAGCTGATGTGGCGCGCTTCTAACACTGGCGAACTGTTCTTCGATGATTGCATCGTGCCCAAAGAGAATCTTCTAGGAAAGAGGGGAGACGGCTTTCACCAGATGCTTGCCACACTCGATGGCGGGCGACTCAGCATCGCTGCAATGGGGCTGGGGGGGTCACAAGGCGCCTTCGAGCTGGCACTGGAATACGCCAACACGCGCATGCAGTTCGGCAGACCTATCAGCTCCTTCCAAGTCAATGCCTTCAAGCTCGCCGATATGGCGCTGGAAATAGAGATGGCACGTAATTTCCTGTACAAAGCCTGCTGGCTCAGGGAGCAGGACCGCCGCATAACCAAAGAGGCAGCCATGGCTAAGCTGTTCTGCTCCGAGGTAATGCGCCGCTGCGTCCACCAGGCAGTGCAGCTACACGGCGGCTACGGCCTGATGAAGGACTTCCGAATAGAAAGATTCTATCGAGACCAGAGGCTACTCGAAATCGGCGAAGGAACTTCAGAGATACTGAGAATCGTCATCGCCCGTCACATCGGCGTGGCTGGCAGGGCAATCTAGGAGGGACACTATGAAAAAAGAGACGAAGAAGGCTAAACCAGCAACTAAGAAGAGACGCACAGGTCATGAAGACCTGTTGACTGACGTGTCCCAGGTCAAGCCAGCCGAAGCCCCGCCGATAGCCAAGGGGCAACTTGGCGATAGAATCAAAGCCGCCCGCGAAATGCGTGAGCTTACGGTGGCGGACATCAGCAGCCGCACCGGCATAGACGTAGCCACGCTCAAGCAAATAGAGGCAAACAAGATTGCGCCGCCATTGGGTCAGTTGATTCGGCTGGGCAAAGCATTGGACATGAAGATGGGCTATTTCATCTCGCCCGGCGTGGACAAGCCTATTACCGTGGTGCGCAAAGACCAGCGCCAGGCTGTGGCTCGCCACGGGCAGAAGAAAAGCCAGCAGTACGGATATTCTTACGAATCACTGGCTCCAGAAAAAGCCAACCGCCTTATGGAACCTTTCATCGTCACTTTGATGCCCACAGAAGCCGAAGAATTCTCCAACCACGATGGCCAGGAGTTCATTTTCGTGCTGGAAGGGGAGATAAAGGTACAGGTGGGAAACCAGGCGGAGTTCTTGCAACCCGGAGATGCCGTTTACTATGACTCCAACCAGCCCCACCTGGTGAAAGCCAAAGGCAGCAGCAAAGCCCGCATATTGGCCGTGCTATACGCCGGAGCTAAATAGGCCAACATAACCGTGCGATAAATAAAAGGAGCAAACATGGTAAATCTTTCGCGTTTTTCTCTGGAAGGCAAAGTGGCATTGGTCACCGGTGCCAGCCGCGGCATCGGTCGTGCCACCGCTCTGGGATTCGCCGATGCCGGAGCGGACGTAGTAATCGCCAGCCGTAGGCAGCCAGACCTGGAAAAAGTAGCCGAGGAAATCAGGGCTAAGGGCAGAAAGGCATTGCCAGTGGCGGCTCACATCGGCAAGATAGAGGAAATCCGCAGCCTGGTCGATACCGCTGTAGCCAAATTCGGCAAAATCGACATTCTGGTCAACAACGCTGCCGCCAGCCCGGCTATGGCCTCCCCCCTGGACGCAGAGGAACGCCTCTGGGACACCATCATGAATCTCAATGTCAAGGGCGTTTACTTCCTGAGCCAGGCAGTGGCTAAGATTATGAAAGAGCACGGCGGCGGCAAGATAATAAACGTGTCCTCGGTTGACGCATTCAAGCCGGAATACCGTGTGGGCATTTACTCCATTGCCAAGACAGCTATCTTGATGGTTACCAAGTCCCTGGCTCTGGAGCTGGCAGAGTACAACATAAGGGTCAATGCCATTGCACCCGGCGCCGTGAGCACCAAGCTGCTCGACTCCCACTGGTTCGGCATGCCTGAAGATGTGGCCAAGGCACAGAAAGACTTCCTGGCAAAGCTGACACCAATGGCGCGCGTTGCCGAACCCGACGAGATGGTTGGAGCAATGATATTTATGGCATCTGACGCTTCAAGCTATATGACCGGCTCCTGCATCGTTGTTGACGGAGGCCAGCTTCTGGGCACTGTGCCCACCGTCTACGAGGACATGTTCAAAGAGCTATTCCATTAATTATTCAAAAACCACAAAATCAATAGAGCCTGACAGGAGCCAGAACTGCGAAAAGGCTATTATGCCCTGAGCCTGGCCAGCCTTTGCCCGTCATGGCTCAGCACTGCACTGATAGCTTTGGCAGCGCCTTCAAATGAGTAGAAGACAGGGCATTTGAGGGAAACGAGCTTCTTTATAATTGGAAAGGCAACATCAGCTTCGCGAGGTACAATAGAAGGCACAAATACCATAGCCAGGGGCTTAGACGCATCCCTCGTAAGTTCCAGCACCTCCTGGATAAGTCCAGCCATCATCGGCATCATTTCAGGTGGCATCATACCTGCCCCCAAATATATGGTTATGAAGTCAACGTCAGCCCATCTGTTGACAATGTTCAGCGTTTTGCTGAACTTGCCAGCTTCCCACATGTTCTGCCCGTAGTCTATGGGGTTCCTCAGCATGTTCCCTGCAGCTTGCGAATATTCACGTATCTTCAGCCTTATATCCTCAGGTAGCCGCGGTACTTTCAGCCCATACCTCTCAAACTGGTCGGTAATAAGTACACTGGGCCCACCACCCCCTCCCAAAAGTGCCACATTTCTGCCCTCAGGTATAGACATAAATTCAAGGGCGACCAGCACATCAGCCAGTTCCGGCAGAGTATCCACCCCAATGATATTCAGCTGTTTGCATAGCGCATTCCAGGTACGCTGGCTGCCGGCCAGCGCCCCTGTGTGGCTGGCTGTAGCCCTGGCACCGCCTTCGGTGGCACCACCCTTGAGCAATACCAGCGTCTTCTCCCTGGCTGCCTTCTCCAGAGCTTTGCGGAATCTCATGCCATCCCTGACGCCCTCAATATACATAGCTATTATCTTGGTATCAGGGTCAGTGGCAAGATATTCCAGGAAATCGCTTTCGTTGAGGTCGCAGGCGTTCCCGTAGCTCATCACCTTCCTGAAACGGACGCCTCGCAAGCCGGCATCCCTAACCAGAATTGCGGTATTGCCACCGCTCTGGCTGATGTAAGCCACAGAACCGCTCTCCCTGGGGAATTCAGGATTGAAGCTTACGCGTGATTCAGGGCAATAGACGCCCATGCAATTTGGCCCGATGATTCTGATTCCGGTCTGGCGGGAAAGCTCAACCAGCTTGTTTTGCAGCTTGATGCCCTCTTCCTCGCCGGTCTCGCTGAAGCCCGAAGTGCAGAAATGCACTGCCCTGACACCTTTTCGGGCGCATTCCATAATCAGCCCAGGTGCAGCGGGGGCTGATACGGTGCTGATGACATATTCCACGGAGTCCGGTATGTCTGCCATGCTGGTGTAAACCTTGCGTCCATTTATCTCACCACCCCGCGGGTTCACCAGGTACAAAGGTCGGTCAAATTCAAAGGCGGTCAGGGCATCCAGAAAGACACGCGTCCAGTGGTCTGGGTTGGCTACTGTAATCCCGGCTAGTGCAATGGAGCTAGGACGGAACAGATAGTCTAGGCTTTGTTGCACTGCGTTGGACATCTAAACACTGCAAAGCACTCACTTCCACACGCCAGCAGCAAACTATAGCACATATGACACTACATAGGCAATTTGACGGTCGGTTTTTAACAGCCCGCCCAGCCACAGGCACACACACTGTGCCTATTTTCGTGAAGCCATCAAGCCGACAAAGGTTTCCAGCAGCGACTTCGTCCTGTCTGGTGAGTAGCAGCGCTGGTCGCTCATATCGCCGTCCAGCTCCAGCAACGGGATTCCTTTCTTTTCCAGTGCATCGCCGATGACGCGCACCGCAGCATTGGCATGTCGGCAGGCAGTAGAGGAGAAATGTATGGCCCCATTAACATCATATTCCTCAGCTAACTGCAGAACTCCCGATAGGCGTTGCTCAATTGTGCCCACATAGGGATTTTTCAGGCAGCGCAGCGCCATCCCCTCGAAAGGCTTCTTTTCATCAATCTCGTCCCAGTACACCCGCGCCAGCTCTGACATCACTATGCTTACTTTGTTCTGCCGCAGGATGTCATTGATGTTAGTAGGCTGCACCGGTACCCATGCCAGCCACAGCACGCGGAAATCCTCAGGCGATACCCTGCCCTCCGCCAAACGCTGCTGGCACTCCTCGGTCAGCTTCTGGTAAAGCCGCTCTTGGAAAGGTGACCCTGAGAACATGTTCCCGATGATGGAAAGGTTGCAGACGCGGAAACCATCCCAGGGAAACGGCTTGGATTTCTGCACCTCCGCCAGCCGGCCATAGGCAGCACGGGCACGGTTGGAAGCCCTGACACACTCCCGCAGCCGGTCGTAGTCCAACTTCTGACCGCTGACTTCTTCCAGTTTTTTGGCTATGTTCTGCAACTGTCCGGAGACATAGGCCACCGACTCCTTGCTCAGCTCATTGGGCACATCCAGCATCACTGCCTCTTTGCCATAGTACTGAGCCAAAATCTGGTTGGTCTTCGTCTTGCCATCGCAGAAATGCGATGTGGTGAGAAACAGGTCAGCCTTGGGAAAATAGTCCAAGAAATGGCAGCCCAACGCCAGCCGTTGGAAAGAGCAAATGTCCACAGAATAGCCCCTGGCCTCAGACTTAGTCATGATATCAACGCAACTTTTCGGGTCAGGTCCAGTAAGCAGATTGCAACTGATTTCAAAATCGAAGGGCACAACGTCGAAGGCTGCCAGCAGCTCCATGGGGAATGAGTAGTAGGTAGTCCACACCACCTTGGCATCCTTATCGTAGGCTTTGAGCAAAGTTGACGCCAGTTGGCCAATATACATCAACCAGGCATTTGGTTTCTGCTGGAGCTTCTCCTCCACCGTTTGTTTCATTTGCTCATAGAAATACTTTAGCATCGCTTACCTCCTTCCTGCGTCCAGCATTTCAATAAAGGCTTCCACCCTGGTCTTGAGTTGGCCGATAGTGCTCCAGGTATAATCGTTTTCCAGGAAAAGAATGGGTATCCCCGCTTCTTTCAGCTTCTCCGCAAAGTACGGCGCATCGGAGAGATGCTGGTCGCAGAACTTGACCGAAGTATAGACCACCCCATCAACAGCGTAATCCTTCGCCAGCTTCATCATATCCGCCAGGCGTTCTTCCACGCCGGTCATGCGGGCACAACCAGGTCTGTTCAGATAGCCACGCGCCAGAGCTAAATAAGGCTCCTCTGCATCCTCTTCCACCAGGTAGTCGAAGTGGCGCATGGCAGTACACAGGTCAGCGGCAACAACATCGGCACCGCCGTTTTCAATGAGATTGAAGAGGTCTGGACGGTCCACTACGTTTCCCATGACCAGAATGCGAGCCTTGCCATCTTTGCCTTTGCCAGACGTCTGATTAGCGGTCGGCAGTCGATATTCCTTCAGCTTCTTCACAAAAGCGTCCTTGGCCATTCCCATCCCCTCCAGTCCTAGCTGGAATACCTCGCTTCCCGAGAAAGGCAGTGGAATGGTGCGCTGCGTCTGGTACATGCCCTGCATCAGCCTGCGGGCCTGGTTTGCTGCCTCAATCGCCTGGTTCAGCGACCTGTCGGTTATCTCCCTGCCAAATTCTTGCCCTAGAACTGTGGCAAAGCGACGCAACTGGGTAGCGAAATAAGCCACTGCCGCGCCGTCCCTGTTCTTCGGCACCTCCAGCATATAAACAAAACGCGTGGGAACGTACGCTTTCCAGACATCGTACAGGCGGCGCATGCCATCGCATGACCGGGTAAAGACCAGGCCAGACATATCCTTAGTCTGGCCATTGAGTCCCAGCGCCATGACGCTTTTGACGAAAGGGCAGACATTGGGGTAGAGATAAGCATCAGCCGTGCCAACCGTTCCACCGCCTCCACTGACTCGCACTGGAAGCAAGCCAGCAGCCATTATTACCTCCTCAGGCACATAGGAACAGAGCCAGCCCACCCGCTCAGCTTCGTTCATCCTTCACCACCTTCACGCCTTCTTGCGGTCTTCTACGCGCAACTCCACAATTATGCGACCCCAGCCACCACACTGCACCCCCACATCAACACAACCTGCCCGCTTGAATCTCATCTCATTGGGGTCCACACCTGCATAGAACAGCTCGTTTGCTACAGCTATCAACCCTGCGCAGGCATTCAAGGCATAAACACAGACTCTCTTTGGACAAAGCGAGGTCAGCAGATTGCCCGACCCATCAAAATAAAATTTGTCACCTACTTTATGCCTGGCATTGCAGCCGTGCGCTTCTACGACTTCAACCACAATCGTCTTGCTCATCAGGGCATCTGCCCTCGATAGCATATCCTCATTCCGCGGGTTCTCCCTGAATTTCTTCATCTCCTCGTCAGTGTAACCTAAGTGCTGCTGATAGAACTTCCAGACTTCCTCGGTAACTTTCATTTCAATACCCCCTTTTCCAACATTCCATCGGTTCTCTTCTCTTTCAAGCCCTTACACGCTCTTCCGCTCGAAGCTCCATAACAATATGGCCCCATCCGCCGCATTTCAGGCCTACATCGGAGCAGCCTACCCTCCTGAATCTCATCTCGTTGGGGTCAACGCCGGCATAGATTAGCTCGTTCATTGTGTTGATTGAAGCAGCCAGCGGCATCAGGGCAAACAGGCAGACCTTGTTAGGGCACTTCTTAGTCAGCAGGTTACCATGCCCACCGATATAGAATTTGTCACCCACTTTGTGCCCGCTGTCGCAGCCATGAGCCTCCACCACCTCCGCCACAAACGTCTTGCTCAGCAACGCATCAGTCTTGGAAAGGACATCCACATTCCTGGGGTCCTTTTTGAATGCCTCCATCTCCTCATCGGTATACCCCAGGTGCTCCTGGAACATTTTCCAGGCATCTTCGTTAAGCTTCATTTCATTGACCCCTCCCTGTAACGTTTTATTATCGCATCATAATAAAGCGCAGCAAGCTTGTCAATACAAAATATAACAATTTGTTATAATTGCTTCATTTTTTGGCGGATTCCGCTACAAATTGTGATAAAATCTATGTATGACCTACCGAAGCATCGGCATGAGGATTCAGCAAGCCAGGCAGGAGCTTGGCCTTACCCAGGAGAAGCTGGCAACCAGATTGGGCTACACGCAGGCAGCGCTGTCAAACTACGAGCTGGGCAAGAGGCGACTTCACATCGCCAATCTGGAGCAAATCGCACAAACTCTGGGCAAACCCCTGAGCTATTTCATAGAATCGTCATCAGCCTCCGAGGAAGAAGGCATTAGCCACATAATCTCGTACCGTGCCAGATAACGCCCCAAGCCTTTCTGCCGGAAAAGAAGTAGGACGGGTAGAGCATAGCGAAACCTACCCTCAATCACTCCAACCGACTATATTCCGCTATTTCCATTAGGTGTCACCTGCCCACAGGTCCTTCATGGGAAGGACAGGTGACCCGCTATGCCATACAAACGCAATCTGCCATTGCCGAATAGGAGAGCGAAATGGCAGTAAACCTACCGGCTCTCTTTCCGCTTCCTCAGCTCCAGCGCGGTTTTGAGTCCCTTCTCCCTGATGACCTTTAGAGCTAGCGACCTCTCATTCATCCTGAAATACCGTTTGCCGTACTTCTTCAGCAGTCTCTTGTCTATTTCAAACCCCAGCCCCGGCCCTGTAAAAGGCTGGAGCATACCGTTCCTGTCCGGGATAATAGGCTCGATGATTCCCTCGCGGAACTCCGGCACCCAGGAAGGCTCCTCCAGCGGATACTCCAGCGGATACTCCAGCGGATGCTTGTTTCCCCTGTCCGCCAGCACCATGTTCCAGTTGACGTAGAAGCCGATGCCGTTGGTCCAGGTATGGGGCGAAAACTCCCTCTGGTGCTTGTGGCATGCATCGATAACCTGCTTCACCTGGGCAATGCCGCCGGCAAAGGTGGCATCCGGCTGGTAGACATGGAAGCAATCCTTCTCGAACATAATCTTTATCTCGTCCCAGCCATGATTCAACTCGGCGCCCGAAATCTTGACAGGTGACACCCTTTTCAAGGCGGCGAGGCCATCATAGTCGTGCCAGTCCAGCGGCTCCTCCAGCCACTCGATGTCGTTGTCCTTGCAAGCCTTAGCGAACTCCTTAGCCCGATTTAAATCCCATGCCGGAACCCGGTCCACGATGCTCACCAACCATCCCTGGTTGGCATCCACTCCCAGCACCATCTTGTCGCCGATGCCCTTGCGTATCTGCTCGATGAGCTTGATATCGTCCTTGAGTTCCTTGTTCTTCACCCGCAGCTTGGCTGTTTTGAAACCGCGTTCCTTCATAGCCAACAGCCCCTCCACCCTCCTCCCCGATTCATGCATCTCGCCGGTGGAGCAATAGGCTTCTATAGGCCTAGCTTGTCCGCCGAGCAATTCATAGACCGGCTTGCCCTTGCTCTTCCCTATGATGTCCCAGCAGGCGGGCTCTATCCAGAAGTTCAGCCACCCCAAAAAGCCCGCCTGTTTCAGCAGGCTCTGAATTCTATCGATGTCAGTCGGGTCAGCCCCGATGAGGTAGCCACCCAGCAGGTCGCCCAGTCCCTCCCTCTCCTTGCCCATAGCCGTGCCCGCGGAATAGCCTTCGATACCCTCATCGGTAACCAGCTTTATCAGCGTGAACCTGTTGTGTGTCTGCGGGTACCCCGGTATCCAGGTAGGCCAGAAGGTGTGCTTCAGCGGCACCTCCACGTGATACAGCTCGATTTCCACGATTTTCACGCTAGTCCCTCCTTTTGCTGGCGCTCACGTCAAAGCAACCGTCGTTCATCTCGCTTCACCATTGCGCCTTGACGATTACCACCAGCCCGTCTTTGAGGTAGCTCCTTTCGTCCTCGCGCAAATGATGTGCCTTAAGTATATCCTCTAACCCGCCGCTGTCAACATAGTCCTTGAAGCCTGCATAGTGGTCGCCGCCGGCCAGGAATTCCACAGCCCTCGACAATGCAGCCCAGATACCCTTATTCATCGGAACCGCGTAATCTATGAAGACAAGGGTGCCATCCTGCTTCACCACCCGCTCCATCTCGGAGACAACGCCATATCGGGCTACCCTCGCCTTATCGTGTAACCCCATGGATACCGAGACGAAGTCAAAACAGTTGTCGCCAAATGGCAGCCTGGTGGCATCGGCAAGCTGAAAAAAGACGTTCCCCAGCCGCTGCCTTGCCCTGTTCTTCAAGGCTGTTTTCAACATATTCGGGTCATTATCGATGCCGGTGGCAACAATGCCGCGCCGCCCGTAGGCAATAACCTGTGCCCCTGTCCCGCAGCACACATCCAGCGCCCTATCTCCAGCCCTCATGCCGCAGAACTCCGGCGTGAACTCCCTGACATCGCGGAACAACGGGTCCACCAGGGTCTCATAGTTGAATATCAGCATCGCCACCCATCTTATCACACGCCCCATTTTGATGTGCAATCAGTCAGGCACAGTAGTAAACAATGCCATTGCACGAGGGTCAGAATTTTTAACTAAGGCCTCAATGACACGCACACCACAATCTCGTCTGTGGTTAGTCTATACAGCTAATAGATTAACTAGTATTGGTAAGAAGCGGCCTGGATAATCTCCAGTGCTTCCTCCCTTAACTCGAAGCTGAGTTTAACAATGCTAGAAATTCGGTCCTGGGCTTCTGATGAAGGTAGTAGCACCAGAACATTAGCCAGAGCCACATCATCGTGGGAGTACTGTAAGGCCTTCAAGCTCAAAATCTTCGTCGAAGGCGAATACAGAGGCATTTAATTTCTTGGCAGTCACAATTGTGCTACAATCCACAAAGGTAAGACGAGCACCATCTCGAGCTACCATCATCTTCCACGCTTCTTTGTGTAGATCACTGCTAACCCAATATGTCCTCACCGTTCTCTCAATAGACTCCATCAGGGTTTTAAGCGGTTGAAAGCCTAGTCGATGGTGCACTAGTGCTGCCGTCTCCACTAGGACGTACGAGGTCGTGTACAGCTCGTTATCCCTATCAATAAGACGTTCGTATAGTTCTCTGGCTTTGCTGTGGAACTCATCACTCACAGCAATAATGGCATAGAAGGCCGATGTGTCAATAAGGACCTTAGTAGGCACAGGTATTTTCCTTTGAAAGGTAATAGTCATGACGGTGGGCAACGTCTTTGTCAGAGTCTCGTGCAACACCAACTAACTTCAGCGCCGCATCCCGTTCAGCTAACCGCTTTGGATCCACTTCTATATTGAGCAGCTTCTTGTCCCAAGTAAGATGTGCCTGCACTCCTCTCAAAAGGGCAATTGATCTGGCTGGTTCGCCTTTGCTCACCACAATTTGTCTCACTTTCCCTCTCTTGGACACCGGCGAACCTTTGATTATCTTAAGTAGCTTCAAAATATCACCAGGCTCTATTACCTTCACGTAGGAAGCTACTTCCAAAATAGCTGCGGCGTCCTCGAGCGCTTTGACAGCTTGATCCTTGGAAATAGGTGCTTCAAGGTTATCGACCCTGCTTATTATGCTTTGATATGAACTCAAGCGCTGTTTTTCCTCGGTCTCAGTCAATGTGAACGGATTAACGCTGCCACTCTTGGAATCAGCAGGAACTAATTCGCGCAACCTCTGTGCGATTTCAGGTAAAACGTTCTCCATTGTGCTGGGATCTGCTTTGTACTTGTTTATAAGCACTTCCACTATGCCATCACGCTCTTCTGCACTCAGTCTATTTGATTGCTTCATCATTTGTCTGGTCTCCGCTTTGGCTCAATCCAATTCGCTTCATAAACTCATCAGTCAGTCGTTCGAGCCTTCTGGAAAGATAATACTGTGGCCCCTCTTCATTTTTTCTATCCAATGCGTATTCCTTTGAACTACTAAGCCTAACATTGGTGCCACCATACTTGCCATGAACAAAGCCAAATTCGCCTGGCGTTGCAGGATTGAAATCCCTATCTGGCACCGTGTGACATTCAAACTCTCCCAATTTTCGAAGATGCTCAGCATCTGGTATCCACCACTTGAATGGCTTAAATTTTCCCGCAGGATGTGGTTGCCGGTGTGCCGCCTGCAAACCGTATATTAATGCCGACTCAGTGCGGTGCGCGTTTCTCCACTGGAGAACCTTGTTTAAAATGCTCCCTGCATAATTAATTTTAACATCGCTAAGGCGATTTTTCAGCTTAGCAATTCGACTTTGTACTAGGTCAATGCCTAGTAGGGAAAGCGGTTCGGGAATAACCGGAGAGACAAAATAGTCACTGGCAACGATAGCGGCTGTCGTCGAGATTGACAAGCCAGGTGGGCAATCAATGATGACCACATCATAGCTTCCCAGAACTGATTGCAACCCCCTCTTGAGTACAAATCTAATCTCCCGTAGATTCTTCTGGGTGGGGGTTTTTACATCCCCCGGGTTCGACAAAAAGTTGACAATGCCCGGCATACACTTGTCCAATTCATCGGCTCGGTCAACAGCTAAGGTCGATAATGCATCCACAACGGTGTCAATATCTTCCCACCTGTCCAGCATCTTTTCGTCAAGCCCGGCTAGGTCTGGAGTAGATATTATCATATCCAGACAGACCCCTTCGTACTTGTTGATATTCGAAATCCAATTTGGGTTAGGGCAAATTAGGTTACTAGCAGGAATCACTTGGCCACTTTCAATAAATGCTAAGAACATTTGGGCGATGGTACGGTTTGTTCTTTTTAGGTCATCCTCTACATGTACCGGCCTCACCATTGCTGAGGTTAAGTTAGCTTGAGAATCCAAGTCTATTGCCAATACACGCTTGTGATATTTGAAAGCCATGTATTCTGCTAGAATCATGGCAACTGTACTCTTCCCCACACCCCCTTTCAGATTGATGATGCTCACTACCTTTGCTGTCATAATCACCTCCCAGTCGCACTTCCTGCAAGACGATTTGAAGAATAGCATATCGCAATAGAGGATTCAATGGAGTGTGCTCAGGAGCTACAGCACAGACTGAGCAAGTGGCACATCAATTCGGTTGATAAGCCTATCATCCTACTCGGCTTTGCTCAGGGACTTCTTGAGGCAGTTGATCGATTTCGGGATGGAGGGCAGCATGGGTAGGGCAACCTTTAGAAGAGCACGATAGTGCATCCGCGAGATTCTGCAAGATTGGCCTGCGCGCTAAAGTGTAATGAATTTTCTTATTGCGAAAACAACGTTGCCAGCTTCTGGAGCACCTCCGAGGTGGTTTCGGGCGGCAGGGTGCATATCAATTCTGCATTTCGAGCGCGCCAATCTAAATTCTTAACCTGGTCAGATAAAATTGTCCCTGCTACCGGCAACCCTGCGGGAAGAAGAACCTCAAAAGGATAGCCTTTTATCTGGCTGGTGATAGGACAAAAAATAGCCAGTCCCGTCTTACCATTATAGCTTTTAGGTGATAGCACTACGGCAGGGCGCCGTCCTGTTTGTTCATGACCTGCTTGCGGAGTTAAAGTAATCCACACCACATCTCCGCATTGAGGAATATAAGGCTGGGCATCTACCACGTTTCGTTCCCTGTGGCAGAGCCGGTATCAATCTCGTGATGCAAGTTTTCTTTGGTGACTTTTGCCAGAAGTTGCCTAAGAGTCGGCTTCGGTTTAGCTACCGGCGTGATAACAAGTTTCCCATCAGCCAGCGACACTTCAACAGGCGTTTCTTTCTGGAGACCTACTTCGTCAGCGAAAGATTTGGGGATACGCAAGGCAAGGCTGTTACCCCATTTCTGAACACGCGCTTTCATGCTAACCTCCATCGGTAGTATCTACAATGAAGATACTTCTTTTGCAGACGTTTGTCAACTTTGCATAAACACCAGAGTCACGATTTTCCCCTGGGCCTGTTAAGGTCGCATTCCGTCAAAAAATTGCAGCAGCATTGGTGTAATTCAGCCACCGATGAACCTTTGCCCACGGCAGGTATCAGGGCGGCATGGCAAGGCAACCTTTAGAAGATTTCGCCGCGGTGCAGCGCCTTGAAAAACGCTTCAGCCGGCATGACGTCTACGGGACCATGGCGATAGGAGCGCTGTCTCCTGCCATAGTGTTGCATTGCATTCTTACATTACTACTGTAATTTTGCATTGCATTTCTACAGTAGCACCATCATTTTGCAAGTTTTTTGGCTTCCGGTGCGTTGCGCCTTACTTCGCTTCGCTCAGGCGCTTTTTGAGGTAGTCGATTGGCTTGACCGGCGTGGGGTCGGTCTGGTACAGAATGGAGAGGTAGTAGCTGACCCAGTCGCCGAGGAATACCAGGCTCATCATCTGGCTGAGGGCGTCTCTGCCGCTGGCATCTATTATCTGGTAGGCGATGTCGCTTTGCTCCAATAGCTCTCCGGTTATCTGGTGGCGGAGCTGCGTGCGGTGGTGCAGAGAGGGGCAACGGAGAATAATTACCAACATCTTCGACGCCAGCTCGTGGGGGAACTGATAGCCAACCACGGCATTATGGTTTAGCTCGGGAAAAACCTCGTAGAATGCCCAGGATTTGCTGTTTTCGTTGATTTGCGTCTTCCACCTGCGGGCAACATCGGAAAGGACGCCAGAGCCGTAAATCACGGCGATCTTGCCAAGCAGCTTCCGGGCAAGCTGCTTGGCCTGATTGGAACCGGTGGCAACGGCCTCTCTTAGTTCATCAAGAGCATTCTCCAGGACTGCCAGCATCTCCTCAACTTCACCCGCCTTCTTTAGAAATCCCAGTTGCTGCATGAATGCTATCAGGGGCATCAGGCTATAGCCCAGCGCAGCCCGGGGCGAGGATTTGTGCTCCACGATGAAGGCAGGCACCTTGGCCTCGTCGGCAAGCTCCTTGAGCCTGCCGCCCGTGGTTATGGCTATTTTCTTGCAGCCCGTCTTCAGCGCCTGCTCAAAGGCAGAGAGCGTCTCCTCGGTGTTGCCTGAGTAGCTGGAGGCGATTACCAGCGTTTTATCATCGACGAAAGCCGGCAGGTCATAATCGCGGGCCACGAAGACAATGGGTTTGCTGTTTGACAAAAGCAGGCTGCGCAGCAGGTCACCGCCGATGGCTGAGCCACCCATCCCCAGGATGACCACCTTATCCACCCCGGCATAGCCCCTGGGCAGCTTGAAGCCGTTTGCCTTCTGCCAGGCGGTGCGGCACTGCTCAGGAAAGCCGTGAAGCTGCGCCAGCATCCCCCCGGGGTCTAGCTGTCGGTAAACCTGTGGGTCGTCCAGATTGACCATGTCTCAGATGCCCAGTATCTTCTGGCCGCCATCCAGCAGCTTCTGTATCTGCTTCTGGCTTTGCGCCTCGGCATAGATGCGAATCAACGGCTCGGTTCCCG
>Ga0194111_10001056_pt1 | contig 33682 bp, 35 predicted proteins | sample TA2KigC300mmetaG_FD_146194 | JGI IMG/M metagenome (GOLD analysis project Ga0194111, IMG submission 146194) | Freshwater microbial communities from Lake Tanganyika, Tanzania - TA2015033 Kigoma Deep Cast 300m | ecosystem: Environmental > Aquatic > Freshwater > Lake | place: Tanzania: Lake... | reverse complement strand
CAGAAAATCCAGGCTTGCACCCGCCTTATGCAGGTTAACGACGAAGATCGGCTCAATCACCAACAGCAAGGCCATCCGGACCACTCGGTCCTTAATCCTACTACGTGGAATTATTGATTAACCCTTACTCATCTTCGACAGCAAGAAAAATATAGTTATGTGATAACAACAGGTTGAGTGGTGCAAAAATGTTTTCGGCACTACGCGCTTTACAAGATGGCGAGCTTGAGCCATCAGGAAATTGCGCCCAAAGGAGTAACCGGAGAGGGTGGACGGACCCCCGCGGCGGCAAAGGCGTGGTGCGCCGAGCCTCTCATGTCAGTACGCAGTTGATAGCTAGTGTTCATCCGGAAAGTCCTTTTGTTCCCTCCCCCTTGATGGGGGAGGGTTAGGGTGGGGGTGAAATAAGTTAGCAATACAGACCAGTTGCCCTGTTGATCCCCCTCCCCCCAACCCCCTCCCACCAGGGGAGGGGGAGTTTCCGGATGAGGACTAGATATGGCCGTCCAGTTCCAGGAGCACCGACTGCACCTGCTTCAGGTCCCGCATCAGGTCGGGCCAGGAAACCTTGACCCCCCTCTCCTCCAGGCGCTGTTGCAGATCCACCTCCAGGCGCAGGGCCAGAAAACCGGCCACGATGTGGCCTATGGAGTTATACCGTTTTCACATTGACCTGCAACAAACCTCATAATCGGAAAATAGCGTAGGGGCGGTTCGCGAACCGCCCTTACATAAACGTTTGTTGCACGTAAAACGGAAAATGGTATTATCCTCGGTCCGGTGATAGATGGGACGCACTTCCAGGGTGGATTTCTGCTCCCGACAAGTCCGCTCCACCCGCCACAGGCTCTTGTAGGTCAGGGCCACCTGGGCCGCCGGCAGGTCGGTATTGGTGGTCAGGACGAACTTGCCGTCCAGCCGGGCGTCCCTCTTCACCGCTTCTTCATTGATGCTGACGCTGCCCCGGGCCACCTTGAGGAAACGGGCATAGCCGCGGTGGCCGACGAGAGTCTTAAGACCTTGTTTTTCCAGCTTTTGCCTGAGCTTCTCCAAGATCGCCTCACGCCCCGCGGCATCCTTTCGGGCTTCCAAGGGGTTGCGACAGACGACATAACGCCGCTCTCCCACCCGGACTTCCTTGACCTCCAGGTTGGCCGCCACCATTTGGCGCCGGCCCGCCCCGGCCAGGACCTCCTCATTCACCTCTTTTTGCCGGCGCCTGCGGCATCCCGGCACGTAATCGAAGGGCGCCTGGTCATGCCCGCTCAAGAGCTTGATGGTCTCCCGGGACATCATGCCCCGATCCGCCACTACCGTGACTTTGCGGATATGAAACCTGGTCCTGCGCCCGTCCACGACTTTTTGCATAACTTCCGGGTCGGCGGTATTGCAGGTCGGGCCGATGATCCCTGGAGTAGCCCCGTTTGCGCCCCTCGGTTTCAGAATCCCGGTGCGCCTAAATACTGGTGGTATCGATGAAAACCACGTCCAGGGTGCGGTTAAACAGGTTCAGGTCACGAGTGAAGAGCTTGCTCTCCAGCTCCTCCCGCACCCCGGCCAGAAAAGTCGCACTCCGGTAGAAGTGCTGCAAGGCCAAACCGTCAAACTCAGGGGCCTCCACGGTCTTGACCCACTCCGAACCCGCCAGATCGGAGCCGGGGCAGCACAACCGCTGCAAGGCCATGGCAAAGCAGAGGCGCTCCACCGGGAACTCGAATTTGCGGTCTTGGGCCAGTTCCGCCAACAGGTGCGGCAGCCCTTGTTTTTCCCAGAGACGGCCAAAGACCAAAGCGGGGCCCCACTGCCGGGCCGTGCGAGCCGCCAATCCGGAGGTCCGGACGGCCTCCACCACCCGCAGTTTCTCACTCTCGCGCCCCAGGCTTTGCCAGAGACCGTCCAGTTCCCCCGAGGCCACCAGGGTCTCCCTGCGGCCCGCACTGGCTATCACCTGCTGCCGGACCTTGCCTCCTTCCCGGTAAGACCGAACGATTTGCAGGTATTCATAGGAGGAGCCGTTTCGGTCACTACGTTTGGTGCGAACGAACATGGCAAGAATATGCCATTATAAAAGAGTAATTGTCAATAAATCAGCCAGCCAAGCATGCATCTTTTAGGCACTACATTTTCAAAATTCCCTTGAATGGCATTAAGTATTTTCAGCTACTTAACCCTTAAAAAAGGCCAAAATCGACATTCAACTGTCGAAGATGAGTCAGAAGCGGTTGACAAGATGACGCCCAGCAGGACTGACATAAAGATGATCATACCCACTCTTTTCCATGTTCCCGAGGACAACGTGGGGACGCGGTGTTGTTTTTCCAGTCCCCCGGCGGAGCTTGGGAACCCCTCCCCCAAGCTTCGGTTGCACGCGAGCATATGCGACCCGCTTAAATCAGCAGCCGGGTTGCGCCGGAGCGGGATTCGTTCTCGCTGTACACCCGGATGGCCCGGAGCCCCACCACCGGGCACTCGTGCTCGCACATGCCGCAGCCGATGCAGCGGGCCGCGTCCACGAAGGGGCGGTCCAGTTTCACCGCCAGGTCCACCCTGGCCCTGTCGGCCAGGAGAGCCGTACCCGGCAGGGGGCGCTCCAGGGTCAGGCGGTTCCCGCTGACCCCGGTGAGGCGCCGCAGAGCCGCCTCGGGGTGTCCGGCAGGACGCAGGAAGTAGTCCCCCCCGGCCCAGTTGACCCCCGGGGGCAGCGCGGCCTCCAGGATCACCTCCTGTCCCTCAATCCGGGCCGGCAGGGCGTGGCCGTCCCGCACGGTTTCAAACACGGTGCGGATGAAGATGGCCTTGGGGCTGACGGGGCAGACCTCCTGGCAGACCAGACAGGGGCGGTCCAGGGCCCAGGGCAGACAGCGGCCCCGGTCCACGAAGGCCGTGCCCAGGCGAATGGGACCGTGCTTGGCGAAGGGGCCCAGGCCCTGCCGTTCCTCCAGGCTCAGGGGGCGGATGGCCGCGGTGGGGCAGAGGTGACCGCAGGCGACGCAGGTGGGCAGGCAGCCGCTCAAGCCGAGGCGGTAGTTCACCACCGGGGTCCACAGGCCCTGCACCCCCGACTCCAGGAGGGCCGGCTGGAGGATATTGGCGGGACAGACGCGCATACACTGGCCGCAGCGGATGCAGCGGCCCAGGAAGCGCTCCTCGTCCAGAGCCCCGGGCGGGCGGATGAGGGTGGGGTTCCGGTTGGGCCCGGCCAGGGCGCCCACCCCCCACAGGGAGGCCAGCAGCACCCCGGCGCCGCTCAGCACAAAGCCGCGGCGGGACAGGTCCGGCAGCCCCGCCTCCCCGGCCGCGGAGGCCCGTCCGGCAAAGGTGAGGCGCCCCGCCGGGCAGCGGTCGAAGCAGTTGAAGCACAGGACGCATTCGCCGCCGATGATGGCGCCCGAGGGGCGGCAGGCCCCTTCGCAGTATTGCTCGCAGAGGCGGCAGTCGCCGCATTTGTCTTCGCTCTTGCCGAGGCGCCAGGGGGTGAAGCGGCTGAGCAAACCGAAGAGCGCCCCCAGCGGGCACAGGAAGCGGCAGAAGAACCGGGGCAGGGCCACGGTGAGGCCCAGCACCGCCAGGAACACCACCCCGATGAGCCAGACCGAGGCGTAGGCCCGGGGGACGTCGCTCAGCACCCCCAGACGGTTGTCGGCCAGGGGCGCCAGGGCCAGGTTGACGCTCCGATACACCAGGGGCAGGGGGTCGAAGACCCCGGTCTGCACCGACCCCAGCAGCGCCAGGAGCAGCAGGAAGGACAGCAGATAGTACTTGAAGGACTGGAGCGGATGGTGGCGGTTGGCCGCCTCCCGGCCGGCCGGGTCCAGGCGCCGCCGGGCCAGCCAGCCCGCGGCCTGGCTGAGGGCGCCCAGAGGACAGACGAAGCCGCAGAAGAACCGGCCCACCAGAAGGGTGATGAAGAGGGTGAGCAGGGCCCAGGCGAGGGAGGTATAGAGGGTGCCGGTGGCCAGGACCGTGGCCAGGGCGGTCAAAGGGTCCAGTTCCAGGAACCAGTTGACGGGCCAGCCGCGCAGCCGCCACCAGGCCGTCCCCAGGGTGGCGGTGATGCAGAACCACAGGAACAGGATCAGGAAAAAGACCTGGCTGAGGCGCCGGACGGTGACGATGCGCATAAGGTAATCTATCCAAAGTTTTTTTGAGGGAGGGGACAGGGGTTATAAACCCCGGACCTCCCCTCAAGACCCGCTCCCGGTCACCTCAAGTCTTCGCATCAACCATCACCGGATTGAGCCGGCGGTAATCGGCGACGCCCGCCCCGGCGGTTTCGGCCATCCGGAGGTAGGGCACGTCGTTCAGGGTGCGTTCCAGGAGTTCCAGCCCCACCGCGTCCGCGGCCACCGGGTCGGTGGAGACTATCATGGTTCCCGTTTCTTTTAGATCCGAGAGCGACCCGCCGGTGGGGCCGTTGGTCATCATGCTGACGGTCCCGTCCAGGACAGAGAGCGTGGGCCGGAGCATCTGCGCCAACTCCGTGATGATGCCGTTGATGTCCTGGTGGAAGACGTTGCGCCGCCCTCCCAGAAAGCCGTAGAGATTCTTGAGGGTCAGGGAGGCCCCGGCCCGCTGGTGGTCTTTGACCGGGCTCACCACGATGACCCGGTTCACCCCCGGGAAGACCCCGGCCAGGACCGGCCAGTTTTGCAGGAGTTGCCCGCCGGGCAGGCTGAGGGGGGCGAACAGTCCGGGCCGGGGGAGGACGAGCCTGGCTCCGGCGGTGCGGGTCGCGGCGGCCAAGCCGCTGATTTCAAAGCAACTGTCCGGATTGTTGATGGGGTGGTCCGTCACCAGCACCTGGGCCGCCCCGGCCCGGAAGCACAGGCCCGCCACTGCGGCCAGGGTCTCCGGGTGGGTAGTGGCCCCCAGGGAGGCGGGAGTGGCGAAGGCGGCGTTGACCTTGATGAGCACCCGGTCGCCTCTCTGGATGAAGGACTCCATGCCGCCCAGGGCCTGCATCCCCCGCTCCACCATGGCCTTCCGGTCTGCGCCCCGGACGATGGCCATCTGCGGCGCCGCAACGGCGCGGTTCCGGTCGCGGAAGTCCCCCAGGCCGCTGAGGGCTTTCTGTACCTGAAACGGAGCCGGGCCTTTGGGGTCATACAAGGCCAGCCCCAGTCCGCCCGCGGCCAGGGTCAGGGCCGAGGCATAGCCCAGCCGCGTGAGGAAGTCGCGCCGGCTTATCTCCGGGGCCGAAGCCTGTTTTTTGTCATCGGTGGCAGCCATTTTCCCGAAAGTTTCTTATGCGGCGCCGCCGCCCCCGGCTGTTCACACCCTGCGGGGGCGCCGGCGTTAGGGCTTGTCTCGGAGCGCCGCCCGCAGCCTGGCGGCCGTTTCCAGGGCCGCCTTCAGGGCGGGGGCGTCATGCACCCCGGCCAGGGTCCGGCCCTCCACCATGACCACGGCGAAGGAATCGTCCAGAGCCAGCACGGGGAAGTCCCCGGCCGGTCCCGGCGTCGGCACTTTTTTGTAGCCGTTGGCGGTCAGAAAATCCACGTACTTCTGCGCATCGCCTCGGGCCTGCTCGGGGGTGGCGCGTCTGGCGATAAAGGCGGTGACCCTGCCGCCCTCGAGGGTGTATTCCGCGGTGTAGACCAGGTTGAAGCCTTCCAGGCCGAAGGCGTCGGCGGCGCTGAGACGCACGCTGTCCAGGACCAACCCTTCCCGTGGAAAGAGACCGGCTTCGTCGGGCGGCTCCGGAGCGGCGGGAATTTTGGCCAGCACCGCCCGGGCGAAGGTCTCCAGGGAACTTTGCAGTCCCGGCCCGGCCCGGTCGGCCACCAACTCCACATAATAGTGCCCATATGTGAAGAACAGGGCGTTGGGGGTGGCATAGGCATGGGTGGTGAGCGCCAGCCCGGCGGCGCCCGGACGGCGTTGGCCGCTGAAAACGGCAAAGGCGTGGGCGGGGGTCCCCATGTCGTAAACAAAGACCTCCAGGCTGGCCCCGTCCGCCTCCCCCAGCCGGAAGCGGCGGCAGGACATTTCTTTGAAGCCGGCCTGCAAATAGAGCTCGGCCTTGCCGTCGATCTTGTCGGAGAGGTTGTCCGGCCCGTAGCTTTCTGGTGGCGCCAGAGGGGTGAAGCCGGAGACCTGGGGAATGAGGGCGGCGGTGGCGCGCCCGGCCTGACCGGACGGGGTCTGGGCCACGACCTGGGGCTGCGGCGGGCGGGCCGCCACCAGCACGGCCGGATTGAAACGGGACTGCTGCACCAGCAGCCACACCACAATCAGGCCCAGCACGGCCAGGATGCCGCAGCCGGCCAGTTTCTGCGCCACTCCCACTCCGGTTTTCCGCCGGGCCATGGATCCTCCGGGAAGGCCGCCTGCGTGGAGATTTTTTATGAAAACGGCTCTTATCCAGAACGTCGGTAATTCTTACCCATCAACGACGTCCAACTTCCTCAAATATGACCATTTTCAGGTCTACTGCGACCCTGGCCTTTGCCGTGCAAGTCTTTGCCTGAAGGTGGAGCAGGCGCCCCGGCCTGCCCTGTAAAAGAACAGCCGGGGGCGGCTGTGCCACCTGTAAGGATGGAACGCATCTATCCCACCGGAGCCTCATGATAGGTCGTCGCAGGGTTAATCCCGGCTCCTGAGCTTCGCGAGGAGGCGCAAAATTTCCAGGTAGAGCCAGATGAGGGTGACCATGAGGCCGAAGGCGGCGTACCATTCCATATAGCGGGGGGCTCTCTGGGCCACGCCGTTTTCGATGAAGTCAAAATCCAGCACCAGGTTGAGGGCCGCCACCACCACCACGAAGAGGCTAAAGACGATGCCCACCCAGCCGCCCTGGTGGATGTAGGGGACGTTGACGCCGAACAGACCCAGCACCAGGGTGACCAGATAGATGATGAAGATGCCACCGGTGGCGGCCACCACGCCCAGCTTAAAGTTTTCCGTGGCCCTGATGAGGCCCGAGGTGTAGGCCATCAACAGGCACAGCAGGGTCCCGAAGGTGAGGGCCACGGCCTGGAGGACGATGCCCGGAAATTGGGCCTCGGCGAAGGCCGAGATCCCGCCGATGACCAACCCCTGGAGCAGGCCGTAAAGGGGCGAGGTCACCGCCGCCCATTCCTTTTTGAAGATGGTGATGAAGCCCACCACCAGGCCGCCGATGAGGCCTCCCACCAGCCAGGGGGTGACCACCGCCGGATCCCGGGCCACGAAGAACTTCTGCCAGGTCCAAAACGCCGTCACCAGAACGCACAGCAACAGGAAAAAGGACTTGTTCACCGTTCCCTGGAGGGTCATGGCTTCGGCCTGGGCCACCCGGGGCAGGCCTTGGAAGGTGGTGTCACTGAGGGCGGGATTGGCGGTTCGCATGTGCTGCTCCTTTCTCAAGCACGTCGGTTGACCGGTGCGCCTAAGGTCCCGGCTCTGTCGCTTTCCTTGGCAGGAAGAGTCGTTTTCTGAAACATTCTGTTCGAAAACCTGAACACGGCAGGGCGCCTCCGGCTTCAGCCGGGTCCCGGTCTTTCATTATACCAGAGTTACGGCCGGCGTTGCGCCTCTGGCACCGGATTTGCTATAATTTTTGTCAGCCCTGGCAATTATCACCAGGGGTTGATATGCTTACAGTAATTCACCCTGAGCGGCGCCTGCAACTGGCAATGAAAATGCTCCGTATCGGGTCGCGAAGTCAGGATGGTGGGCAGCGCCAACCATCCCCTTTTTCCCAAACAGTCGCTCCTGGGCCGCCGGCCCACCCACAACACAGGAAAAGGGCGGCAGGGCAGGCTCTGCCAGGCGCCCGCCGTTGGTAATGGTGCGTAAGACGCACCCTACGTAAGGACTTTTCAAGCAGCAGAAAAGACGAGGACTGTGTGAATACCCAAGACAAACCCATCGCCAATCCCCTGGTGGTATTGCGCAAGGAGTTCGACGACTGGGCCGTGCTCTTCGACCCGGACACCAGCCACGCCTTCGGGCTCAACCCCGTCAGCGTCTTCATCTGGCAGCGTCTGGACGGCCGGCACACCCTGGCCGACATCGTCAGGGAGCTCCGGGAAGCCTGCGACGAGGTTCCCCCGGAGGTGGAGGAGCACGTCCGGGAGTTTGTCGCCGACCTCCTCAAGAACGGGCTGGCAGGCTATGAGCACCCCGCACCCTGAAGCCCCCTTGAGGGTGATGCACTCCCCCCGGGAGGTGGAAGTGGCCATCACCACCCGCTGCAACCTCAGGTGCGCCTACTGTTCCCACTTCACCAGCGCCGCGGACGTGGGCCACGATCTGCCCACCGGGGAGTGGTTGGAGTTCTTCGCCGAACTGGGGCGCCTGGCGGTGATGAATATCACTTTGGAGGGTGGCGAACCTTTCCTCCGGAAAGACCTGCCGGAGCTCATCGAGGGCATCGTCAACCACCGCATGCGCTTCGGCGTTCTGAGCAACGGCACCCTGATCACCGATGAGATGGCCGCTTTCCTGGCCGCCACCCGCCGCTGCGACTCGGTGCAGGTCTCCATCGACGGCTCCATGCCCGAGACCCACGACGCCTGTCGGGGCGAAGGCAATTTCGTCAGGGCCATGAACGGGCTGCAGGCCTTGCAGCGCCACGGGGTGCCGGTGTCCGTGCGGGTGACCATCCACCGCCGCAATCTGCGGGACCTGGAAGGTGTGGCCCGCCTGCTTTTGGAGGAAGTGGGTCTGCCCAACTTCTCCACCAATTACGCCTCTTTTATGGGCCTATGCCGCTCCCAGGCCGACACGGTGCAGCTCACCACGGCGGAGCGCAGTGAAGCCATGGAGAACCTGCACCGCCTCAACCGGAAATACGGGGGCCGCGTCACCGGCACCGCCGGTCCGGTGGCGGAACTCCAGGACTGGCAGGAAGTGCTCCAGGCCCAACAGGAGGGGCGCGCCGGCCTTCCGGGCCGGGGGGTGTTGGTGGCCTGCGGCGGCCTCTTCACCAAACTGGCGGTGCGGGCCGACGGCGTCCTGGTCCCCTGCATGCAGATGTGCCACCTGGAGTTGGGCCGCATCAACCGGGACGACCTGGGGGAGGTCTGGCGCCGGCATCCCGAGCTCACCCGCCTCCGCCGGCGCAATGAAATAGCCCTGGCCGACTTTGACTTCTGCCGGGGCTGCCGGTTCATCCCCTTCTGCACCGGCAACTGCCCGGCTTTGGCCTACACCATGACCGGGCTGGAAAATCATCCGGCCCCGGACTCTTGCCTCAGACGGTTTCTGGAGGAAGGGGGAACCCTGCCTGATGTCCACTGAGAAGACGGCCGCTCTCGAGCACCCTCTCACCCAGCTTTATTTTTTCCTGACCGGGGGTTGCAACCTGCGCTGCCGGCACTGCTGGATCGCCCCGCACTATCAGGAGACGCCTCGTCCTGAACACAGCTTGGACTTTGAACTCCTGCAGCGCATCATCCGGCAGGCCAAACCCCTGGGGCTCAGCGCGGTGAAGCTTACCGGAGGCGAGCCTCTGCTCCATCCCCGCATCCGTGACATCCTGAGCTTTCTCCGGGCCGAAAATCTGGGCCTGATGCTGGAAACCAACGCCGTCCTGGTCACCCCGGAACTGGCCCGGCTCATTGCCGCCTTCCCGGAGCTGTTGGTCTCCGTCAGCCTGGACAGCCACCGGGCCGAGGTGCACGAGTGGGTGCGGGGGCGGGAGGGCTGCTTCGCCGACACCCTGACCGGCATCCGCCGCCTGGTGGAGGCCGGCGTCACCCCCCAGATCATCATGACCCTCATGCGGCGCAACCGGGACGACGTCGAAGCCATCATCCCCTTCGCCCGGAACCTGGGGGCGGTCATGGTGAAATACAACATCGTCCAGCCCCAGTCCCGGGGGGAACACCTCTACGAAACGGACGAGGCCCTGACTATCCCGGAAATCGTGGAACTGGGCCGCTGGGTGGAGCTGGAACTGTCCCGGCGGGCGCCGCTGCACCTTTATTTCCACCAGCCTCCGGCCTTCCAGCCCCTGTCCCGGATGATTCATCGGGGCGACCTGTCCTGCAACGCCTGCGGCATCCTGAACATCCTGGGCGTTCTCCCCGACGGCTCCTGGGCCCTGTGCGGCCTCTCCGAGGACGTGCCGGAGCTCATCTTCGGGCACGCCGCCGCGGACCCCGTGGAGGAGGTCTGGCGGGACACCCCCCTGCTGCGGGAACTGCGCCGGGGCCTGCCCCACCGCCTGGAGGGCGTCTGCGGGGACTGTCTCCAGAAGACGATCTGCCTGGGGAGCTGCATCGCCCACAATTACACCAGGACCAGGAGCCTCTGGGCGCCCTTCTGGTTCTGCCGGGAGGCGGAGGCGGCCGGACTGTTCCCCGCCTCCCGACGGCGGAGCCCGGCTGTCGGCCCGGACGGACCACACGCCTGAGGCGGCTGCGTCGTCCCCGCCGCGCCCTCGGGAAGATATCCACGGCAGCCGGAACAGGGTCGGGAAGAGTGCTCAGGCCTAAAAAAAATTTTCTTGCCTTGCAATAAGCGTTTCTGTTATAAACACCCTTGCGGTTAAACGACAAGGGGCGCACGGGCGCCAGGGGTCAAGAGAGCCGACCCCTGGAAAGCCGGAAATGTTCAAAGGGCTCGTAACCTTAAAGAACGTTGTCTGGTTTGTTGGGATAAGGCGCCTGGGCGCTTAACCCGGTCTGAAATTTAAGGCCGCACCACCATGGAGGGGAAGGCATGAAAGAAAAGTCCAAGAATCTTTCCTATGAGAAGCCCGTTCTCACGCGGCTGGATGAAGCTGCGCAGGGTATTGCGAACGTCTGCGCCAAAGGCTCCATCGCCGCCCAGTGCCCCAAGGGCGGCAAGGCCCTGCCGGGCTGAGGCGAGGAATCTCCTTTTCAAGAAGGGAGCCGTCTTCCCGAAACCTCGCCTTCCCGAAGCGGGGGCCGGCGGCCGGGAAGATTGTGGCATTGTACCGAGCAGTTACAGCAGACGCAGCCTCCTCCGGGTGGCTGCGTCTTTTTGTGGGCCGGCCGGGGCCGGCGGCGTTCCGCCCCCACGGCTCCGGCCTGCACCTGCAAACTTATCACCCCGGAAAGCGGATATGCGACTGCGGCAACTGTTGCAGCATGATGCCCATGACGGAGCAGACCGCGCCCTGCACCCCGCCTACGCCCTTTCCCTGGCCGACGGCAACTGCTGGCGGCTCAGCGCCTGCGCTTCGGCTGCGTCCTGGCTCCGGACCCTGGCGGCGGTCATGGAACTGCCCGGCGCCCCGGATGACGACCGTCCGGACCTTCTCTTCACGGAGGAGCCGCCCTGGGAAAGGCTGACGGCCTGGGGCGGCCAGCGGGAGGAAGTGGCCTGGGGCGGCCGGGGGCAACGGCCCCTGGTCTTCTGGCGGCGGCCCGGCAGTCCTGACGTTCTCTGCCAACTGCATAATGACGGCAGGGAAGAGTACTGCCTCATCAACATGTGGAACTGCCTCGCCGTCGTCTATCTGGAGACCCTCCGGCGGGGCGGCCTGCCCCTGCACGCCGGGCTGGCCGTGCGCCAGGGACAGGGGGTGGTCCTGGCCGCTCCCGGCGACACGGGCAAATCCACCACCTGCCGCCGCCTGCCGCCCCCCTGGGAAGTCCTGGACGACGACGAGACTTTGGTGGCCCTCACCCCCACCGGCAGTTACCTGGCCCACCCCTTCCCCACCTGGTCGGACTTCCTGTTCCAGGGGGCGCCGCTCTCCCCTCTAGGCCGCTCCTGGAACGTGCACCGCACCGCGCCCGTGCGCGCCGTCTTTTTCCTGGAGCAGCACTCCGCCGAAGAAGTCATTCCCTTGCAGACCGGGAAGGCCGCGGTTTTCCTGCAACAGTCGGCCATGCAGATATTTTCCCCGGCCTGGCATGTGGTGCCCCATGAAGAAAAGCTGGCCCGCCGCCGCCGGGTGTTCCAGAATGCCTCGGACCTGGCCCTGCGGGTGCCCGCCTTTCTCCTGCGCCTCAGCCTCCGGGGCCGTTTCTGGGAGGACCTGGAACAGACCCTGGACCGCCTCTGAGCTTCCCATGACCCGGCGCATGCACTATTTCGGCCACAGCATGAACCCCGTCCTCCGGCTGGGGGACGGGCTTTTGGTGGTCCCCTTCGGCGAACGCCCCGTACGGGTGGGGGATGTGGTGGTCTTCCGCCACCCCGACAAGCCGGGGGAGCGCGTGGTCCACCGGGTGGTGGCGGTGGAACCCGCAGGGGTGCGGACCCGGGGCGACAACTGCCCCCAGCCCGACCCCTGGCTGTTGGCCCCCGGCGATCTCATGGGCTATGTGGCCGAAGCCCGGCGGGACGGGCGCACCTTCCGGGTGGACCAGGGCTGCGAAGGCAAAATCTTCACTTTTCAGATGCTGCGGCGTCTGGACGACCTCCTCTCCCGCCTGCTCCGCCCCCTCTACCGCCGGCTGGCGGCGTCCTCTCCCCTGCGGGGCCGGCTCACCCTTCGGGTGCTCTCCTTTGAGCGCCCCGGGGGCCGGGAATGGCACCTCCTCCTGGGGCGGTGGGTCATCGGCCGCCGCCTGCCCCAGGGGGAGGGCTGGGAGATCCGGCGCCCCTTCCGCCTGCTGGTGGACGAAGCCGACCTGCCGGGGGAGGAAGAAAGACCTTAGGAGATTTGCCGCGGGCATGGCAAAGATATCGGTGGGTGGGGGACCGGGGAAGCAGGTTCCGGGTTCCGGGCGTCAGGATGTCCGGAAGGATAATATCAAGCTCCTGCTTCGAAAAGTTTTTTGTAGGGTGCGCACTGCGCACCGTAAGGATGCTTAACTTTTCATAATTTATGGGTGGGCCCAAGGCTCATGAGTAACTGTCTTGAAAAGTCCTTGGTGGCGCCGGCATCTTGCCGGTGCAGCGCACAGGCTGGAAGCCTGTGCCCAAAGGCGGCGGGCAGAGACGCCCGCCCCACCGACCTTTTCATGTGAGCTTCTTGCAAAACTTACGGCACAGCATTAAGGATAATTTTGCAAGAGCCTCAATGATTAAATAAAAAAGACAGATCATCGAACTTGGGGTAAGAGATTACCTTGACAGGGGCAGGCTCCAGGCTGTCTTTCTCCATAACCTTTGGAGGAAAGCGCTGCTCCAGGGAGAAAATGTATGAGTATGCTAAGGAAGCACGGCGGGGCGGTCGCGACGTTGATGGCCCTTCTTTTTTTCTGGGCCCTGCCTGCGGCAGCGGCCAGGCCGGACAAATGGCCCGTGCGTTTCGAACATGAAAAGGGCGCGGTGGTGATGTACCAGCCCCAGTTGGAGTCCTTCGCCGACCACAAACTGACGGCCCGGGCCGCGGTGTCGGTGAAGAAAAAGGACGCCAAGGAGCCCATCTTCGGCGTCGTCTGGCTCAGCGCCAAGGCCGAAGTGGACCGGGACACCCGCATGGTGGCCCTGAGCGAGGTGAAGGTGACGGAGGCCGCCTTCAAGGACGCCAAGCCGGAACAACTGGAGAAGCTGAAGGCCTTTCTCACCCAGGAGATGGACGACTGGAGCCACAGCGTCTCCCTGGACCGCCTCCTGGCCGCTCTGGACCTGGTGGAAAAGGAAAAGCAGGTGGACCAGGGGCTGAAAAACGATCCCCCCAAGATAATTTTCAAGACGGTCCCGGCAGTATTGGTGCCCCTTGACGGGGAGCCCAAGCTCCTGCCCCTTCCCGATTTCAAGCTCATGCGCGTGGCCAACACCGCCTTCCTCATGGTCTATGACACCGCCGGCAAGGCGTATTATCTCAAGGGCGGCGACCGCTGGCTCACGGCCGCGGAGGTCATCGGCCCCTGGAAGGAGGCGGACGCCCTGCCCGAGGCGGTGAAGTCGCTCCAGGCCATGATCGATAAAGACGCCGGCAAGGATGCCCAAAAGGCCCCCAAGCAGGTGGAGGCCAAGGCCGGGAAAATGCCGGAAATTATCGTCTCCATGGAGCCGGCGGAACTCATCGTCACCGAGGGCGAGCCCCAGTACACCCCCATCACCGGCACCAATCTGCTCTTCGTGGCCAACACGGAGAGCGCCGTGTTCATGGACACGGGGACCCAGGAGTACTACGTGCTCCTGTCCGGCCGCTGGTTCAAGTCCAAATCCCTGCAAGACGGCCCCTGGGCCTACGTGCCCTCCGGCCAGTTGCCCGCGGACTTCGCCAAGATCCCGGCCAGCTCCACCAAAGGCTTTGTCCTGGTGAGCGTGGCCGGCACCGCCCAGGCCAAAGAGGCCCTGCTGGAAAACCAGATTCCCCAGACCGCGGTCATCGACCGCAAGAAGGCCACCACCAAGGTGAAGTACGCCGGGGCGCCCAAGTTCAGCAAGATCCCCGACACCCAGCTGGAATATGCAGTGAACACCGGCGCCCCCGTGTTCAAGGAGGGGACGAAATATTACGCCGTGGACAACGGCGTCTGGTATGAGTCGGACTCCGCCCAGGGGCCCTGGAAGGTGTGCGTCAAGCCTCCCAAGGAGGTGGAGAAGATTCCGCCCAGCAATCCCCACTACAACGCGAAATACGTGAAGGTGTATGATTCCGACGAGAATACCGCCACCGTGGGCTACACCCCGGCCTACACCGGCTCCTACTCCGGGGACGGCAGCGTGGTGTACGGCACCGGCTATAAGTACCAGTCTTACTCCACCGACGATGCCTACATCCCCTCCTCGACCACCTACGGCTACAACGCCACCTACGACCCCTACGCCGGCTCCTGGGGCTACGAGCCGGCTTACTACAATCCGGCTCGCTGGCTGGGGGGGGCCTTGGTTACGGCCGCGGCCATAGGCCTCACCTGGGCAGCCTGGGACCGCTGGTGGGACCACCACCGGGGCCCCTGGTACGGCGGCGGCTGGTGGGGTCCCAACGGGTATCGCTATACAAATATCAACATCATCCACGGCAACGTCATCGGCCGACCGTGGCGACCGGCATACCAGTACCCGGGGTATCGCCCCGGCGAGCGCCCGGGATGGGGGGCCGGCCAGAAGCCCGGGGTCGGGGTGCTGCCGGCCCAGCGGGCCAATATCTATAACCGTCCCGGGAATCAGCAAATCCTGGCGTCCCGGCCCGGCAAGCCAGCCACCCTGCCGGCCGCGGGGATCAAACCGGGGGCGCCGGGCGCGGCGGTGAGGCCGGCGGCGCCGGGTAAAACGCAGCCTGGAGTCAAACCCGGTGCAGGCCCCAAACCGGGCGCCCGTCCCGTCGCTCCGGGGCAGGCGGCCAAACCCAAGACCCAGGTGAAACCGGCCGGCGGCAAGAACAACGTCTACGCCGACAAGCACGGAAACGTTTACCGCAAGAATCCTCAGGGCCAGTGGCAGCAGCGTCAGGGGAATCAGTGGTCCAAGCCGGAGAGACCGCAGCAACCGCAGGTTCTCCGGCCCGAGGTGAAGCCTAAAACCCAGGTCCAACCGCGGCCCCAGGTGCAGCCCCGGCCCAGTTATGATGTGGGGAGGCTCAACCAGGAGTTCAACGCCCGGCAGCGGGGTGAGGTGCGCACCCAGGAATTCCAGCGGCACCAGCAGTTCCAGGCCCCCTCCGGCTTCGGCCGATCCGGCGGCGGGTTCCAGGGCGGCGGGGGCGGCGTGCGCGGCGGCGGCCGGGGCGGCCGACGCTAAGCACACCTTTTCAGAGTGAGCCCCAGGCCCAGGCGCGACTGTTTGAAATGTAACAGACCCTTCGGGCAGGCCTGTCCGGTAGGGATTTTGCAGTTGCCCGGTTTTTAAGCCCCCTCCCCACGGCGGGAGGGGGTTGGGGGAGGGGGGTGTTTACGGCAACAGCCCGTCTTAAAAAGATTTTTCGCCACCCCCTCCCTAACCCTCCCCCATCCAGGGGGAGGGAACCTGAGACGAACGCTCTTCCATGTCCGGAGGGTGGTTGGATATCCGCCTCCTTTTCTCACAGCGCCGAAACATCAAGGCTGGAAGGCAATATCCCCCCCAGAGATGCCTTGTGGGCGAAAATCGCGCCGGTCAGCCTTGCCCTTCGGGTAACCTATTGATAACACTTGTAGGGGCGGGTTTCAGACCCGTCCCCTGGGAAGCAAACTCGGTATCAGCCCCACGGTCGCAAGGGCTTCAGGTCCGGAAGTCAGAACTGTCGGCTCAGGTGCGCCAGGTGGCGGCTCAGGTGGCTCTGGGGGTCCCGGGCCACAGCCGGCACCAGGTCCCGGGCGCTCCGGGCGATGTCCTGGGAGAGGGGGAGGGCGCCCAGATAGGGCACTTCCAGAGAGAGCATCTTCCGGGCCACTTCCTGGATGCGGCGGACGATGCGGCCGGCCTGGTCGTCGTCCTCGCTCTTGTTGAGGAGCAGCCGGGGCCGGTAGGTCTCCAGGATGCCCTGCACCCAGGGCAGCGCGGCCGGATGGCGTTGGCGCAGGCGTTCCCGGAGTTGTTCGATGGTGCGCACGCCGTCCCCGTTGCCGGTCCGGGTGGCCTGGTGGATCAGCTCCTTGAGGGCGTAATCCTGGCGCAGGGCGGGGGGCGCCTGGCTGAACATGCGGTTCAACGCCCGCCAGAGCCCCACTTTGATGAGGTTGTAGGCCTCCAGATAGGCGGCGGGCTCCGGCGTGGTGATGACCAGGCGCACATCCGCGGCCAGGAAGAAATCCAGGATGTTGAAGGAGGTGTCGCTGCCCAGGTCGATGACCAGCCGCTGGGCCTCCAGCTCCCGAATGGCCCTGATGAGGCGCTGCTTGGCGGGGAAGCTGATGTTGGCCGACCCCAGGCGGGAGCTGTCGCCGCCGATAAGGGTGGGCCCGAAGCGGGTGGGGACGGCCAGGTCGGCCAGGTGGGGGAAGGCGCCCTCCAGGAAATCATTGACGGTGCGCTTTACCGCGGTTTCGCCCAGGTAGAGGTGGAGGTTGGCCCCTCCCAGGTCCAGGTCCAGCAGCACGGTCTGGTATCCCTGGCCCGCCAGAAAGACCCCCAGGTTGGCGGCGAAGGTGCTTTTGCCCACGCCCCCCTTGGCCCCGCCCACGGCGATGATGCGCCGGCAGGGCGGCGGGGCCGCGGGGGCGGCCTCTTCCCGGCTCCTCAGGAAGTCCAGAAGCACATCGTAGGAATCCTTGATCCGGCAGAACCACTCCCGCCTCTTGGCAGCGTCGGCGGGGGCTTCGGGGCCCTGCAGGTCGGGATGGTAGAGCCGGGCCTGGCGCCTGAAGGCGGCCTTGACCGACTCCGGGGTGAGGCCGGTCCAGAAGTCGTCGCGCAGCGCCACATGGGCGCCGAAGAGATAGATGCCGGCGATGCGCGCCTGCCGCCAACGCCGGGCGGGGATGTCCTGATCCGAAAAGGCCATGCCGCGTCCGCTCCTGCCTTCCTGCCGCCCCTGCGCCTTCAGAGTCGGCATCTCGTCGTTAAAACTTTATGCAGGGAGCGTGCCAGAAGGCCGCCGCAGGCCCCATATTTGCGCTTCCTCCATAAACGCTTGCAACATGCCTTGCCCGCACCCGCGCCACCTGGGACAACATGTTCACCCGGGTGAACACCCGGCCGGGGTTTGTCCAGTTCGGCAACCCGACGGGCGCAGCATGCACCTGATGCCGGCTTTGGTTTGAGATGATGCCGACAATGAGAATAACCTGTCGATATTATTCGTAGGGGCCGGTTTCAAACCCGCCCGTGCGGAACAGGGATTGTCACGGCAAAAAGTTTAGGATGGGGCCCAGGGGTCATGGACCCCTCAGCCCCCTCCCCCACGACGGTCTTCTCAAGACAAGGGGTTGAATCAATGCTCAAAAGGGAAACGTGGTATTTCAACAAGCCGGGGCCGGCCAACACGGAGGCCTGCCTCACGTTGATGGAAAAGGCGGTGGAGGAGGGGTTCAGGCATCTGGTGGCGGCCTCCACCACCGGGGAGTCGGGCGCGGCCGCGGCCCGACGGCTGGCCGGGAAAGGCGTGAACCTGGTGGTGGTGGGCCACTCGGTGGGGTTTAAGGGGCCCAATATTGACGAATTCCTGCCGGAGCATCATGAAACCATTATCGGGGCCGGGGGAAGGGTGCTCAAGGCCACCATCCTCACCCATTCCCTGGAGACCAGCATCGCCGAGCAGTTCAAGGGGAGCGCCCCCACCCTGCTCATCGCCAACACCCTGAGGCGATTGGGGCAGGGGCTCAAAGTCTGCGTGGAGATCGTCATGGAGGCGGTGGACGCCGGCCTCATCCCCGAGGAGGAGGAAGTGGTGGCCGTGGGCGGCACGGCCCGGGGCTGGGACACGGTGGCGGTGATCAAGAGCGCCGCCTCCAAGCGCTTCCTCAAGCTGGCGGTGCTGGAAATCCGGGCCAAGCCCCGGGGGGATTGAGGCCAAGGGCCGGGGGAAGGGCCCCCCAAAAAAAACCGATACCGGGCGCACCTTGCCGGGGCGGGTTTGAAACCCGCCCTTACACGTTATCTCAAGAGGTTACCCGAGAGGTTCGGTGCATTTTCACAAGAATACGCCAGGGGGGCCGATTCGCCGCGCCCTCAGCCCAGGAGGCGGAAGGCTTCCTGTTTCCAGCGTCGGAAGGCTTCTTCCACCTGGATGCGGTGGGTGTAATGCACGGCTTCCCGGATCTTGCGGGTCATTTCGTCCAGGCTCAGGGGTTTGAGAACGATCTCCATCCTGTCCTGGAACGCCCAGGGCTGAAAGGGGGTCCGGCGGTGGGCCATCAGGATGAAACGCATGGAGGGGAAGCGGCGGTGGCAGTTTTCCAAAAGTCGTTGGAATTCGACCAGGTTGAGGTCGGTGATGAGGAGGTCGAAGCTTATCTCCTCCAGGATGGCGAAGGCCTCGTCCACTGTGGTGGCCAGGCGGAATCCTGGAAACCCCAGAAGCTTGATGACCTGGGAGAGGAATTCCCGGCACCAGTCGTCCGGGTCCACCACCAGAATCCGTCCTTGGCTGCCGCCTTCACCGTAGCCCTTCACCATGGCGGGTCTCCTTGTCCTTACGGTGGTGATTTTTATAACATACTAAAGATTCCGATTCTTGGCAAGGACGGACTACCGCTCACCTCACCAGGGCGGTGAAAATCCAGGGCCGGCGCGGGAACGGACGCACCGGCGGCATGCCACGGCAGGACCCGGTGGGCCGGGAACCCCGGATGAGCCCGACCGGCTCTGATCAAAGGAAGGGATGGTGCGGCACCGGGGCATCGCCGCCTCCCTCATGCAGGCCGGGCCGGCTCTTAAAGCTTCCGCAGCCGCTGCCGTCGCCGGCGCTCCTTTTTGGGGGGGCGCCGGGAGGGGCCTTTCTTGGTCGTGCCCTGGCCGGGGAGACGGCCCTCCCCCTCCTGGTCCGCCGGAGAGTGGGGGAAGAGGTGTTGGAGGGCGAAGGCGAGGGCTTCGATCCAGGCGGCGCCCACCCGCCGGGCCGCTCCCTGCAGTTCCCGGTCCGAGCTCACCACCACCGCCCGGCCCCGCTCCCGGCTCAGGAGTCGTTTAATCACTTCGTCGGCCCGCTCCCCCCGGCGGGAATAGATGACCCCCACGCCCAGATACAGGTCCCGGCTCTCCTGGAAGCCTCCCGTTTGCCAGCCGTCAAAGACCACGCTGACTTGGCGGCCGGGGCGGGTGCGGCGATACTCGGACAGCAGCTCCAACAGAGCCCGCCTCCCCGCTTCCAGGTCCTGCGCTTCCAGCCGGCGCAACTCGGGGGACTGGCGGATCAGGTTGTAGCCGTCGACGATGAGATGCACGGACATGAGCGATCGCCTGGAGGAGAGGTCAGGCTCTGAAGGCCCCCTGTTTCACTATACCCGAGGAAAGAAGCCATGCAAAGGTGATTGAGGCTCCAAGAATCGAGTGTCGCGATACATGCGAACTCCAATTTTTTCGATGAAAAATAAATAGATAACAAAAATGTCAACTGAGAGAGACCATCATTCCTTGATAAATCGGCGTTCACCGGAGAATAAGTCGTTGACCATCGGGAGCGCTTCTGTTATAGTCCCGATGTTGTAAGAACAGGGACGCAATCCAATGGAAAAAGTCCGGATAGGTTGCATAAGTTGTGCGGCTTTTCTCAATGTGAAACCCTTTTCTCTAATGCCTTAAAAGACTTAAGCCCATGAAGTTTTTCCCTTCATGGTCACGCAGGGGGGAGCGCGCTATGCAAAAGATCAGGGGGATTCTCATCTTGCTGCTGGTGGCGGCGGCGGTGCTGGGGGGGTGCGGCCGCCGGGCGCCCCAGCCGGTGCAACTGACGCCCATCATCCTGGAGCCCGAACCCCAGCCCACGCTGACAGGGGAGCAGCAGCTCATCCAGGATGTGCTCCGGCGCAACGGCTACGGCAATCTGGGAACGGCCCCCACGGTCATCGTGGTGCGCAAGTTGACCCGCAAACTGGTCTTGTACCAGGGCCTGACGCCGAAAAAGACCTATTCCGTGGTGTTGGGCCTCAATCCCCGGGCGGATAAACTATACCAGGGGGACTGCGCCACCCCGGAAGGGGTTTATCGGGTGGTGACCAAATTCGACCACCCCAAGTGGAGCAAATTCATTCTCCTGGACTACCCCAACACCCAGAACTGGCTTCGCTTCGGCCGGGCCAAGCGGGAGGGCAAAATCCCGCCCACCGCGGAGATCGGCGGCCAGGTGGGCATCCACGGCACCCACGACCACTTCCAGAACTACATGGGGGTGAACTGGACCCGGGGCTGCGTCTCGCTCCTCAACCACGACGTGGAAGACCTCTACCGCTACGTCACCGACAAGACCCTGATCATCATCAAGAAGGAGTAGGTCCGGTTGGCTGCGCCATGGCGCCGATAAGCCATTTAATTTGATTAAAAAACCTGTCGGGGCGGGTTTGCCGCCCGCCCCGACAACGCGCCCGGTCCATCATTTCTCCCCGCTCAGGTAGTCGCCCAGCAGCCCCCGGCTGTGCTCGTCCTCATGGCAGTAAACGCAGAGATTCTCCCAATTGGAGCCGTCTGGGGGATTATTGCGGGGATTTCCGTCCCGGTGGTGCACCGTCAACAACTGTCGGTTCCTGTGGGTGAATTCCCGGCCGCACTTGGCGCACACCAGGCCGTGAATCTTCAGGGACTGCTCCCGGTAATTGCTCCCCCGCGGTTTCATCGCCTCTATCCCTCCGGAAAATTTCTGCAACGGCGCCTCAGCCCCCCGGGAGTCACCCTCCCAGGGCGGCTTTGACCTGGGGCACCGTGTCTTCGGGCTTGATATTGTACCAGGTATGCAGGATTTTTCCCTGTTCATCCACCAGAAAGGCCGAGCGGATGATGCCCTGGGTGGTCTTGCCGTACATGGTCTTTTCCCCCCAGGCGCCGTAGGCCTCCGCCACGGCGTGATCCGCATCGGAGAGGAGCGGGAAGGCCAGGTTGTATTTGCCGGCGAACTTCTTCTGACGCTCCGGCGGGTCGGGGCTGAGGCCCACCGCGGCGAGCTGCAGGCCCGCCAGCTCATGACGGGATTCCTCAATCTGGCAGGCCTGCTTGGTGCACCCCGGCGTGTCCGCCTTGGGGTAAAAATACACCAGAACCTTTCGGCCCTGGAATTGGGAGAGGTCGACGGTGTTGCCGTCCTGGTCGGTAAGGGAAAAGGCCGGAGCCGCATCGCCCGGTCGGAGCATGGCCATAGGGACCTCTGCTAAGTTGGGATGAATTTTCGGCAGCGCATCTTACGGACCGCGCCTGCGGATGGTAATCTGTTAATCATCGACGCCGGGGTTGGGAAGGGCGGCCGGAGATATTTCGGCGCGCGGCCAAGGACAACCCGCCGCCGGACCGTCCGGCGCGCCGGGAGCCGACGGGGCGGGAGGGGAGCATGAGACCAAAAGCGGGTTTCCTGGGTATGGGTATCATGGGTGCGGCCATGGCGGCCAACCTGCGGGCCGGCGAGCACCCCCCGGCCTTCCCCCTGAAACACCTGGCCAAGGACTGCAAGTTAATCGTGGACACGGCCTGTGAGCTGGGCGCCCCCGCGCCCGTGGGGCTAACACTCCTGCACCCCTACCGCCTGGGCTGGACCAGGGGCTGGGGCGACGAAGACATCCCGGCGATTATGAGGGTGATGGAACATCTGAGCGGGAGGTGAAAGTTGAGGGAGGGGGCCAGGGCTTGTGGTAACATTCTGATATAGCTAAGCTAAAGGGAACCATTCTCTAATAGTGGTCTTTAATTTTATGAAGGCCGAATCATTACACCTGCGGAAACCCACTCTTTCTGCAAGCTGTTGGTAAATTGACGATGACCTTGGCATTCGTGCTTCTTTTAAGGCCAACTGCATTGCCTCTTTGGGCTTGGTTGGTTTACTATTTCTATTGAGTAGTAAGCCCCTTTCTATAAGCCAAGTCCTTAAATCTGGTTCCTTTCCTCGCCAACCTAATTTATCTTCAACATGTGGAGAATCACTCCAAACCCAATTTTCCAATTCTGGATCAATGACAATTACTGAATTTCGTCCATTCCAGCCATTTCGGGACAATAGATCCTCCACTTGTGTTTCTATAGCTTGGCGGGAATTATCTTCTTGCCCACACCCCTCACGATCGAAGACAACCATTGAATAAGCGTATCGATTTATAAGAGTACGCAGAAAATCATGGCTGCCATGTAAACAGCCTGAATCGTTTCCCGGATGGATAAAGATATCTGTTTTAAGTTGAGGGATTTCAAGTGAATCGTGACGCAAAAGAATTCCATTAATAGAAAATTTGATATTCTTGTCGGCGACTAAAAAAACGATATCCTTTTCATATTGTATAGCATTCATCCAAGTACTCCAGCAGCAAATAGGGTACCTAAATCAGTCTCTCTTCTCCAGTCTCTTAGTGAAGGATGTTCGCTACCCAACACGATATCAGTGGCCCCTTCTTCATTCTTTGCAAAACAAAGCACTTCTTCAGGTTTTGCTATCCCCAAGATTACAGGAGAATGCGTTGCCAAAAGCATTTGAGCATCATAAACAGAAGATAGCGATTGAAACATCGTCTCTACTGCTGTCGGATGAATACCATTTTCAGGTTCTTCGATTAGATATATTCCTTTAAAATCTGGGAGATACGCGGGAATTGTAAGAGCTAAGAGGCGTAAGGCGCCATCTGATGCCAACCAAGAAGGCACTTCAAGGCCTCCTCGATAACATATTACTAAATAACGATATACATGCTCTCTTTCAATAGTTTTTATGTCAGTAATGTCAGGAAGAGCTGTCTGCAGATGTGAAATCCATGCCTTAAAACGAGGGGGATCCTTATCCTTAAGTCTATGTATCACCCAAGATAAGTTAGAACCATCAGGCATGAATCTTTTAATCTTGCCCCTCTGGCTTGCTTTTCTCATGAGAATACTATTCAGGATAAATTGCTGAACACCTTCACTTAATAAATCCTTAAGCCAAGTTGCAACAGGATATTGTGATTCATCTCCTGGCAGATTAGCAAGTGACATTTTCTTTGGTCCGAATTTAAAAACTGGCATCCAACCTTTTCCAGGCTCCCTATATACTTCAGAATAAAAATGATCATCCCCACCTTGTACTTTATTAACTACCGTATTTGCTCCAGCAGTTCTCCTTGTTAATATTGTGTCAGGCGGATTAACTTTCATTGGAAATAATGATCTTGATTTATTCTTTGATATATGTCCTTGTTTGTCATATTTTTTTTGAGAAACTTTCGATGATTTCAATAATGCTTTTTCAGATAGAATTAAACCTTCATGAGTATTTAAATCTACACCAAATGCTACTTCATATCTAATTGTATCAAAAATGGTTTTCCTTAATTTTTCGCGCAAGTTCTCAGGGATTATTGCTTCTATAGCTAATTCAAATCTTTCTCCAGACCTTCCCCAGACTAGGTCCATAAAATCTTCAGTTCTATCACTAACGGCTGTATCAATCCCATCTGAAACAGCTTGACCGAGAAAAGCCACCACATCAAGGAATGTCGTTTTCCCGCTGGCATTGGGGCCAACAAGAATATGGAATGGCCCTAACGGTTGGCGTATGTATCGCAAGCACCGAAAATTTAAAGCTTCTATAAGAGAAATCATGGAAAATAATCCATTAAGTGATTAAGTATATTAATAATTTAAAAGAAAAAGTCGCGCGGGTCAACTATAATAATCCAAGCTCACCCATATTTCCCCGTAATATAATCCTCCGTCCGCTTGTCCGATGGCCGGGTGAACATCCGGGGCGTGGGGCTGAATTCGATGAGTTCGCCCAGGAGCATGAAGCCGCTGTCGTCCGAGGCCCGGGCCGCCTGCTGCATGTTATGGGTGACGATGACGATGGTGTAGTCCCGTTTCAGCTCCTGCATCAGTTCTTCGATGCGCAGGGTGGCCAGGGGGTCCAGGGCGGAGCAGGGCTCGTCCATGAGCAGGATCTCCGGCTCCACCGCCAGCACCCGGGCGATGCAGAGGCGCTGGGCCTGCTCCTCGGTGAGGCTCAGGGCCGAGAGGTGCAGGCGGTCCTTGAGCTCCTCCCACAATTCCACCGCCGCCAGGCAGCGTTCCAGGAGGTCCTCCTGCTCGCTTTTGGAGGGGCGGCCGTGAAGGCGCGGGCCGTAGAGGATATTGTCGGCGATGGACAGGGGGAAAGGGTTGGGGCGCTGGAAGACCATGCCCACCCGTTTGCGCAACTGGGTCAGGTTGACTCCGGGGCCGTAAATATTTTCGCCCAGGATCAACACCTCGCCGCTGACCCGCACCCCGTCGATGAGGTCGTTCATGCGGTTCAGGACTCGCAGCAGAGTGGATTTGCCGCAGCCCGAGGGACCGATGAGGGCGGTGATGGCCCGGGCGCGGAAGTCGGCATTCACCCCGATGAGGGCCTGGAAGTCCCCGTAGTAGAGGTTCAGATCCCGGATGCTGACGGCGGCGGCCTCAGCCGAAACGGCCGGAGATATAGTCATCGGTGCGTTTATCTCTGGGCACGGTGAAGACCTGGGACGTTTCCCCCACCTCGATGAGCGCTCCCATGAGGAGGAAGGCGACGCGGTCGGTGGCCCGGGCGATCTGCTTGGTGTTGTTGCTCACCAGGATAATCGTATATTCCTTCTTGAGTTGAAACAAGGTTTCTTCGATCTTGGCGGTGGAGATGGGGTCCAGGCCGCTGGTGGGTTCGTCCAGCAGGATCACCTCCGGGCGCATGGCCAGGGTGCGGGCCAGACAGAGGCGCTGCTGCTGCCCGCCGGAGAGCTTCAGGGCCGAGTCGTGCAGCCGGTCCTTGACCTCGTCCCAGAGGCGGGCCGCCTGGAGGCTGGCTTCGGCCAGTTCCTCCAGGGCCTGGCGATTCTTCTCCCCGGCCAGACGGGGCGCCAGGACCAGATTCTCGAAAATCGAGCGGGGCAGGGGCACGGGTTTGGGGAGCACCAGCCCCACCCGGCGGCGCAGGGCCACCACGTCGCACTCCGGGGACAGGAGGTCCAGGTCGTCCAGCCAGGCGCCGCCCTCCACCCGGGCCCCGGGGATGAGGTCGCACATGCGGTTGAGCACGGTGAGCAGGGTGCTCTTGCCGCTCTTGGCGGGGCCCATGAGGCCGAAGATCTCGTTCTGCCGGATGGCCAGGGTGAGATTCTTGAGGGCCTGGAAGTCTCCATAAAAGAAAGAAAGGTCTTCCAGGCGGATTTTTGTGGACTCGATTTGGCTCATGACCGGTCGGTCCCTTTGCTGACAGGAGCCTCTGTGCTGGTGGGGCGGGCCTCTGTGCCGGTGGGGCGGGCCTCTGTGCCCGCCTCCTCTAGTATCTTTACCCACACCCAAGGATATTCTTGATCCCCAAAAACTTTGGCAGGGTTCGTAAAAATGTAATTGGCCTTTTCCAAAAATTCGGCCTCATCCCTGACAATACGGTCAAAATATTCATCCTGCCAGACGCTCCTGATTCGACCAAACTCCCGCTGCAACCGATAAGCGGTGAATGATTTCCAGGAATGAACAATACCCTGCAAAGCGAAACCATCGTGAGGTTTCACTAAGACATGTACGTGATTCGGCATTACCACCAGGGCCAAAAACTCATAGCGCTTGCCGGCGAAATGGTGGAGAGCGGAAACGATGACATCTCGTTCAACCGGGGCAAGTTCGGTCTGTTCCGGGTGCAAACGCCAAGTGACAAAATAGACCCCTCCGGTTAGCCGCCAATGCGGCAACCAGCGTCGGTAGATTTCCAAGGTTGCGGCGTTGTTGGTCATTATTGATTTATTGGCAGGCACGGAGGCCTGCCCCACCAAAAAAGAGTTGCACTCACATACCACAACTCCCTATGAGTACCTCTTAATCAACCGCTGCATCAGTGTATAGGCCACCAGGTTGATGGCCAGGATGGACACCATGAGAATGGCCGCGGTGCCGTAGGCGTTGGGCATGGAGAGGCCCTCCCGGGCCAGGATGTAGAAGTGCACGGCCATGGTGCGGCCGGAGTCGAACACGGAGACCGGGGTGCGGAGCGACGCCCCGGCGGTGAACAGCAGCACCGCGGTCTCCCCCAGAGAGCGGCCCACGGAGAGCATGATGCCGGTGGTGATGCCGGGCAGCGCGCTGGGGAGCACCACCCGGGTGATGGCCTGCCACTGGCTCAGTCCCAAAGAGTAGCACACCTGGCGGTATTCCCGGGGCACCGCCTTGATGGCCTCCTCGCTGGTGCGGATGATGATGGGCAGGATCATGATGGCCAGGGTCAGCCCGCCGGAGAGGACCGACCAGCCGAAGCCCAGCTTCATGACGAAGAGCACGAAGCCGAACAGCCCCAGAATGATGGAGGGCACGCCGGCCAGGCATTCGGAGCCGAAGCGGATGAGACGGGTGCCCCAGCCTTCCCGGGTGTATTCGGTGAGGTAGATGGCGGTGCCCACCCCCAGAGGCGAAGCCAGGAGGATGGCCAGCAGCGTGATGTAGGCCGTGGCGGCGATGGTGGAAAAGATGCCCCCGGCCCGCCCCATGTCGTGGGGCAGGTCGAAGAGGAAGGTGGGGGTGATCTGGGGCAGGCCTTTCACCGAAATATTGACGATGATGAAGATGAGGATAAACAGGGTGAAGCCGGTGAAGGTCCAGAGCACCGTTTTCGCCATGATTTGGGAAAGGCGGGGGTCCAGGCGCATGGGTGGTCCTATTTTCTCCGGGTCAGAAGGGTGGCGGCCAGGTTCAGGAGCATGATGATGACGAACAAGACGATGCCGGTGGCGAACAGGGCCTCCCGGTGGCGGCCGCTGGCGTAGCCCAACTCCAGGGCGATGTTGCTGGTGAGGGTGCGCACCGGGTCCAGAATGGAGGTGGGGATCTTCAGGGCGTTGCCCGCCACCATGATGACGGCCATGGTTTCGCCGATGGCCCGGCCCATGGCCAGGATGACCGCGGTGATGATGCCCGACGAGGCCGCGGGCAAGACCACCCGGCGCACCGTCTGCCACTGGGTGGCCCCCAGGGCGATGGAGCCGTCCCGGTAGGGGCCGGGCACCGCGTCCAGGGCGTCGATGGAGATGCTGATGACCGTGGGCAAAATCATGATCCCCAGGATGAGGGCCGCAGCCAGGAGGGAGAGCCCCGGTCCGCCCAGGTAATCCCGGATCAGGGGGACCAGCCACAAGACCCCTAGAAAGCCGTACACCACCGAGGGGATGCCGGCCAGCAGCTCCAGGGTGGGTTTGAGCACCATCTTCAGGCGGGGCGGGGAGAATTCCGCCAGCACCAGGGCGCAGGCCAGCCCCAGGGGCACCCCCAGGACCATGGCCCCCAGGGTCACCAGGACCGAGGAGATGATCATGGCCAGGATGCCGAAGTGGCCCTTGGTGGGGGCCCAGTGGCTGGAGGCCAGGAAATTGCCCAGCCCGGTCTCGATGATAAGGGGCATGCCCTCCAGGAAGATGAAGACGGTGATGAGCAGCAGGGAACTCAGCGACGACAGCGCCAGGAGAAACAGCACCCGCTCGACGAATTTTTCCCGGCTCATTCGGCGATCCCCACCAGGCCTTCCTGTTCCAAGAGGCTCTGCCCTTTGGCGCTCAGGACAAAATCCACGAACTCCTTCACCGGCCCCCGGGGAGGCAGGCGGGACACCAGGAGAAAGCGGCGCACCAGCTTATAGGAATGCTGTCGGAGATGTTCCCGGGTGGGCGACACCCCGTCGATGCTGAGGGCCTTGACCCGCCGGTCCACCAGACCCACGGAGATGTAACCCAGCGCATTGGGGTCGTTGGCGACGATCTCCCGCACTGAGCCGTTGCTGTCCTGCACCAGGGCCGCGGGAGTGATCTCCACCTTGCCCATGACCAGTTCTTCGAAGGCGTTGCGGGTGCCGGAGCCCTCTTCCCGGGTGATCAGGTGGATGGCGTGGGGACGTTGGCCCAACTGGCGCCAATCGGTGATTTTACCGGCAAAAATCGCCCGGAGGTCGTCCAGCGAGAGGTTGGTGAGAGGATTGGCGGCGTGGACGATGACGGCGATGCCGTCCCAGGCGATGGGGATTTCCACCAGGTCTTTTTCGGCCGCCACCAGCTCCCGGGAGGAAGCCCCCAGGTCGGCCGCGCCCTGACGGGTGGCGTAAATGCCGGCGCTGGAGCCGCCGCCCTGGACGTCGATGCGCAGGTGCGGGAAATGATGCATATAGACCTCCGCCAGCTTTTCGGCGAAGGGCTGGACCGAGGTGGAGCCGGCGACGCACAGGGGCGGCTGCTGGGAGGCCTCCCGGCCGCAGCCGGCGGCCGGCAGCATCACCAGGCCGCACAGCAGGGCCAGAACAGGCAGGAAAACCATCAGGCGGGGGTGAAGCCCCCAGGCCTGAACGCAACGGGTCTTCAGCCTGCCGGTGCCGCTCAGGTATTCCATGAGAGTGCGCGCTGACGTTGGCGATGGAAGTAATCAGGGATAAAATCCTGGCAGGATTCGTTGCTATTATGCCAAAAATAGAGGAAACTTCAAGTCAAATACGCCAAGGGCGCAGGGGGCGCGTGGCGGCGGAGAATGCGGTGGACTCCGAGGGGATTCTGCTCAGGGCCTATGCCGAGCCCGGCTTTCGGGCGCGGCGGGGCTTCACCGCCGCAGCTCGAAAGTTGGTGCGCTTGCCGCGGTCCGGAGAGGGGCCGCTGGATTTTTTGCTCCCCGAGAGCCGTTGGCGGGCCCTGGAGGAGCGCCTGCCGGACCCGGAGGGGTGGTGCTCCGCCCTGTCCCAGGCCACGGGCGTCTACTTCTTTCCCTCCCGGGAGTGGCCGGTCCGCTTTGTGCGCTATCTGGCCCGGCTGGGCGTCCGGCGGCTGCTGGAGGCCGGGGCCGGTCGGGGCTATCTGTCCGCTGCCCTGGGACCCCTGACCGCAGCCGCGGGGATCGCCTTTCTGGCCGTGGACCTGGGCGCAGGGGAATTCCAGAGCGAACTCCCGCACCACCCCGCGGTGGTCCGGGGAGACGTTTTCACGTTGGCGCCCGAGTTTTGCCCCGAAGCCCTGGTTTATGCCTGGCCGCCCCCGGGGCAGGGCCTGGCTCCCTTATTTGCCTGCCCGACTCTGCGCTATCTTTTCGTGGCGGGCGAACCCGGCGGCGGGGTGACGGGGGCCCGGGAAGACTGGCTCAGGCTGGCCCACCGACGCTCCCAGGTCTTGAGCCGCTTCAGCCGGGGGCGCAGCGGACCGCATCGCCACCAGGTCACGATCTTTCAACGCGAGGGAGATTGACCATCGGTTTTGGAAGAAAAGGCGGGGGAGCAGGACCCTCCACCTGCCCACTGAAACTGCGACCACTCAGGAATAATCCATGCAACGCTTTCCCGTCATTCAGGAAGAGGACTGCATCGCCTGCGGCGCCTGTGAGGAGATGTGTCCGGAGGTTTTCCGGGTTCCGGAGTCCCTGGGCTTCGCCCAGGTGGTCAATCCCGGTGGGGGCGACGAGGCCGTCATGGAAGAGGTCCTGGAAGCCTGCCCCACCCACTGCATTCACTGGTCCGACGAAGGTTGAAGGGCGGCGGCTGGGGGAACAGACGCCAAGGGGCAGGGTGTCGGGTTGACGGCAAGGTCGAGACCCGAAAAGGTAAAGCGGCCTGAACTTTTTCCCGACCATCCTTCTGGAATAAGATTTAGGGAGTCAAGGAAATGGGTGAGCGCATTCCCGTCGTCGATGCAGAGCGGTGCATCGCCTGCGGCGCCTGTGCTACTGAATTTGAGTTTCTGGTTTTTTCAACAAGATTTTATCTGTATCTTATTGATTTGGCAAAGTAATTGTATCATTTTTCGGTTTGGTTCCGGCCTCCAGGCCGGGATGTGAAACCATCTGCCCGGGGGTTTTTCGTCTGAATGAGGCCTTGGGCCACTCTGAGGTCATCGATCCCCGGGGCGCGCCCGAGGCCCTGATCCAGGAAGCCATGGACCAATGCCCGGCCCAGGCCATCTCCTGGCAGGAACCGGAATCGCCATAAGCAGGTTGGCACGGCCATAATGATAAATTATTGCCGCTCGGGCCCATGAGCTTACAGTTTTCCGGCAACGCGGAAAAATCCGGCCGCGGGCTTGAGACTGCGCAGATAATCACGGCGGCGGGGACCCGCCAAAGCCATAGGGCGTGCCGTGCACGCCGAGGTCGGCGGCCGCGGGCCGCCCTATGAGGGCCGGGACACCAGGGGGCGGGTGTCCTAAATAATTGCACGAAGAAATTTTCTAAGCAGTTACTCATGAGCCTGGGGCTCACCCATAAATTATGAAAAGTTAAGCATCCTTACGGTGCGCAGTGCGCACCCTACAAAAAACTTTTCGGAGCAGGAGTAACGGCATAAATGGCCGAAGACCGGAAGCTTTTCGGCACCGACGGAGTGCGGGGGGTGGCCAATGTCCATCCCATGACCGCGGAAGTGGCGCTGCAATTGGGCCGGGCCCTGGCCTATGTCATCAAAACGGGGCCCCGCCGGGACTCGGTGGTGGTGGGCAAAGACACCCGTCTTTCGGGCTACCTCCTGGAGTACGCCATCACCGCGGGCATCTGCTCCATGGGCGTGGATGTGCTGCTGACGGGGCCGCTGCCCACTCCGGGCATCGCCTTCCTCACCTCTTCCATGCGGGCCGATGCGGGGGTGGTGATTTCCGCCTCCCACAACCCCTACCAGGACAACGGCATCAAGTTTTTTTCCGGCAACGGCTTCAAGCTGCCCGACGAGCTGGAGGCCCGCATCGAGCACCTCATGACGGTGCCTGAAGTGGAGCAGGCCCGGCCCACGGCCACGGACATCGGCCAGGCTTTTCGCATCGACGACGCCCGGGGCCGCTACATCTCTTTTCTCAAGGCCACCTTCCCGAAAGACCTCAGTCTGGACGGGTTCAAGATCGTCCTCGATTGCGCCCACGGGGCCACCTACCGGGTGGCGCCGGCGGTTTTCGGGGAATTGGGGGCCGACCTCATCACCATCGGCGTGCGCCCCAACGGCAAGAACATCAACAACCAGTGCGGCTCCACCCACCCGGAAGTCATGGCCACCCTGGTGCAACGCCACCAGGCCGACCTGGGCATCGCTTTCGACGGCGACGGCGACCGGGTGATCATGGTGGACCACCGGGGCCGCATCGTGGACGGGGACCATATCCTGGGGATCTGCGCCCTCTACCTGGACCGGCGGCAAAAGCTCAACCGCAAGACCGTGGTGGGCACCGTCATGTCCAACCTGGGGCTGGAGGTGGCCCTGAAAAGCCGGGGGCTCAAGCTTCTGCGCACCCCGGTGGGGGACCGCTACGTGGTGGAAGCCATGCTCAAAGGCGGATATAATTTAGGGGGCGAGCAGTCCGGCCACCTGGTCTTTCTGGACCACACCACCACCGGCGACGGCATCATGACGGCCCTGCGCCTCCTGGCGGTGATGCTGCGCCGGGAAAAGACCCTGGCCGAGCTGGCCTCTTTCATGGAGACCTTTCCCCAGGTGCTCCTCAATGTGCGGGTCAAGGAAAAGCGGGACCTCAGAAGCGTCCCTGCCGCCCGCCAGGCCATCAGCGCCATGGAAAAGCGGCTGGGCCCCAAAGGCCGCCTGCTGGTGCGCTACTCCGGCACCGAACCGGTGCTCCGGGTCATGGCTGAAGGGGAGGACGGAGAGAAGGTCGCCACCGCGGCCCAGGAGCTGGCCCGAACCCTGGAGCGGATTTTGAGTTAAGTCGAGGGCTGTCTTGCATGAAGCCGGGGGGCGCTCTGAAAACCTGAAGACGGCTTCTGGGGGGAGCGGCGGCTACTGTGGCGCAGGCGTCACGCTTGGAAGAACCTCCCCCACCGTGACGCATTTTCCGGAGGCAGGCGGTATGCTGGTGGTCATGGACGTGGGCAACACCAACACGGTCATCGGGGTGTACCAGGGGGATCACCTCCTCAGCCACTGGCGCATCCGCACGGAAAAAGAGGTGACCATTGACGAGCTGGGCATCCTCCTGAACAACCTCTTTCAGTCCCAGGGGCTGACCTTGGCCGAAGGGGCCGACCTCATCATCTCCTGTGTGGTGCCGCCCATGCTCAACACCCTGGAGGGATTCGCCCTGCGCTACCTCAAGGTGCGCCCCCTGGTGGTGGGGCCGGGCATTAAAACCGGCATGCCCATCCACTACGACAATCCCAAGGAGGTGGGCGCGGATCGCATCGTCAACGCGGTGGCCGCCTACGACCGGGTGCAGGGCAGCGTCATCGTGGTGGACTTCGGCACCGCCACCACCTTCGACGTCATTTCCCGGCAGGGCGAGTACCTGGGCGGGGCCATCGCGCCGGGTGTGATGATCTCCTGCGAGGCCCTGTTCATGAAGGCCTCCAAGCTCCCCCGGGTGGAAATCTTCGCCAAACCCAGGAGCATCATCGCCAAGGACACCATCAGCAGCATGAACGCCGGCATCATTTATGGCTACGTGGGCCTGGTGGACGGCATCGTCAGCCGCATGAAGGCGGCCCTGGGCGACAACCCCAAAGTCATCGCCACCGGCGGCCTGGCCTGCCTCATCGCCTCGGAAACCCAGAGCATAGACTGGGTGGACGATTATCTGACCCTCAAGGGCTTGAAAATTATTTACGAGCGCAACCGTCTGCGCCGGGAAGAGCGGGAACGGGGATGAAGATGGATGAGCAGACCTTGGGCGGCGGCCGCCGCTATTTGCAGGAAACCCGCTACAGCCGGAGAGCCTGGGGCCCCAAGGAGCGGACCTATCCCCGGGCCCACCCCTTCAAGAGCTACCCCGAGGCCCAGGCCCGGGTGGAATTGCCCCCCCGGCCCCAAGTCGCCCCTGCGGACCTGTGGGACACCCTGGCCCGGCGGCGCTCCCTGCGCCACTATGTGGACCGGCCCCTGACCCTGGCCGAAGTGGGAGCCCTGTGCTGGGCCACCCAGGGGATCACCCTGGTGGAGCGGAGCTTCCCCTACCGGGCCTCCCCCTCCGCGGGCGCCCTCTACCCGGTGGAAACCTATCTGGCGGTGCACCGGGCCGAAGGGCTCAGCCCAGGCGTCTGGCACCTGAACGTCCTGGATTCCGCCCTGGACCTCATCAACCCCGGCGACACGGCCCGCCCCCTGGTGGAGGCGGGGCTCACCCAGTCCTTCCTGGGCAGCGCCGGCGTGGTCTTTATCTGGACCGGCATCCTCAACCGGGCCATGTGGAAGTACCGGGAGCGGGCCATCCGCTATATCTTCCTGGACGCGGGCCACGTCTGCCAGAACCTGATGCTGGCCGCCACGGCCCTGGGCCTGGGCTGCTGCCCGGTGGGCGCCTTCTTCGACGACGAGGTGGAGCGCCTGGTGGGCGTCGACGGCCAGGAAGAGGTGGCCCTGTACCTGGCCGCGGTGGGGGCGCTGGGGCCGTAAGAACAAGAAGCTTCT